>Ga0207971_100042_pt1 | contig 144190 bp, 116 predicted proteins | sample LakWasMet56_HOW8_2_FD_183890 | JGI IMG/M metagenome (GOLD analysis project Ga0207971, IMG submission 183890) | Freshwater sediment methanotrophic microbial communities from Lake Washington under simulated oxygen tension - Sediment Metagenome... | ecosystem: Environmental > Aquatic > Freshwater... | reverse complement strand
GAATGCGCGAATTCCATCAGGGCCGGAAGTCATTGAGCACTTCATCATAAGGCCGGATATATGGGCGCATTATTTCTTTATGTCACATGTGAATTTTTTCTTGCAATACGGGGCGGACCATATATGACACCCATCTCACAATACGGCTAGCGCCTATTGCGCCCTATCACGTTGTGAGAAACCAGATTTTACCCAGCGAACACAAGCTAAGCACAGATACGCGCAGCATCCAGGTATTATAATCCACACTAGGAGAAGACTATAGTATTTTATTAGCGCGTAAAAATGTTGATTTTTTAACTCATTTAAAGAAGCAATTTTTTCGTCCAATATTCTTAATCGAATAGAATAAAACTGCTCTATATCTTTGGACAAATCTGGACGTATAGTTTTTGCCTTTGCAATTGCTTCTGCTTCCGCTTGATCGGTAAGAAAACCGGGGCCATCTTCGTTGTAAAAACCAAATTCCCACGCTGCCTTGTTGGTTTCTTGATATAGGATATCTTCCTCGATTTTCTCCCGATTCATGACTCCAGGTATAGTGACTCCTAAACCGCAATTATTTTGACGTTCAATTAAGTCTATTTTTGTGCTTGAACAAATAGACTCACGCAGTTTCATTTCTTTTGCTACATACTCATCAATTTCATTGCGTCGAAGCATATATGCCAACAAATGTATGGTTTTTATTATGCTTTCAGTTTGAGTCATCCACCCCGATTCTAAAGATGGTTCTTTCGGAAACGTAATTGAGTTTATTGCGATATATCCCGAGGTAACTCCCCCAATGACTGCAAATAACACAACAATGCGTTCCCACCCGTTAAGTGTCTTTTTCATAAACAACCGACTTGTATCAGTGTCGTAGGGTGGTTTCACTCAAGCAAACCGCCATTTTCCAAAAATCATGGCTGATTGCCTGATGGCGAATCAGCCATGTAGAGTACGCTGTGCGTACCAATGGGGTTAGCAAGACGATTTGATAGCTATTTAGCATATTGTTTGGTACGCACAGCGTACCCTACCTGGCTGGATGATGGACATACTCCCGCTTTACCGTCCGAGATTGAGTATCCACACTCGTATACTATCTGCTCATGATCGATGCTGATCTCGCGCCCATTATGCTCGACATTTTCTTCTTGATAAAATTTCTCTACCAATGGAGCACCACAATAGGGACAAAGAAAATCACTTAGCAGTTCTTTGGCATGTAGCACTTTTCTCGTCAGTTCATCTGCTTCTTCACGAGCTTGTTTTAGTTCAGCCTCTTTCTCTTTGATCTGCTCTTGAGTGGAGGATTTATCTTGTTCTAGTCTTTTTAACTCTTCTTCAAAAAGTTTGATCCTACTTGCTAGATTTTTGGCGAGTAAGTCCGGTGACTGCGATTTTGCATCTGTAAGTTGGTCTTTGAGAAAAGCGATGTTTTCCTTTTGTAATTGAATGGTTGCATCCTTCTGCTCTACCAATACACGATAAAGAACAAAGAGAGAGCTCACAAAAGCAGTAATTGAAGCAAGTTGCGTCCAAAAGATAGTTTCATTGGTAACAATCATGTTGTTTCCTGTTGATATGCCTAACGTTAAGTAGACGCCTATTCAGGTGTATATTAAATTTCTGTTATCGGTGTATAACGCCAGTCTAGCAACCTGCCAAACCAAGCGCGACGCTATTCAATCATGAATAGCGACCGTTTTTTGCTTACGAAAAAAACACCGCCAAAACGTTTTGTTCAAGTTCGCATCGATCACTATTGGCGCATTTTAACATTCATGCCGAGTAGACTCATTTAGCCCGGATTAAGCGTTCTTTGCATCGTTCCCACGCAGAGCGTGGGAACGATAACGTTTCAGCTTTTTCGGCATAGAAAAGGGGCGCGATGCGCCCCTGGCTTTTAATAAAACACCCGGAACGACCGCTGGATCTCGTCGAATTCATACAGATACGGTCCCGCCACCTCGCGGTTATTCGCGATCACGACCAGATCGTGCGAGAACACCGAGGTGTTGTACCAGTTGAAACTGCCTTCGATCACGATCGCATCGTCGATCACGCAGTATTTCGAATGGATCGGCGAGTAGGGGACCTTGTGATCGTCCTGGCCGTAAACCAGGCCGACCGGAATGCCGGCGTTCTTCAGGCGCTGCACCGACGGCAACAGCGGCCGGCTGAGTTCCTCGGCCATGCTGCGTTCGACGCCAATGCGGCCTTCGCGCGCCAGATGTCCGTTGAACAGGATATGCACATAGACGCCGCGGTGATGCGCATTGATCAGCGCATCGACCACGCTGTCGTGATGGTCGCCCACCAGGTCGCCGATCAGGAACAGGCTGCATTTGATCGAATGGCGGGCGCGGTTGATTTCGGCCAGGATCGCATGATGCGGCTTGTAATAGCGGCCGTTCAGCATCGTGTGGCGGCCGAAGGTGTAGAGCAGGTTGAACGGGCTGAGCGGATCGATGCCGTAACGTTGAATCACGCCGCCGCGCTGGCTTTGGAATATGTTGTCGAGCAATCGGCAGACGCCGCGCGAATGGAAGGTCATGCCCGATTCCCAGTTCGCCCACCAGCGGTCGAAGGTGATGTTGAACGAGCCGAGTATGCAGTCCTCGTCGTTGAAGATCACGAATTTGGTGTGCATGTCCGGTTCGACTTCGATCAGGTGATGCTGGGTCGTGCAGAACACGCCGACCAGTTCGATGCCGGAACGCTTCAGGCGGGCGTAGTTCTGGCTGTTGGTCAATGTCATCTTGCGCCAGTCCACGATGCATTGTACGCAGACGCCCTGCTGATGCGCATGGATCAGATGGGTGATGAAGTCGCTGTCGTCGATGCAGTCGACGCTGACCTTGATCGTGCTCAGGCGGTTCGGGTTCTCGTATCGGCCGCGGATCACCTTGTCGATATGATCGTGGATGAAGCGCTTCGGATGATACGGATGATAGAGCAGGCCCTTGGTGAACTTCGGCGTCAGCCTGAGCGAGTCGAAATGGTGATTGTACCAGTCGACATCGCTCTGCAATTCGCCCGCGTTCAGCTCATAGGTGCGGTAGGTATTCTGGGTTGCCCATTCCGAGGTGATGTGCCGGTGTTTCGGCTGCTCGTCCTGCATTTGATGGCCGTCCATGAAGATGTAATCGTTCTGCGAGGCGATCGAGTGCTCGTCCAGATGCACGACGAAGGAAAACTTGACGCAGCTGATCGGGCCGAAATTGCTCGATTGCGGATGGATGTAAAAATCGCGCGTCCGCCGTTTGTGCCGGTCCCAGTGAATATCGTAAGGATCGGTATCGACGATATAGGTCTCGCGCACGTTGTGGTCGCGGTAGACCTTCAGGATCACCTTGACATTCGCCTGCACGCCGTAATGCACATCGAATTCGATCTTGCCCCAGCGAATGTAAAAGGTGTCGCCGAAGTCGTTCACGCGCGCAAAAAAGCCGCCCAGATCGCCATGGACAGGCATGGCGTAATGCTCAGCGATATGCATTAAGGTTCTCCATCAATCTATCAAGCCGGTGAATGCTGTGGTTTGGCATAGGTTTTTTCAGTGCTCGGGAAAGTTGCCTTATTGGGGTTCGAAAGTCATCAGATAGCCGCAATGGTCGGAAACCTGGCCGTAATCCTCGGGCGTAAACAGCACGCGGCCGGAGGTGATAAACAAGCCGCTGTCTTTGTTCATGAAGATATAATCGATCCGGTAGTCGTCGGCCAGGTAGTTGCTCCAGTAAGGATCGTTGACCCGGAATATTTTTTCGAACGCGCCGTGCGCATTCGCGGCCAGAAACTGGTCTTCGTATTCCTTCGTGTCGATCACATGGCGGTAGCCCTTGGAGCCCGCGGCAATATTGAAATCGCCGCAGAGCAGGGTGCCGATGACGGCTTTGCTCTGCTGACTGCCGGCCCATTCGCGCAGCCGGTTGAATTGATTTTGAAAGCCGTCTTCCCACCAGCTCAGATGCGCGGAGAAAACGTTAAGCCGCCCGATGTGCGGCGCCTCGATTTGCGCCATCACGACTTTGCGGGCGTGGATGTCGTAAGGGTCGTGGCTGTCCGACACATAGCGCGATTCCTGATGCAGCAGGGGAAAACGGCTCAGGATCGCGACGCCTTCGCGGTATTTGTTAAAACCCAGATGCGACCAGTCGGTATATAAATGATACGGTTTTTTGAGGCGGCCGTTGATGATGTTCGCGGAGTTGCTCGGCCAGTCGCCGCGGCCGTCGTTCCAGAGTTCCGCGACTTCCTGAAAACACACGATGTCGATGTCGAGTTCGTCGATCGCCTCGGCGATCTTTGAAAATTTCGCATCCTGGTTGTCTTCTTGATAGCAATGCAGATTCAGGATCAGAATCTTCAGCGGCTTGCGGCTCGCCGCATAATTGTTGCCGTGGTTGTTGTCCCAGTAAACCTTGCCCTGGCTTTCGGCGGCGACGGTGTATTGCAGACGGAATGCGTCGCCGGTCTTCAGCCAGCCTTTCCATAATTCCCTGCCGTATTGATTCGGGTTGCGGGCGTTGCTCTGCAACTCCTTGTCCCAATAGGTGCGCTTGAAATGGCAGGCGGTTTGATGGGTGTGGCGCCAATTGTCGGTCGTCCAGTGCACGGTGACTTTTTCGGCGGCCAGCGCCTGGTCGACCGCGACCGTGACCGGCGTATATTTGCGGCTTTCCGGCATCGCGCCGCTGAAGCCGACGACCTGCACCGGCTGCCGGCCCGGCACGTCGATGCCGGAGTCGGCCTGGCTGCTATAATTCCGGCCTTGATTGTTGTCCCAGTATTCGACTTCCTCGGCGCGGTAGCGCAAACAGAAGGTCACATTGCCCGGCAGCGATTGCAGGGCGGTCAGTTGAAACTGGATATGGGCCTGCCAGTATTCCCGGTTCTGCCCGAGCTTGCCGTGGAAGCGGGCGGGCAGGGTGTGCCAGGCGCCGTCCTCGCCCGCCCAGAGCACGTCGACCTGCTTGTGGAAGCTCAGGTTTTCGACAACCATCAAAAACGTCAGATGCTGCTGTACGCCGCGTTTTTTGCGCGTGATCACGTTCTCGACGTATTGCAGTTGGATTTCATTCATGTGATGTGGCCGGGTTGGGATGCCGATGACAGGAGGGCGGATATGTCGTAGGGCGCGCTATGCACCTTGCCGACATTGGCCGGAGCATGGCGGACCGCGTTCCCGTGCTGGCTACTGCCTTAATTTGATTTATCTTAACAGATATGAGGCGGCTTTCCTCGCTCCGCAAAAAAATCGTCCGTGGGAGCGACGCCTACGTCGCGACTTGAGGCTTTAATCGCGACGTAGGCGTCGCTCCCACTATTTGCCTATCGATTTTCACGGTAACGGCAGCGGCACGGCAGGCGGGAACGCGTCATTCCGTTACAGATTTTGATACAAATCCAGATATTGTTTGGCGCTTTGCTCCCAGGAAAAATCCTTGTTCATGCCGTTGATCTGCATCTGTTTCCAGGCTTTGCTGTTGCCGTACAAGATCGCGGCGCGCTTGACCGCTTCGAGCAGCGACCCCGCCGACGCATCGTTGAAGACGAAGCCGGTCGCGGAACCGTCGCTGATCGTCTGCGGCAACGCATCGACGACCGTATCGGCCAGGCCGCCGGTCCGTCTGACCAGGGGCAGGGTGCCGTAACGCTGGCTGTACATCTGATTCAAACCGCAGGGCTCGAAGCGCGACGGCATCAAAAATACATCCGAGCCGGCTTCGATGAGATGCGCTAGCGCTTCGTCGTAGCCGATCGTGACCGCGATCTTCTCGGGATGCAACTGCGCGTAATTCGTCAGCTTCCTTTCCATGCTTTTTTCGCCGCTGCCGAGCAGCACGATCTGCAACGGCATCTCCAGTATCTCGGGCAGCGAGTCCAGGATCATGTCGATGCCTTTTTGTTCGACCAGGCGTCCGATCAGGCCGAACAACGGAATCTGATCGGTGACCGGCAGCGAGAAGCGTTTCTGCAATTCGGTTTTGTTCGTCTTCTTTGCGGTCAGCGTTTCCGCGCTGTAGCTGCGCGCGATCAAGGCATCGGCTTCCGGATTCCATTGTTCCATGTCGATGCCGTTAATGATGCCGCTCAGCACATGGTTCCGGTGCGTCAACAGCCCTTCGAGGCCGTAGCCGAAGTCGGGCGTCTGGATTTCGAGCGCATAGGTCGGACTGACCGTGGTGATCCAGTCGCTATAGACCAGGCCGCCCTTGATGAAAGACAACAGGCTGTGGAACTCGAGACCTTCCGGGTGCAGCAACTGGCCCGGCAGATTCAGCGTCGTTGCGGTGTCGGCCGGAAACAGTCCTTGGTAAGCCAGGTTGTGGATCGTGAACACGGTCTTCGGCCGATATTCTTCGAGCGACAAAAACGCCGGCACCAGCGCGCTTTGCCAGTCGTTGCAATGCACCACATCGGGCTTCCAGTCCTGATGAACCCGGTCCATCGCAATCTCGACCGCGACCCGGCAGAACAAGGCGAAACGTTCGGCATTGTTCGGCCAGGCATTGCCTTGTTCATCGACGTAAGGATTGCCGGGATAATTGAAAAAGGTCGGATAATCGACCAGCCAGACCAGAATGTTGCTTTCCGGCATCCGGGTTTCGAGAATGTTCACATTGCGGTTATCGATGCGCAATGAGCAGACGAAGCGTACGTTGCCGAAGGTCTTGAGCGCCTGATAATAAGGGATCAGGATGCGGATGTCCTGCGACAATTCCGCCAAGGCTTTGGGCAAGCTGCCCGATACATCCGCGAGCCCGCCCGTTTTAATCAACGGATGGGCTTCGCTGGTCACAAATAAGATTTTTTTCATGGGGCGTTATTGCTTCAGAATCAGTGCGCCTAACGGAGGTAGGGTTAAAGTGACCGAGTGCGGCAGATTCATCCACGGAATCGGTTCCGACGCGACCGCGGCATTGCCCTTGTTGCTGCCGTCGTAATAGTGCGAATCGGAATTGAAGATTTCGCTGTAAAGGCCTTCGGTCGGCACGCCGATCCGGTAATGTTCGCGCGGCATCGGCGTAAAGTTCAGCACGATGATCAGGTCTTCCATCTCGCTCTTACGGCGATAGCTGATGATCGATTGCTGAATGTCGTGGCAGTCGATCCACTCGAAGCCATGGTGTTCGAAATCGTGCTTGAACAGCGCCGGATGCGTCTTGTACAGATGGTTCAAATCCTTGACCAAGGTTTGCAAGCCGCGGTGATGCGCATAGTCGAGCACGTACCAGTCCAGCGCCCGGCTGACGCTCCATTCGGTGCCCTGGCCGAATTCGCAGCCCATGAACAAGAGCTTCTTGCCCGGATAGGTGAACATGAAGGTGAACAGCAAACGCAAGTTCGCGAAGCGCTGCCATTCGTCGCCGGGCATCTTGTTGACCAGCGCGCCCTTGCCGTGTACGACCTCGTCATGCGAGAAAGGCAGCACGAAGTTTTCGGTAAACGCGTAGAGCAGGCCGAAGGTCAATTGATCGTGGTGATGCATCCTGTGAATCGGGTCCTTGCTCATATAGGAAAGGATGTCGTGCATCCAGCCCATGTTCCATTTCATCGAGAAACCGAGGCCGCCGGCCCAGGTCGGACGCGTCACCTGCGGCCACGCGGTCGACTCTTCGGCCATGATCACCGTGCCGGGATGCTGTTGATGCGTCACCGCATTCAATTCGCGCAGAAAATCGATCGCCTCCAGATTCTCGTTGCCGCCGTACATGTTCGGAATCCAGTCGTTCTGTTCGCGCGAATAATCCAGATACAGCATCGAGGCGACCGCATCGACGCGCAAGCCGTCCAGATGGAATTCCTCCAGCCAGTAGATCGCGCTCGCGAGCAGGAAGTTTTTAACCTCGTTGCGTCCGTAGTTATAGATCAGCGTGCCCCAGTCGCGGTGCTCGCCCTTGCGCGGATCTTCATGTTCGTATAGCGCGCTGCCATCGAAACGGGCCAGGGCGAAACTGTCTTTCGGAAAGTGCGCGGGCACCCAGTCCAGGATTATGCCGATGTCGTTCTGATGGCAGGTGTCGACGAAGAAACGGAAATCGTCCGGCGAACCGTGCCGGCTGGTCGGCGCGAAATAACCGGTGGTCTGATAGCCCCAGGACAGGTCGAGCGGGTGTTCGGTGATAGGCAACAGCTCGATGTGCGTGAAGCCCAGCTGCTTCACATAATCAACCAGTTGCACCGCCAACTGCCGGTAGCTCAGGAAATTGCCCTGATTGTCGCGGCGCCAGGAACCCAGATGCACCTCGTAAATGGCCATCGGTTCATGCAGCCAGTTATGATTCGCGCGCTGCATCATCCATTGATGGTCCTTCCATTGATAGGACTTTTCCTTGATCACGATCGAGGAGGTATTCGGGCGGAATTCGAAATATTGGCCGTAAGGATCGGATTTGACCAGAATTTCGTTACTGTTGCGGTTCAGGATTTCAAACTTATACAGGCTGCCGGCTTTCAGGTCCGGGATGAAAATCTCCCAAACCCCGCTGCCGCCGAGGCTGCGCATCGGATGGCAGCGGCCGTCCCAGCGGTTGAAATCGCCGACCACGCTGACGCGGCCCGCATTCGGCGCCCATACCGCAAATTGCACGCCGCTGACGCCGTCGACCTGATGCAGGTGAGCGCCGAGCTTTTGATAGACATGCCAGTGTTTGCCTTCGCCGAACAAATGCAAGTCGAATTCGGGCGTTTGCGTGCCGAAATCATAGGCATCGAAATTTTCGTGGCTGTAGCCGTTCTTGTCTTTCCAGGTCAGACGGTAATGCGCGGGCAGGTCGTCTTCCTTGGCGTGGTAGACGAAGAAATCGGAACCGGCAATGCGTTCGAGCACTTTGCCGTTATGGCTGAACTGGACCGATTCGGCATACGGCATGAACACCTTGACTTCGACGCCGCCGTTCTTGGGGCGGCGTCCCAGAAGCGAGAAGGGGTCGTGATGACGGGCGTTGGCAATCTTCAGATGTTCGTCATCGAGCGCCGAATAGGTCTCCGTTTTGGCTTGCGTGGCGGCGACAGCCTGGGGGGCGGGCGCAGGGGCCTTAGGCGTGGAAACCGTTGCCTGAGGCGTCACCGCTGTGGTTTGAATAACCTCCTGTTTTTCTAAGGTTTTACTTGGCTTGGGCTCTGCGCTCGATGGCGCCGAATCGACGGCTGGGTGGGTCAGAGTCTTCAGTGCATCAGTGTCTTGCGGTGTTTTCGAACGTTTTGTCACTGGATTTCGCCTCGGTCATAGTAAAATAAATTTGCAGTGAATGTTACCAAACACGACAATAGATGTGAATCTATATCTCTCGAGGAGAATGTAATGCCAGACCATTTAGTGAGTCATTTAACACGTAATACAATCGCTTTGATTTTGGCGGGGGGTCGGGGTTCACGATTGATGAACATGACGGACTGGCGTGCGAAACCGGCGGTGCCTTTCGGCGGCAAGTTTAGAATCATCGATTTCCCGTTATCCAATTGCGTCAATTCAGGTATCCGCAAGATCGGAATTCTGACGCAATACAAGGCCGACTCACTGATCCGGCATTTGCAATTGGGCTGGGGCTTCCTGACCGGCGAATTCGGCGAATACGTGCATATCATGCCGGCCCAGCAACGCCATAGCGAAGACTCCTGGTACAAGGGAACCGCAGATGCGGTGTTCCAGAATATCGACATTCTGCGCGCGCGCAATCCCGATTACGTTCTGGTTCTGGCAGGCGATCATATTTACAAGATGGATTATGCCGCGATGATCGCGGACCATGTCGCGCGCAACGCCGATCTGACGATCGGCTGTATCGAGGTTTCGCTGCAAGAAGCGACCGCGTTCGGCGTGATGGGGGTCGATGAAAACCGCAGGGTGCGCGCCTTCGTCGAAAAACCGGAAAATCCGCCGGTGATGCCGGGCCGGACCGACACCGCGCTCGCGTCGATGGGCATCTATGTGTTCAATGCGCGCTTTCTGTTTGAACAGTTGATCAAGGATGCGGACACCCCGGGTACCAGCCACGATTTCGGCAAGGACATCATTCCTGCGGTGATCGATAAATATCTGGTCAATGCCTATCCGTTCCTGGACATGCAAAGCGGCCTGCAAAGCTATTGGCGCGATGTCGGGACGATCGACGCCTATTTCGAAGCGAACATGGAACTGATCGGAGTCAAACCCGATTTGAACCTGTACGATCAGTCCTGGCCGATCTGGACCTACCAGGAACAAACGCCGCCGGCCAAATTCGTTTTCGACGATGACAACCGGCGCGGCTCCGCGGTCGATTCGATGGTGTCCGGCGGCTGCATCATTTCCGGCGCCTCGGTGCGGCATTCCTTGCTGTTCTCGAATGTGCGCGTCAATTCGTTCACCACGCTCGAAAACTGCATCGTGCTGCCGCAAGCGAATATCGGCCGCAACTGCCGGATCAAGCGAGCGATCATCGAAAAGGGCTGCGAGATTCCGGAAGGCACCGTGATCGGAGAAAATCTGGCCGAAGACGCGAAGAAGTACCATGTCAGCCCCGGCGGCATCGTGCTGGTCACCCCGGACATGCTCGGTCAGAAGCTGCATTTTGTTAGATAGCCGAGCTCCTACGCCGTCAAATCCGCGCGCGTCCTGCGGCTTTGACGGCAGTGTTGCCGTCAAGCGACGCCTTTCCTGAAATCTACTCCCTAGTAAAGTCAAACAGTTAATAGCGAATCGTTACCAGCCCCGTATCGGGCGAGCAAAATCCCTTGAAATCGTTACTGAATTATTGTCTAATCTAGCTCTACAAGTAAAGCAGCCCAAAAATGACGCTTCCTTCCAAAGGCTGCGTCAGGGCTCTTTAATCGCGGCTTCGTAAAAACGATTCGCGCGCTCTTTTAAACGATCGTTGCGATCGTTTCAGCAGGCGGCAGAAGCAGGCCCATGATGGCGTCCTTTCCGCTTGGAATACCCAATCACGTTCAGTTTATTGCACCGCGACAAATGGATCACGGCACTTCGACTTCGACTGTCAAACAGACTTTCCCTTGCCTGCGGCAAAGCGATTCGATGTTCGCCGATTTTCGGGGCGGTGTTTCTGCATTTTACAACTCCCGCTTTGTACAACCGGTTGATCGATCCTGCGATCGGCAAAGCCCCATTCAGATTTTTGAACCTACTTGATTGAGATTGCTGCTTGAATAATGTACTGAACCAACGGCGTGCAGGCGTGCTCCTGCATATTACTTCCCTGCCGGGTCACGACCGCCAGGGCGATTTGGGTCAAAATGCATATTATTTTGTCGATTTTCTACAAAATTGCGGCGTCTCGGTGTGGCAAACCTTGCCGCTCGGCATGACGCATGCCGATGGCTCGCCCTATCAGTGCCTTTCCGCTCATGCCGGCAATCCCGATCTGATCAGTCTCGATCAATTGGTGGAGTCGGGCTGGCTGAATTTTTCGGATCATGGTCCCGCGATCCGCGAATCGCGCGAATTCAACAAGAGTGATCTGATCGCGCAAGCGTATTACGGCTTTCTGGATCGCGCCAGCGCCGCCGAACAGAAAGAATTTGCGCAATTTTGCGAAGACAAGGCGTTCTGGCTGGATGATTTTGCGTTGTTCATCGTGCTCAGAAATGAATTCGGCGGCCAAGGCTGGAATCGTTGGTCCGAACGTTACAAGGAACGGGAGCCGAAAGCGTTGAAGGAAGTGCGCCGGCGCCTGAAACGCGAAATCGACTGCATTAAATTCGAGCAATTCGTGTTTTATCGGCAATGGATGCGCCTGAAGGGCTATGCGAATCAGAAAGGCGTCTTGTTGTTCGGCGATGTGCCGATCTTCGTCGCGTATGACAGCGCAGACGTCTGGGCCAACCGCGATGTGTTCAAGCTGAGTGATTCAGGCGAGATGCTGGTGGTTGCAGGCGTCCCGCCGGATTATTTCTCCGCGAACGGACAGCGTTGGGGCAATCCGCATTACGATTGGGAGGCGCTGCAAAAAAACGGTTTTGATTGGTGGATCAAACGCATGTCCTCGCAACTGGAACAGTTCGATATCCTGCGCATCGACCACTTCCGTGGCTTCGAGGCGGCCTGGGAAATTCCGGCGGGTGAAGACACGGCGATCAACGGTGCTTGGGCAGAGGCGCCCGGCAAGGAACTCTTGCAGGCGATCAACGACCACTTCGGCGAGATAGCGCTGGTGGCCGAAGATTTGGGCGTGATCACCCGCGAAGTCGAGGAACTTCGGGATCAGTTCGAGCTGCCGGGCATGAAGATCCTGCATTTTGCGTTTGGCGGCAATGCCGACAATCCTTATCTGCCGATTCACTTCACCCAAAACTGCGTTGCTTATACCGGCACGCACGATAATGATACGACGGTCGGCTGGGTGCATAACCTGAGCCATCAGCAAAAGCATTATGTTTACGACTATCTCGGTTTTCCCTCAGTTCCGCTGCACTGGGCGTTGATGCAGGCGGCGTTGAGCTCGGTCGCGAATCTCGCGGTGATTCCGATGCAGGACATTCTGGAACTGGATGCCGAGCATCGGATGAATACCCCAGGCACCACGGTCGGCAACTGGAAATGGCGTTTTCAGTGGGATCAGTTGACCGACGAAAGAGCCGGAAGATTGGCGCACATGGTCGAGTTGTTCGATCGAAAACGCACGGGTTAGGATTTTCCTGTCATAGAGCGGCCAGGTTTTTAAAGCCTGGCAGGTCTGAGTTATCAATCATCATCCTTCGGCTTGGCCGACTTTTTAATCTCGGTCAACGGGATATGGTAGCTTTCAATAATCCGTCTGATTTGATCCTTATTCTCGGCGATCAATTTGTTTAGCGTTTGCTGACGTTCCTTATCGCCGTTTCTGACGCCCATCGCCATCGCGAATTCAAACGGGATGCCCGGCGTCGATTGCATCGGAATCATCGTGTAGCCGTTCTTCGGCCCTTGCGAAACGAGGTAACCCGCAATCGGTCCCCAGACGATCACCATGTTGATCTTTTTCGCTTTCAAATCCTGGTCGAGCTGCATCGCGATATTGTTATCTTCATCGCCGGACATCGACTGGTACGGGATGCCCATGTCCAGTAGGCCGAATTTTTGCATCCAGGCGGTGCCGGGGCCGCGGTCGAACATCGCGATTTTTAGCGCGTCCTGTCTTTCCACGGGCAGATCGGCCAGTTGCCGTGCCTCCTTGATGTCGTCAAAGCCGCGGCCTTTCGCGATCAGCAGCACATAGGTCGATTGATAATAAGGTTCGGTGGCCAAGGCCATATCGGAATCGGCAGGGACGCTCATCACCACGTCGCATTTGAATTCTTTGCTGTCCACGGCTTTTTCATCGACCGGCGCATTCAAGGTATTGCGGATGAAGCCGATGCGCTGCGGAAACCAGGTGTATTCGATTTCCTGCCCGAGTTTTTTCGCAAACAATTCGGCAATCTTGTTCTCGAAGCCGTCTTGTTTTTGCGTCGAGTAGGGCGGATTCAACGGGTCGGCGCAGACCTTGAATTTTTCTTTCGCCTGGAGTGTCGTGGCGGTTGCGGCCAACACGGCGCTGATCAGCAATCGGTGAAGAGTGGGCTTTGCCTGCATGAATAGTTTCCTCCAATGAAAGGGTTGATAGGGGGGATAAAATACGAAACGCTGCGAATAAAAAAGCCCTGACTGATAAATCAGCCAGGGCTTTTTGTTCAACCTAAAAAACGCTGAAATTAATTAGGCAATGCAAACACGGTCAAGGTGCCGCCCAGCTTGGTGAACGAGCTCAGGCTTCTGTAAGCGCCGACCGCACCCAAACCTTCGGAGTTGGAACCCGCTTCGCCGCTGTCGAGGCCAGCAGCGATACCGATACCCGCCCAGCCGCCGATACCAGACAGTACGCCGACATATTGTTTGCCGTTGTAGCTCCAGGTGTTGACGTTACCGATGATGCCGGAAGGCGTCTTGAATTTGTACAATTCTTGACCGGTCTTCGCATCGACCGCTTTCAGGTAGCCTTCCAGGGTGCCGTAGAATACGACGCCGCCGGCGGTTGCGACAGAACCCGACCAAACAGAGAATTGTTCTTTGTTTGACCATACGATCTTGCCGGTTTTCGCGTCAAAAGCGGTGAACTGACCCAGGTTGGTGGAACCGTCCGGTTGGCCGGTGATGACGTCCGCGGCGGCTGGCATCATGGACAAAGTCGCGCCGACATACGGTTGGCCTGCGGTGTAAGAAACTTCGAATGGTTCGTAGTCCATGCACAGGTGGTTGCCGGAAATGTAGAACAGGCCGGTTTGCGGAGAGTAAGACACCGGTTGTTGGTTCTTGGAACCCAGTGCCGCAGGGCAAACGCCTTGTGTGTTGACGTCTTCACCGTTTTGTTCGGTGCTGTACTTCGACACGACTTGCGGACGGCCGGTGTTCATGTCGACATGAGTCGCCCAGTTGACAGACTTGTCGAATTTTTCAGCAACCAACAGTTCGCCGGTTTCGCGGTCCAGGGTGTAGCCGAAGCCGTTACGGTCGAAATGCACGATGGTTTTGTGCATCTTGCCTTTGACTTCTTGGTCAACCAGGACGGTTTCGTTGATGCCGTCGAAGTCCCATTCGTCGTGTGGAGTCATTTGGTAAACCCATTTGACCGCTCCGGTGTCCGCGTCACGCGCCCACAATGACATCGACCATTTGTTGTCGCCAGGACGTTGTTTAGGGTTCCATGTGGATGGGTTGCCTGATCCGTAATAAATCAGATTCAATTTTGGATCGTAGCTGGTCCAGCCCCAGGTGGTGCCGCCGCCGATTTTCCATTGGTCGCCTTCCCAAGTGCTCAGGCTGGAGTTTTCGCCAACGGGAGCCACTTTGCCGTCTTTCCAGGTAGTGGTTTTCTTGGCATCGATCAGGGTGTCGGCGTCAGGGCCCATGCTGTAGCCTTTCCATGCCAACTGGCCGGTCTTGATGTCGTAAGCCGCCAGGAAGCCGCGAACACCGAATTCGCCGCCGGAAATACCGGTCAGAACCTTGTCTTTAACAACCAATGGAGAAGCCGTGTTGGTCATACCCAGTTTCGGGTCGCCGTTTTGTACGCTCCATACGCGTTTACCGGTTTTAGCGTCCAACGCGGTCAACACGGTGTCGGATTGTTGCAGGAAGATTTTACCGTCGCCGTAGGCCAAGCCGCGGTTAACGGTGTCGCAGCACATCACAGGAACGGTCACGTCCGCGTCTTGAGTCGGGGTGTATTCCCAAATAATCGATTGGGTTTTTTGATCGATCGCGTAAACGGTGTTAGGGAATGGAGTGTGGATGTAAAGCGTGTCGTTTACGACCAAAGGGCCGCCTTCATGACCACGCAGAACGCCGGTAGAAAAAGACCAGGCAGGTTGCAGGTTCTTTACATTGCTGGAGGTGATTTGATCCAGTTCGCTGTAACGTGTGCCTGCGTAGTTGCCGCCCCACATAGACCAGTTAGCAGGGTTTTGCGAAAGTTTTTCAAGATCGCTGTTCGCTGTAGCAATTGCAGGTGCGGCCAGAATTGCAGCCACACTGGAAGCTAACAGCCAACTTTTAAAAGGCTTCTTCATATTTTTCTCTCCTGGTATTTTGCTGTGCCGCAAAATACTGATTATTTATTTTTGACTAATATTAGTTTTTGGGTGAATTATTGTTTTTCTGAGGGTCAAAAACAGGCTCACTCCAGATGCGTAGATTCAAGGATTTTGCCCAAAAAGTCAATATCAAAAAGGCTAAAAGGCGCATCATTAAAGGCGAAAGCACAAAAAAATTATACTGTTGCGATTTTGTGACAGCCTTATTTTTTCTTGATTTGATCGGACGGGCCGCGTTCACTACCGCTTAAATAGTTTCGATCCGATACTCTTGCGGCGTCCAGCATAACGCTTGTCCGGCCTCCTTGCTCCAGGCGGCGAGTACGAAACGCCGGGCGGCATCGCCAGCGATCCGGAATTCATGCACAGCCGGCCGGTGCGTATGGCCGTGGATCAGGCGTTTGCAGCCGTGTTCCTGCATCACCCGGATCACCGTTTGTTGATTCACATCCATGATCTCCTGGCTTTTTTTACGCTTGTGCCAAAAGCTGCGCAGGCGATACCAGCGCGCGGCCAACAGACGCAATAGCAAGGGTTTGCTCAAGACCGACCGCATCCACTCCGGCGTATGCGACTTGGCGCGAAATGCCTGATAAGGCAGGTCATCGGTGCAGAGCAGGTCGCCGTGCGTGAGCAGGGTAGAGACGCCGTACAGATCGATCACTTGATAATCGCCGAGCAGCGTCACGCCGGTGTCCCGGCAGAAGCGTTCGCCGAGCAGAAAATCGCGGTTGCCCGGCTGCAGGTACACCTTGGTGCCTGAATCGGTCAGTTGTTTGAGCTGGCGTCTTATTTTGCCGTTCGGCGGCGTCGGATCGTCGTCGCCGATCCAGGCATCGAACAGGTCGCCGAGAATATACAGCGCCTCGGCGCCCGCTGCGCGGTTTTCCAGGAAATTCAGAAAACGGCGGGTGATTTCGGGTTTTTCGAGCGAGAGATGGAGATCGGAGATGAAGAGGATCATAAATTAAGGCGGGCAATCAGGCGAAGATCGATGGCGAAAAAAGCAAAGGGCGCTCATTTTTCGCCCTTTGCTGTTCACCGTGCGCCTGAATTTATTTCACGACTTCGGCTTTTTCGATCACGATGTCGGTCTTCGGCACGTTTTGATGCGGGCCGCGATTGCCGGTCGCTTGCTCGGCCATCTTGTCGACCACGTCCATGCCTTCGACGACTTCGCCGAATACCGCATAACCCCAGCCGCTCGGCGTCGGGCTGGTGTGGTTCAGGAAAGCATTGTCCGCATAGTTGATGAAGAATTGCGCGGTCGCGGAATTCGGATCGTTGGTGCGCGCCATCGCGATGCTGCCGCGTTTGTTCGGCAGGCCGTTGTCCGCTTCATTCTTGATCGGCGCGTCGGTCGCTTTTTGCTGGAATTGGCTGTCGAAACCGCCGCCTTGCGCCATGAAGCCCTTGATCACGCGATGAAAGATCGTGCCGTTGTAAAAGCCCTTGTTCACATAAGCGAGGAAGTTTTGCGATGAAACCGGGGCTTTGACCGGATCCAGCTGGATCACGATGGCGCCAAGTGAAGTGGTCAGTTTGACTTTTGAAGATTCAGTCATTTTGTTTTCCGTTGCGAATGAAAGTGTTGAATGTAAAACGAGTATCAGACTCAGAAAGGCGATGCGCATAATTTTTTCCTTGGCTAAGATACAAAGCGGATAAGTTTATGTGTTTTCGCCTTGAAAGAGAAGCGGACGCTTGGTAAATTGTACCGTTTTGCAGACGAGCGGCTCAATTTTGCGCTCATAATCACGGAATCCTCGGTTCATGTTGAAAATCTACAACACCCTGACGCGTCAAAAAGAAACCTTCAAGCCGCGCAGCGAAGGCAAGGTCGGCATGTATGTCTGCGGCATGACCGTTTACGACTATTGTCACATCGGCCATGCGCGGGTGATGGTCGTGTTCGATACGGTCGCGCGCTATTTTCGCCATCTGGGCTATGACCTGACCTATGTGCGCAACATCACCGACATCGACGACAAGATCATCCAGCGCGCGAACGACAACGGCGAGGACTTCAATCAATTGACCGCGCGCTTCATCGATGCGATGCACGAAGACGAGAGTGCGCTGGCGGTGCTGCCGCCGGACATCGAGCCGCGCGCGACGCAGTCGATCGAATCCATCGTCGCGATGATCGAAACCTTGCTCGCGAAGGGCTATGCCTATGTCGGCGGCAACGGCGACGTGTTCTATGCGGTCGAAAAATTCAGCAATTACGGCAGCCTGTCCGGCAAGAAGCTCGAAGACTTGCAGGCCGGCGAGCGGGTCGATGTCGATGCGGCCAAGCAGAACCCGTTCGATTTCGTGCTCTGGAAGATGGCCAAGGCGAACGAGCCGTCCTGGTCCTCGCCCTGGGGCGAAGGCCGTCCCGGCTGGCACATCGAATGCTCGGCGATGTCGACCTGCTGCCTCGGCAACCATTTCGACATTCACGGCGGCGGCATGGACTTGCAGTTTCCGCACCACGAAAACGAAATCGCCCAGTCCGAGGGCGCGACCGGCGAGAAGTTCGTGAACCTGTGGATGCACAACGGCTTCGTGCGAGTCAACGAAGAAAAGATGTCCAAGTCGCTCGGCAATTTCTTCACCGTGCGCGAAGTGCTCAAGCAATACCGGCCCGAAATCATCCGCTTCTTCATCCTGTCGAGCCATTACCGCAGCCCGCTCAATTATTCGGACGAGCAACTGAACGAGACGGCGACCGCGCTGAACCGGCTTTACACCGCCCTGCGCGGGATCGCCGTGCCGGATTTGCCGGTGCTGGCCGACTATCAAAGCCGTTTCGCGCAGGCGATGGATGACGACTTCAATACGCCGGTTGCGGTCTCGGTGTTGTTCGATCTCGCGCGCGAGTTGAACAAGAGCAAGGACGGTGATCACGAGCGGGCCGGGCAACTGGCGGCGAGCCTAAAGCAACTGGGCGCTTTGCTGGGCCTGTTGCAGGCCGAGCCTGAGGCGTGGCTGAAAGGCGATGCGGCAGCAGCGTCGGCCGCTCATGCCGCGGAGGGCGGCCTTTCCGAAGAAGCGATCAATCAGCAGATCCAGGCCCGCCTGGACGCCAAAAAAGCCAAGAGCTGGGCGCTGGCCGATCAAATCCGCGACGATCTGAAGCAACAGGGCGTCATCCTCGAAGATGCGCCGAACGGCACGACCAGTTGGCGGCGCGGCTGAGCCGTTGATTCCGATTATAAAGTATTTCCGACTTTTCGCAGGTAGGGTGGATAAGCGCAGCGCATCCACCAAAGGAGTCTCATTAGGTGGATGCGCTGCGCTTATCCACCCTACACATCTTCTCCCTCACATGACCGAAATCAAAGATCAATCTCTAAAAACTTTTTTCGACAACTTGGCCAGCAAAGCGCCGACACCGGGCGGCGGCGGCGCGGCGGCGGTGATGGGGGCGCAATCGGCCGCCTTGACCAGCATGGTCTGCAACCTGACCATCGGCAAACCCAAGTACGCCGAAGTCGAGGCGGATATGCAAGCCTTGCTCGAAAAATCCGAAGCCTTGCGTGCAAGGCTGACCGACATGATCAAGGCCGATGTCGATGTCTTCAACCGGCTGATGGCGACCTACGGCCTGCCGAAAGATACCGACGAACAAAAAGCCGAGCGCTCTGCGGCGATCCAGGAGGCCTTGAGAGAAGCGACCGAGGTGCCCTTGGCCTGCGCAAAATCCTGCCGCGAAGCGATCGACCTGAGCCGGATCGCCGCCGACAAGGGCAACCTCGGCGTGATCAGCGACGCGGGCGTCGCGGCGATGGCGGGCTACGGGGCGCTGAAAAGCGCGGCGCTGAATGTCTATATCAACGCCGGCAGCCTGAAAGACCGCGATTTCGCGGAAGCCAAACTGGCCGAGTTGGAAGCGTTATTGCACGGCGCAGAAGCGGAGGCCGAGGAAATCTATCAAATCGTGAAGGCCAAATTATAAGCGGATATCCCGCACGGTTAATATCCACGAAAGACACGAAAACAAGCTGAAAGCAAAGGTTGAACGGATTGGGCTATGAAATTTTTCGTGGCTTTCGTGTTTTTCGTGGGCAATGCCTCTGAACGCAGAAGGCCGGGGCGTTTTTGCGCTTTTTTTGTGCATTAACTTCCGTATTGATGTGTAATTGTCTTGATTGCGGTAATTCATGTCAGGGTGGCACCTATGATGTTCAGCGAGTCCTTTTACTTGGCCTGGATCCTGTCGGCGGTTTTCGTATTGACGGGCTTGCTGGTCATTGTCGATATTTTCCGTCTCTGGCGGAAAATCCCTTCCCATTCCCCTCGAAGCATCGTGCGCCGGTCGTGGCATGACCGTGAGCTGAAAGCCGTTGCGGACGAGTTAGCCGTCGATCTCACCCAAGGCTTGAATTCGGCAGAAGTCCTGCGGCGTTTGCAGCGGGACGGCCGCAACGAACTGCGTAAAGGCAAGGCCGTATCCCCGCTGGCTATTTTCTTGAGGCAGTTTGCCAGTCTGGTCATTTGGGTACTGATCGGCGCGGCGGCGATATCGGTCTATCTCGGCGAAAAGGCCGACGGCATCGCGATCATTGCGATTGTGGTGCTGAATGCGTTGATCGGTTTCATTCAGGAGTTTCGTGCCGAAAAAGCCGCGGCCGCTTTGGCGCGCTTGGCCGCGCCCAAGGCCAGGGTGATGCGGGACGGCCATGCGCTGGTCTGCGCCGCCTCCGAGGTCGTGGCCGGCGATCTGTTGCAGCTCGAAGCCGGCGATTTGGTAGCGGCGGACGCGCGCCTGATCAGCGCCTCCGCGCTGCGCGCCAACGAAGCGTCTTTGACCGGCGAATCCCTGCCGGTGGACAAGGCTATCGGCATTTTGTCGCTTGCAACGCCTTTGGCGGATCGCAGCAATATGGTGTTTCTCGGCACCAGTATTGTCGGTGGCGTCGCACAGGCCTTGGTGATTGCTACCGGCATGCGCACCGAGTTGGGACATATCGCGCAATTGCTGGATACCGCGGAAAGCGGCGCCACTCCGCTGCAACAGCGGCTCGATAAAACCACGCGCTATCTTTTGTGGGCTTGCCTCGGCATCGTGGCGTTGGTTTCGGTGTTGGGTCTGCTGCGTTCGATTGCGCCTTTCGAAATATTCCTTTCCGCGATCAGTCTGGCCGTGGCCGCGATTCCCGAGGGCTTGCCGGCCGTCGTGACGGTGGCCCTGGCGCTGGGCGTGCAGCGCATGATTCGCCGCAACGCCCTGGTGCGCCGCCTGCAATCGGTCGAAACCTTGGGCTGCGCGGAAGTGATCTGCACCGATAAGACCGGCACCTTGACAGTCGGCGAGATGACCGCACGGAGGCTGGTCGGCGGCCGGCGTTTGTACACCGTGACCGGCGAAGGCTATAGCGTTGATGGCGTGTTTCTATCGGAACACAAGGAGCGCAAGCCGTCGGATGATCCGGATCTCCATGCGTTATTGTATGCCGCTGCCGCCTGCAACGATGCCGAGATTATCGGCGACGGCATCATCGGCGATCCGACCGAAGGCGCCTTGCTGGTCGCCGCGGCCAAAGGCGGCATCAGCCGAGGCGATATCGAAATGAGCGCGCCTCGGCTCACTGTGCTGCCTTTCGATTCCGACCGTAAGCGCATGACCGTGATGCGCCGGCAGGGAAATACGGCCCTTGCTTTTACCAAGGGGGCGCCGGAAGTCGTGTTGGCGCGTTGCGCTTATATTCAAGACGCCGGCACGATACGGCCGCTGACTGACGAAGACCGGGCGGTGATAAACCAATCTGCGGGATGGATGGCGCATGATGCGTTACGCGTGCTGGCTGTCGCCCGGAGGCCTTTGCCCGATAGCCGTGGCGCAGCCGAGCAAATCGAAGGGGAATTGATTTTTCTCGGCCTGTTCGGTCTGCAGGACCCGCCGAGGGCCGAGGCGAAGAGCGCGGTCGCGCGCTGCAGGAGTGCCGGCATCAAGGTGGTGATGATTACCGGCGATCATCCCGACACTGCGGCCGCCATCGCGCATGAATTGGGCATCCTGGCCGAGGGCGACAAGGTGGTTACCGGCCGCGATCTGGAGAAGATGTCGGATGAAGAACTGGCCGAAGCGGTAAAACGCATTTCGGTCTATGCGCGGGTGACCGCCGAAGACAAACTCCGTATCGTGCGCGCCTGGAAGGTAGGCAACAAGGTGGTGGCGATGACCGGCGACGGAGTCAACGACGCCCCGGCGTTGAAGGAAGCCGCGATCGGCATCGCGATGGGGCGAACCGGCACCGAAGTGACCAAGGAGGCCGCCGATCTGATCATTACCGACGACAACTTTTCGTCTATCGTCGCGGCGGTCGAAGAGGGGCGCGGCATCTACGATAACATCGCGAAAACCCTGGTTTATCTGCTTGCCGGCAATGCCGCCGAGTTGACGGTGATGCTGGTTGCTGCCCTGTTGGGCTGGCCTTTGCCCTTGCTGCCCCTGCATCTGTTGTGGATCAATCTGGTCACCGACGGTCTGCCGGCACTGGCGCTGGCGGTCGATCCGATCGCCTCCGATGTGCTGAAACGCCCGCCGCGCCCGCCGGAGGCGCAATTGCTGGACGGCGGCTTTATTCGCCTGACCCTCTTGGCGGGCTTTTTGATTGCAACCGTCTCTCTGTCTGCCTTTGCTTACGAATTTTATCTGGATGGCGACGGCTTGGAACACGCGCGAGACGCCACCTTCACCGCCTTGGCGATGGCGCAACTGCTATGGGCCTTTAGCGCACGCAGCAACGGCAGGACCATTTTTGAAGTCGGTCTGTTGTCGAATTTTTGGCTGTTCCTGACCGTTTCGGTGAGCTTTTTTTTACAATGGCTGATTCATCATGTGCCGGCGCTCCGGTCCCTATTTTCGCTTGAGCCGCTTTCCTTGAAACATGCTGTGGCCTGGCTGGGCTTGGGATTCATCCCGTTGGCGGTATTGGAGCTCAGAAAAGTCTTGCTGCGCCGGCGAATCGATTGATTTCGAACGAAATAATGGATAGTTTCCCGAAGCCGCCGCGATCCAGCCCTATTAAGACGCCGATAATTTTATTATCCGCAAGAATTAAATGGATATTCTGCTAGTATTACAATCCAGGCAAATTATTTACCTTGGCAGGAGCAGGGCAGCGATGAATATATTGACTTTACTGGATGATCCACTTTTTTCAAAAATCGTGCCGTTTGAAAAATCGGTGTACCGCAAGCAGGACATCGTCTTGGAAGAAGGCGACGAAGGACAGGATGTTTATTTTATTTTGCAAGGCGAAGTGCAAGTCAGATCAAGGGTTATAGGCGGCGATAAGCTGTCCGCGGGTCTGGCGCGTCTCGGAGAAAATGATTTTTTCGGCGAGTTGGCGATGTTTGACGGTGAGCGGCGCAGCGCGGAAGTGGTCGCGCTGACCGATTGCGAGATTGTCAGGATCGACGGACCGAGCCTGATCCGCTTTATGGATCAGAATCCGGAAAAAGGCTACTTTGTGTTGCGCGAAATATTCATGAATTTGGTGCGGCATCTGCGCCAGAACAATATCCGCACTAAAACCGTCCTGCAGTTGTATCTGAACGAGAGTGCGGCCTAAAAGCCGTGCCGTTTTCTCGATGGCCTGAGCCGCTTTAGGCTCAGGCTGTAGTTCAGCAATAATCCTTAAAACCGCAGTTAGTCCACGAAAAGCACGAAAGACACGAAATAAATCAAGGTGGTAGATCTCGTGATTCGATCACCCGGAGGGTGTCGCTTTTCTACGCAATAACTTTCTGAGTTTTTTCGTGATTTTGGTGTGTTTTGTGGATCAACTGATTTTTCTAGGATAATGTATTGCCGACAACCGGCGCCTCCCTGCGCCGTCATTCAGCAAGTTTCTGTCAGTTTCCGATATTGTTCTTGACCAGTTTTCTGAACAATCCGAGCAGCCATTCCCGTTTGATGATCCCCCAATAGCTGAACAATCCGAGCAGCAGGCCGAAGAACAGCTTGCCGAATACGGAGGATTCTTCCGAGGCGGCGGCGCCGGGCGCCTGCGCCGAAGCGCCTGGCGCGTTTGCCGGGGTATCGACCGAGCTTGGCTGTACGATCTGCACGGCTTTCTTGGCCGGCTGATAGCCGGCTTTCACGTCAGGAAAGCCGAGGCTGTGCCATTCATCCATGTCCTGCCAGATCGGATATTTTTTCTGCCAGAATTCTTTCGTGAAATAAGGCGCGAGACTCATGCCGTGCAGCGACGGAATGCCTTTTTCGTTCAGGAAGCTTTTATAGACGACCAGGCTGATATCGCCGCCTTCGCCGACACCGTCGGTCGTAAAGGCTTTTTCGACATGGTCGTGGAACATCCAGACGCCCTCGCCAAAGCTGTGCAAGCCGTCATCGACGCCGGAAAGCTCCAGATCGAGACGCTGAGCCGGCGTCAAACCGTGCACGTCGCGGGTGATAAAGGAGTTCGGGCCGTTGTCGACGCCGTCGTAGTGCGTCGAGGTCGGTTTGTGTCCATGGATATGCACTGCGATCGTTTCCTGGGTGCCGTTATAGACGCGCAGTTTGACCTTCTGGTCCTTTTCCAAAACGACCAGCGATTCTCTTAAGGTATAAGGGAAAGAACGGCCGTTCAGCATGTAATAATCGTCCTTCGCATCGGTCACGTCGTAATCGAGATTCAAACGTTTCGCAATCAGACGCGGGTCATTGACCGACCGGGCGAGTTGATGCAGTTCCTTGTCCGCGGATTGATAATGCAGGTCATATTCCGAGTTATATTTTTCGCGGACACCGACCGAAGGGTGGCGGACCTGGCCCGCGCCGACGTTGAAGACTTGCGGCCAGTTGTTCGGCCGGTTCTCCTCGATCACGAACATGCCTTGCAGGCCCATCGGAATATGCACATGCGGCTGTACGTGGCAATGGTAATACATCGTGCCGGCTTGGCGCGGCTTGATCACATAGGTTTTCTTGCTGCCGGGCATCACGTCCATCGAACTGGTTTGGCCGACGCCGTCGTTGCCGCTGCCCATGTGATCCATGTAAGGATGGTCGATGCCGTGCAGATGGATCGAATGCGGCAGGTAATGGGTGTTTTCGAGCACCAGCCAGATGATGTCGTCCTGTTCGACGCGGATCACCGGCGACGGCGAACGCAGCAAGGGGTTCGCGATCGGTTCGTAAAGGCTCAGCGTCGACATGTCGCGGGTTTTCGGCGCGAAAACCCAGAAGGTCGGTTGAATGCCCGGCGCGATGTCGAACGTGGTCGTCGGGTCCTTCATGTCCGGCGAATGGCCGTTCAGTTCGGCGACTTCGAGCTTGATGATGTATTTGTCCGGGTCGCCGTCGCCGTCCATGTCGTCGGATACCGTGATCGCGTCGGCCGCGAGCTGGGTCTGCATCAGGGTATCCATCGAAATGCCGTTGGTGCCCTTTACAAACGCGGCGATTTCGGCCGGATTGTCCGGGTTGCAGAGCAGCGACTCCTGGATGTCGACGCCGTCAATCGTTTGGGCCTTGCGCCACTCGGGATCGGTGAAGTTCGAACAGACTTCTTCCACCTCGCCCAGTTCGGTTTTTCCGTTGGGCGGCAGATCGTTGGCGGCCTGGCTCCAGGTGGGCGCAAGGAGCAGGGGGGCGCCACAAAGAATGGCAAGAAGCTTTTTTTGCATAATTTACCTCGGAAAACGACACGAATAAAACGCTTGTCCCGTTGGGAGCAAGCATTAATTTCCTTACTGATTCTAACAAATTAGAACGTCGAAGTCTTCCTTGACGGCAAGTACGACATCAATAAAATCCAGGAATTATAAAGGATGGATGCCAGGGTGAAAAGTTCGGCAAGATAAAACCGGCAGGACGGGGCGCCGGTTTTCCGGTGAAGTGCAAGGCCAAGCCGTAAAAAACGCCGATCCACAAGTCGATCGGCAGAAAGTGGGCACAGGCAAGGGAAAACTCGGCTACAGGCTTTGCAGCCGTCCGTTCCGGTCATCGGTTCGCAAAACGCGGAAGACCCTTCGGTTCGGCATATTTCAGATGCACATAGCACAGGCCCATCAAGGTTTCGTTAGGGTGCGGATGTTCTAACCAGATGATGCGCGCCTCCCCGGACATTTCGAGGGGCTCGAATTCGAAGGCGGCCTTCGTGCCAAGCGGTTCGACTGTAACTTCCGCGTTCAAATGAATCATCAGGCCTTCGATCGAAACATTTTGCGCAGTGAAGGGATGATAGGCGCCATGCAATAGGATGCGGCCGGTCCCCGGCATCCTTTGGCGGTACGCATTTCTGCGATAAATGAAATCATCGGCGTCGTAGGCAACCGATTTAAATTCGAGTGCGATCAATATCTTGTCTTTTTCGGGCTCGGCCCGGATCACTTCAACCTCGCCGGCCAGACGCATCGACGGAATGAAAATATCGACCAGGGTTGAAGAGCGCAGTGCATTAAAAATATCCTTGATGTCTTTTTCGGCGCCTTTTTGCTGATCCATTTCAGCGAGCAGGCCGGTAATCGACAGATTTTTCACGATGATGTCCCGCTCTTCTCCGTTCAGAAAAATCAGTCCTTGCTGATGCGTATCTTTTCGCAAAGAGCGCGGTAATTCCAGTTTCATTTTTTTCTCCTGATTGATCTCAACACACTAAATAGAGGCTACTTTGATGTAATCGTCAAGTGTAGTCAATTCCAGGGTTTTCGTGCGGGATGCCCGGATGGCTTTTTCCGCGGCCTGAGCCTTGTCTTCAGACGTTCATTATCCCGTCACGAACCTGTCATCACTTGTTCCAATAATACAGGCCAGTATTTAAGATTCGGTGCTTATGTTATGTGGAATGATTTTCAAAAGTCCCGCCGCCATTTCATCAAAACGTCGACTCTGGCCTTGGGTGCGGGTTTTGTGCCGACCATGAGAGGGCGCAGCAGTATTGCGGCGTCGGGGGATTCGTCAGAGTGGGTCGGTCAACCGCAGTCGGCGCAGGGGATTCAAATCGGCGATGTGCTGCAGGATCGTGCGATTGTCTGGAGCCGCGCCGACCGTCCGAGCCGAATGCTCGTCGAATACAGTTTCCATTCCGATTTTACCGAAGCCACATTGCTGCCTGGACCGCTGGCGCTGGCCGGGTCTGACTACACGGCCCGTATCGATTTGACCGGGTTGCCGGCCGGGCGGGATGTGTATGTCAGAGTATGGTTTCAGGACATCGATGAGCGCAAAGTCCTGAGCCAGCCCAGTTACGGCTATTTTCGGACGGCGTCCGATGCGGCGGGGTCCCTCCGTTTTCTTTGGTCCGGCGATACCTGCGGGCAGGGCTGGGGCATCAATCCGGACATCGGCGGCATGCGGATTTTTGAAACGATGCGGCAAACCGATCCGGATTTTTTCATCCATTGCGGCGACAGCATCTATGCGGACAGCCCGATTCAGGCGTCTCAGGTCGTGCCGCAGACCGGCGAAATCTGGCGCAACCTGGTAATTCCGGAAGTCACCAAGGTCGCCGAAACCCTGGACGAGTTCCGCGGCCGCTATAAATACAACCTGCTCGATCACAATCTGCGCCGGTTCAACGCGGAAGTGCCGACCGTCTGGCTGTGGGACGATCATGAAATCACCAATAACTGGTCGCCGGCGAAAGATCTGGACGGCGATCCGCGCTACAGCGAAAAGGCGATCGCCACGCTGGTCGAGCGCGGCAGAAAAGCCGCGCTCGAATATGCGCCGATGCGTTTAGCGTCCGCCGATTCGGCGCGGCGCATCTACCGTAAACTGTCTTACGGGCCCTTGCTCGACGTGTTCGTGCTGGATATGCGTTCGTACCGCAGCGGCAACAATCACAATCGTCAGGCCCGGCCGGACGCGGATACCGTCTATCTGGGCCGCGAGCAATTGCATTGGCTGAAAGCCGGTCTGAAAAATTCGGCGGCGGTCTGGAAGGTCATCGCGGCGGACATGCCGCTCGGATTGCAATCGCGCGACGGCGTCGATCCGCTGAGCCGGACGCAATTTGAAAGTTTTGCGAACGGCGACGGCCCTGTGTTCGGGCGCGAGTTTGAACTGGCCGAGCTGCTGGCGTTCATCAAACAGGAAGCGGTTCGCAATATAGTCTGGCTGACCGCCGACGTGCATTACGCGGCCGCGCATTTTTACGATCCGGCCAAGGCGCGTTTCAAGGATTTCGAGCCGTTCTGGGAGTTTGTCGCCGGCCCCTTGAATGCGGGCAGCTTCGGGCCGCATGAGCTCGACGATACCTTCGGTCCGCAAGTGATCTTTCAAAAAGCTGCGCCCGCGCCTAACCTGTCGCCCTTGTTCGGCTTACAGTCCTTCGGCCAGATCGATATCGACGGCGACAGCCGGGTGATGACGGTGTCATTAAAAGATATCGACGGAGTTACGCTGTTTTCGCAAGACCTCATGCCCTCTCCGTCTTGACAGAACGGCCAAGCCTGCCGGATTCGGCGGCACTGTGCTCATGACTCCTATGCCTGCCTGAGGGCTTGGGAAGGGGATCCGGTTGGGGGCTGGAGGCTGAAACGATAAATGACAAGATCGGGGGGGCAATCGAGGTTTTCATCATGCGCTGATTTATAAGGATATTTTATTTACTATGAATAAATTGATGATTTTTTGTTGACGCGAGCTCGATTATCGGGTTAAATATGTTTTTTTGCAGGCATGCCTAGGTAGCTCAGTCGGTAGAGCAAAGGATTGAAAATCCTTGTGTCGACAGTTCGATTCTGTCCCTGGGCACCATGCCGCAAAAAACTTCTTTAGATTTATCCCATGGCTGTACGATCAGCCATTGCCCAGGTAGCTCAGTCGGTAGAGCAAAGGATTGAAAATCCTTGTGTCGACAGTTCGATTCTGTCCCTGGGCACCATTTCTTGCTTTCAATCTGCTTCTAGTCCTTGTTCCCAAGCCCCATTGCTCTATATAATACGGGCAAGCTTTGCGACAGGCTAACCCGTCGAACTCCTGATTTTTCCGTGTCATCGTTTTTGCGGCTACCGCAAGTCGGTTTTGGCCGCGTGGAAAACTTGCAGTCCGCACATCCGCCTTCGCTCTCCGTGCCTTGCCGCATGGACTCCTTATCACTCAGATAGCTCCCCAGCGATGATGACGGAACACTCGACATCCAGCACAGAACAGCCTGAGCGAGCGGAACGGACCGGCTCCCAACAGCCCGCATCCCCTTCGCCACCATCACCCAGCGCAGAAATCGGCGGTTTTGCAGGTCCCGAGCCGACCCGTTATGGTGATTGGGAAAAAAACGGCCGCTGCATCGATTTTTAATCCATCCTCCCTACCGGAAACAAGCCCATGAGCGCGCAACAGCAAAGACCTCTTTCGCCCCACTTGCAAGTCTATAAGCTGCCGTTGACCGGCATCCTATCGATTACTCACCGGATGACCGGCGTGCTGCTGTCGCTCGGCCTGCTCTATATCGTCTATCTGTTGTCGGCGCTGGCTTCGGGGCCGGAGGCTTATGCTTCGGTGCAGGCGTTTGCCGCTTCCTGGTGGATGCGCTTGCTCAGTTGGGGGTTCATCTATGCGCTGTTTTTTCATTTGTGCCATGGCGTCAGGCATTTGATCTGGGATGCGGGCCAGGGTTTCGAACTCGAAACGCTGAACCGCTATGCCTGGATCGAACTGGCGGCGTCGCTCGTGTTGACGCTGGTTTCTTTTGTTCTTTTGAGTGCGGATTAGCTTATGAAATATCGAACGCCTTTAACGAAGGCTCGCGGATTGGGTTCGGCAAAATCCGGGACGACGCACTGGTGGGCGCAGCGGGTGACCGCGGCGGCGCTGATTCCGTTATCCTATTGGCTGATCAAGCTGATCGATCTGGGTGCGAGCGCGCCTTATGCGGAAACCCAGGCCTGGCTGGCCGCGCCCTTGAATACGGTCGGCGTGCTGGCCTTTATCGCGGCGGCTTTTTATCATGCGGGATTGGGACTTCGCGTCGTAATCGAAGACTATGTCGGCCGCGAAGGTTGCAAGATCGTATCGATCTGGCTGGTCAATCTGATCTTTGCTTTGCTCACGTTGACGGCGCTGTCAGCCGTATTTCGCACTATTCAAGTTGGATGATTCATGACGGCTTCTTACAAGATTATTGAACACGCCTATGACGTGGTGGTGGTCGGCGCAGGCGGCGCGGGCCTTAGGGCGACTTTCGGCATGGCCGAAAAAAACCTGAAAACGGCCTGTATTACGAAGGTGTTTCCGACCCGCAGCCACACGGTCGCGGCGCAGGGCGGCATCAGCGCCGCGCTCGGCAACGCCGGCGAGGATGACTGGCGCTTTCACATGTATGACACGGTGAAGGGATCCGACTGGCTCGGCGATCAGGATGCGATCGAATACATGTGCCGGGAAGCGATGCCGGCGGTGATCGAACTCGAACATTACGGCGTGCCGTTTTCGCGGACGCCGGAAGGCAAGATCTATCAGCGCGCGTTCGGCGGCATGACCACCCATTACGGCAAGGGCCGGGCTCTCCGCACCTGTGCCGCGGCCGACAAGACCGGCCATGCAATTCTGCACACGCTGTATCAGCAGGCCTTGAAGCACAATGCCGAATTCTTCGTCGAATACATCGCGCTCGATTTGATCATGGAAGACGGCGTCTGCCGGGGCGTACTGGCCTGGTGCCTGGACGACGGTTCTCTGCATCTGTTCAAGGCGCATTCGACCGTGCTCGCGACCGGCGGCTACGGGCGCAGCTATTTTTCCTGCACTTCCGCGCACACGGTCACCGGCGACGGCAACGCGATGGTGCTGCGCGCTGGCCTGCCGTTGCAGGACATGGAATTCGTGCAGTTTCATCCGACCGGCATTTACGGTGCCGGCTGTTTGATCACCGAGGGGGTCAGGGGCGAGGGCGGTTATCTGACCAATTCCGAAGGCGAGCGTTTCATGGAGCGCTATGCGCCGTCCGCGCGCGATCTGGCCTCCCGCGACATCGTCAGCCGCGCGATCACGATCGAGATCAACGAAGGCCGAGGAGTCGGTAAATTGAAGGATCACGCCTATCTACATCTCGAACATCTCGATCCCGCGATCATTCACGAACGGCTGCCCGGCATCGCCGAAACCTCGCGCATCTTCGCCGGCGTCGATGTGACCAAGGAGCCGATCCCGATTCTGCCGACCGTGCATTACAACATGGGCGGCATTCCGACCAACTACAGGACCGAAGTGGTGACCTTGAAGGACGGCAATCCCGATCATGTGGTGCCGGGCCTGATGGCGATCGGCGAGGCGGCCTGCGTGTCGGTGCACGGAGCGAACCGGTTGGGTTCGAATTCCTTGCTCGACATCATCGTGTTCGGCCGCTCCGCCGCGATCCGCTGCGCCCAACTGATCAAACCGGGTGATGCACACAAGCCGCTGCGGAGGGATGCGGCCGATCAGGCGCTGGCGCGTTTCGACAAGATCCGCCACGCGCAGGGTAGCCGCGCGACCGCCGAGATTCGTCTGGACATGCAGAAAACCATGCAAACCAAGGCGGCAGTATTCAGGACCCAGTCGACGCTCGACGAAGGCATTAAGGCGATGACCGAGATTCGCGCCTCATTTTCGGATGTCAGCCTGAAAGACCGCTCGCTGATCTGGAATACCGATCTGGTTGAAACGCTGGAACTGGACAATTTATTGAGCCAGGCCCAGGTCACGATCACGGCGGCCGGCAACCGCAAGGAGAGCCGCGGCGGTCACGCCCGCGAGGATTATCCGGGCCGCGACGATCCGAACTGGCTGAAGCACACGCTGACCTGGACCGAAGGCAATCAGGTCAAGATCGATTACCGTCCGGTGCATCTATTCACCCTGACCGACGAAGTCGAGGTTTTTCCACCCAAAGAGAGGATCTATTGATGGCTGAATTCACCCTGCCGAAAAACTCGCGCGTTATTCAGGGAAAAACCTATCCGGCGCCGCAAGGCACGCAAGAAATCCGCCGTTTCGAGATTTACCGCTGGGATCCGGACAACGGCGAGAATCCGCGTGTCGACGTGTATGAACTCGACAAGGAACACTGCGGCACGATGGTGCTGGACGCGATCATCAAGATCAAGAACGAGATCGACAGCACGCTGACCTTCCGCCGCTCCTGCCGTGAAGGCGTCTGCGGTTCCTGCGCGATGAACGTGAACGGCAAAAACACGCTGGCATGCACGAAGGCGATCGATTCCTATCCGGACACGATACGGATTTATCCGCTGCCGCATACCCAGGTGGTCAAAGACCTGGTGCCCGATCTGACCCATTTTTTCGCGCAATATGCCTCGATCAAACCCTGGATCGAAACCCAAACCCCGCCGCCGGCCGACAGCGAACGCCTGCAAAGCCACGAAGACCGCGCCAAGCTGGACGGCCTGTACGATTGCGTGCTGTGCGCCTGCTGCTCGACGAGCTGCCCGAGCTACTGGTGGAACAGCGAACGCTATCTCGGCCCCGCAGTCTTGCTGCAAGCCTATCGCTGGATCGCCGACAGTCGTGACGAGAACACCGGCGAACGCCTCGATGCACTCGAAGACCCGTTCAAGCTGTACCGCTGCCACACGATCATGAACTGCACCGATACCTGCCCGAAAGGCTTGAATCCGGCCAAGGCGATCGCCGAAATCAAAAAATTGCTGGTACAACGGCAAGAAGGTTGATGCGTTCGTTCGAGAAGCTCAGGTGGCGATGCCGGCGCGGCGTCGTCGAACTGGACATTTTGCTGCTGCATTTTCTGGAAAACGGCTATTTGCAGGCGAATGAGGATGAACAGGCCCAATTTGCCGGCTTGTTGACCTGGGAAGACGATGAATTGCTGGCGGTATTGGTCGGCGGGAAAGCGCCGGAAACTCAGGGTTTTGACGCCTTGATCAATAAGATCAGAAACCTCGCGGGGGCCGCTTATCCGGGCGGCCTCGGCAATTGATCGCGCGCCGCAGATGCGCGACGCGGAACTCGTCCTCAATTTGTTCGCATGAATTCGCCGCATAGTATTCTTTGTGATAAAGTTTTTCATCTTTTTCTAACACTATCGCAAATGGAGACTGTGCATGGCACTGCAAATATTCCGGACTAAACGGATCGAGAACGATCTAGAAACCGATTTGGGACTGAAGCGCTGTTTAACGGCATGGGATCTGGCTTTTCTCGGTATCGGCGCGATCATCGGTACGGGGATATTCGTACTGACCGGCATTGCTGCCGCGACCCAATCAGGCCCTGCGGTCGTATTATCGTTCATCATCGCGGGTTTTGCCTGCACCTTCGCCGCGCTGTCTTATGCGGAATTGGCGGCCGCCGTCGGAGGCTGCGGCAGCGCATACGGCTACAGCTATGCGGCATTCGGCGAATTGATCGCCTGGATCATCGGCTGGGACTTGCTTTTAGAATACGGCATTTCGGTTGCGGCCGTCGCGAACGGTTGGGCGGGTTATTTCAATAACGCGCTGGAAGCGATCGGTTTTGCGCTGCCGGAAGCGCTGACCAAGGCGCCGAAACTGGGCGGCCTGATCAACCTGCCGGCCTTTCTGATCATTCTGATCTTGATGTTCTTGCTGATCATCGGCGTCAAACAGAGCGCAAAAGCGAATAATGCGATGGTTTTCGTCAAACTGGTCACGATCACGGTTTTTATCGCGGTCGCGCTGTTTAATGTGAACCCGGACAATTGGCATCCTTTCATGCCTTTCGGCTGGTTTGAAACCCTGCCTGACGGCAAGACCACCGGCGTCCTGGCCGGGGCGTCGATCGTATTTTTTGCCTATGTCGGTTTCGACGCGGTATCGACCGCGGCCGAAGAAGCCCAAAACCCGCAGCGCGACTTGCCGTTCGGCATCGTCTCATCCCTGGCGTTTTGTACGGTGATCTACATCATTGTCTCGGCGCTGCTGACCGGCGTGGTGTCTTATACCCAGTTGAATGTGTCTTCACCGGTGGCTTACGCACTCAAACTGCTGGGCATCAACTGGGCGTCCGCGCTGATTTCGACCGGCGTGATTGCGGGCCTGACCACGGTGATGCTGGTGCTGTATTACGGGCTTACGCGGATCATTTTTGCGATGTCGCGGGACGGTTTGCTGTCCCCGTTTTTTAACGCGGTCAATTCGACGACGCAAACGCCGGTGCGGGTGATCGTGATCTGCGGCGTGGTGATGGCGCTGATCGCCGGCTTCATGCCGCTCGGCGACCTGGCCGAACTCGTCAATATCGGCACGCTGGCGGCATTTGTGCTCGTCTGTCTGGGCGTGATCGTGCTGCGCATCACGCAGCCGGATATCAAACGCCCCTTCAGCACGCCTTTCAGCCCCTTGTTTCCGATTCTCGGCATGATCTCCTGCGGCGCGCTGATGGCGTTTTTGCCGGCGCTGACCTGGCTGCGTTTCATTGTCTGGCTGGTGCTGGGATTGATCGTGTATTTTAGTTATTCGATGCACCACAGCAAGCTGCGACATTCATCCTAAGGATTCTACTTCCTTGTGTCACCGCAGACCAGCCAGGTTTTTAAAGTCCGGCAGGTCTCGACCCTAAAATTTTTTCCGATTGCCTATTCGGTGGCTGCCGGCATCAAAAATAGCGGCCATTGATCCAATAATGCACCGCGATGCTGGCGAAATAGCCCAGCAAAATGACCGGCATCCAGCGCATATGGTAGCCGAAGGTGTAACCCTCCTTGATCTGGCCGAGCAAACCGACGCCGGGAGCCGAGCCGATCGCCAGCAAACTACCGCCGACACCCAGCGTCAAGGTCAACAGCAGCCATTGGCCGGGCGGAATATCAGGATGCATGGTCAATACCGCAAACATGAGTGTGCCGTTATCGATAAACGCAGATGACAGGCCGATCGCAATATTAGCCATTGTCGGGCTGATCTGTCCATAAAGGAAATGCGCAATCGCATCGAGGTAACCGATGAAGCCCAACGCCCCGATGATCATCATCGCACCGTAAAAAAACAGCAGCGTATCCCATTCGATGTTGCCTACATTCTTGAAGACATCAAAATCCTGCTTGCTGTTCTCTCTCGGAACATCCAGATGAAAGAACTTGTAAACATAAGCAAATTCGCTCGGATTTTCCTGCGCCGTCTTGGTCAGAAAAAAACAGTAAAACTGCAGCAACGCCAAACCCGCCATCATGCCGGCGGCCGGTGGAAGTTCCAGCGCGACGTTGGACCAAACCGTAATGATCAGCGTCACCACGAAAAGAGACATAACCCACCAGCTGCCGCGCAGAAGATTGATCGGACACATTGAGGCAGCCGGTGTTTCCTTAGGAACAAAAAAGTGCATGATCGATGCGGGCACCAGAAAATTCACCAGACAAGGCAGAGCGATCGAAAAAAACTCGGTGAAATGCAGGATTTTATGTTGCCAGACAAACAGCGTCGAGATGCCGCCGAGGGGGCTGAACGATCCGCCGGCGTTGGCCGCCACGACGACATTCACGCAGGCCAAACCGACGAATTGTGGTTTGTTTTTGCCGACTGCGGCGGCTACCGCGCCCATGATCAAGCCCACCGCCAGACCGCTGATCACGGTCGAAAGACAGAATGCTAGAGCGCCGGTAATCCAGAACAGTTTGCGGTAACTGTATTGGCGGCTCAGCAGCCAAATCCTGAGGCCGTCGAAGACGCCGCGTTCCTCCATCGCATTCAGGTAGGTCATCGACACCAGGATGAACAACAGCAATTCGACATAGGCGAGCAGGTTGCTTTCAAACGCCAGCGCCGCGATCTTAGCTTCGCCATGCATGGCATAGTAAATGCAGATCGCAAACCAGACGATCGCCGAGCCCAGGACCATCGGCTTGGATTTGCGCAATTCGATCACGTCTTCGGCCATCGCGACCACATAAGCGCATACCGTAACCAGCACCGAAAGATAGCCGATGAAATGGCCTGTTAAATCGAGCTTTGGGACCGCGCTGGCGGCTGCCGCTTCTTCGCCGCCGAGAGCAACACCAGGTAACAGAAGAGAAAACAGAAGAATGAGAAGTGAATTCATTTATGCATCAATGCAAGAAGTAAAAATGCCAGCCCATCAGGGCTTGCAGCCGCTTGGAATTATTCGGCGTAAAAAGTTATAGCTACTGCGCCGGTATGCGCTAACCGACGAACATTATACCTGGAATTTTTCGTCAATCAGCCTTGATTGACGCTTGAAAACCGAAACGCCATCCCTCCATTGCAGCTGGTGTGGCGGCTGGCATTCACGCTCCCGACTGGCGCTTCTATTTGGGGATCAAGGAAACTAAAATTTTGTCAATGCGCGAGCCGTCCAGGTCAACAATTTCAAATTTCCAATCCTCTATTTCGCAACTATCCGCCAATTGCGGCAGCCTTTCAAAGTTATGTAAAATCATCCCGGCCACGGTATTGTAAGCATGGGCCGATTCGCCTGGAAATTGTCCGCTCATTCCGATCGCCGATTTGAGCTGGCTGATGGGCAAGCCGCCGTCGACCAGCCACGAACCATCGGCGCGCTGCACCACTTCAAAAGCGGATTTCGAAGAAAGACGCGGGAATTTACCGACAATCGCGGTGAATACATCCATCAAGGTGACCAGTCCCTCGATATCGCCATATTCGTTCACGATCAGCGCCAAATCCGCACCGGCTTCCCGGAAATGCTCCAGCAGATGGATCAGCAGCATCGATTCTTGCACGTAGAGTGGCGGTCTTAATCCTTGTTCGATGTTGAATTCAGGCTTGCCCAACGTTTTTTTTAACAGATCCCCGCAATGCAGGATGCCAAGCACCTGTTCAAATCCGCCCCGGCAGACGACGATTTGCGTATAAGGGCAATCTTCGATTTTACGGCGCAGTGTATCGGCGGCCTCCAAGCTGTCGACGACGAAGATGTCTTGACGAGGCACCATGATCGCGCCGACGCGGACTTCGTCCAGTTTCATCACATTGTCGACTAATTGGCTTTCGCTGGCGTGGAATATGCCGGATTCGGAACCCATTTCGATCAGGAGGCGAATTTCTTCGTCGGATACGCTGTTTTCTTTGACTCGGTTTAATCTAAATAATCTGAGCAGCAGATGACTCGAAGCAGACAGCAACCAAACCAGAGGGCTGACCAACAAGGCCAGCCCTTGCATCGGTTTTGCGATGCGGGCGGCGATGCGTTCAGGATTTTGCAGGGCTAGGCGTTTAGGGATCAGTTCTCCGAGCACGACCGAGAAATAAGTGATGAAGGTCACGGTCAAGACCAGAGCCAGCGTTTCCGCATAAGGTGCCAGCCAAGGGATTTGCGCAATCGCCTGATACAGCGGCGCTCGTAACACTTCCTCGCCGAATGCGCCACTCAAAATCCCGACCGTCGTGATGCCGACCTGTACGGTGGACAAAAAACGGGTGGGTTCTTCGTGTAGCTTGAGCGCGGCTTTGGCGCCCAGGCGTTTTTCGGCGATTAATTTTTGCAAGCGTGCCCTGGTCGATGAGACGACAGACATTTCCGACAACGAGAAAATGCCGTTCAGCAGGATCAACAAAAAAAGCAGGCCTAGATTCGCGTAAAAATCTTTCACATCGTGACTATTGAAAATTGAAATCTCATCTCTACTTTGCCACCAACGCTGTTGGCAGAGTTCAATCTACCATAGAATTTTTCGTTTCTTATTTATCGAGGCACGGAAGTATTCGTCCATTGGTTTATCAAGAGGCCGTCATTTTTGAGAAAAAGCGCTTGCCGTTGCAACGGGGCGCATAAGACGCAGGTGCTGAATTACCTGAAAGAGAAGGGAATGTGCTTGGATTTTCCGGTCAACTGTGGCCGCTATCCGAAAGCAACGGTTGAACAATGCGTAACATCAACCCGTCATACGTGTTATAAATATCCCCAAAAAAAGGAACGCTGCTATGGACTCAAGCTTACCCGGCAATTCATGCCATGATTGCAGACTAACCAATATTTGTTTGCCGCACGGACTGCAACAAAACGAAAAAAGGCAGCTTGCCAACATTGTGAATAACAGGCGGCCCTTGCATGTCGATGAATTTCTGTATTTTCAGGGCGGCGAATGTGAAAGCCTGTTTGCCGTTAAATCAGGCTCTTTTCGGAGTTTCATGGTAAATTCGGAAGGCGTCGAACAAACCATTGGCTTTTATTTGCCGGGGGAGTTGTTGGGTCTGGATTCATTGCAATACGGCCGCTTCACCTGTTCCTTAATCGCATTGGAAACGTGTTCGGTCTGTGAGTTGCCGTTATCTCGCCTGACCTCGCTATGTTCTGAAATTCCCGGCCTGCCGTTTCAGATGATGCGGGTCCTGGGCAAGGAAATTGCCTCCGATCACGATAAAATTCTGGCGCTGGGACATCGTTCCGCTCGGAGCAGAATCGCCGGCTTTTTGCTGACCTTATCAGGACGCTACGATGCGCTTGGGTTTTCCGCTACGGAGTTTAATCTGAGCATGCGCCGCCACGACATCGCAAATTTTCTCGGACTGACGAATGAAACGGTCAGTCGGCAATTCACGGATTTAAACAAACATGGCGTCATCACCGTTAAGCGGCGAGGCGTACTGATCAATGATCTGAATGCGCTAAGATCGATCGTTGAAACCGGTTCGGCCGCTCCGTGCTAATTCCGGTACCGGATTGATATTACCGCTTCAATGGCATTGATGCGGTAATATCTGATTTTTCGTCGGTAAACGTTTATTTTTGTATTGCCGGCGCAGAACTTGAGCCGGCCGGTTTATTTGGACCTTTACCCATGTCGCCACAGGCAGCCAAGGTGACGAGGGCGAAAACGACCAAGAACAATTGACTTACAGTTTTCATAACTTTTCTCTTTGGAATGGATGAATACGGCCTTCTTCTCGGGGTCATCGACGGTCGGAAGAAAACTGGGTCCCTTAACGGGTGAAGCCATTGTTACACCTTTTCCAAATCGAAAATTGATCTGGATCAACAATACCGCAAATAGTCGACGATTCGTCCTGCATAGTCGCATTAGGCCATATGTAGGTGAACGACTGCAAATGCTTTTTACCCCGTCATGAAAGAGAATGATAGGCTTTTGGATAGATGAAGAAAGGGTGTATTATCAGCACATTAGCTAAATTTCTGAAGCGATGGAGGACAAAAGCCGAATTGTTAAAGTCGAAATGATTGCGTTTTAAAGCCCTAGTCAAATTGTCCTATTTTGTGGAGTTTAATAATGAAAAGAAGAAAACAACACGAACAAAAAACAGGAAGCTTTTTTAACGGAGGACCTAATTTAATTTTACGATCAGCCAAGCTGTTTGCGTGCCTATTGTATGCGCTGATGCTGGCCTTTGTCTTGCAGCAGCCGGTCTTTGCGCATCGCGGGGATCTGGATGATGTCGACCTGTGCAGGATCAAGATCGGTAACGAATGGATACATTTTGCGGCTTATACGCCGACACTATCCGAAAGTAAAAGCTATTGTAAATCGATCCCTAAGCTGGGCATGACCAACCTGGTTTTTGACTATGAAGGCAAACAACTGCGTCATGTCAGCATCGAGTTTGAAGTGACCAAGGAACCGGAAGGAACGCGGGTTTATTACCGGCCGCCGAGCACAACCAAGACCGGCACGGTTGAAGGCAGCGTCGATTTCAACCAATTCGGCCCCGGCGATTATCAGGCCCATGTTACCCTGATCGAGAATGACCAAAAAGTCGATACCCACATTCCTTTTTCGGTCGGCATCGAGGGCGACGAATCTTTTGACAACCTCAAAAAAAACTTGTTCACGATCGGAATCTGCGTCGTGATTTTGTATTTGTGCTACCGCTATGCGCGCGGCAAAGGCGATGAGCCTAAAAATGCCTGAACGAACCGCGTTTTTGTGATACAGCGTGATCTTAGTTGATAGGATCGGCGGAACCAATGGAGGTGTCGCCTATCCTATCGTACAAATACATCTTATGGGCTTTGCGCTTAACGTTAAGATCGGATGACGGGTCAGGTTTTCGAAATCGCGTCAATTTCTAGTTGTCTGTTATCGATATATAGCATTTGTCCTTCTTAGGAGGTCGAACAGATATGAACTCTCCCATATATCCGGAAGACTGGCCGGATCTGGACAAGGCACTCTACCTACGTTCGATCAAACTCTTCAGCGCCGTCAAAAACTTGCTCAGCGTCAAACTAGAACTGTATGCCGACACGAAAGTGCTGCAAGGCGATATTTTTCTATTCAATCATTTCTCTCGCTTCGAAACCTTTATCCCGCAGTTTCTGATTTACGAAAACACCGGAACTTTCAGTTGCGCGATCGCCTCGGGCGAGTTCTTCAAGGAAAAGAATATGCTGTCGAACTATCTGCAACATGTCGGCGTTTATCCGCACGACCATCCGCGTTTATTCGCGATGCTGGCGGGACAGATATTGCGTGGACGCAAAGTCATTATTTTCCCGGAAGGCGGGATGATCAAAGACCACCGTGTCATCGATAAGACAGGCGAATATAACATTTATTCGCGCATGACCGGACACCGGCGCAAACTGCATACCGGAGCCGCGGTGTTGGGGCAGGGTGTGGAAGCCATCAAAGTGGCTATACGCCATGCTTTTGATGAAGGTCGGCTTGAGCGTTTGCTGCACTGGCAGGAGCAGCTGCAATTCGACAATCTGAATGAGCTGTTGGCAGCTGCACACAAGCCGACGGTGATTGTGCCTGCCAACATTACGTTCTACCCGATCCGCGCTTCGGAAAACCTGTTGTTCAAAAGCGTCGAACAGATCTCGGGCGGCTTGAGCTTACGCCAATCGGAAGAATTGCTGATCGAAAGCAACATCCTCCTCAAAGACACCGATATGGATATCCGGATGGGAAAACCAGTTAACCCCTGCTGTGTCTGGGACTGGCGCACCCATTTCATCATGAATAAAGTGGCGCCCGACATTGAAAAATTAGACCATGTATTTAAATTAAAAACGGATGCCAAAAACTGGAAGGAGCGGCTGCTGGAGCATTATTTCATCAAAAACGCGCAATGCGCGCGCGATCAATACATGAAAGAAATTTATGCCAACCTCACGGTCAACATCAGCCATCTGGCCTCCACTTTGATTATGAGTTTGATTGGCGCCAAACGGCGGCAAATTGATAAATGTCGGTTTTATCTGGTGCTCTATGTGGCGATCAAGCATCTGCAAAAAAACACCGATATCCATTTGCACAGCAGCCTGTTGAATCCGGACGACTATGGCGGTTTGCCGCACGGCGTCAGCACCCGTTTCGAACAATTTATTTGTTTTGCGAAGCAAGCGGAACTGATCGCCGAACGGGATGGCTGCTATCACTTTTTACCCAAACTCTGCGAGGATTACGATTTCGACAGGATAAGGCTGGAAAATCCGATCGCCGTCTACAACAACGAAGCCGCGCCGCTACGCACGGTGCTCGAAGCCTTGCTAGCGTCCGATGCAGAAAGTCGCGGTATTGATCCCTACCGTTTGGCCGCCTGGCATTTCGAAGACGAACAGTTGAGCCTGGCTTATGAACGGCAAACTTATGCAGATCATAGTAACGGAAACATGAAGCATCAGGAAACGGCCACTGCCGATCCGTCGCCATTTTTTATCCAGCCGAGTGAGCCCAACGGCTTCGGTATCTTATTGATCCACGGTCTCTTGGCCAGCCCCGCCGAATTGCGGGAATACGGCCGTTATCTGGCCGACCAGGGTTATACGGTGCTGGGCATCCGGCTTAAAGGCCACGGCACCTCGCCCTATGCCCTTCGGGATGCCAGCTTAGAACAGTGGTTCGGAAGCGTGCAAAAAGGCTTTAATATCCTAAAGGTTTATTGTTCCAAATTGTTCGTGATCGGCTTTTCGACCGGCGGGGCACTGGCGCTGAAACTGGCAGCGGAAAAGCCTGCCGAAATGATCGGACTGGTCTGTATATCGGTGTCGATAAAATTCGTCAATCCAGCTTTCATGCTGGTGCCGCTACTGTATAACGCCAATGCATTGGTGCGCTGGGTTTCCTCGTTCGAAGGCGTCAAGCCTTTTATCGAGCATGCGCCCGAACATCCCGACATCAACTACTGGAATATGCCGGTCAGGGCTTTATACGAACTGCGCCGCCTGATTCATCAATTGGAATCGCTGTTGCCCAGTATTGCAACGCCGACGCTGGTGATGTATGCGGATCAGGATCCGGTGGTGTCGCCGCAAAGCGCCGAAATCGTTTTTAATAAACTCGGCACTACGCACAAGGAGTTGCACCCGATAAAATCCGCTAAGCACGGCATCTTAACGGAGAATATCGGAAATAGCTGGGCCGTGATCGATGGCTTTTTAAGTCAATATCGTCACAATCATGTCGACGAAGCGATAACGCCGCGATTTTAGCAACCGAATGTCATAGGCGGTTGATCAATTCGTAGGACAAACAGAGCTGATGCATGCACAGCAAAGCTCACACAGGCGCGACTTCTCTCGGTGCGCGTACTTGCACAGAGGATTCAATTGATAGTTATTTGTGACGCCGTTATTTCGTTCAAATAAGGCCTTTTAAAAATAGGCGTGGGTTCGCCGTTCAGCCTCGTCAATGCCGCCTCCAGTGCATGCCGGTCAAATGCAGGCAGCATCTGGCCATTGGCCTTTTCAATAAGCGTTAACGCCGCGGCGTAGCGCTGATCTTGCGTCATCGTTTCGCCTTCAAGGTCGGGATGCGCTTCGATGTAAAGCGTATCGTCAAGCCATCCGACCTTGATCGGCTGCTTGACGATATAAACCGGCGTTCCGACCGGCACCGATTGGTATAACGCCTCGATATCCTCCGGGTACATGCGAACGCAACCATGCGTAATCTGCATGCCGATGCCGTAGATTTTGTCGATGTCGGTGCCGTGGATCAGATAGCCGCCGGGAATGTCGAGATGCATCATGTAGGCCCCGAGCGGGTTGTGAGGTCCGGGCGGCACCACCGCCGGCAAAGGATCGCCGTTCGCCGCGTGTTCGCGGCGGATCGATTCCGGCGGGTGCCAGGCGGGATCTTTGACTTTTCTGACGATGCGGGTCTTGCCGAGCGGCGTTTTCCAGTCCTGCCGGCCGATGCCATGCGCATAAGAAATGACCTGAGGCGCTTTGCCTTTCTCAGCCGGCGGATAGTAATACATGCGGTATTCGGCGATATTCAGGGTGATGCCGTCGCGGGGCGTATCCGGCAGTATCCGCCGGTTCGCCAAACGAATGACTTCGTCCTTTTTGATATGCCAGCGATCGGTATCGGGATTCAAGCGCACGATTTCCGTTTGTCCCAAATTAAAGCGCCTGGCCACGTCGAGCAAGGTTTCGTTGTGTTCGGCGCGGGTTAACGAAAAACTGTCATCGAATTCGGTAATGACGCTATCGTTGCCGTTCGCCGGCAAGTCATAAGTCGTTGCCCAGGCTTTGCAATTCAGAGCGGATAACAAAGTCAAAAAAGCCAATGCGGCGGAAATTTTCATGAAGAATATTTTGGAACTCATGAGGGATTAAAAAGCAGGGAAAGACTATTTTCCGGAAAAGGAAAGCAGTGCCTGACGGCTATCGGAAATTTCGATAGAATGCCAATCAGTATATACTAATATTTAGATGTATGAAGCGAAAACGAAGGCGCTTGTTGCAAAAATAAAGCCTGCCCCGACCGGTTTAAAACATCCCCGCGAAGGGCTTGACCGAAACCCATTCCCCGGCCTTTACGTTCCCCCGCTCATGCTCCAGGATGATGAACGCATTCGCCCTGCTCATCGAACTTAACATCCCCGAGCCCTGTTGGCCTGTGCTGCGGACGGTCCATTCACCGTTTCGATCCTGCTCGATGATGCCGCGCTGCACTTCGGTGCGGCCCGGTTTTTTGCGTAGGTCTTCCAGAGTACGGGCCGGAAAGACCGGAGCGATCGGTTTGTCCTGCATGCCGAGCATTTTTTCGAGCGCAGGCAGGACCACGAAATAGAAGGTGACCAGCACCGCGACCGGATTGCCGGGCAGGCCGAAGAATACCGCATTGCCGATTTGGCCGAAGGCCAGGGGGCGACCGGGTTTGATCGCGACTTTCCAGAAGCCGATTTGCCCTGAGGCCTGCAAGGCGGTCTTGGTGTAATCGGCTTCGCCGGCCGAGACGCCGCCGCTCGAGATGATCACGTCGGCGAATCGGCCGGCTTGTTCGAACGCCTGCCGCAGCGCCTCGGGCTTGTCTTCGACGATGCCGAGGTTGATTACTTCGATGTCGGGCCGATCGAGCGCGGCCAGCAGGCTGTAGCGGTTGCTGTCATAGAGCCCCGCGGCGCCCGGAGGGCTTCCTATGCTGTAAATCTCGTCGCCGGTCGAGGCGATCGCGATCCTGAGCCTGCGGCTTACGTTGACCTCCGGGATGCCGAGCGAGGCGAGCAGGCCGATGTCGGGCGGCGTCAGCCATTTGCCGGGGTGCAGGATCGTCTGGCCTTGCCGGATGTCTTCGCCGGCTTGGCGCACGTTCTGGCCGGATTTATGGCGGCTGTCGATCACGATCGCATCGCCGCGGGCTTCGACCAGTTCCTGCATGATCACCGTGTCGAGTCCTTCCGGCATCATCGCGCCGGTCATGATACGCAGGCATTGGCCTGGCTTGATTGCACCGTTGAAGACTTCGCCGGCATAGGCCTTGCCGGCAATTTTTAAAGTCCGCGTGCCTTCTGCGGGCAAATCGCTTGAATGCACGGCGTAACCGTCCACCGCCGAATTGGTCTGCGCCGGCACATTGAAACCGGCGGTGACGGCTTCGGCCAGCGTGCGTCCGCGCGCTTTTTCGATGGAGAGGCGCTCGTAGCCGCCTGCGGCCGGTACGGCGGCAAGGATGCGGGCCAGCGCTTCGTCGAGCGGAATCAGGCCGGGTTCGTTGATGTCGTGGCAGGTCGGTTGGGTCGTGATCATTTGCGTGTGCTGGGCCCCGTGATCGGAACGCCGTTGCTCAGGTAGCTTAAAAAATATTCGAGATTGCGTAGGATGGCATTGTCTGCTGGCGGCGCTTCGGCCTTGATTTGGGTCAGGCATTCGCGAAACCGCCGGTGCAGCGTGCCCATCTCGCCCCATTTGAGCCGGTAAGTCGGCCAGTTATTGGTGTGGCCGAGCGAGGCGCTGAGGATTTCCGAGCGGATGCGTTTGCCGGCATTTTGCACGTGACAGGTCGCGCAGGCGAAATTCAGCTGGCCGTGCCGCGTGTAATAAAAATCCTTGCCTTGCCGATAGGCGGCCAGGGCGCGCGGGTCGTCTTCGGGGATGAGGGTCGCTATCGTTTTACCGCGCGAGGTATAGGCCAGGTAGGCCAGCAGTTGGGTGATCTCGCCTTTTTCGCCGTCCAGCGCCGGTTCACCGTTGCTTGCGCGGCAATCGTTCAAAGCCTTGGCGAGGGTGATAACTTCGCCTTTGTCCTTATCCCAGGCGGGATAGCGATGCGCGATGCCGATGCCTTTGTCCGGAAAACAGTCGGCATAATGGCGGCCGGTTTTAGGAAAGGGCGTGTTGAACAGTTTTTCGCCTTGCTCTATCGCCGCTTCGTAAGGCGGAAATTCTTCAATCGCGCGCCAGGATTCCTGCGCGACCGGGTCGATCGCATAGACGCCGTTCGCGTAGTCGCTCAATTGCAGCTGCGGGAAGAGTTGGCGGTAATGGTCCCTGAATTGTTGTTGGTCCTGCTGCGGGTTTGCCTGCACGGGGTGGGCAATGAACAACAAAGGTGCAAGATGCCAGACGCAAACTTTAATTGAGGACATGCTCTTCGCTGTCCCGGTTGCCGAGATTGTCGACCCATTCGATTTTGATCCGATCGCCCGGTTCGCCGCCTTTCAACATGAACGCAAAATAAGGGTCTTTCGAAATGCTGGCGCCCATCTGGCAATTCACGATCACTTTGCCGTTACGGCTCATTGTCAGTTCCTGGATGTGATGCGCCGGAATCAACTGATTCGTCTTCGGGTCCTTGTTGCGGCCGGTTTCCATCGGATGGCTGATCAAGGTTCTGATCTGGGTCTTGCCGTTTTCGCGCTTGCTGCGGATCTTGATGCTCGACATCTTAGCCTCCGCAGCCGCCGATCGTGACTTTGACCAGTTGCCTGGCGCTGTACAAACCGCTGCCGGTTTCCGCGACCACGATCACGTCGGAGGTTTCGGCCATTTTGATGCGCGCCGAAACGAAAGCATCGAGTTCGGGCGAAAGCTCGAAACGCGCGGCCAGCGGCACCGGATTTTTCGCGACGAAGATCGAGATCGCGCGGACATCGCCGAGCCGGCTGCTGACCGTCAGCGGCACGACCGCGCCGTTTTCGGCGATCGTCGGTATCTTCAGCTCGATGTCTTTGCTGTCGGCGATTTTTTGCCCCTTGTACAAACGTGTTATCGAGTCATCCAGTTTGCCCGGCGTGAAGTTTTCGGCCTGCCATTGGGCCATCGCCTTCAGCGGCATTAGCCAGCCCAGGGTTGAAGCAATTGAATAGGCGCTGACACTCAGCGTTTTCTTGATGAAGGCTCGGCGGGTTTCGGTCATGGCAGACTCCATAAATAGTCGACAACCTGGTCGATTTCGTCAGGGCTCAGGATGTTGTTCTTGCCGAACGGCGGCATGCTGGTTTCGGGATTGAAGCGGGTTGCATCGAAGATCTGCTCGCGAAGTTGTGGCTTGTCCTTGAAGCGGGTCTTGAGTGCGGCCAAAGGCGGGCCGATGTTGCCGGGCGATTCGCCGTCGTCGATCGCATGGCAGGCCAGGCAGTTGCCTTTGTTACGGTCGAAAGCCAGTTTTTTGCCGGCGCTGATCCGTTCTTCGGAGATTTCCGGAGCGGCGGCGCAGGCGGCCAGTAGTCCAAGCAAAACCAGCAAAAATAGCTTCATCAGCGGTCGAACAGGCGTTGATAGGCCCGGGCCGAGGCTTCCGGTTCGCGGTCGAAAATGCCGCCGATCACGGCCAGGAGATCGGCTCCCGCGGCGAGCAATTCGGCGCCGTTTTCCGGCAATATGCCGCCAATCGCGACGATCGGAATCGAAAGTGTCTGTTTGGCCTGCCGCAGCGTCTCGAGTCGGGCGGGGGCGGCCAAGGGTTTCGAGTTCGACGGGAAAAAACGCCCGAAGGCCGCATAGGTCGCGCCGTGCGTCTGAGCTTCTTGGGCCCGTTCGAGCGAGTTGTAGCAGGAGATGCCGATGATCGCGGCCGCGCCGAGCTTCTCTCTGGCCTCGCGGATATGGCCGTCGTCCTTGCCGAGATGCACGCCGTCGGCGCCGGCCTCTATGGCCAGGTCGAGATCGTCATTGACCAGCAGCGGGACTCGATGGCGGTGGCAGACCTTGACCAGTTCGCGGGCCAGAGTGAGCGCATCGACGGGATTTTTGTCGCGGTATTGCACGACCGCAGCGCCGCCCCGGATCGCGGCTTCGACTTCGGCGATCACGGTGTCCGGCGCTTTATGGTCGGTTTGGGTGATCGCGTACAGTCCGCGCGTTGGGAATTTCATATGCCGGCCTCCATCCAGAACAGGCGGTCCGGATTGTGCTGGCCCTTGCCGGGCAGATAGCCGTTATGCAGCGCGTTCCAGGTATATTCCTGCGCTTCGGCAACCGCCTGCACCGGCGTCAAGCCCTGTGCGATCAAACCTGCGATGCTGGCCGCGAGGGTACAGCCGGAGCCGTGGTAGCTTGCGGGCAGCCGGTCCCAGTGGTAGGTTTCCAGACAGCGCCGGTCATGATAGAGCCGGTTGCTGACCGTCGGCGTGGTTTCGTGCGCGCCGGTGATCAGCACATAGCGGCAGCCCTTGTCGAGCAGGGCCAGGCCGCACCGGTCCAGATCGTCGAGCCCGGCCAGCTTGCGGGCTTCCTGGCTGTTCGGCGTCAAGACGGTCGTGCGGGGCAGCAAGAGATCGACGATCGTATCGAGCAATTGCCTGTCCGACATCGCCGCGCCGCCGCCGGCCGCGAGCACCGGATCGAGCACGACCGGAATCTGCGGGTGCTCCTGCAGTATCGCATGAATCGCCGCGGCGGTTTCGTGATGGCCGATCAGGCCGATTTTGAAGGCCTTGACGTCGAGATCCGCGAGCACCGTCTTCGCCTGGCTGATGATGTCTTCGGGATGCTGCGGCAGCAGTTTTTTGACGTTGTGGGTGTCCTGCTCGGTCAGCGCGGTGATCACGCTGGCGGCATGGCAGCGGTGGCTGACCAGGGTTTCGATGTCGGCCTGCACGCCGGCCCCGCCGCTCGGGTCATGGCCGGAAAAGCAGAGGACGACAGGGCGGGTGATCGGCATGATGATGGATTGAAGGCTAAAACGGAATGGCCTATTTTAACCCGAAAAATCTTATCAAGTGAGGATTCGTGGTATTCCGTCGCCTCGATACTGTGGCGCGTAATAGCGGATTCGAAAGCGTTGCTCCCTCGATTTCTTACTGAACTTACCGACTCCGTCTTTTTTGATCGATAACGCGTCAAGTCCCGTAAGGTAGGTAGAGCGCAGAGAAACCCATCATACCCCAGTATGATGGGTTTCGGCGTCCATGCCTCTACCCATCCTACGGCCCTTCGTCTGGAATAGAACGGCGACATCGCCAGGATTGCCTTGAATTGAGATGGTTTCTCCCGTTTTTGGGTTCGTGGTTTCTACGCCACCATCAGCAAGCTTGACGCCATCTTGCTTTCTGACTACCTCGAACCACTCATCAAGGGTTATGCCCTGTGGGTTTCGTTCAATGTGAAGTGTGTATGCCATGGAGCTTTTTAGCGTTATTAATAAGGTGTTTATTGCGGCTTGCCGCAAGACGTCCCCTTGACGGAGGGGTTAGCGGTCGCCGGCCGGAGCAGCACTCGAGGAGAAGTTGCTAGGAGAGGCGCGTTAGCCAACACGGCGACTACTCCTTGAACCTGTTAACAAGACTGGCGCATGCGGCAGGCGCAAACTGGCTTGCCCAGGCCTGCGTTCGCTCGAATTCTGGCGCTAGCCGCTCCAACGCCTCCGTTTGCCATAGCGCGAACTGCGCTTTGAGTGGCAAGTGATCAGTTTCAGATTCGATCGCGATAAAGATGTCAAAGTCTTCGTCGCGCTCCGCGACACCCCCAATATGGTGGCGCAGCTTGGTGACTTGATAGGCGCCTTCGTTGAACGGAAGCGTTCCATCAAGCATTGCCATGGCCGCGGCAACAAGCGCTTGGCGAGCTGCGGACTCTGCGGGACTTTGTGCGGAACGGTCTTGCATGACGGCTAACGTTTGACATGAGAGGCGGCACCCGGCTTGCCGGGTGACGTCCTCTCGATGGAAGGGTTGGACGAAGCCGCTAACGCGGAGAAAGCGGGCTTAGTCGAAGCCAAAGTAGCCATAATTATGATTGTAACAGCATAAACGAATTGACTCGATTCAAGCATTAATTTGCATCTTGTTTAAACCAGGGCTTCGAGGTACACTTCATTACATGGAAATCACACACAAATGCCAAATATACAACACGTTGATTTTCTTACAAACTCATCTCAAAAAAGATATTTTCTTATTATCTTAAATACCATAGGCTGTCAAGCCTTACTTTTAGGTCATACATTCCAGTTTTTTTACCACCGCTTAGTAGGGCCGGGCTTGTCCAACAAACGGTTCAGATTGTGGTTCGCTTCGCTCTCACAATCTAACCTTATTCGTTAGCACTTAGAGCGGTCATGCCGGTGCGCCCCCCCGAAGGATCTCGAGTCGATTGGCTGGCGCGTCGGGGGAAAGGAAGTCGGGAATTGTAGATGGCGAACGACGAGGCCGGCTTAGAAATACCGGTGGCCATTCCGCGACGCGCCGTGCCCGAACATGTGTGTAGCGCCCCGGCTCGGGTTCATCAATATATTCTTCTTGAAGTATCAACGCGAGAGGTTCAGCGGCTCCAACCATTCCTTTTGCAAATTCCTCGGCTTCCTCGAAGGTTGCAAAAGCATAGTAGTAATCGTCGCCCTCACACTCGTCAGGAGCGCCTAGTTCCGGGTGGCACCAAACACGATATTCAAGGACAGCATCCCAAACATAGCCACCACCTGCCTTGGCGAGTGCCGGGTAGGTTCCGACGAGTTCCGGATCTATTGCCTTTGGAAACTGCGACGTGCGTGCCATTGAGTGCTAACGTAAAGGTAAGGGGCGCGCCGCCAACGGACATTCATCGAAGCCGGCGACCCCAAACTCACCCCGAAATTTCAAAAACGCATCAAGGCGGCGCGTCCCTTGACCGTTGTGTTAGGCTTTGGGATCATTTATTCTTGATTTTGCGAATTTATACGCACCGACTGCAACTCCACAAGTGGCAACTACGCCGCCAGCAATTGCAACCGGAACAGCCCATGCTGGTGCAGTTCCAATGCCAACGACTGCGAGGGCAGGACCTGCCCAGCCTCCGATGGCCGTACCTGCTGCTGCGAATGGAACAGTAGCAGCCATGCCCATGCCACCTGTGGCGAGACCAACACCAGACCCCAAGACACCGCCCGCCACTCCACCAATAGCTGCTCCGGCAGCACTAATTGCACCTGTGGCCGAAGTTCCTGCTGCAATAACACCAGCGGCGGTAGCAGCAGTGCCACCCGCTACAGAGATACCGATTGCTGCATTTTCAATCTTCTTTTTTGACGGGGTGGAAAACTTTTTAAATTCCATATCAAACTCCATGAGAAATGCCGGAACTAAAATGGCCGAGCTCTTCCGGTAAAGAAACAGGCCTAACGCAAAGCTAACCGGGCGCGGCCAGGAGACTGAGAAATGAAAGAAACTTACTTCCGCGCTCCGGTTGAGCGTTGGGTTATGCATTGGAGTAGATGATGAAACAAGAACTACTGAATGAAATTGTGAATGCAGCGGCTAAGCACCTTGGATGCGAGCCGGATGAAATTACTATTGCTCATGTGATGGAAACCCATAAACCATGTGATCATGAATGGAACAATGGCGGGTGTAACCCTGAGTATTGTGAGAAATGCGGAATTAGCTTCATGAGATATGCATTTACCGAAATGCCATGATGCATAACGCAAAGGTAAGGGGCGCGCTGGGGGCAAACCTTCAGCGAAGCCGCCGACCTTGATTCAAAAGCCAACCTGCAAAACCGCCAACGGGCGGCGCGTCCCTTGACCGCTGTGTTAGACCGATTGTAAAACAGACCTTGGGCGAAGCCAAGGAAAAAAACGAAGGCCTGCGCCAGCAGAAAGGCCTTGCCGCCCGGCAGGACTCCCCGGCTTGCGTCGCGCCCTGTTAAAGCCAAGGTCCTAAAAACCTTTGGGGCGTTTTGGGCACCGCCAAAGCCTTGCCGGGCGAGCGTGACGCAAACGGATCAGGCCGAACGGATAAGCGCCGCCGTGGAAAACGGGACGGCCTTTCCGTTCCCGGAAGGAGCAACCCAAGGCCTTTGATTTTTCCGCCGTCTAACGCAAAGGTAAGGGGCGCGCTGGGGGCAAACCTTCAGCGAAGCCGCCGACCTTGATTAAAAAACAAACCTTCAAAACCGCCAACGGGCGGCGCGTCCCTTTGACCGCTATGTTAGACCGATTGTAAAACAGAGCCTGGGCGAAGCCAAGGAAAAAAACGAAGGCCTGCGCCAGCAGAAAGACCTTGCCGCCCGGCAGGACTCCCCGGCTTGCGTCGCGCCGTGTTAAAGCCAAGGTCCTAAAAACCTTTGGGGTGTCTTGGACACCGCCAAAGCCTTGCCGAGCGAGCGTGACGCAAACGGATCAGGCCGAACGGATAAGATCCGCCGTGGAAAACGGGATGACCTTTCCGTTCCCGGAAGGAGCAACCCAAGCCCTTTGATTTTGCCGCCGTCTAACTATAATTAGGCATCCTAAATGACGCAAAACATTGCGTCATAAGGATGCCTAAATATTTGTAAAGTCATAAATCTTATTTATATTCATTGAAGTGTGTGAAATTATCACATCCTAAATAAAATGCAATCCACGTCAGCAAATTTTTCTGGTAAGCTGCCCAAGTTGCTCGATCAGGCCCGAGACAAAATTCGCCTGAAGCAACAGCATCCGCAACGAGCAGGCTGATACGGACCGGATCATGCGCTTCATTCTGTATTTCGGCAAGAAACATCCGAGCGCCGTATTGCGCCGCTGTGGGCTTTGACCATTCGGCGCATTACGCTGACGTTAATGCGCCCGATGACGATGTCAGGAGCGCTTAACGCCGGTCAGCTCTTCCGGACTGAAATCGTCGACCGTGATCGCCGCGAGTCTGGCCTGATTGGCTTTGTCGAGCAAATCGGCTTCCTGCTGCGTGATCACGCCTTTGGTTAAGGCTTCGGTGACCGCATTCGACGGATCGCCTTTGGCGAGCCGTTTTTGTTTTTGCGCCTTCTTGATTTTCGCTTCGACCGGCGCTGCGGCGAGCACCGCTTTGAAGGCGACTTCGATCCGTCCGGTCGCATCGTCCGGTTTATCGTTGATATAGATACCGTACGTCAGGCGGTCGCGAACCGGGCTATCGGTCAGCAGCAGCGAGGCGCATTGGTGAATCAGATCGTCGTCGGGGGGATTGCAGGGCTTGCCGAGCGGGAAGGCGATCGCACTCAAAAACGCCGCCAAAGGCCGCATGGGTCGTCTCGAGAAGAGCGTGCGCAAAATCAAAATGCCTTGCGGCATCGGTAGTTTTCTGAGGATAGCCAGTAAGGATTGCTGTGACTGGAACAGGGTCTGCTGGCAGGCCCAGTGTAACAAAGGCAGATCTTCTGCGCGGCTGCCCTGATCTTGATAGTGTTTCAGCACGCACGAACACAGATACAGATTGCTCAGGGCATCGGCGAAATGTCCGGAGATCCTTTCCTTGCGCTTCAGCGCGCCACCCAATGTCAGCAATGCAACATCGGCAAGCACGGCAAAGCTGGCGCTGAGCCGCGCAATCTGACGAAAATAGGGGCGGGTATAATCGTCTCCGGGCACTTTAATGAAGCGTGCATTGGTCAGTCGCATCCAATAACTGGAGGCATAGTTGCGCATGAAAAAGCCGATGTGTTCGAAGAAAACCTGGTCGAATTGCCTCAGCGCCAGTCCGGCATCGCCCTGGCTCAACGCGGCCATTTCCTTCTGGATATAGGGGTGGCAACGGATCGCGCCCTGGCCGAAGATCATCATTGTGCGGGTCAGGATGTTCGCGCCCTCGACCGTAATGCTGACCGGTATCACCTGGTACAGGCGCCCGAGATAGTTTCGGGGACCCATGCAGATGCCGGAGCCGCCCTGAATGTCCATGCCGTCGTTGATCACCTTGCGCATCCTTTCGGTCAGTTCGTATTTCAGGATCGCCGAGATCACCGAGGGTTTTTCGCCCTGATCCAGCGCGGCGCAGGTGACCTTGCGCGCGGCGTCGAGGATATAAGTCTGGCCGGCCATGTGCGCGAGCGGTTCCTCGATGCCTTCGAATTCGCCGATCGGCACGTTGAACTGCTTGCGGATACGCGCATAGGCGCCGGTATTGCGGCTGGTGAATTTGGCGCCGCCGACGCTGAGCGCGGGTAGCGAAATCGCGCGGCCGGTCGCGAGGCATTGCACCAGCATCTTCCAGCCGTTGCCGACCTGATCGACGCCGCCGATGATCCAGTCCATCGGGATGAACACATCCTTGCCCCAGTTCGGGCCGTTCTGGAACGCCGAATCCAGCGGAAAATGGCGCCGGCCGATCGAGACGCCGGGGGTGTCGGTCGGAATCAGCGCGACCGTGATGCCGATAGCTTCCTTATCGCCGAGCAGGTGATCGGGATCGTAAAGCTTGAAGGCGAGGCCGAGCACGGTCGCGACAGGACCGAGCGTGATATAGCGCTTTTCCCAGTTCAGGCGCATGCCGAGCGTCTTTTTGCCTTCGAAATCGCCGTAGCAGACCACGCCGGTATCGGGCATCGCGCCCGCATCGCTGCCCGCGTGCGGGCCTGTCAATGCGAAAGCCGGGATTTCCTCACCCTTGGCCAGACGCGGCAGATAATGATTTTTTTGCGCCTCGGTGCCGTAGGCGAGCAGCAGCTTGGCAGGTCCCAGCGAGTTCGGCACCATCACGGTCACCGCGGCGGTCGAACTGCGGCTCGATAGCTTCATCACGATTTCCGAGTGCGCCATTTCGGAAAATTCGAGGCCGCCGTATTGCTTCGGGATGATGATGCCGCAAAATTTTTGCTGTTTGATATAGTCCCAGACTTCCTTCGGCAAATCCATCCGGTTGCGGGTGATGTCCCAGTCGTTCAGCATCGCGCAGAGCGTTTCGACCGGGCCGTCGATGAAGGCCTGTTCCTCGGCGGAGAGCTTCGCGGGGGGCAGATCCAGCAGCACCTTCCAGTTAGGTTTACCGGAGAACAGCTCCGCATCCCACCAGACCGTGCCGGCTTCGAGCGCTTCCCTTTCGGTCTGCGACATCGGCGGCAGCGCGCTCTTCATCAGCTTGAACATCGGCCGGCTGATCAGCTTCAGGCGGAGGCCTTCGATGTTCAACGGCATGAAGATGAGCAGGAATGCGGCCCAGAGGCCCTGACTGAAAGGCGTCAGACCGTGGGTCAAGATATAAGCGGCGAGCCAGAGGCCGATCAAAAAAGTCGTGAGCCGCAGCGAAGCTCTGCGGTAGCTGGCCGCCAAAACGATCACGATGAATGCGATAAACCAGAGCATGATGATTTTCCTAACAGTTGAATGGAGCGCCCATGCCTCATTTTCATGATTATTGCCATGCGAGTCAAAGAGCCGGCTGTGGGAGCGACGCCCACGTCGCGAATCGAGGCTTTTTAATCGCGACGTAGGCGTCGCTCCCACGAGGGGCCTACATTACGCGAAATCGGCTAATTCCTCAGCGGTTTGCCTGTTTTCAGCATGTGGTCTAGCCTTGCCAGCGTGCCCGGCTGTTTGACCAGTTCGACGAAGGCTTCGCATTCGAGCGCGAGGACGGCCTCTTCGGTCAGAGGCTGGGTGATGTCCGTATCGCCGCCGCTCAGCACCCTAGCCAATTGGCCGAGCACCACGAGATCGTAGTCGGTGGCTTTGCCGAGCACATGGTAGGCTTTCACGCCCATGTTCAGCATCACCCGGGCGGTTTTGCCGGGCAACGGATACACGGCCGGCTGCGGCGCGGCATAGTTCTCGGCCAGCGCCAACGCCTTCGCTTTCGCATCGGAGAGCAGGCGCAGTTTGTTCATCGTGATGCCGTCGTTCCTGCCCAAGTAGAGCAATTCCTTCGCCTCGACCGCTGATTTCGACACGGTCGCGAGGCTGATCGTCTGGAACGCCTTCACGACCGGAGGAATCGGGCCACCTGGCCTTTTCGGCAAGGTCAGCCAGCGGCGGAGATATTCCTTGCAGCCGCCCCAGCCCGGAATCAGGCCGACGCCGACTTCGACCAGACCCATGTAAAGCTCGGCATGGGCCTGGATCGCATCGCAGTGCAGCAGGATTTCGCAGCCGCCGCCGAGCGCGAGGCCGCTAGGCGCTGCAACGACCGGAAACGGCGCATATTTCAAGGCCTGATAAGTCTGCTGGCCGGTGGTGATCAACTGGGCGACGCCGGCCCAGTCTTGGTGAGCGATCGCGTGCATCAACAGACCGAGATTCGCGCCGGCCGAGAAATTTTCGCCTTCGTTGTGGATTACCAGCGCCTTGAACCCGCCTTGCACCTTGTCGATGCTCTGCCGGATCAGTTCCATGATCTCCATGTCGAGCGTATTCATCTTGCTGTGGAATTCGAGGCAGGCGACGCCGTTGCCCGCATCCCAGAGGCTGGCCGAACGGTTCTGCAGCACCGGCGCGCCGCGCAGTTTGACGTCGGAAAGCAATTCGACGCCGGCGGCTCGGGTAATCGGACGATAGGTTCCGTCAAAACCGCTGCAATGCAGTTTGCCGGCCTCGGCTTTGTAGAGCGGCTGTTTACTTGCCAAAAGCGCCGGCACCGGTAGGCTTTCGGCTTGTAGCTTGTCGACGAACCAGCCGGCGCCGATCTGATCGAGCAATTCGAACGGGCCGAATTTCCAGTTATAGCCGTCGCGCATCGCCGCATCGATCGCGGTGATGTCGTCGCTGATTTCGGGCGCGAGGCTCGCCGCATAACTGAGCGTTTTCGACATGACCCGCCAGGCAAAGACCGCGGCCGGGTCGGCATGAGATAAGAGCGTCTGGAAGCCTTGTTTTTGCGCTTCGACCAGCGCACTCAAGTCAGGCCTTACGGAAGGTGCATACTCTCCGGTGCGAAGATCGATCGATTCCTTGACCTTGCCTCCGTGCTGTTTGTTCAGCCGGTAGAAGCCGCCTTTGCCCTTGCGGCCGGTATAACCGTCCGCGATCATTTTTTGCACGAGCGGCGGCAGCGAACCGAGTTGATGAAAGGCATCGCTCTGCGGCAGGGCCTGGGTCATGCTGGTCAGGATGTGCGGAATCAGGTCGAGTCCGACCAGATCGAGCAGGCCGAAGATGCCGGTTTTCGGAATGCCGAAAGGCAGCGAGATCGCCGCATCGGCCTGTTCGACGGTCAATCCCAGTTCGATCGCTTCATGCAGGCCGCAAAGCGTCCAGTAGATGCCGATCCGGTTGCCGATGAAGCCGGGAGTGTCGTGGCAGGTTACGCAGTTTTTGCCGAGGCTCTGATCGGCGAAGCGGCTGACGGCTGTGAGCAGATCCGGCCGGGTATCCTTGCTTGAAACCAGTTCCAAAAGGCGCATGTAACGCGGCGGATTGAAAAAATGGCTGATCAGAAAACGCTGGCGGAAGCTTTCGGGCAGGTCCTTCACCAACAGCCGCAAGGGCAGGGTGGAGGTGTTCGAGGAGATGATACAGTCGGGCCGGCAAACCGTATCGAGTTTTTGGTACAGCGATTTTTTGATGCCAGGGTGTTCGATCACGGCCTCGATCACCCAGTCGACCTCGCTCAGCTTCGCCAGGTCGTCCTCGATATTGCCCGGCGTAATCAGGCGCGCATTGTCCTTGTGCATGAACGGCGCGGGGTCCGCCTTCAGCAGTTTTTCGATCGCGGTTTTCGCGATCACCGAGCGGTCTCCGGCATTTTCCGGCACGATGTCGAGCAGCATCACCTTGCAGCCGGCATTCGCGATATGGGCGGCGATGCTGGCGCCCATCACGCCAGCGCCGATCACGGCAACTTGTTGAATGTTCATCTGATCGCCTCCAGTATCGTCGCGATGCCCTGGCCGCCGCCGATGCATTGGGTCGCGAGCGCATAGCGCTTGCCTTCGCGAGACAAAAGGCTGGCCGCCTTGCCGGTAATGCGGGCGCCGGTCGCGCCGAGCGGATGGCCTAAGGCGAGCGCGCCGCCGTCAATGTTGAGCTTGTGCATCGGTATCGGCATCGCTTTCAGGACTGCCAGCGTTTGCGCGGCAAAAGCCTCGTTCAGTTCGACGATATCGATGTCGTCAAGATCGAGCCGCGCGCGTTGCAGGGCTTTGCGAGTGGCGGCAACCGGACCGATGCCCATGATTTCGGGCGCACAGCCCGACACCGCGATTGCTTTGATGCGCGCGAGTTTCGGCAGATCGTGCCTATCAGCATACTCCTCGCTGCAAACCAGCACAGCCGCCGCGCCGTCGGTCAACGGCGATGACGTGCCGGCGGTGACGGTGCCGGCGGCCTGAAATGCCGGCGCCAATTGCGCCAGGGATGCCGCATTCGAATCGGGGCGCAGGCAGCCATCCTGGTCGACAGGACCCTGCGGCGTCGTGATCGGGATGATTTCATCGGCAAAAAGATTTTGCAGTTGCGCGGTATAGGTTTTTTGTTGGCTCAACAGCGCGAAGGCTTCCTGTTCTTCGCGCGAAAGATGGTATTGATTGGCCAGATTCTCGGCGGTATCGCCCATACTGATATAAGCCTCCGGATAATTCTGGTACAAAACCGGATTCGGCATGTAGTTGAAACCGCCCATCGGTATTCGCGTCATCGATTCGACGCCCGCGCAGATGAAGGCTTCGCCGGCATCCAGTTGAATCGCGCCGGCGGCGATATGGATCGCCTGCATCGACGAGCCGCAGAAACGGTTGACCGTCGCGCCCGCCACGGTGACCGGCAGTTCGGCCAGCTGCCCGATCAGCCGGGCGACATTCATGCCTTGTTCGCCCTCGGGAAACGCACAGCCCAGAAGCAGATCTTCGATGTCGTGGGGATCGATGCCGGTTTTGGCGATCAATCCCTTAATCACCTGGGCGGCAATGTCGTCGGGCCTGACTCTCGCCAGCAAGCCCTTGTTTGCCGGGGTAAATGGCGACCGGCAATAGCCGGAGATAACCACGTTTTTCATAAACCTGACTCCTGTTACATTCATGAGGTTGCTTTGCGGCCGGGCGAAAACACGGCGGCAAAAAGGGTAGGGCACAGAATGGGTTGATAGGCGCTGCGATTTTCTTCTCGACTTCCTTATTCGGATTCCGCCATCGTGTTCATTTTGTCGTTCGCTAACTCCTGTTTTGTGCTGTTCGACTGATTGCGCGGGCGTTTGTTTCATTCACGCAATGGCGGATGAATTCATCGTTAAGATGCCAGGCGCCGTCGATGTTTTCCATGATCACGCCATGGCGGTCGGACTTCAATATCTTCAACTGTTTATCCGGAGTTTTCAGTTTATTCATCAATTCCGGCGCGCTTTTCACCGAAACGACCGGGTCGTGATCGCCCTGCATCAATAAGACTGGCAGTTTGATCTTGGGCAGGAACTCGTCCATCTGTTGGATCAACAGCCTGAGTTCGTATAGACCTCTGACCGGCACATGCCGGTAATTGACGCGCGGGTGCTCGGAGATATTTTCAAAAAACGGTTTGACGCCTTCATAAGAGGAAACCCAGTCCACGAATTTGTTCGTGCCGTGCAAGAGCGGCACCAGCATGAAGGACGAATTGATGAATTTCAGCGGCACCGCGGCGGCACTGACGCCGAGGATTTCCGGATGATTTTCGGCGGCGAGTTTCAGCGCGAGTGCGCCGCCGGTCGAAAAGCCGGTCACCACGATTTGCCGGCAATGCGCCTTTAGAATCTCAAAGCCCTGCCTGACCGACACGTACCAGTCTTCCCGGCTTTGATCGCGCAATGCATAAGGCGACGAGCCGTGGCCTTTCAGCCTGACGCCCATGACCGTATAGCCCTGCTGCGCGAGGTGATCGCCATAGCCTTTCATTTCGGCCGGGCCGGCGAGCAGGCCATGAATCAGCAATACGCCGATGCCGTTGTCCTCGACCGGTTGCAGAAAAAACGGCGACGGGTCTTCGGAGGCGGTTTCGTGGTCGTTGATGTCATCGTAAATCGGCTTGGTGTAGTTGTGCAGTTCCCATTTCAGATCCATCAGTTCGTCTTCGAATTGCCAGGCGGCGATGGCTTCGGGAGCGATCGTATCGCACTCGTCCAGCGCCTTGATCATCGTCTTGCTGACCGCGGCGATCGGTTCGGCTTCGTTGTGGTAAACTGCGATCAGGTTTTCGAGCCGGATCAGATCGAAATCATGTTCCTCGAGCAGTTTCGGTAAAAATCGGTAATAATCGCGGTCTTCCTCGATCAAATCGGTAGATTTGGCGATTTCGATGAAATGTTCGAAGCTTTTGTTGGTGCCGATTTGCAGATTACTGTAATAATTCGGATTCAAAAGGCTCCGGTGCAGATGAATCGACGTATTTTTCTGTAACGTTTTTACGCCGATATAGAGCGCGTTATAAAAAAACTGCCGCTCGAGCGACCGCATGCCGTTTTCGATGCAATGCATGATCAATGTCGAGGCCAGATGGCTCAGATTGATCGTGACATTTTCGTAGATCTCCTTCATGTACTGGTTGCGTGTTTCATTCGCGCTCTTTTTCAAATACGCCCCGAGCAACTGGTGTTTCCAGTTTTTCGGCCTGCTCGGCATCGCAAAAATATCGTCGAGCGAATCCAGCTCGGGCGCGACTTTTTTTTGCAGCAGGCGTGTGCGCCAGTTCCAGGCTGCCAGCGGATTGACCGTTTCGCCCATCCGGATATCCATGTCGGTATTGCGGAAGATAATATTGCCTTCGACCAAAAGCTCTTCGGTCTGGCGCATCGACAGGCCGTTCGAAAATAATTCGACACTGGTCAGTAACAGGTTTTCGGAAGAGCGGATCGGGTAAAAAGTGATATTGGCAGGGACGATCAGCGTCGGCTTCAGCGCGGAGGTCAAAAGCTGATCGAGGCTGTCGAGTTTCAGTTCTTCCTTCCAGCGCAGCAGCTGCGCGTGATTTTTGTTTTGGTAGGCGGTGCGCACCATGTCCTTGAAAATCTCCACGCCCTGCGCCAATACCGCGGCGCCGGTGTGATGCTTGCGGCGTTCGCCGGTTATTCTGGAATACACGCTGTAATGGCCCTTCACGTCCATTACCCGGTGGTCCTTGACCATGCCGCCTTCCGGAAAGATGATCACCTTGCGCCCGCGCAGAATCTGTGCGGCCAGCAATTGAAACAGACGCGGGTGGTTATGAGGAAACACGCCGACATTGCCCAGATAGCGGGCCAATACATTGTCTTCCTTGAAAAATTCACCGGAGGCGATCGCGCAGCAATAAGCGCCGGACTGTTCGAAGATCAAAAATTGCGGGATGAAGGTTTCGAAACGCGAAAAATGATTGAACAGGAAGATGTCGCCCTTTTCGACCTGTTCATCCGCGTGCAGCTTCATTTTGACGCTGAGCAATTTACGTACTTGATTGAAAATCTTGACCGACCGGTAGTAAAGTCCGGTGTCGATGTCGTTCCAATTTTCGGGGTAGGACGGTTTGCTCATGGCTTTGCACCTTGTTATTCCGGCGGCGACAATTCCAGTAATCGCCGCGATTGGTTCACGACCGGCGCGGGGCCCGAATTATCGTTTTGGCGGCCCAAGTCGTTGCCGCCCTGCGTAACCGGCGGCAATCCTGTGTCAGTGCTGCTGGCGGGGATGGGGGATTGCGGGGCGCTGACCGGATTACCTGTACTTTCGGTATTGCCGGTGAGGAGTTCGTCTATATCGACCTCGTCGTCTTTCTGTTCCGGCGGGTTGCCGTCATAAACCAGATATTCGCGGTTTTGCTGGTAGGCATTTTTGATGAAATCGTAACGGTCGACCGAGGCTTCATCGACAATTTTTTCGGAAGTCAGCAAATCGGCGCGGGTATCGGTGACCTCAATCGCTTTCGCCCCGGTAATCGCCGCACCGACCGCTGCGCTGCTGCCGAACGAGATATAAGTCAGCGGATTCAGCAAGGCATCGCCGAGCAGGCCGAACGCATCGCGCGGCGAGCTCGGCCCCAACAGCGGCAATACCATATAATTGCCGGAAGGCACGCCCCAAAAACCCAGGGTCTGGCCAAAGTCTTCATTGTGTTTGGGCAGGTCAAGCCTGGATGCGACATCGAAAAAACCGCCGACGCCGGCGGTCGTATTGATCAGGAATCGGCTGAGGTCCATGCCGCTTTGCAGCATTTTGAGCTGAAACAAATCATTCAGCGTGACGCCGATATCGGTGATGTTGCCGAAAAAGTTGGTGATCCCTTGATCGACCGGTTCCGGCACATATTTTTGATAACCCTTCGCGACCGGTTTGATCACCGCTTTGTCCAGACCGTCGTTAAAGCCATGAACACTCCGGTTCCAGCCTTCCCACTCATCCTTGGGTTGGGTCGGTTCGGAGGCGCAGCCGCTCAGCAAGCCGCCAATGACTAGATTGCCGAGCAGCACGGAATTCAACATGAATTTGTTTTGAAACATAAATTCTCTATATTGTGCTTATTATTTTTGATGGGTGCATTTTAACTCAGTATAGCGCTTTAGCGGCAATCGAATACGCGTATTGGGCCATTTCAATGCTAAAATTTTTCCCCACACAGGGTTATTTACTGCCGGAGCATCATGGGTCCTCATTATCTCAGTCGTTTTTTCTCACCCCGATCGGTCGCGATTGTCGGCGCCTCGGAGCGCCCGGACAGTGTCGGACACCGGCTATTGCTGAACATGCAGGAGGCGGGGTTCAAAGGTAGCATTTTTCCGGTCAACCTGAAACACGAAACCTTGCTCGGCTATAAGGTTTACCGCGACATCAATTCGATTCCGGAAGATCTCGAACTGGCCGTGATCGCGGTCCCCGCGGCCGCCGTACCGGCCGTCATGCGACAATGCGGAGATAAAGGCGTCAGTTGCGCGATCATCATCAGCGCCGGCTTTGGCGAACTGGGCGCGGAAGGCAAGCGCCTGCAGGATGAGATTTTGGACATTGCGCACCGCTACGGCATCCGGATGATCGGTCCGAATTGCCTCGGCGTGATCCGTCCGAGCGGCCATATTAATGCGACCTTCGGCGAGGGCCCGGTCAAGGACGGCAATCTGGCGCTGTTGTCGCAATCGGGCGCGGTCTGCACCGCGATTCTGGATTGGGCGCAAGCCAACGACATCGGCTTTTCGACGGTCGTGTCGATGGGCGGCGCGGCCGACATCGATTTCGGCGAAGTGCTGGATTATCTGGCGCTGGATACCAAAACCACCGGCATCCTGATGTATGTCGAAGGCGTACGCGACGCGCGCCGCTTTTTAAGCGGCCTTCGAGTCGCGGCGCGTCTGAAGCCGGTGATTCTGATCAAGTCCGGCCGCCATGAAGCGGGCTGCAAGGCCGCGATGTCGCACACCGGCGCGATGGTCGGCGGCGACGATGTGTTCGATGCGGCGATCGAGCGGGCCGGCGTGGTCAGGGTTTACAGCATCGCGGAACTGTTCTCGGCCGCGCGCATCCTGGCCAATAATTATCTGGTCAAACAGGCGCGCCTGGCGATCATCACCAACGCCGGCGGACCCGGCGTGATGAGCACCGACCGCGCCGGCGATGTCGGCGTAATCATGGCCGAACTTAGCCCTGCGAGTCTCGACGCCTTGAATCAGGCGCTGCCGGCACACTGGTCGCACGGCAATCCGATCGACATCCTCGGCGATGCGACCGCCGAGCGCTATCAGAAGGCGCTCGAAGTCTGTTTGCAGGATCCGAATGTGGACGGCGTGCTGGTGATTCTGACGCCGCAGGCGATGACGCATCCGACGCAAATCGCGCACTGCGTGATCGAGGCGGCCAAAACCTGCAGCAAGCCGGTGCTTGCCTCCTGGACCGGCGGTGCGAAGGTCAAGGAGGGCAGGGCTCTGTTTGAAAACAGCCGGGTCGCGCATTTCGACACGCCCGAAGTCGCGGTCGATGCGTTTTCGTTCCTCGCGAAATATCACAACAATCAGATCCTGCTCAAACAGATCCCTTCAGTTTCCGAGGAACTGCGCGCGCCGGATGTGGAAGGCGCGCGCCTGATCATCGAGCGGGTCCTGTCCGAAGGACGGCAGGTGTTGACGACTCAGGAATCGAAGGCGATTTTGGCCGCGTTCCACATTCCGGTCACCCAAACGATCAAGGTCTCCAACGCGAAGGATGCGATGATCGCGGCCGAGTCGATGGGCTTCCCGGTCGTGTTGAAGGTGAACATGGCCGAGTTCAGCCATAAAACCGACATCGGCGGCGTCAGGCTGAACATCCGCAGTGTGCAGGAAGTGTCGCACCTTTATGCCGAAATGGAAGCCGCGATTCGCAAGAAGCATCCGGAAGTCAGCGACATAGTGATGACGGTCGAGCCGATGTACGGTTCGCGCAGCGGGCGCGAATTGATGCTCGGCGTGATTCGCGATCCGGTGTTTGGTCCGGCGATCAGTTTTGGCCTGGGCGGCACCCTGGTTGAAATCTTACGCGACAAGGCGGTCGCGCTGCCGCCGTTGAATGCCTATATGGCCGAGCAAATCATCGCGAAAACGAAGGCTGCAAAATATCTGGGCGCATTCCGGCAATTGCCGCCGGCGCACGGCAAAGCCCTGGTCGAAGTCTTGTTGAATATTTCGGTGATGGTCAGCGAACTGCCGGAAATCCTCGAACTCGACATCAATCCGTTGATCGCGGACGAAAACGGGGTGATGGCCGTCGATGCCCGAATCAAGGCGCAACTCTCGCATCAACTGATGCCGTATGCGCACATGGCGATTCATCCTTATCCGCATGAATGGGTCGAGCATTACCAGCTGGCCAACGGCATGGGCATCACGATCCGGCCGATTCGTCCGGAAGATGGCGATCTGGAAAAAGATTTCGTGCACCGCCTGTCCGGACGCAGCAAATATTTCCGTTTCATGCAGGCGTTGCAGGAACTGACGCCGGAGATGATCGTGCGCTTCACGCAGATCGACTACGACAGAGAAATGGCGTTTATCGCGGTTTCCGCGCAAGACACCCCGTCGAAGGAATACGGCGTCGGCCGCTACATCGTAAATCCGGACGGCCAGTCGGTCGAGTTTGCCTTGGTCGTATCCGATGACTCCCAGTGCCTGGGCATCGGCACCCGCCTGATGAAAACCCTGATGCGCACCGCCAAATTCAAAGGCATTGCGTTTATCGAAGGCGAGGTTTTAACCGTGAACCAGCCGATGCTGTCGTTCGTCAGCAAACTCGGCTTCAGCATCGAAAAAATTCCCGGTGATAACGAAGTCGTGCGCGTGATCAAGGACTTAAGGCAGTAGACGGATTGTAAGGTAGGAAGCTGCCGTCCTCCCTCTCCAAGCGAGGAGAGGGCCGGGGTGAGGTTGATAACAATCAGATTGCTTTGATGATGTGGAGGCCTTTGATGCCTCCACCCACTTTGCTTGTTGGGTTTTACTTCAAAACGACCGAATAGCCCTTGTCAAAAGTCGGAATATGCTGATCCAGCCAGCTTTTGACCATTTGGCCGACTTCTTCGGTGACTTCGGCTTGTCCCGCATGAAACTTTTTCTGTAAATCCGCGCAGATGTTGACCAGCGCATCATGCTCCGCCTTATGCGGGGCAAATCCCGCATAACCTGCCGCCGTCATTTCTTTTTCCTCATGCGCAAAATGATCGACCACATACGCGATCAAATCATCCAGCTGCGAACCCACTGCTGAACGCTCGGCGCCCCCCGTCGCCAGGTCGTACAGTTTGTTCAACTTGCCGAACAAAATTTGGTGTTCTTCGTCAGCAAAACCCACGTTGGTGCCAAATTGGGCAGCTGTCCAGGTAATTAAAGCCATGATACTTCTCCTCTGTTTTTGTTATTATTAACCGCACAAATATTATGGTTTTGTTGGAGGAGAAAAGCAACACATTTTTTATGGTTTTTATCCGAAGGAAGATTATCGCGTAAATTGGTCCGAGACGAATCCTGTTTATTTGCAGGGAGAGCTCGGCAGCGGTTAATTCAGCTTGTTTGTAAGTTTTGGCTCCAGCAGGTTGCATAACGTATGTAAATTCAATGGTTTGACCAGGTGATGATCGAAACCCGCCTCCTGCGAACGGGCTAAGTCCTCCGCCCTACCATAGCCGCTTAATGCTATCAGCAGCAGATTGCCCCCGTTGGGCAGGCGCCTGATGCATTGAGCCACTTGATAGCCATTCTCTCCGGGCATTCCGATGTCCAGCAGCACCACATCGGGATGGAATGCGTCGATCAGCGTGATGGCTTGCTCACCAGAATCAGCCATCTTGACCTCGTAGCCATTCAGCTCCAGAAGGAGGGCTGTACTCATCCTTACGTCGGAATCATCGTCCACCACCAGCACCCGCATGCCTGCGTTAGGCGATGGCGTTGGTGTCTCGGAGACAGGAACGGTAGTCGCTTTGACAATCGTCGGTAACCGGATGCTGAAAGTGGAGCCAAGTCCAGCGCCAGGGCTTGATGCCGTTACTTGTCCGCCGTGTAGCTCCACTAGTTGCTTGACCAGAGTAAGACCTATGCCTAGTCCACCCTGAGATCGATCCAGGGTACGCATACCCTGTTGGAACAGGTCGAAAATAGTCGGCAATAGTTCCGGCGAGATGCCAGTGCCGTTGTCCCGCACCCGGATCTCAACTTCGGCCCCGAGCCGTTGGGCATTAACCTCGATTTGACCTTTTTCCAGAGAGTATTTGCTAGCATTGTCGAGGAGGTTAAGTAACACTTGAGATAGGCGTACGGAATCACCCTCCAACAGTATCGGTTGTTCAGGCAGGCAAACATCGAGATGTTGTTGTTTGGCCAAGATGAAGCCGCGTGCCGTCTCCAAGACGGCCTTAATCACTTCTACAAGGTCTATCCGTTCTTTCTTCAGTGAAATTTTGCCACGCGCGATACGGGAAACATCCAGTAGATCGTCCACCAGGTGCGTGAGGTGCTTCACTTGCCGCTTAATAATTTCGGTCGCCCAGCTGAGCCGCGGATCTTCCAGATTAAGCCTATCCAAGATATGGGCTGCATTGTTAATGGGGGTCAGCGGGTTTCTCAGTTCGTGAGCCAGCATGGCGAGGAATTCGTCCTTACGTTGGTTAGCCTCGCGCAGGGCGGCTTTGACCTGTTTGCTAGCGGAGATATCACGGCTTACGGTGGCGAAACCCACTGGCTCTCCGGTGCTGTCTTTAATAGTGAACACGTTGTAGAGCATCCAGATTCCGGCGCCGCTCTTGAAATGGCGGAACCTGATTTCCACATCGGCGTGACCCTCGCGTACAACGCGCGGGAAGAATTCACCAAGGATGAAGCGCTGATCTTCAGGGAAGAAAAATTCCTGGACCGGCGTTCGAACAGCCTGCTCCAGGCTGTCGAGGCCGACCAGGCGCATGCCGGCTTCGTTGATGTAGAATGGAATGAAATTCATGTCGGACATGCCGATGAACTCCATGCTGTTGTCGGCCAGCGAAACAAATTTTTGCCGTTCCAGCTCAATGTGCTTGCGTTCGGTAATGTCGCGCAGGGCGATGACGTAGCCGGGTTGGCCGTCCCATTCCAGCGGCGTGGAACGCATTTCTGCCCAGGCGAGTCCGTTGGGACGGATCAGATTAATGTCCTGATAGCTATTTTTATCAGGATTGACTGGAATCGCCAGCGATTGACCGACTATCGGGCTGCGTGCCAGCAGTTTTTCGGCAGCTTGGTTGGCATAGAGCACAACGCCCTGGCTATCTACCACCAAAACGCCGTCGGTGATAGTGCCGAGAATCAGGTCGAGCTTGGAACGATGAGTGGCCATAGTCGATAAGTTTGCTTAAACGATGATGGTTTGTACGCCGACTCCTTTAGCTTCGGTGGTAATGGCGGCGATGACTGAAGGCACTCGCGACAGGTCGCCGAGCAGTTTCAGCACGGGTTCCGGCACATCGCGCACCAGCATCGGCGTCGCAAACACGTCTTTTTCAAGCGCTTTTTCCGGCATGCCCAATACTTCGACGACATCCAGAACCCAGTGTCCGGGATCGTAAAGTTTGGCGAGCGCAACGGTAATCTGTTCGACCAGTCGGCGGGTTTCGCTGTTCAACGATACCACGTACAGGGTTAGAGCCAGTTTGTGCGGCGTTGCGCGCCGCTCTTCCTGAGGAGGGGCGTTACGGACAATCCGGGCGATATTACGAATTTGGTCGGAAGACAGCGGCTTGCTGGCCAGTTCGAACTCAATCCCTTCCTCATGTATCACTTTCAGTTGGTCCATGTATTCGGTGGCAAAGGCGGTGACGATATAAATGTTCAGCGTTTCGTCAATGGCTTTCAGACGGCGCAAGGTTTCGACGCCATCAATGCCGGGCATGCGCAGGTCGAGAAAAATCAGATCGGGACGTTCGGCGCGGGCCAATTCGATGCCTTGCAAACCGTTCTCGGCTTCCAGAACAGAGAAGTTGTCATCTTCCAGAATCAGCTTGAAAGCACTGCGTACCGCAGGATCGTCGTCTATTACCAGAATTTTTCTTACCATAGCGTGTCTCTTGTGTATTGGGATTTAAATGCTCAAGCACGGGGAAATCTTAGCCGCAAACAGAGCCGCCGTGTGCAAGTCGTGTGTATTGGGGATTTGAATGCTCAAACGTGGGGAAATCGTAGCCGCATACAGCTGCCGTGTGCAAGTCGTATGCATTGGGAGATTTGAATGCTCAAACGTGGGGGAATCGTAATCGCATACAGCAGCCGTGTCCATGTACACTCTCTGCCTGTATATTGCCCCCGACATCCTGAACCAGACGGCGGATAACCGACAAGCCCAGACCGGTACCTTTTCCGGGAGGCTTGGTGGTAAAAAACGGATCGAAAATTTTGGGTTGTACATCTTGCGGGATGCCGGGACCGTTATCGGTTACGCTCAATTCTAACATACCCTCGATAGGGCTAACGATGATTTTGATTTGTGGTTGCCGGATGTCGGCTAGCGCGTCGCGGGCGTTAAGGATTAGATTGACCAGAATTTGCTGCAGACTGTCGGCGCTACAGCGGATGGCCGGCAGATCGTCGGCGGCATCGACCTCGACAGCTATGCTGTCTTTGGTCAATTCGCCTTCCAGCAGCAACAGAGTTTGCTTGATTATCTCCGCGGGCTTGCAGTTGCCGTTTGGGGTCGACCGGGTGTGGACGAATACCAGCATGTTGCTGACAATCTTCTTGATGCGGTGAATTTGCTGTAGCGCCTGATCGAGAATTTCCTTTGATTTTTCATCCGGACTTCTGCCTGCGGCGAATTCGACAAAATTCATCACTCCCATCAGCGGGTTGTTGATCTCATGCGCCACACCGCCCACCAGCGTCCCCAATGCCGAAAGTTTTTCCATCTGCAGCATGTGTTCCTGGTTTTCTTGGAGTTTTATGTAGGCCAGTCGGGTTTGTTCCAGGAGACGGGCGTTTTCTAAGGAAATCGCAGCCTGGGCGGTCAATAGCTCGGTCATATCGGTTTTTTCGGCAGTAAATACACCGGCAGACAGCCGATTCTCCAGATAGAGCAGGCCGATGAGCTCGTTTTGTTTGATGATCGGCAGGCATAGCACTGAACGCAGCCTGAGTGCCTGCACTTCCGGGGTATTTTGAAACTCGCCTTCGGTCATCGCATCATGCAGTAACACTTTTTTACGCGTGCGCAGCACGTAATTGACGATGGCGCGGCTGATGCTGCTGCGGGTCTGGTTAAGGCTGAGAGACTGACGGTTAATGATATGTTTTTTGCCGACATGGCTTTCGGCCGCGACCAGCAGTTCATCCGCCTCCTTGATCAACAGGTAGCCGTGCTGAGCCCCCGAGCTTTCCAGCACGACGCTCATGATTTTTTGCATGAGCCGATTCAGATCGACTTCCGCCGACAAGGCCAGCGCCGATTTCATCAGATAATTGAAGTCAAGATTCGGCAGAGTCGCCGGCGTGTCGTGGGCAACGGTCTTTTCAGCGCGAACTGCATTATCAGGGGCAGTGTAAGGGTGACGTTGCTGCAACAGTGCATTTTTGCGATCGGCGCGGCACGCCCGGTATACGTGCCGTGCCGCACCGTAATACAGTTCGGCATCGCCTAGATTTCCGACTGCCACCACCTCGGCCAATGCTTCATATAAATGACCGGTGAGCAGAACGTAGTTTTGTGCCTGGGCGATCGCGATAGCATCCAAATACAAGGTACGGGCGTCGCGCATTTGGTTTTGAGCGCGGGCGATCTCGGCATGAATAAAGGCCAGAAAGGGTTTCAGCAGCGGTCCAAGACGGGCCCAAGTTTCCAGTTCGGCCAAGAGCGACGCGATTTCCGCTTCCAGCGCCGGCCAGTCGGCACCCTCCGGCCAACGCAGGCGATTGACGATACGGAAGACATACCAGAGGCGTTTCAGTACGTTATCGGTCAGACCGTGCAGATAGCGTTCCACCGTTTGCAAAGACACGGCCGCCGCCGCGTAATCGCCGAGATAATGCTGGGCGAAACCCAGCAGGGCAAAATAACTGCCGGAAGCGGCGACATAATTGTCGGCTTCCCAGCGTACCAGAGTTTCGGTCATATCCACCGGCTGGTAATCGGGTTTCATCGGTGCCACCCAGCCGGCCAGCACGGCTTCGGCAAGGCCGACCGAAAAAGACAGCTGGTTCTTGCGAGAGAAGTGCAGGCATTCTTCGGCAGCTTCTTCAACCAGACGCAGATTTTTGCCCTGTACCTGCAAATTCCACATCAACGGTCCGTAGGACAGGCCGGCGTTATATAAATCGCCGCAATTCTTGCCGCACTGTATGGCTTTGTGGCAGTAATCGACGATCTCGGCCGGATGACTGCGCGAATGCATATTGCACCAGACAATGCCGTTCATGCCTCGGGTCGCACCGAAGGTATTGGGGTGTTTTGCACAGAGGTCGTGGGCCAGATCCTGGTACAGAAATGCCGGCTCGAACTTGCCCTGTTCGCCGAGGTTGAGGCCCATGATCGAGAACGAATAAATCACGGATTCATCCATGCCGCCCTGCAGGCAATGCAAGGTAGATTGCGCCGCTGACAGATACAGCTGCGGCACCAGTCCGGACATATAGAGGTCGGGGATTAGCTCGCTGTAGAATGCCAGCTCGATCTTGCTTTTGCGGTCCTGGGTAAAAGGCATATGCAAAATAGTCGACCAGACATTTCCTTGCTGTTCGATTTCCGCCATTAAAGACAACATCTGCCGTTTGGCTATCTCGGGTTGTTCGGGAATCGACTTGTCGAAATAGGCAAGGCCGCGGTTGGCGGTAGCGATGGCCTTGTTGAAGTTGCCGAATGAAGACAATGACGTGGTCTGTTCCGCCAGGGCTTCGGCTTTGTCCAGATCGCTGACGGCGTGTTCGATGAGATAATTGAGCAGCACTTCCGATCTTTCGTAACGGCCACACATCAGCTCGGTCTTGGCCAGACGCTGGTAAATGCGAAAAGTCAGATCGTAAGCCTGTTGCCAGCAATCGTCCGGCAGATAGTCGTGGGCTTTCTGAAAAAAATCTTTGGCGGCATCGCCGGCTAGGGCATCCAGTGCCTTGTTGCCGGCATGGAAGTTGATATTGACCAGCCGATACGCCAGTTCCTGATCCATGTCCGCCGGACGGCCCAGATTGAGGTGGGCAGCAATGGTAAACAGGTTGTCAAGGGTTTCCAGATGGGTTCCTGCCGGCACCGACTGCAGCAGCCGGTTGCCGATGCGCCAGTGGATGGCAGGCTTGGCTTGGGAGTCGACCTGGCGCAGCACCGCTTCCTGAACCCGGTCGTGGACGAACTGCAGATCGGATTTGTTTTCCAGCAGCATGCCCAGGTTCAGTACCGGCTTCAAATCTTCAAACAGTTGTTCGATGCGGATATCCAGCACCAGCGCCACATCTTCGACACGGAAACGGTTGCCCATGCAGGCGCAGTGATCGAGGATATGCAGGGTTTTGAAGGGCAGCTTGCCCACCTTGGAACTGAACAATTCCACCACCGAAGTCGGCATCTGCGTGTCGCGAATCCGCTTGATGTCCCAGTGCCAGTGATGTTCGTCGTCGGTATTCAGCAATTCCTCGTTATACAGCCAGGCCAGGCTTTCGCTGACGAACAGCGGGTTGCCTTCGGTGAGATGGGCGATAAATTCTGCCAGATTGGCCGTGGCCTCCAGCGAGGAATCGAGGATGTAGGCCACCATCTCGTGACAGTCGGCGTCGGTCAGGGCCTCTACGCGAACTTCCGCGAACGGGCTGTCGGTTTCCTGAATCCTGCGGATCAGCTTACTGAGCGGATGGCTGTTGTCGACTTCATTATGCCGATAGGCGCCCATGAAAAACAGGAAGGGATGCTCATGATGGTTGTCGAACAGATTTTGCAGAAAATCGAAGGTTGCGCTGTCGCACCATTGCAGGTCATCGATAAACAGCACCAGCGGATTGTCCTCGCTGGCCAGACAGGCCAGAAATCGGCCGAACAAGTTATTAAAACGGTTGCGGGCTTCCACCGGCGGCAGATGCGGCACTTCCGGCTGGCGGCCGATGATGAATTCCAGTTCCGGCAACACATCGATGATGACGCTGCCGTTGTTTTCCACGACGTCGAGTATTTTGGCCCGCCACTGCTGAACCTGACTATCGCTTTCGGTCAAAAAGATGCAGATCAGATTGCGCAGGGCCTGAATCAGAGAACTGTAGGGGATGTTTTTCTGGTATTGGTCGAATTTGCCGGAGGTGAAGTAGCCGCGATTTTTGACGAGGGGTTTTTGCAACTCTTGAATGAGCCGGGTTTTGCCGATGCCGGACAGACCGGAAATAAATACCGAGCGAAATTTGCCGCTGATGACCTCATTGTATTGTTGTTGTATCAGCTGGCTTTCGGCCTGACGGCCCACCATTTTCGAAATAAAGATGACCCGGCGGCTACGATCGTGCTGACCGACTGTAAATGCCGATACGCTGCCCGTGTCGGCGTATTCTTGCCGGCATCGGGTCAAGTCAGCCAGCAACCCCGCCGTGCTCTGATAACGCTTCTCCGGCTGCTTGACGGTGAGTTTGGCAATAATATCGGCCAAGGCTTGGGGAATCTGCGGCTTGAGCTGATTGACTTTAGGCGTTTCCTCGGCCAGGTGCGAGTGAATCAGTTCCAGCGGATCGTTGGAAAAAAACGGTAGCCGGCCGGTCAGTAATTCATAGAATACTATCCCTAATGAATACAAATCGGTGGAAAAATCGACTCTATAGTTGATGCGGCCAGTCTGTTCCGGGGAGGTGTAGGCCAAGGTATGGCGTACAAATTCCGGGTCGTAGATAAAATGGCTGACATCACGAATGTCGAGCGGGGTGATGAAATCGGTCAGCCGCAGGGTCAGTGTCCCCGGTTGTAGCAGAATGTTGTGGGGCTTGATGCCGCCGTGGGTAATGCCGGCATCGTGTACCGCTTGCAGCGTATCGGCCAGTGTGCAGGCCAGCGTAAAAAAATCGTTGAGATCGAGTTTGTCTTGCTGTTTCGTCCAACAGTTCAGCGGTTGTCCGGCAAACCAGGGCTGAACGATAAAGTGCTGGTCGCCATAGGACTCCAGGGCGATCGGAGTAGAAACCCGCGGATCGTGCAGCACTTTTAGGCGTTCAATTTTCTGGCGCAGATGTCGGGACTGGTCGTCCCAGCTTGACAGCAGTTTCAGCAGTTTGATGATCAACGGTTGGTCAGGGACGTGTTTGTGGTAACCCTTGAATACCACGGCCTGCAAGCTTTCTCCCAGTTTTTCGGTAACGATGAATTTGCCCAGTTTAGGCACGCCCTGCAGTTGATTTTCTTTTGTTGTGATATCAATCAATTGAGATGTGCTCTGTCGAACGTAGGCTGATGCCGGGCATGGTAAAGTAAATTTCAGGCCAAAACCAGAGGATTTGCGAGGAGGTCTTAATAAGGAATGAGATTAAACAAACGTCAGAAATGTTTCATAGGCTTTGCGAAGTAGCGATCCGGCGGACGCCGGATTCAATTGCGTCAATAATATCATTGCATTCAATGATATTTTTCTCATTCGCCAAAATAAAGTCAGCCAACGCCGTAATTGCGAGCCAATTCGGCCGCTCACTGACAAAATTGAATGCCGCCAGAAATAACTCAGTCATTTTCCTTGCCCTCAATTCATCACTGTCGATAAAGCACTCAAGATACTCGTTGACAATCTCCAAATCGGATGAGCCGCCATAATACTGCAGGGCATTGACATGCACCAGTTCCGGGGTAATGGGTTCGTTGTCACGCAGTGCGACATATCTCGCTTCGGCTAAAGGCCCAGCGAGTAGATTGATGATATCGGCTTCGAAGGCATGTTGATAAGTATGCTTTTGTGCAGTAGAAAAATCTTTGGTGGCCTCATCAAGTGATGAGGGTAGGGTATGAATTAAGCGACCGCCTTCTACTCTAGCGATGTAGTGATCAGAGGGTTTGCCTAAAAATTCGGATGCTTTAACTCCATTGTTCAACGGATTGATAAAAATCTGAAAACAAACCGGCGGCAGTCCTTTTTGTTGGTTGCCAAGATAAATAGCGGCTGCATGTCCTGCTTCATGGACAGCTATTTTCCTGCTAACTTCTTGAGAGGCTAGCTTGGTGGTATTTTTTAAATTGTGGTCACGGTTCATCGAGTATCAAATTAATAAAGTATACGGCTGAAACAGCTCCCTGTATTATCAAAGGGAAAGATAAAGCAAGGTAAGTAATGAGTGATGTTTCAGAGCAAAATAAGGAGTCGGATAAAGTCTTGCGAATTAACTAATCCCTGGCGCGGTCTTGTTACTCAATGACTGAAGGTGTACAGGTATATTAAACTCTTCAGAATTTTAAGTTGCTGGCTTTAAGCCGCAACCGCTTTGCATAGCTTTTGCGGCTTTAGCAGATGTAGCCTTTGCGAATCGGCTTTCTTCACTTCCAGTGGGGTAACGTTTAAAGTGGCAACAGACGATATCTCGGCTGATCTTGTCAAAACGAGTTCCCTCTCCTTATGCATCCACGCGAGGGCTTCTTGCGCCTCCTTGCGTAATTTGAACGGTCCATGAAATGCAGCGTGATCGTTAAATCGCCTTGCCCGAATGTGTTCCGGCCAGTTGACGACATAATAGCCGGGCGCCAAGGCCTGACCATGGCTGGTGCAATACTTTCGCTGATAAGACTCCGCATCGACGAGCCAGAAATCACGTATCACTGCGACAGTCTCGAAAATATCATAATCCGCATCCATTGAGTAGTTCCCCTTGTAATAGAATGAATAAAAACCGGATGTAACCTATACAGGATGATCCACATCACAGGAAAAGCAACTCGAGGCATCCCCCTACCTAGCTAAGAAGTGTATTCGATTTTAACGATCAGCCAGCTCCTTTTTTGGGCACGGTTGGGGCGAGTGAGCTTCGCCATTGGGGTAAATTAAAACGTATATCAGTGAAAGATGAAATACGTGCGTGCGCGTACGTAGGATCACGTATTCAATACCAGCAAAGGGAATAGGGTTCATTCCTACATTGGCCGGTACACATACAAGTGGATGGGTCAGGTTGGAAAATTGCTGGCTTCGCACAGGCGAGCCAGTTCCAGGGGATTCGTTGTGCCTGTTTTTTTTAAGATCCGTGCACGGTGAATTTCGACGGTACGATAGCTGATGCCGAGTTGACGGGCGATTTCCTTATTGGAATGGCCCGCCACAACCCAAGACATGATTTCCATTTCGCGTGAGGTAAGACCGTATAGGCGCATACAGAGAGCTTGTTCCGCCAGAGTCTGTTCGGATATTTGTGTTTCGTGCTGCAGCACTGCCTGTATCCGTTCGATCAACAGGTTCCTTGGCACCGGCTTCGTCAGAAAATCGACCGCTCCGGCCTTGATTGCGCGGACCGTCATGGGTATATCGCCATAAGCGGTGAAGAAAATAATCGGCAAATGTATCTTGCGGCGGATGAGTTCGGCTTGCAATTCGTGACCGTTCAAGCCCGGCAAGTTGAAGTCGAGCAGCAGGCAGCCGGGATTGCCCGGGCAATAGTTTTGCAGAAAGTCCTCGGCGCTCTCGTTCAGTTCCCCTCTTTGAAAAAGAGGGGCTAGGGGAGATTTTTTAAATAAATCCCCCTCTATCCCCCTCTATCCCCCTTTTTCAAAGGGGGAGGTGAACACTTACTCCTCGGCGCTCTCGAAAGTCTGGTAAGCAAAACCTGCGGTTTCCATAACCAGCCCAAGACTATGGCGTATTACATATTCGTCATCGACAATAAAAACACAGAATTGAGTGCTCATATCACGAAGGGTAAGGTAAAGTGGACACTGATGCCGTTACCGGCGTTTTGTTCAGCCCACATTTTTCCTCCGTGAGCTTCGATCAAGGCGTGGCTGATAGCAAGGTCCATGCCTAAACCTTGGGGTTTGATCGTGTAGAAGGGTTGGAACATGGTTTTCAAGGTGGCGATGTCCGTCACACATTTTCCGCCGTCGCGCACCGTCACCTGCACCATGGCCGGCGTGTCATCGGTGCTACGCGTTGTTATGGTGATCGTTCCGGCGCTTAATCCACTTTCTTGCATGGACTCCAGACCGTTGCGCAACAAGTTGACCAGCACCATTTCGATTTGCAGACTATTGGCTCTGATCGGCGGCAAGGCCGCGGCGAGATTCAGTTCTATGCTAAAAGCCCCTAAATGTCCGTCCGCCTTGACTAGCTCGAGTGCTTCCTGGGCCAAATGATTGATATCTATCGACTCACTGAGGGTCTCGTCTTTATGCAATACCGTCATTAATTGCCGTATAACGCCCCCGGCACGCTGCGCTTGCTGGGCGCAAATTTCCATAAGAGGAGAGAGCTTTTCCGGATTCTGGTTGCCGGATCGCAGCATATGTAATGCCACTTCGGAATAAGATGAGATCGCAGCCAGTGGCTGGTGCAGTTCGTGAGCTATGGCTGCCGCCGTCTGGGTGACAACACATAAGCGGACGGATTGCTCCATCTTATCGCGCCGATCTCTCAATTCCTTTTGCTTCTTGTAGTCGGTAATGTCTAAATTTATTCCCAGCATACGATAAGGACGGTTATTGGGGTCACGCAACAATCCGCCACGAGAGTGAATCCAGCGGTACAAGCCATCTTTGTGACGCAGGCGGAATTCCAACTCGAAGACCGGCAGAAGGCCGGCGATATAGTTCTCTGTTGCCGCCAAGACCAATGCCCGGTCGTCGGGATGCAAGCGGGATTCCCATTCTTCCCAGCGGTTGAGCAATTCGTCCTCATCAAAGCCGATTTGCCGCTTCCATTCAGGCGATAAGTAGACGGTGCCCGTATTCAGATCCCAATCCCAATAACCCGCTTTCACCTCTTCGACGACAAGCGTGAGCCGCTTCTGGGCAGTGCGCAATTCTTCCTCGGCTATTCGGCGTGCCGTGATATCCTCGCAGGAAATAATAATGCCGCCGATCTTTCCTTCCTGGTTTGTCCAGGGATAAGCCGCCCAACGCAACCAATGCCGGCTTCCGTCTGCTTGGATCCATAAGTCGTCGTCGTTTTTCAGAAACTCCCCGGCTTGTGCTTTAACATGAATCTCTCTCCACTCGGCGGAGATATCCGGATTAACCCAATAATGGTTATGCCCTGTCAGATCATCGTACCCCCGTCCAAACTCTTCGATCCAGCGTCGGCTGGTGACCAGATAATTCATCTCACGGTCGAACATCGCAATGCTGAGTGGTGCCTGCTCGATGAAAGTCCGAAGCTGAGCCTGGCTCTTCGTTAACGAGTCTTCGAATCGTTTCAGCTCCGTAACATCCCGCAGGATGGCGGTAAACGATTTCTCGCCATTTATCTCGCACTGGGAAATGGTCGCCTCGACAGGGAACTCTTTGCCATTGGCGCGCAGGCCCGAAATAGAAGCCGACTCGCCCATTTTACGGCTGGTGACGCCGAAACTCCCGAAAGCGCGAATATGCGCGTCATGGGCGGGGCGAAAGCGTTCGGGAATAAATCGTTCGATAGATTCCCCGATGGCTTCCTCCGCCGTACAACCGAACATTTTTTCCGCCGCCGCGTTGAATAGAGTCATACGTTGATCGGCATCGATAGTGATAATCGCATCTAAAGCCGACTCGACAATCCCGGCATAGCGCTGCCGGCTTTCCTGTAGCGCCGCAGTTGACCTCCGATGGAAGTTGGTTGTGACGATCATAACGGCAGACACAAAGCAAAAGCCTGCGTTTAAAATAAAAACAGCGTAAGGCCCAATCCTGGCCGGAAACAAAACAAGCGCATTAACTGCAATCAAGGATAAAGCCATCGCGAGAATACCCGGATTCAGTCCTAGCCAGAAAGCGGTCTGGATAATCGCGAAAAAAAATAACAAGAATGCTGCCCGTTCGCCGATCACCGGAATAGTGTGGGTCGCCATAGCGGCGATCGCGACTGCCAGCACTGCCAATCCGTAGCGCAACAAATAAGGTTGCTCGTCAAAATAAAGGATAATCGATTGAGTTTTGAATCGCGTAAAGTTCATCCGCTATTGCCGTCAATGCTTAAAATGTTCCAAAGAAATCATGAAATATAAGCAATATGATAAAAGATTCAACTATTAATTCCGCAATGCAAGATAAAACAGAATGGTTAATCCGATACGGTCATTGGATTGATGTTAAGTGGTGTGGAACCGCTTTTCCGAAATCGCTAGTACCGTAGATGTGGTGATGTTCGTCTGGACTTTGAGAGTTCCTCGGAGATTCGAGGAAGCCACTAAAATGGGATATGGACAGCCTGCGCAAAACTGTCCATAAAGTTGAAAGTTATAGGGGCAGTCCATTCTAAGACAACAGCCCTTATTTTGCGGCCTACAGACGTCCGCAGGGTGTCCATCTCACCCGTGTCGTCGAAGAAGACTCCGGCTTCAGCCGAGCGCTTTCAAGCCCAAGACGTCCTGCATGTCATATAGGCCGTTCGGTATGTCCTTCAGCCACAACGCCGCGCGCACCGCGCCGTTCGCAAAGGTCATCCGGCTGGTCGCCTTGTGGGTGATTTCGACGCGTTCGCCGTCGTCCGCAAACATCACGGTATGATCGCCGACGATGTCGCCGGCGCGAATCGTCGAAAAACCGATCGTTTTGCGGTCGCGTGCGCCGGTGTGGCCTTCGCGGCCGTAGATCGCGCAGTCTTTCAGGTCGCGGTCCAGCGTCGCCGCGATCACTTCGCCCATTCTGAGCGCGGTGCCGGATGGCGCATCGACCTTGTGGCGGTGATGCGCTTCGATGATTTCGATGTCACTGTCGTCGCCCATCACGCGGGCGGTCATTTCGAGCAGTTTCAGCGACAGGTTAACGCCGACGCTCATGTTCGGTGACAATACGATCGCGACATCCCGGGCGGCTTGCTCGATCGTCCGTTTTTGTTCCGGCGTGTAGCCGGTCGTGCCGATCACGATCTTTTTACCGGCCGCCCGGCATTGTTCGATCAGCGTCATCGAAGTGTCGGGACGAGTAAAATCGATCAGTACGTCGAATTTATCGAGCACCGCCGACAGATCGTCGACCACCTGCACGCCGATCGTTCCCAGCCCCGCCAATTCGCCCGCATCCTTGCCGACCGCAAGACTGCCGAGGCGCGATACCGCGGCGGTAAATTCCGCATGGCTTGCCGCATCGGCCGCCCTGACCAAACAAGATCCCATGCGGCCGGAGACGCCCGCTACTGCAATTCGAAGCATTGTGCTCATCCTGTCAATTTATCGAAAAAACTTTTCACGCCGTCGATGAACGAATGCTCCTGCGGACTGTGATGCTTGCCGCCGCCCATCAGCGATTCATTCAACTGCGCGATCAGCTCTTTTTGTTCCTTGGTCAGATGCACCGGCGTTTCGACCTGCACCCGGCACAACAAATCGCCGACCGGGCCGCCGCGCACCGGCTTCACGCCTTTGCCGCGCAGGCGGAACATCTTGCCGGTTTGGGTTTCGGCCGGAATTTTCAGACTGACCTTGCCGTCCAGGGTCGGCACTTCCAGGTCGCCGCCGAGACAGGCGGTCGGGAAACTGATCGGCACTTCGCAAAACAGATTCGCGCCGTCGCGGGTAAAGATCGAATGCTCCTTTACCTGAATCTGCACATACAGATCGCCCGGAGGCCCGCCCAGTTCGCCGGCTTCGCCTTCGCCGGACAGCCGAATGCGGTCGCCGGTATCAACACCGGCCGGAATCTTGGCCGACAACGTTTTGGTATCCTGCACGCGGCCCTGGCCGTAGCATTTGCCGCATGGGTCCTTGATCTGCTTGCCGGTGCCGCGGCAGGTCGGACAGGCTTGCTGCACCGCAAAGAAGCCTTGCTGCATCCGGACCTGGCCGTGACCATGACAGGTCGAACAGATCACCGGCGAAGAGCCTTTCTTCGCGCCGCTGCCGGAGCATTCGCCGCAGGTCGTCAGCACCTGGACGCGAATCTTCGCTTCGGTGCCGGCGACCGCTTCCTCGAGCGTCAGCTCCAGATTGTAGCGCAGGTCGGAACCGCGCTGCGCGCCGCCGCGCTGGCGGCCGCCTCCGCCGAAAATATCGCCGAACATGTCGCCGAATACGTCGCTGAAACTGTCCGCGCCGAAGCCGCCGTGGCGGCCGCCGCCCATCGACGAATCGACGCCGGCATGGCCGAACTGGTCATACGCGGCGCGTTTCTTCGCATCGGACAGGATCTCGTAGGCTTCCTTGATCTGCTTGAATTTGGCTTCGGCCTGTTCGGGATTATCCTTGTTACGGTCAGGATGATACTTCATCGCCATCTTGCGATAGCTTTTCTTGATTTCTTCATCGCTGGCGTTTTTGTCCACACCGAGAAGCTTGTAATAATCTTCTTTTGCCATGTGTTGTTATTAAGTGGCTTTAAACAAAATTGCAGGAACCGGCAAATACCGGGTTCCTGCAAAAATTAATGACGCTGGCAAGGGGATAAGCGCTAACGCTCATCCCCCTACACTATTGTCAACCGTTAGCCTTTCTTGTCGTCCTTGACTTCTTCAAATTCGGCATCGACCACACCGTCATCGGCATGGCTTGAGGCGGAATGCGCACCGGCTTGCTCGCCGCCTTCGGACGCCGACTTTTGCGCATACACGCGTTCGGCCATCTTGCCCGAAAGTTCGGTCAGGTCGTTGGTCTTGCTTTCGATTTCGGACTTGCTATCGCCTTTGCAAGCTTGTTTCAGTGCTTCGATCGCTTTTTCGATCGCGGCTTTTTCGTCGCCGCCGACCTGATCGCCCAGTTCCTTGATCGACTTTTCGGTCGCATGGATCAGGCCGTCCGCATGGTTGCGCGCGCCGACCAGTTCGGTCAGTTTGCGATCTTCTTCCGCATGTGCTTCGGCGTCCTTGATCATGCGGTCGACTTCGGCGTCGGACAGACCGCTGGAAGCCTTGATAACGATCGATTGCTTCTTGCCGGTCGCCTTGTCTTTCGCCGATACGTTCAGGATACCGTTCGCATCGATGTCGAACGACACTTCGATTTGCGGAATGCCGCGCGGCGCAGGCGGAATGTCGCTCAGGTCGAAACGGCCCAGCGATTTGTTCGCGGCAGCGACTTCACGCTCGCCCTGCAACACATGCACGGTGACCGCGGTTTGGCTGTCGTCGGCGGTCGAGAACACCTGCGACGCATTGGTCGGAATCGTGGTGTTCTTCTCGATCAGCTTGGTCATCACGCCGCCCAGGGTTTCGATGCCCAGGGACAATGGAATTACGTCGAGCAGCAGCACGTCCTTGACTTCGCCGCCGAGAACGCCGGCCTGGATCGCCGCGCCGAGCGCGACCGCTTCGTCAGGGTTCACGTCTTTACGCGGTTCCTTGCCGAAAATGGCTTTGACCATGTCCTGCACCTTCGGCATCCGGGTTTGGCCGCCGACCAGAATCACGTCGTCGATCTCGGAGGCTTTCAAACCGGCGTCTTTCAGCGCGACTTCGCAGGGGCCTTTGGTACGATTGATCAATTCCTCGACCAGAGACTCCAGTTTCGCGCGGGTCAGTTTGACGTTCAAGTGTTTCGGACCGCTCGCATCGGCCGTAATGTACGGCAGGTTCACGTCGGTTTGCTGGGCTGAAGACAGCTCGATCTTGGCTTTTTCGGCCGCTTCTTTCAGACGTTGCAGCGCCAGCGGGTCATTGTGCACATCGACGCCGCTTTCCTTTTTGAATTCGGACGCCAGATATTCGATGATGCGCGCGTCGAAGTCTTCGCCGCCGAGGAAGGTGTCGCCGTTGGTCGACAACACTTCGAACTGGTGCTCGCCTTCGATTTCGGCGATTTCGATGATCGAGATATCGAAGGTACCGCCGCCGAGGTCATAGACCGCGATCTTGGTGTCGCCTTTCGGCTTGTCCATGCCGAAAGCCAGCGCCGATGCGGTCGGCTCGTTGATGATCCGCTTGACTTCGAGGCCCGCGATACGGCCGGCGTCCTTGGTCGCCTGACGTTGGGAGTCGTTGAAGTAAGCCGGCACGGTGATCACCGCTTCTTTGACTTCTTCGCCCAAATAGGCTTCGGCGTCTTTTTTCAGCTTCATCAATACGCGGGCGGAGATTTCCGGCGCCGCCATTTTCTTGCCGTGCACTTCGACCCAGGCGTCGCCGTTTTCGGCTTCGGCGATCTTATACGGCACCATCTTGATGTCTTTTTGTACGACATCGTCCTTGAAGCGGCGGCCGATCAGACGCTTGATCGCGAACAGGGTATTCTTCGGATTGGTGACCGCCTGACGTTTAGCCGATTGGCCGACCAAGACTTCGTCGTCACTGGTGAAAGCGATGATCGACGGCGTGGTGCGCGCGCCTTCGCTGTTTTCGATCACTTTCGCAACGCCGTTTTCGAGGACCGCGACGCAAGAGTTGGTCGTGCCTAAATCTATGCCGATAATTTTAGCCATTGAATGCTCCAGACTTGAATTGGTTTATTAGGGTTGAATTTGTTTTTGTATATGGGGCCTGTTTATTCGAGTTCAAGCCTGTTCGTCGATAATCGGGGGCGTTGTTTCCGGTTTTTGCGGCGCTTTCGCGACCACCACCATCGCCGGCCGCAGCAGGCGTCCGTTCAAGCTATAGCCTTTTTGGAAGACGTTCACGACCGAATTCGGCGCGGCGCCTTCGATTTCCTGCACCATCATCGCCTGATGCTGTTCGGCGTTGAAAGGCTGGCCGAGAGGGTCGATCGCTTCGATGTGGAATTTGTCGAATGCCGCTTCGAATTGCTTCAAGGTCAGTTCGCTGCCTTCGCGGAATTTTTGCACTTCCGGGCTGTCGCCGGTCGCAGCTTGAAGGCCCAACACGAGGCTGTCCAGCACCGGCAACAGGGCTTTCGCGAAATTTTCCAGCGCAAATTTGTGCGCGCTTTCGAGGTCGCGCTGCGTTCTTTTACGCAGGTTATCCATTTCGGCGACCGTTCTGACCGCCTTGTCCCAGTTTTCCTGCGCCTTCTTCTCGGCCTCAGCCAGTTTGGCCTGCAAGGCTTCTACCGTCGGCTCCTTTTCGGCCAGTTCGAGGTCCGGCGCTTCGGTTTCCGGCGCAGCCTGATTTTCGGTGTTTTCCGTCGCCTCGGTCTGTACCTGGGCTTCGGTGTTTTCCTGATCTTTACTCATGCAAAAAATTTCCTGAAAAAATAATTAGTCTCGCGCATGCTTGCGCACCCAAAATCATCATGGTTGTTATGATGGGGATGCGGATTTCGGATTCAAGGCGGCGCCCAACAATTTTGCGGTCACATCGACATACGGAATGATTTTTTCATACGCCATCCGGGTCGGCCCGATCACGCCCAGCACGCCGACCACTTCATCGCTGACCGAATAGGACGAAGTGACCAGGCTGCAATGATCGAAGGCCTGATAGCCGGATTCCTCGCCGATGAAGATCTGCACGCCGTCGGCCTTCATGCATTGATCGAGCAGATGGATCACGCCCTGTTTCTGGCTGAACGCCTCGAACAGGGTGCGGAGGCGGTCGCGGTCGGACAATTCGGAAAATCCCATCAGATTGGTTTCGCCGCTCAGCACGAAATCTTCTTTCTTGTCGTCCGGTTCGAATGCCAGTTGCGCCATCCGGATCGCATCGAGCATCAGTTGATTCATCTGTTCGCGGTCGTCCTGCAATTCTTGCAGCACCGCATCGCGTACCGACGAGAGGCTCCGTCCCGAATAGATCGAATTCAGATAATTGGCCGCCTGCTGCAATTCGGCGGGGCTGAACAGGCGCGAGGTATGAATGATCTTGTTATGCACTTCCTGTTCATTGGTCACGAAAATCACCAGCACGCGCGAATGCGACAACGGCAGGAATTCGATATGGCGCAGGAACAATATTTCACGCTTCGGCAGAGTCACGACGCCGGCCATCTGGGTCAGTTCGGAGAGCAGCCGCGAAGCCGTGCCGAGCGCCTGGCTCTGATCGCCGATCGCGGACAGGCTTTCCTGCAGGCGGTTCACTTCGCGCAGTTCGAGCGGCTTGACCGTCAACAAGCTGTCGACGAACAACCGGTAACCGCTGACCGTCGGCACCCGGCCCGCGGACGTATGCGGCGAATGGATCAGACCCAGGTCTTCGAGATCGGCCATCACGTTGCGAATCGTGGCCGGGCTCAGCTTCAAATCGGAATCTTTCGACAGCACGCGCGACCCGACCGGCTGCCCGTCGCTGATATAACGCTCGATCAGCGTCTTCAATAACTGCAGCGAGCGTTCATTTAATAGATGCGGATGACTCACACTAACCCCTAACGGAAATCGATTTTTAGCACTCTAGCGAGGTGAGTGCCAACAGAGCAAATTAGCAGCTAGAGCGTATATTGTCAACCGGGATATTCAGGGCTGACCCTGAAAAAAACCATGGGACTGTGGCGCGAGTTTTCGGCATCGTATTGCGCTGGGCGGTGCCTGCGCAATACGATGCCGAGGGGGGGATTTAGCCGAAAAAGATCGCCGCGCTGATCAATGCCGCGCTGACGAAGATCATCCACTGCGTCGATTGATGATGGGCTTCCATCTGCTTGCGCAGTTCTGCCAGTTCGCGTGTCTGCGCCTCGCTGGACTGTTTCGCGTAGGCGGCATTGTCGAGCGCCTTGTACAGCAGCGTCGGCACTTCGGGAAGCTGTTGGGCGAGTTCCGGAAAGTGCGCGAAGAGTTGGTTCAATTTGGCCTTCGGGCCCATCCTTTCCTGAAACCATTTTTCGAGGAAGGGCTTTGCGGTCTGCCATAAATCCAGTTCCGGATAGAGCTGCCGGCCTAGGCCTTCGATATTCAGCAAGGTTTTCTGCAAGAGCACCAGCTGCGGCTGCACATGCATGTCGAAGCGGCGCGCGGTCTGGAACAGGCGCAGCAATAACTGGCCGAACGAGATGTCGCGCAGCGGTTTTTCGAAGATCGGTTCGCAGACGCCGCGGATCGCCGATTCGAATTCCTCGATCCGGGTCGAACTCGGCACCCAGCCCGATTCGACGTGCATTCTCGCGACCTTGCGGTAATCGCGATTGAAAAACGCCAGGAAGTTTTCGGCCAGATAATGCTGGTCGGACAATGACAAGGAACCTACGATGCCGAAATCGACCGCGATATATTTGGCTGGCAGGTCGACGAAAATATTGCCGGGATGCATGTCCGCATGGAAAAAATTGTCCCGGAATACCTGGGTGAAGAAAATCTCGACACCGCGTTCGGCCAGCAATTTGAAATCGGCGCCGCCGGCGCGCAATTGTTCGATCTCGCCGACCGGAATGCCCTGAATCCTTTCCATCACCATCACCTTCTGCCGAGACAGCGGCCAATGGATTTCGGGGACATAGATGATGTCGGAGTTTTCGAAGTTGCGCCGCAGTTTGGCCGCGTTCGCCGCTTCCCGGACCAGATCGAGTTCGTCGAGCGTGGTTTTTTCGAATTCGGCGACCACTTCGAGCGGCCGCAGGCGGCGCGCATCGGACCAGAAGCGCTCGGCAAAGCGGGCCAGTTCATAGAGCAGCGCAATATCGGAATGAATACGGTCTTCGATGTCGGGCCTGAGCACCTTGACCACGACGTCTTCGCCGGTATGCAGTTTTGCGGTATGCACCTGCGCGACCGAGGCCGAAGCCAAAGGCGATGGATCGAAGTCGACGAATGCCGCGTCGATCGACATGCCCAGTTCTGATTCGATGATCCGCCGGGCGACCTCGTTCGGGAACGGCGGCACCCGGTCCTGCAGTTTGACCAGTTCGTCGGCGATATCGTCCGGCAACAGGTCTTTGCGGGTGGACAGCGCCTGGCCGAATTTGACATAGATCGGCCCCAGGTCTTCGAGCGTCTTGCGGATGCGCACGCCGCGCGGCTCATTGCGCCTTCTGAGCCAATAATAGGGCGACAGCGCGGCCAGAAAGCGGATCGGACGGAACAGGTGCGTTTTCAGCACGATTTCATCGAGGCCGTGAAACACCAGGACCCAATTAATATGGATCAAGCGGAATATGATTCTAGGATTGATCACGTTGGCTTAGTCGCGGGCAGGTGAGGGCGCAGGCACGGCATCATTCGCTTTGCGCAAGAGGTTTACGGGTGAGTGCGTCTTCGAGGCGTTCGATCCGGCTGTTCAGGCGGTCGAAATCGGTGCGCAGTTCGTCGACATGGCGGTAAAAAATATCGGCTTCGGGGCCTGCGGGCAGATCGCGCGTTTCTTCCTGCAGAAACTCGCTCAAATTCAGTTCGAAAGTCCTGAGCGATTGCCGCGTCCAGCGCGAGCCTGCGCGGAAGAGATTGCCGATTTGATGCGCGATCACGTCGCCGGTGACCTGCGACAGCTTTTCTTCGAGATCGATGTTCAGTTTGTCGAACAGCGCCTGGAATTTGCGCCCGGTCGTCATGTCGCCCTCGATCTTGACCTCGCCCGAAAACACCGAACGCATCGGCTTGGCACTGATTCCCATCAGGCCCAGGGACCAGAGCGAGCCTGAGATCCGGGTGTCGGGCTCGCCGGGGTAGGCGTCCAGCACCTGAACCGCATCGTGCGTCGGGCACAAATAAAGGGTTTCGCCGAACGGTTCGACGGTCAGTTCGATCACCTTGCCGGCGATCGGCGCCAGCAATTCGGCGACGTCCAGGTCCAGCCTGATATAGCGGTTCAGCGCGCTTTCGAGCGCGACGGTCAACAACGGTTTGAGCGCCATGTCAGATTTTGTAGCCGCGATGCACCGCGACGATGCCTTGCGTCATGTTGTAAAACTCGCAGCGTTCGAAGCCGGCGTTTTCCATCATCGCCTTCAGTTCGCTCTGCTTCGGGTGCATCCTTATCGATTCGGCCAGATAGCGGTAGCTGTCTTCGTCCTTGGCGACGAATTTGCCGATTTTCGGCAGCAGCTTGAACGAATAGAAATCGTAAACCTTTTCGGTGACCGGGTCGATCGGATGCGAAAATTCGAGCACGAGGCAGCGTCCGCCCGGTTTCAGTACGCGATGCATCGAGCGCAAAGCGGCATCCTTGTCGGTTACGTTGCGGAGGCCGAAGCCGATGATCACGCAGTCGAAGGTGTTGTCCGCGAACGGCAGGCATTCGGCATTCACCTGGGAATATTCGATATTGCCGGTCAGGCCGCGGTCGATCAGTCGGTTGCGACCGGTGCGCAGCATTTCCGAATTGATGTCGGCGAGCACGCACAGTCCGTCCTTGCCGACGCGTTTTTCGAGCAGCGTCGTCAAATCGCCGGTACCGCCGGCCAGATCGAGCACTTTCTCGCCGCTGCGGACATTGCAAAGCTGGATCGCAATCCGTTTCCAGATGCGATGAATGCCGAGCGACATTAAGTCGTTCATGATGTCGTACTTTTCGGCGACCGAGTCGAAAACGCCGCGCACCAGATTGACCTTGTCTTCGGTGGCGACTTGCTTGAAGCCGAAATGGGTCGTTTTGTGATGAGTCATATTTTATTGTAAATGTTCGGGGTCAATGCGTGTGTAGCCTGCGGCCTTAAGGCGTTCCAGATAGCTGGCCCAAAGGCTGTCGTATTCGGCGCCGAGTTGGTAGAGAAAGTCCCAGGTGTAAAGACCGCTGTTATGGCCGTCGCTGAACACCGGACAGATCGCATAATTGCCGATCGGATGAATCTCCCGTATCGTGACATCTTCCTTGCCGGTCTGCAGGGTTTCCTGTCCCGGCGCATGGCCCAGGGCTTCCGCGGACGGCGTATAGACGCGCAGGTATTCGCACGGCAGCATGAAGACCTTGCCGTCATCGAAATGGATTTCCAGAATCCTGGAAACCTGATGCAGTTTGATTTCGGTCGGCAGCGCGTTGCAGGGTTGGGTATGAAGTCGCATATCGAATCAGAATATGTTGGATGGGCGGCGTTTTTCCGCCCGCCATGAGGAAGTCAGGTGGGCAAACGATAAAGCCGTTTGCCCACCCTACAATCTTTCGCCTACAAGATATAGCGGCTCAAATCCTCATCCTGGACGAATTCGCCCAAGTGGCGGTCGACATAAGCCGCATCGATCACGATGTTCTTTTCGAGCAGGTCCGGTGCGCTGAACGAAATCTCTTCGAGCAGGCGTTCCAGGATCGTATGCAGACGCCGGGCGCCGATGTTTTCGGTTTTTTCGTTGACTTCCCAGCCGAGCTCGGCGATCCGGCGGATGCCGTCGGTCGCGAAGCTCAGATTGACGCCTTCGGTCGCGAGCAGCGCCGAGTATTGTTCGGTCAGCGAGGCATTCGGTTCGGTCAGAATCCGGAAAAAGTCGTCGGCGGATAAGGCGCCGAGTTCGACACGGATCGGGAAGCGGCCCTGCAATTCCGGGATCAGGTCGGACGGCTTGGTCAGATGGAACGCGCCCGAGGCGATAAACAGGATATGATCGGTCTTGATCGCGCCATACTTCGTGCTGACCGTGCTGCCTTCAACGATCGGCAGCAGATCGCGCTGCACGCCTTCGCGCGAGACTTCGCCGCCTGAACCGCCCGAATCGGAGCGTTTGCAGATTTTGTCGATTTCATCGAGAAACACGATGCCGTTCTGTTCGACCGCTTCGACCGCCTTCAGCTTGATCTCCTCGTCGTTGACCAGACGTGCGGCTTCCTCTTCCTGCAAGACCTTGAAGGCCTGCTTGATCTTCATCTTGCGGGAACGCGTCCGGCCGGTGCCCATGTTCTGGAACAGGCCCTGCAATTGATTGGTCATTTCTTCCATGCCCGGCGGCGCCATGATCTCGACGCCCATCGGCGCGAGCTGCACGTCGATCTCGATGTCCTTGTCGTCGAGGTCGCCTTCGCGCAGTTTCTTGCGCATTTTTTGCCGGGTCGATTCGTGGGATTCCGAGCGCATGCCGCCGTCCGCTTCGGGCAGGAGCAGGTCGAGAATCTTGTCTTCGGCCGCGTCGTAAGCCTTGATCTGCACCTTTTCCATTTCGGACTGGCGCATCATCTTGACCGCGGTATCGGCCAGATCGCGGATGATCGATTCGACGTCGCGGCCGACATAGCCGACTTCGGTGAATTTGGTCGCCTCGATCTTGATGAACGGCGCATTCGCCAGCCGCGCCAGGCGGCGCGCGATTTCGGTTTTGCCGACGCCGGTCGGGCCGATCATCAGGATGTTTTTCGGGGTGATTTCTTCGCGCAGCGAGGCATCGACCTGCTGCCGGCGCCAACGGTTGCGCAAGGCGATCGCGACCGAGCGTTTCGCATCGGATTGGCCGACGATGTGCTTGTCCAGTTCATGGACGATTTCTTTTGGGGTCATTTGGGTCATGCTTTACTCGTTCGGTTCCGCGTCCAGTTCTTCGATGCGCAAGTTGTGATTCGTATAAATGCAGATATCGGCCGCGATCGACAGCGCTTTTTCGACGATCTCGCGGGCGCTCAACTCGGTATTTTCGAGCAAGGCGCGCGCGGCGGCCTGCGCGAAGGCGCCGCCGGAGCCGATCGCCATCAAATCCAGTTCGGGCTCGACCACGTCGCCGTTGCCGGAGATGATCAATGAGGTTTTGGCATCGGCGATCGTCAGCATCGCTTCCATGCGCCTGAGGGTGCGGTCGGTGCGCCAGTCTTTCGCCATTTCGACCGCCGCGCGCATCAGGTGGCCGCGATGTTTTTCGAGTTTGCCTTCGAAATGCTCGAACAAGGTAAAGGCGTCCGCGGTCGAACCGGCAAAACCGGCGATCACCTTGTCATGATACAGGCGGCGCACCTTGCGGGCATTGCCTTTCATGACCGTATTGCCCAGGGTCACTTGGCCGTCTCCGCCGATCACGACTTTGTTGCCGCGGCGCACCGATAATATGGTGGTTCCTCTCAAATTCACTTTATAAAATCCAAAGTTAAAACTGTGTAGTAATAGCGCTCATTTTACATGGTCTGAAGCCTGCATGTGCGAAAAAATGCCGCCACGGTGGCGGCGGATTTATTAAGTTGGCATTCATGGCGCTATGCTACCATCAGCAAATCAATCATCCTTGAGGTGCCTTTATGGACGCACTGAATCAAATCTCCACGACGCTGGCGTTGACGATGGGCCTGGCGTGGGCCAGCGGCATCAATCTTTATGCAACCTTGCTGACGCTCGGTTTTCTCGCGAACAGCGGCAACATCGCGCTGCCTCCGGATTTGCAGATCGTCGCGAATCCGGCGGTGATGGTCGCGGCCGGCTTGATGTATTGCGTCGAATTCTTTGCCGACAAGACGCCGGGCGTCGATACCGGCTGGGATGCGATCCATACCTTCATCCGCATCCCGGCCGGCGCGATGCTGGCCGCCGGCGCGGTCGGCGAGCTGAATCCGGCCGTCGAACTCGCCGCCGCGATCGTCGGCGGCGGCCTCGCGGCCGGTTCGCATATGACCAAGGCCGGCAGCCGCGTGCTGATCAATACTTCGCCGGAACCGTTCAGTAACTGGATGGCGTCGATCGGCGAAGACGTGGCGGTGATCACCGGCGTCTGGGCCGCAGTCCGGCACCCGTTCTTTTTTCTGATCGCGCTGGCGCTGTTTATCGGCTTGATGATCTGGCTGTTGCCGAAGCTATGGGTCGGGATCAAGAAGGTTTTTCGGGCGATTGCGGGATTTTTCGGGGGAGGGACGCCTTCCAGTTCGAATCCGCCTTCGTAACGGATTTTACGGACGATCAATAGCCACGAAAAGCACGAAAGGCACGAAAGGCACGAAAAATTTTATTTCCTCGTTCCAACGCGCTGTGTTGGAATGCAGTCTGAACCGCGCCGCGGTTCGGGACGCAGAACGTCCTTAGGCGGGTTACCACGCAGAGCATTCGTCGTGATACCCGCCGGGATGCGGGTTATTGCCGGGTTTTGTTGCCCGTCAGCATCGCCTTAACCAGATTCTCCTTGTGCAGTCGGCTGGACAGGATCACGCCGAACACATGCAAGGCAATCAGCAGCAACATCAGGTTCGTGGAGGCTTCGTGGATTTCTTCCCAGAATTCTTCATCGGCCTCGTTCGGCTTTTGCCCGCGATCTTCGTCGTCCTCATCCTCATCTTCGGCATAAGCCGCGGCAATCGGCGTCAATTCGATAGACTGCATGCTGGCAAAAGGGCCTTTGCCTTCTTCGATCGCATAGACTTTGAGTCCGCTGAGGGTGACGGCGAACAAGGTCAACAGCAGCGCCATGGCCATCCAGCCGCCGAGCGGGTTGTGGCCGAGATAATGCGGGGGATGACCGGCGCGGAGGTCTTTGACATATTGGAAAACCACGGCCGGGGAGCGGACAAAATCGCTGAAGCGCGCGTATTTGCTGCCGATAAAACCCCAGATCAGCCGGAAAATGATCAGGCCGAGGACGGTGTAGCCGGAATAGATGTGCCAGAGGTTTTCTTCCTCGCTGGTCAGATAAGCGACAATAAAACTCGCGACCAGCGACCAGTGGAAGAGGCGAATCAAAATGTCCCAGACTCGCACGGTGGTTTGATTGTGCATTGAAGTTTCCTCGTAAGTGGCGGTTGAACAGGATTGGGGATAATGTACATCGGCAATATGAAACCAAGCTGAAAACCGGAATAAAAGTCTATGCCGGGATTGGATGGCATTTCAATAAGCGGCTTATTGATTCTGTTGACTTTGAATGCTTGCGCGCTGTTCCGTCTCGAAAGCCAATATATCTTCTCTGGTTCATACCGTTAGCCAACCTGACTAGCACGACAGCGCAGAGTATCGCGGTCGCTCCAATCTATGGCATCATGACGGCTCTTTACTAAGAGTCATCGTCAAAAGATTCGCGTAACATGGCTACATTCAAATCCGACCCATCGCTGCCTGGACAAAGCATGGAGACTGCACAAATGTTGCATTGCAACTTTATCGACGGCGCCTATCTGGAAGTGGCCGGCGAGGGAAGGGAACGTTATCGGGTGCTCATCGAGGACCTTGACGATCCGGCGCTTGCGATGCAGTGCGAGCTTGCTTCCGGCGGTTGGGTGCGAACGCCGCATCGCTATTTTGTGCGCTGGCGAGTCGATGTTTATCGGCAAAGGGATAACGAGCTGGTGTACAGGCATGTCTTCGATTGCACCGGCAAACGCGTCTATATCGCTTTTGAGTCGGGCTCGTTGGGCGATACGCTGGCCTGGCTGCCGGCGGTGGAGGCGTTCCGCAAACGGCACGGCTGCCGGGTGATTTGTTCGACATTTTTAAACCGGCTGTTCAAGGACAACTACCCGGATATCGAATTCATCGAACCGGGAGAAACGGCCCACGATCTTTATGCGATGTATCGGATCGGTTTGTTTTATAAGGAAGACGGCGCGTACGATTACGGCAAAAATCCTTCGGATTTTCGCGAACAACCGCTGGCTCAGCCGGCTTTCGATATTTTGGGTCTGCCGTTTCGCGAAATCAAACCGCTGATCAAGATCCCCGATTTGCCGAGTCCGTTGGATAAACCCTATGTCTGTATCGGCTTACATGCCACGTGCCAGGCGAAATACTGGAACAATCCCAAAGGCTGGGATGAAGTCGTGCGCTTTCTGCGCTACAAGGGCTACACGGTCGTATTGTTGTCAAAAGAAGGTAAGGGACACATGGGCAACAGCGTCCCGCAAGGCGTCAAATACCTGGAAGAAGGGCCGTTGGAGACGGTGATCAACTATCTCCGGCATGCGAAAATGTTTATCGGCGTCGGCAGCGGATTGAGCTGGCTTGCCTGGGCAAGCGGTTGCAAAACCTGTCTGATCAGCGGCTTTTCGTATCCCTATACGGAGATGCAGGACTGTATCCGGATTTTTCCGGACGGAAACGTCTGCAGCGGTTGTTTCAATCGTTATCGCCTGGACGCCAGCGATTGGCACTGGTGTCCCGATCATCGGGGGACGCCTCGCAGGTTCGAGTGCACCCGCCGTATCAGCGGACGTCAGGTCATCGAAGCCATTTCTCCCTTTGTTTGACGGCCTGCTCGCGTTTAACGCAACGGCTATCAGAAGCCGCGCCCCGATGCCGGGGCGCGATTTTTTACGATTTGCCGGCGTTAGTTGCCCTTCTGCGTGGTGCCTTTGACCAGCGGCAATGGCATGAAGACGGTGGGTGTTGCGCCGTTGCCCGCCAAATACGCGTTGCAAACCACCTTGGACGTGGTGCCGGTGACAGAGGCCGCGCCCGGCGGATTCACAGGTCCTGTCAGTAGAATGATCGACTCACCGGTGATGCTGCCGATATCGCCCGTCGCAATCGTCGCCGTTTCGCCCGCATCGACGACCACGGTGCCATTGTCGGGCGTATTGTCATTCACGCGTGCGCCCCCTGCCGAAAAGATTTCGACGCGCAAGAGGGCGGATTTGGATTTTTCCATATTCGTACAGGTAAAAGCGGTTTCCAGTCCTGGCGCTGATATGACCCCGCTGACCGTAAAGGCTCTTTTGCATTTGCCGGAAGAGCTCGAAGATGAGCATGAAGATTTGGATGAATCCGAAACGCTTGAAGAGCTTGACGAACTGGACGAATTAGCGTCGTCCGCGCCATTTTTTGCAAAAGCCGGGGACGCTACCGCCAGGCTGCCTACCAATAAAATGGCCAATTCTTTGTGTTTGGTTGTTTTCATCGTTTTACCCTCAAGAACAGAAAGTTGAGTTATCTGGATATATTTAAGAAAGCTTTCACCGCATAGGTCATGTAAGCTTCGGTTAATAAATTCCCGATATTCGAAAAAAGGTTCAAGCGGCGTGAAAATTTTTAGGAGGCGCATGTTTTACGAGGAATCCTAAGCATTCCCGTGACTGCGGGTTATTGCCGGTTTTTATTGCCCGTCAGCGTGGCTTTAATCAGATGCTCCTTGTGCAGCCGGCTGGACAGGATTACGCCGAACACATGCAAGGCAACCGCAATCATGCTTAAGCACCAAGAAAACGTCCTTTCGGCAGGCAAAAAAAAACGCGGCCGTTAACCGTGACGGCCGCGTGCTGCTTGCTGGGGGGGCAGAAAAATTTTAAAAGCTTTGGTTACTGAATTCCTGCGGCTCGAAAAAAGGTTCATGTCAGTCATTCGATGCCGCAAACAAAATTCACCGCAGTGTTGAAGCTTTAGCCATAAAAAACGAAGGGTTTGGTATACTTTCGGCATGGACATCCCCTACACCCTACCCGGATTTCTGCGATTTCTCACTGCGGCGATCCTCTTGTTGCACTTCCAGCATGCGGGCGCCGATGTGCATGTAACGGTGACGGCGATGAGTGAGAACATCGGCAAAGGCTTTTCCAAAAGCGCCGGCGATTTTTCCGGACAGGTCAATCTCGATTATCAGCATGATTCCGGTTTTTATTTGGGCGCCAATACGGCCTACGTCAATTTTGGCGACAGCAACTCCGATGCCGCCCATGTCGAAATCACTCCCTATGCCGGCTGGACTTTCAAGCTGTCGGATGACTGGCGGCTTGACGGTCAATGGTCGCGGTATCTCTACGACGGGAAAATTTTCGGGCTGCCGTCGGACTACAATGACATGAGCCTGTTTGTGCATTTTCGGGACGTGCTGAGTGCCAGCGTTTCCTTCTCCGAGGATTATTATCAACGCGGGCATGCCGCCGCGAATTACGAACTGACCGGGCGCTACCCCGTTACCGACTTTCTGGAGCTTTCCAGCGGTGTCGGCTACACCCAAGCAAAGCAAGCCCTGGAATACGATTATTTGTATTGGAATGCCGGGGTGAGCGGGTTTTACAAGTTTGTCACCCTCGATCTGCGCTACGTGCATGCGGTGGATACGGCCAACAACGCGAATGCGCGGGGCGATAATCACTCGGATTATTATCCGCCGCCCATCGACCCGACTTTTTTGTTCAGCATTTCCGCCGGCTTTTGAGTTCCGGTTAATTTTTTTTCAGACCATTGAACTTTTTTTGGCTGCGCCGCAATGTACCGGTAAACACTACCGTCGGCGATGCATGCATGCACTCAGGCAAATCATTGAAAACCGAAAACCCAACACCCTCGGAAAACCTCGATGCCGAGCTGATGGATTTGATCGTCCAGGGTGACGAGCAGGCGTTCGAACAGCTTTACGGCCGGTTTTACAGCCGTTTGTTCCGTTTCGTTGCGCGCATGACGCGCAGGCCCGAGCTGATCGAGGAAATCATTAACGATACCCTGTATGTGGTTTGGGATAAGGCGCCTACCTATAATGGGCAATGCCGGCTGTCGACCTGGATATTCGGCATTGCCTTCAACAAGGCGCGGCAGGCGTTGCGCAACGCGGCTCAGGACGGCACAGTATGGCTTGACGATATGGAAGACGACGCCTGGGTTCCAGCGATTGAAGACGACGGACCGCTGCGAATAGAATTGGACAACTGGCTGGAGTTTGCGATGGGCTGCCTCTCGGCCGAGCAGCGTGCGGTGATTGAACTGACCTACTACCAGGAACTGCATTACAGCGAAATTGCCGAGTTGATGGGATGTTCGGAAAATACGGTTAAAACGAGAATACACTACGCGCGCAAAAAACTGGCCGCCTTTTTGAACGACAAAGGGCATTAATCAGGATTATCCAATGAAAGACGATAACGCAAACCCATACTCCGAGCATCACGACATCCTGTTGTCGTTGCCGTGGTACGTCAATAAAACCTTGGAGGATGCCGAGCTGAAGAGGGTCGAAAATCATCTGAAGGTCTGCCTCACCTGCAGGCGCGAGCTCGTCGAACAGCAAAAGCTGTCCATGGCGATAAAACAAGCCGATACCATCGACGCGGTCGCCCAGGCGTCTTTTGCCCGCTTGCAGGCGCGCATGCATCGGCGCGGCGATAATGGGGAGCCGGCGCCGCCCCTAGTCGAGGCCCGTTCGCGAAAACTGAAGGGACAGCGAAAGTTCGGCTTCACGATGCCGAGCTTCCCGTACCAGGCGATTGCGGCGCTGGGGCTTTGTCTTTTGCTGATTCCTGCTTATTTGATCGTGAATCGGGAATTTGAAAGCAACTACCGGACCCTCGCCAATTCCGAAATCCCTGCGGCGCAGAGCAATGAAATTCGAGTCGTGTTTTCCGAAAGCGCCGATGGCGGCCAAAGACAGTCGGTGATCGACTCGATTGCCGGAGAAACCGTCGAAGGCCCGAATGCGATGGGCGTATATCTGATCCGTCTGAAGCAGGCGTTCGCCCCAGGGCAAGTTCTCGAAACCCTGGCATTGCTCAGAAAAAATTCGCAAGTCATTTTTGCCGAGCCGGCATATGCGTTATCGTCCGCGCTTTCGGCCGAGGGAAAAGCGCAATGAAACTGGGGTGGTTATTGTTATGCTTTGCGAGTCTTTCGTTTGCCGCCGAACAGGGCGGCGTGGACCCCGCCGTTGCTGCATTTCCCGAACAGTTCAGCCCGGCCGAGGCGGAGCGCATGATACTGGTCGGTTTTTCCGATCAGTCCATCGAGCGGACTTCCGCTCCGATGCCTCTATCCGGTTACCGCCGCCGCGGCGACTACCAGAGTTCCACCTGGAGCCGGCGGACATCCGCGCAAATCGCCGAAGACTATCATTTGCAAAAGCTCGAAGAATGGCCGATGACCGAGGTCGGCGTGCAATGCGTGGTCTATAAAGTCCTGAGCGCCGGCCCGGTTGCGGACACGCTGGCGCGGATGGCCAAGGACAGCCGGATCAAAATCGTGCAAAAGATGCATTGGTTTATTACGCAGGGTCGGCACGAATACAACGACCCGTATTTCAAGCTGCAGTCCAATCTGCACGCGATGCAACTCGACCGCGTGCACGATCTGGCTACAGGACGCAACGTCACGATCGGCATGATCGACACCGGCGTCGATTCCGGGCACCCCGATCTTTCCGGGCAAATCAGCCGGCAGGAAAATTTCGCGTCCAGGGTTTCGCCGGAATTCGCGGGCGACATCCACGGCACTGCGGTCGCGGGGGTGATGATCGCCCGGAAAGACAATGGCGTCGGCATCGCCGGCATCGCGCCCGACGCCAATCTGGTGGCGCTGAAAGCCTGCTGGCCGGCGAAAGCCGATGCGATGGCGGCGGCATGCAACAGCTACACGCTGGCGCTGGCGGTCAATACGGCGATCAAAGCGGGCGTCGACATTCTGAATATGAGCCTGACCGGTCCTGAAGACCCTTTGCTGGAATTGCTGTTGAACAAGGCGATCGAGCAAGGGATTATCGTCGTGGCGGCCGATACCGGAGGGACGCAGGCGCAAGATAATTTTCCGGCCACGCTAAATCATGTGATCCCGGTCCAGGCTTTATCCCGCTCCAAAGATCCTGCGGACAATTCGGGCGGGAGGGTGGAAGCGTCTGCAGAAAATGTGCTGACCACGCTGCCGCACGGCGCCTATGATTTCATTTCCGGCAGTTCGATCGCCGCGGCGGAAGTTTCGGGCATTGTCGCGTTATTGCTGGAACTGAAGCCGGGGCTGAGTCCTCAGAACATCAAGGCGCTTTTGCTAAAATCGCAGCAAGAATCATTGCTGCAAGCCGGGGGTGCCGAAAAGACCGGTGGGTTTTCCGGCATCAATGCGAACCATGCGGTGGCCTCACTCTGCAAAAATGCGAACTGTGGCAATGAAAGATTCGCGTTCGCATCGAGCAAATAAACGCTTAGGGTTTTGATCCTGCATCCGCCGTAAACAGAACCGCTTCCGCGCAAAATCCCCCCAAGTCTTTCGAGCGGTTGAGCAATAGTCGCCCGCCATATTGCTCCACGATCAGTTTGGCGATCGATAGGCCCAGCCCATGGCCGTTGACCGACTCATCCAGGCGGGTGCCGCGCTGCATTAAGGTTTCGAGAGAGGATGCTTCGACGCCCGGCCCGTCGTCCTCGATGATCAAGTGGATCGCCTGATTGCATTCGATCCTAATGCTGACCGTCGACTTGGCCCATTTGCAGGCATTGTCGAGCAGATTGCCGGCCAGTTCCAGCATGTCTTCCCGGTCGATCGGCAGCATGCAGATTGGCTGGGCGGAAAAGCGGATAGCCAGATTTTTCTCCCGGTACATTTTTTTCAGCACCTGGATCAAGGCCGGGATTTCCTGATGCATGTCGAATCTTGCCGCGGCCGGCCCTGTGCCTGCCAGGCGCGCGCGTTTCAGTACGCGGTCCATCAAGCGCTGCATATGGGTGGTTTGCGCGGTCAAAATTTCGCTGAGCTCCGGATGCTGCCGGAAGGCGTCTTCGCGGGGCAATTGTTGGAGCACCGTCAGTGGTGTCTTCAGCGCATGAGCCAGGTCGGCAAGGGCGTTGCGCTTGCGCTGCAGGCGTTGCTCCAGCACCGTCAATAAGCGGTTGAATTCGCCGACCAGGGCAGAGACTTCCAGCGGTACATCGGTGTCGATCTGCCTCAGTTCGCCGCGCTCCAAGCCCCTCAGCTGTGTTTGCAGGCGCGCCAGTGGGCGAAATCCATTGCGCAGGATCACGATTTGCACGCACATCAAAACCAACAGCAAGACGGCCGCAATCATCGAAAATCGGTGTTGAAATGCATCGATCAGCAGGAGGGTCGGCGACAAATCCTCGCCGATCGCGACCGTGATCGGACGGCCGTCTTTCTGATAGCCGAAGGCCATGATCAGCAGCGGCTGTTGCCGCGGGCCCCTCAGATAAAGGCGCTGACCGCTTCCTGTTGCGACCGTCGGTATGGCCAAATGGTCTTCTCCCAACGAGGGCGATTTGATGATATGGCGGCCGCTGGCGACCCAGTAGTATTGGCCGGAATGAAGTTTCGCGTAGACCGGCTCCATTCCTGTGTCGTTCAGGGCGATGGTTGCCGGGCTGTCGGCATGAACACCGGCAAGTATGGCTTCCGCGTCATGTTCGAGGTGTTCGGCGACATTATCTTCGGCCAGTTGCCGGATCGAGAGCTGGGTTTGCCACCATAACAAAGAGACCGCGCAAAGCAGGCTGATAAACAGCGCGATCCCCAGACGCAGTTGCAGGGATTTCACGGCAGTTCTTCCTTGAAAACGTAACCCTGGCCGCGGCGGGTTTCGAAGCGGTCCTTGCCGAGTTTTCGGCGCAGATGATTGATATACACCTCGATCACATTGCTGTCCTTGTCCGAATCGAAGTCGTAAAGCTGGTCGTTCAGCGTGGATTTACTGATCACCTGGCCTCGGTGCAGCAGAAAATAGCGCAGCAGTTTGAACTCGACGCCGGTTAAATCGATGCGTTCGCCGTTTTCGGTAATCACTTGCTGATGGTCTTCATCCAGCGTCAAACCGCCGACTTGTAGCTGATGGCCGCCGGGCAGTTGATGAAAGCGGTGCAACAGGGCGTTGATGCGGGCCAAGAGTTCCTCGATATGAAAAGGCTTGGCCAGATAATCGTCGGCGCCGGCCTTGAAGCCATCGACCTTTTCGTACCAGGCGTCGCGCGCGGTCAGGATCAACACCGGCAGGGTGTTTTGTTGCGCCCGCCAGTTTTGCAGTATGCTGATGCCGCTGCGCTGCGGCAAACCGAGATCGAGTATCGCCAGCTCGTAAACCGCTTCGTTGCCGAGATATTCGCCTTCCACTCCGTCGTGCGACACGTCGACCGCGTAACCGGCTTTTTCCAGATTTTTTTTCAGAAGCCGGGCCAGATCCCGATCATCTTCCACCAACAAGAGGCGCATCAAACTATCTTCCGGTGCTCATTTAAAACCGAAGTTTACCATGACTGGGAGCCCATAGGTCCTGCCTGGGTTTACTTTTGATTCGGCGCCGCAGCATCCGTCCGGCATAAACATCCAGCCAATCCCTTTCGCTGAGATAACGGTCCGGGCAACAAACTTACACTTTTTAAGGTTTATTTTATCTTAAGGCTGTATAAACCACGTAAACTGGAACCTTCCAGTCCGTTGATTAGGACGCGAACCGCCATCCTTTTTGTAAGTGTGGGGATTATATTGGTGAAAAAGAAATTGTTGGATAAGACAAGCCGCCACGTCGGCTCTGCCGTGGGCCATGCGGCGCTTTCATTAATGCTTGTGAGCGTTCCGGTTGCCCCGGTACTGGCGGCGGCAAGCGGCTGGTCGGGGTCGACCGCGATCTCGCCGGTGGGACATCCCGACCCGACCCGAGGCTCGCAATTGAACGATGTGGCGGTGAATGCGAGCGGACTGACCCTGGCAGCCTGGGATCAATACCGCTATGACATTGGCGGCAGCGCGACAATCGGCGTTGCGGTGCAAACGGCCGGCCGCTGGGGCGCGCCGTTGACCATTTCAGACAACACCGGTTTTTCGATGAGGCCCAAAGTGGCTGTCGGTGCGGACGGCACGATGGCGGTTTCGTGGACTTACCAGGATCCGGCGACTGCCACCAACCCGCTGCAGAAAATCCAGGTCGCGGTGAGGCCGGCGGGTTCTCAAAATTGGACAAGATACGAACTGGCCAGCGCTCCGGTCGGCGGTGTCGCAATCACGCCGCCGGTGCCCGTGGCCATTGATAAGGACGGCAACGTGACCGCCACCTGGACCCTTTGGGATGGCGCACGCCATGTAGTGCAGGCCGGAACGCTGCGAAAGAACAGCACATCCTGGGACAAAGCGGTGCTTTCCGGACCCACGGACGACGGACTTTATTTGAGTCTCGCCGTCAACGCTGATGGCGATGCGGCGGTTGCTTATTCGTTGTCGCCCTATACCAGTTACGTTACCGGAACCGGCGTCGAATATGTTTATCGGAGCAGGTCTAGCTCTGTTTGGTCAGCGCCGGTGCGGATATCCGAAACAATGCTATCGAGTCAGGGCTACATCACGGACCCGCAAGTCGCGCTCGATACGGCGGGTCTGGCGACCGTCGTCTATATGGGTTATGGCCTTGAGGCGACACGCCAGGACGCTTCGGGCGTGTGGACATCGCCGGCATCCATCATCGGATCGACTATTTTAGGGGCATCTTTCCTGAGCCCGGACCTTGCGGTTGATGCGCGCGGCAATGCTGTCGTCGCGGTTTCAATCTTTGACCCGACACCCGGTGTCGACAGGGCTTCCGTCTGGGTTAGCCGGGGCTCTCTCGATCGCACCTGGAGCCAGGCTGAGCGCCTTACTGATCCAACGGTCCCCGTCGACGCCTACGCCACCCGGGTTGCCATTTCGCCGAATGGCAACCCGGCCTTGGTCGGCTGGATCGATCATTACCATGGCGTTGCGCAAGTCTCGAAATTGACCGGCAGCCTCTGGGGCAAAGCGACCACGATCGGCAAATCGACCGCCTTTTCTTCTTTCCAGGAAGTTTTGGCTCTGGATGCAGGATCCGATACCGATCCGCTTAAAACTCAGGCCCAAGCCCGGGCGATCTGGAAGTCGGCAAAATCCGGCACCCAAATCTACGCCTCCGGATACAGCCAATAACAATCCGACTTCAATATTCGGATTCAATATCAATGAGAAACAGGAAAATCATGAAAAACATACTCTTGGCCGCCACGGCTGAGACCCTGCTCGCGGGGCTTGCAGGCCCCACCCATGCCGCCGGATTTACCGTGCAATCGATCAACTCCCCAGGACCGGCCATCCGCATGAGCGGCAATGACGCCGTAACGGGTTATTTCGTCGCCAAGTGCTCGACGATCAACGGATATGAGAGGTTCACCTATTGCTACAATGCCCCCTGGCTCTTCGACGGCAAAAGCATCACCAAGCTGACCAGTAAGTTTGGCAGCACCGCGAACGCACAGGCGGTGGCCATCAACGACTCGCTCGAACTGGTCGGCGCCGATGTCAATGGGGCTTGGTTTTATACCGGTGGCGCCGTCACCCGTCCGGGCGGAACCAACACCCGGCTCTTTGCAGTCAACAATAATCACGTGGCAGTGGGGATGTCCACGATCAATGGGGCTTACCAGCCTGTCACCTACACGAACAACGCCAGCATAGCATCTGCCAATTTACCTGGAAAGACCGCGGTCGACATCAATGACGCGGGCATGATCACCGGCTGGTATACGTACACGAACTCTAGCAACGTTCAGATCCAGAAGAGCTTCGTCGCGGATGGGGTTGATGTGATTGATATCCCCAACCTGAGGGATAATTCCGGCGCTGAAATTAACTGCCGTCCAGTACGCATCAGCCAAGTCAATGCTGCAACCGGCCAAATGTGGGTGGCGGGCAATTGCGCGGGAAATCGCACTTTCCTCTATGAGCACACTAACCGCAGCCTGATTGAACTTCGCTACCCCGGCAGCAGCAACCTGAGCGTCGTGTCGGTCAATAGCCAGGGCGTAGCGGTCGGCACCGCTGTCAAGCCGGGCGCCTTTGCGCCGGATGGCTATACGGCCATCCTGTGGCCGGCAAGCAGCACCGTGGATACGATCCCCATCGATCTGAACGCGAACCAGGCTTTCGCGCCCGCATCAGCAAACGGAATCGCCTGGAATGTGCACTCGACCGACATCAACGATGCCGGCACGGTCTTGACCGGCTACAACGACACCAGCGGTAATTTCTACACTTTTCTGCTGCATCCAAGCCCTCAATGATGGAGTCACCCTATGATGAATATCATGTCCTCGATGATTGATTTCTGGTAATTGAAATTCGGTTTCAAGTTTTTGAGCGCATCCGAATTTTTCGCGAAGGCAAGATGCTCGCACGAGTTTTGCCCTCCGTGACTCGTTATCGATCGCTACGGATCTATGATCCCGAATGCTGGTAAAAATGGGGTCGGTTTCAGGCTTTTTGAGACTTGCTTTAGTCAAAAAACATAAAAACGTTGCCTAATAAGCATTTCCGACGTGGATTGGTTCTTAAAACGAGGAGCGAGCGCTACGCTACGCTCCTCGCCGAGTCCTACGGTAATCGGTTTTGATCTGGCTCATGACCATTCCTGCGTCAACGATTGCCCTGATTCCATTCCATAATTTTCTGAACGAAAGCGCCAGGATTGCTTTTCCTGACGCCCTCGTCTCCAAGCCCCATATAATCTCTGACTAGGTGGATGAGAAAGACTTCGATATCTTCCCGTGAATAGTCATGTTCCAACAGTTTAAGCGTTGACATGACAAACTCATCGTATTCATTCTGAATGTCTTCACAGGCAACGCCGAGAGGGTTCCAGTCGTTCCAAAATTGGCGAATCTTGTACCAACGCTGTATTCCCAGAGAATACGGATCGAGATTGCGTTCTATTTGAGTCGTAGACATGGCGGCACCTTGTTAAGAATAATTTAAGGATGGATCTTTAATTAAGGTAGTTCGGATTTTGGAATTGACAAGTATTAAAAATCTGTCGCATTTGATTTCACCTGCCGGAGCGAATCCACGTGTTCGCGTGCAAAGCCAGCGGTAACATGGGAAAATAATCTGGACAGAACCGGCACGCTAACATTCACGGCAGGTCTTTGCGTGCATAGCGGAAGGCAAATGACTTTCGCAACTTAAAAAATGCGCTGTGTTAATGCAAGATACCCCCACAGAGGCAACATGGGTCGAGTCAACAGAACAGGTGGATTAGTCATTACGAGGGCCATACCTTCTGCAATGCCGATTGAAAGGTGACCTAATTCAAGTCTTGGCCGTTTTTCATCACGTAAGGAAATGGCCTGATGAGCATTTCTGAATAGAACTGAAAAAATTATGGTAATCGTATAAGGATTTGAAGTTGATGGAGCAATTAACAGACTTAAAAGCAATCTTACACTCCAAACGTGCCAACATTTATTACCTGGAAAAATGCCGGGTGATGCAAAAAGATGGCCGCGTACTCTACCTGACAGAGTCCAAGGACGAGAATCTCTACTGGAACATCCCCATAGCCAATACCACGGTCATCCTGCTCGGCACCGGCACCTCCATCACCCAAGCGGCGATGCGCATGCTGGCCAGCGCCGGCGTACTGGTCGGCTTTTGCGGAGGCGGCGGCACGCCGTTGTTCTCCGGCTGCGAAATCGAATGGCTAACGCCGCAAAGCGAATACCGGCCCACCGAATATATCCAGGGCTGGCTTAAATTCTGGTTCGACGACGCCCAACGCCTGGCTGTCGGCAAAGCCTTTCAACAAGCCCGCATTGAATACATCCGGCGCGTCTGGGACAAAGACCGAGAACTCAAAGCGGAGAATATCTTCATCGACGATAGCGCCATCGCTAACGCCTTGGACAGTTATGCCAACAACATCGAAAGCGCCGAAAAAGTCGGCGATCTGCTGCAACGCGAAGCCCTGCTGACCAAACAACTCTACCGCTACGCCGCCAAAACCACCCAGCAAAGCGAGTTTACCCGCGACCATCAAGCCACCGATCTTGCCAACGGCTTTTTGAATCACGGCAACTACCTGGCCTATGGCCTGGCCGCCACCACGCTGTGGGTGCTGGGTATCCCGCACGGCTTTGCGGTCATGCACGGCAAAACCCGGCGCGGTGCCCTGGTGTTCGATGTCGCCGACCTGGTCAAAGATGCCATCATCCTGCCCTGGGCGTTTATCAGCGCCAAGGAAAAGACCAGCGAACAGGAGTTTCGCCAGCAATGCCTGCAAAAGTTCACCGAACACAAGGCGCTGGATTTCATGTTCGAGCAAGTTAAACAACAAGCGCTGCGGGAAACCCAACCATGATGGTGACCTTCGTCAGCCAATGCCAGAAAAAAGCCCTAAACCGCACCCGCCGCGTACTCGACGCCTTCGCCAACCGAATCGGCGACAACACTTGGCAAACCGTGATTACCGAAGACGGCCTGATCGCCGTCAAAACCCTGCTACGTAAGACCGCGACCAAAAATACCGCCGTGGCCTGTCATTGGATACGGTCAAGGAGCAGGAGTGAGTTGGTTTGGATTGTGGGGAATCGGAGGCGGTTTAATGCCGAAGGGATAGTGCCGGTGAATAGCACCCAGAAAAACTTGATGAATAGCCAATGGGAGAATGATTGGCAATATTTGCCTGCTATCAAAGCCTTGGTGGCGATTGCGGCATTGCTGCATGATTGGGGCAAAGCTACGGCACTCTTTCAAAGCAAGCTTAAAGCCTCTACCAAACTGGGTGATCCATTACGCCATGAATGGATTTCCTGTTTGCTATTAAACGCTCTGGTTCAACATGCCGGAGACACGGATGAAGGCTGGTTGCAGTTATTGGCTGGCGGAGAACTCAACGAGCAAGCACTAAAACAGGTTGTTATTGGTAACAACCCCAAGCCATTAGACGCTTTACCTCCTATTGCTCAGCTGGTTGCTTGGTTGATAGTGACGCATCATCGCTTACCTGCTCGGAGAGACCCAAGTCAAGAGAGCGTTTCAGAGAGAGATCAAAAGTACTATCAAAAAAGAGAGACTTTAGATCGAATGCTTAAAAGTATTACCGTTGCCTGGGGTTACCAAAACAAGTTTGATGAAGCGGCATATAACAAACGATTAACAGCCTGTTTCGAGTTTCCCGGGGGCCTACTTAGCCAATCAGCGCCATGGCTCAAGCAACTCAAAAAATGGTCGACTAAATTACTGCAAACCCAGCCGCAAATCCAGCAGCTATTGGATAACGGCGCTTACCGACTGCTGCTGCATCATGCTCGACTCAGCCTGATGCTGGGCGATCACTACTATTCCTCTTGCGATGCCGATAAGAACTGGAAAAGCGAGATTCCGCTCTTTGCCAACACCGACAAGCAACGCAATCTCAAGCAAAAGCTGGATGAGCATTTGGTTCATGTCAGCGATCATGCCTTACATATCAGCCAAACACTGTCGCGGTTCACTACCGATATGGCTGCGGCTTACGACATAAAAAATCTAAAACAGAAAAGCCCAAAAGGCTACGAATGGCAAGACAAAGCCGTCGAAAAAATCACCGGCTTTAAAAACGAGCAGCAGGCATTCAACGATAAAGGCTATGGTTGGTTTGTGGTCAATATGGCCAGCACCGGATGCGGAAAAACCGTTGCCAACGCCAAAATCATGAGGGCGTTATCCAGCGATGGTGAAAGTTTACGCTTTATCTTGGCGTTGGGCTTGCGTACCTTGACCTTGCAAACCGGCGATGAATACCGTGATCGTATCGGCCTGAAAAGCGACGAACTGGCGGTTTTAATCGGTTCGTCAGCCGTTAAGGAGTTGCACGAAAAAGCCAGGCAGCAACACGAAGAGCTGTCGACCTATGAAGAATCCGGCTCCGAGTCGATGGAAACATTGTTGGAAGAAGATTTGGATTACGCCGAGGCTCCCACCGCCGAATTTTTGGATGCGGTGATTCCGAAACATAACCCCAAACTGGCCGAGAAAAATAAAGCCTTTCTGTACAAGCCGGTTTTAGCTTGCACCATAGACCATATCATTGCGGCAACAGAAACCATCCGCGGAGGCAAATACATTTTGCCCTGTTTGCGCTTGTTGTCTTCCGACTTGGTGATTGATGAAGTCGATGATTTTGACGGCAAGGATTTAATCGCCATTGGCCGCTTGATTCATCTGGCCGGCATGTTGGGGCGCAAAGTGATGATTTCATCTGCCACAATTCCGCCGGCATTAGCCGAAGGTTTTTTCAACGCCTACCAGGCAGGCTGGACACTACACAGCCATTTTAAGGAAGCTCATCCCCATATCGCCTGTGCCTGGGTCGATGAATTTGGTACCGAGGTTCACAGCCTGGAGAAAAACGACGCAATAACACGCTGCCAAAGCTATCGGGAGCTTCATCGACAATTCATCGGACAGAGGGTAGCCAATTTACAAAAACAATCCGTCAAGCGCAAAGCCTACATCGTCCGTTGCGACGATTTGTTAGCAGAGAAAACCGATCAAGCCTCTCTACAACTGCACTATTTTGAAAAGATAAAACAAACGGCTATCGAGCTACACCAACAACACTATACGGTTGACGAAAAAACCGGCAAGCAGGTGTCGTTCGGCGTCATACGCATGGCCAATATCCCGCCCTGCATCCAACTAAGCCATTTTTTACTTCAGGCCGACTGGGACGAGGCGATTGCGCCCAAAATCATGGCTTACCACAGTCGTCAAGTGCTGCTGTTGCGCCATCAGCAAGAACAACATTTGGATGCGGTGCTAAAGCGCAAAGAACAACCTGGCGTAATGCCGGCTGCATTCAACAATCCGGTGATTCGAGAGCATCTTGCCACAGCGGCAGCCCAGCATGTGCTATTCATCCTGATAGCAACGCCGGTCGAAGAAGTAGGGCGAGACCATGATTTTGATTGGGCAGTTATCGAGCCGTCCTCCTATCGTTCGATTATCCAGCTTGCAGGTCGGGTACGCCGTCACCGGCAAACCGGCGTCGAGCGGCACAATATCGCGATCATGCAATATAACCTGAGAGCGTTACGTCACGAAGGCAAGCCGGCTTATTGCCGTCCAGGCTATGAAGTTAATAGCTTAAGGCTGGTTTCGCACGATTTGCGTCAGTTGGTCGATGAGGCGGCGTTAAACGCCGCTATCAACGCCATTCCACGGATACAGCAACCCGAAAACCTACGGCCCAAACAGCAATTGGCAGACCTGGAGCATCAGGCCATGCATATCAGCCTGACCCAATACCAAGGCAAGGGCCCGCAAGGTTTACAAGCATGGCTAAGTGAATGTTGGTGGCTAACGGCTGTGCCGCAACAGTTAAACCGTTTCCGTGAAAGCAATCCCGATATAACGCTGTATTTGGTTTGGCAGGATGGCAAGGCGGTATTTTGTGAAAAAAACGAGAGAGGCGCGTTTATTCCGCGCGAGCAGATCAACAACATTCAGCTGGCAGAGCCAATCGCAGAGGCGTTGCGCCGCAAGTTATGGCTGGAAAGAAGCTATGAAGCCGGCCTTCGTCAGCTACTGGATAACGGTAACGAAGAAATTCAAGAGGAGAAAATGATGGAAATAAAATCAAGGCGATTTGGCGAAATCACTGTGCCTGACCGAGAAAGTCAATCACTGGTTTATTCGGATCAGTTTGGGCTATTTAACCGAATCGCATAATCACTATATGGAAGACATAGTTTATGAATCAAAACATCTCTGATTTTTTCGCTGATCGAAAAGCAACTTGGCTCAAGGCCAAGTTAAAGCCATCCATAACTGCGGAAGAACAAGCTCAACTCCAGCAAGAAGCGAAAGAAAAATTTGCCCTAGCCAATTGGCTGCCCGATGCGGCAAAGCGGGCTGGCCAGCTCACGATGGTCAGCCATCCCAGCAAATTCAGCCATCCCAGCGCCAAAACCTCTTCGGTTATTGCCAAAAGCAGCCAAGCTGATGACGGGTATTTGCGTAGTGGCAATGTCGACTATGAATTAGACGTTTTCGGCAATGCGGCGGCAATGGATGTGTATAAATTTCTCAGTTTATTATTGGATGACGGCAAAACTGTTTTAACGCACTTGGAGGAAGATAGTGCGGCGATCAAATCGATATTCACCTTGCCGACAGCAAGCTATGAAAGTTTAAAACTAGGTTTAACCAGCATTAAACAACTGGATGATTCGAATAAAACCGATCATTTAGTCAAGCAGGTGTATTTCCCTGTAGGCGACGATTACCACCTGCTTTCGCTATTAACTCCTTCCGGCTTGCTAACCCAGGTTAAAAGCCGCATCGATGCGATACGTTTTTCCGAACAAACCAAACAAGCTAAGGACTGCCGCAGAAAGAACGAATACGATGCGACGGGATACGATGACTTATTCGATTTGACAATTACCGCATTCGGCGGCACGCAGCCGCAAAACGTCAGTGTGTTAAATAGCCAAAATGCAGGTCGAGCCTATTTGCTGGCAAGCGCTCCACCAACAATCAAACAGCGTCAGATTCGTTTGCCTACCCGGAGTTTTTTCCGGAACAGTTTGGGTATCAGGCTGTTCAAGGATTATTTTCAGCCGTTAGATAAACTCATTAGAACCGGCGTAAACAACGTTCATGTCCGTGAAGGCATCCAGAATTGCCTTAAATACATCATCGACCAAGTTTTGCAACGCGCTTTTAGAGTGAGGGCATACGGCACAGGTTGGTCATCCACAGAACACTACCAATCATTACCGCTTGCCCAGCGTATTTGGCTGGACGATGCCTATATAGGTCAGCGGGAAAACCAGGACGACTGGCTTGAAGATGTGGTCGGTAGTTTTACGCGCTGGATACTCGATACCTACGAATATCTTTTCAAAGAAACCTATATCAAACTGAGCGACCACGAGTTGCGCGAGATTAGGGGGATCGTGGAACAAGCCGTCGCCAGCGACCGGGAGTTTTTCAAATGAGACGATTTTTATTACTGCCGCACATCAAAATCCACAACGCCAACGCCATGAGCAGTCCCTACACCATCGGCTTTCCGGCCATGACCGCATGGCTTGGCGCGGTGCATGCGTTGCAGCGGCATTTGCATCAACACGGTTTGCGTGATGTCCAGCTTACCGGCGTGGCGGTGAGCTGCCATCAGTTCGATTTACAGACCTACAAAGGTTCAGGCGATTTTGTCCATTCCATCGTCGGTACTGCGAATCCGCTAGATAAAGACGGCAGCCGGCCAGCGTTTATCGAAGAAGCCCGTTGCCACTTGGAAGTATCGCTGTTGGTCGAATACCAAGGGCTCGATAGCGACGACTTGGACCAGTTTAATAACGAGGTCAATACCCAATTGCTGCGCATGAAATTCGCCGGGGGCGATGTGTTATCCGCTAAACCGGTTGAGACGCTTGCGGTCGATGAAGACAACGATCAAGACATCAAGAAAGTAATAACAAAGCTGATGTTAGGTCATGTGCTGATCGAGCGGCGCGATTTGATGATGCAAACCATGCAGGAGGAGGGCAAAGACGCATTGGACGCCTTGCTCGATCACCTGAAAGTCATGCACCGAGCCAGTCAGGATGATGATGGCAAGGTGACATGGACGAGTGCCCGCAAAACGACGGGTTGGTTGGTGCCGATTGCTACTGGATTTCAGGGCATTTCTGAGCTTGGAACCGCCAAGCATCAACGCGATACCCAAACGCCGCACCGCTTTGCCGAAAGCGTGGTCACGCTTGGAGAATTTGTTATGCCTTACCGCATCAAGGCCTTGGACGACATGCTTTGGCAATACCGTGTCGACGCCGAACAGAATTTGTACCTTTGCCAAACCCTTACAACCTCAAATATCCTCGGAGATTAACAAATGGCGATTAAAAACGATGCAACCGTATTGGCTTTCGAGAAAAAATTAGTGCCTTCGGACGGTTACTTATACGGTACTAACTGGAATGAACGCAGCACATCCAAGTCAATGCCCCTAAAACTGATTGAAAAATCGGTTCGCGGCACGATTTCAAATCGCTTGAAACCGGCTGTCCAAAATGACCCGTTGAAACTAAACGCCGAAGTCGAAAAACCCAATCTGCAAAAAGTGGATGCGTGTGCCCTCGGTGAGGGTCAAGACACGCTGCGCCTTTCTTTCACGCTTAAAGTATTAGGCGGCGTCGATAAACCTTCTGCCAGCAACGGCCCCAATTTTAACGAATCCTATCCGAAAGTGGCGCAAGCGTATATCGAACAAGAAGGCTTTAACGAACTGGCAAAACGCTACGCCAGCAACATTGCCAATGGCCGCTATTTGTGGCGTAACCGCGTCGGGGCGGAAAAAATTGAAGTCATTGTGAATACCGGTGATGACACGCCCTTAACCTTCGATGCGAAACAATTTTCGTTACGTAACTTCGACTCTTCCAATCCGGAACTGCAAACCCTGACAAATAAAATTGCCGATGCCCTTAGCGGTAAATTAGCGTATTTGCTCATTACGGTGGATGCCTACGCCTTGGTCGGTAAAGCCCAAGAAGTCTATCCCAGCGAAGAATTGGTGTTGGATAAAGGCAAGGGCGACAAAAGCAAAATTTTGTATCACGTAAACGACGTTGCCGCCATGCATTCGCAAAAAATCGGCAATGCTCTGCGTACTATCGACACCTGGTATCCCGATTTTGACGAAGCGGAAATTGGCCCAATTGCCATAGAGCCTTACGGTGCAGTGACCAATTTAGGAAAAGCCTTCCGCACCCCAAAAGAAAAAGCCGATTTTTACACGCTATTTGATCGTTTTGCCTTGGGTGAAAAACTGGCAGACAAAAACCAGGAACACTACGTCATGGCGGTGTTAGTACGCGGCGGAGTATTCGGGCAAAGCGGCAAGGATTAGGCTATGCGCTTTTATTGTGAAATTACGTTACTGCCAAACCCCGAGGTCAATCTCAACTTCCTCTGGTCCAAAGTCTTCCAACAAATCCACTTGGGACTCGTGGAAATGCAGGATGACCGCAAGCAGGTGCCGATTGGGATTGGCTTTCCCGAATATGTGACCGGTGAAAAAAATAGCGCGCTGGGCGGTAAGTGCCGGCTGTTTGCTCAAGACGAAGCCACGCTGGATCGGTTTGACGCCGCAAAGTGGCTGGATCGGCTGAGCGATTACGTGCATTGCACGCGCATTCGCTCAGTGCCGGAGAAGCTTGCGGGTTACGCGATTTACCAACGCCAGCAACCCAAAACCAACAAAGAGCGTTTGGCCCGCCGTTATGCGGTTCGGCATAAAGTCAGTTACGACGAATCTTTGCGGTACTATGGCGACATGGCTCCGATTCGCATTCCCACGCCATACATTCGACTGAAAAGCTTGAGCAGCGAGCAAACCTTTTGTTTATGGATTAAAAAAACCTTGGTCTCGGAATCCTCGGGAGCCTGTTTTAGCTGTTACGGCCTAAGCGCCACGACCGCTGTCCCGGAATTTTGACCCAATTTTTTACGTTCTTTAAAAATGTGATAAAAGTCAGCCAGTTGCGTGATGCAGTTTTCGGGATGGGTAAATCGGGTTAAATCTTCTTGAAACCGCTACGCAACTGGCTTCGAAGTTTTTTATAATCAGTTCGCTGCCGTGCAGGCAGCTTAGAAAATACTGAGCGAAGAAAGCCTTTTGAAATTCGTGTTCGCTGCCGTGCAGGCAGCTTAGAAATACCGTGGCCTGATGCAATCCAATCTCGGCTTGTTCGCTGCCGTGCAGGCAGCTTAGAAATATTCCTGCATAGCGGGGATGCGAATGATGCCAGTTCGCTGCCGTGCAGGCAGCTTAGAAAAGACAGCAAAACGAGGCCGGTCGCGCCCGAGAGTTCGCTGCCGTGCAGGCAGCTTAGAAAGCATTAAAGCGCGATGATAGAGGCAACGTCACGTTCGCTGCCGTGCAGGCAGCTTAGAAAATATGAAGGAGCCGACGAATAACGGGGTACGGGTTCGCTGCCGTGCAGGCAGCTTAGAAATTGCCGAGCATTGATGCGCCGCTGGAGTGCATGTTCGCTGCCGTGCAGGCAGCTTAGAAAGCATACGATCGCCCCTTCCGGGCTGGATATCAGTTCGCTGCCGTGCAGGCAGCTTAGAAATGGTGCAACACCCGATGCAGAATACCCTGCCGGTTCGCTGCCGTGCAGGCAGCTTAGAAAGGACTGGAATCTCGCTGGTGGGTTTGACTAAAGTTCGCTGCCGTGCAGGCAGCTTAGAAAATGCGGACAAGCCGGCCCAAAAACATCGTACAGTTCGCTGCCGTGCAGGCAGCTTAGAAATCGATCAACGCGCGCAGTCGATAGCTGTTGATGTTCGCTGCCGTGCAGGCAGCTTAGAAAGAAAATCGCGGTCGAGATCGGGCCGTTCGCAAGTTCGCTGCCGTGCAGGCAGCTTAGAAAAATGATATCGGCCCACAAATCCTAGGCACGGTGTTCGCTGCCGTGCAGGCAGCTTAGAAATGGCGATCGGATCCCACGCGATGGATTTATCGGTTCGCTGCCGTGCAGGCAGCTTAGAAAGAAAATCGCGGTCGAGATCGGGCCGTTCGCAAGTTCGCTGCCGTGCAGGCAGCTTAGAAAAAGTTATGACTTCCTGATGGGCAAGACAAAGCGTTCGCTGCCGTGCAGGCAGCTTAGAAAAGCACAGAATTCGGATCATCCCCAGACATACCGTTCGCTGCCGTGCAGGCAGCTTAGAAAAATAGGGTTTATCAGGGGCGAAGGAAAGCATTGTTCGCTGCCGTGCAGGCAGCTTAGAAATGCATCGGCAAGGTTAGTTTTTGCGGTTTGGCTGTTCGCTGCCGTGCAGGCAGCTTAGAAATAAAAAACACTCCAGATGCTGGTATGTAAACTGTTCGCTGCCGTGCAGGCAGCTTAGAAATACAAACCCGACATTGTTATCGTGCAGGGTTCGTTCGCTGCCGTGCAGGCAGCTTAGAAAACCCTCAAGCGGGCCTTTCTGAACAGATAAAAGTTCGCTGCCGTGCAGGCAGCTTAGAAACGCGCCAACCTTCATGCCCATATCCAACGAGAGTTCGCTGCCGTGCAGGCAGCTTAGAAAAGCCAGTACGCGATTGACTGCGATTGACTGTTGTTCGCTGCCGTGCAGGCAGCTTAGAAAAGACTGCTCGATTTGATTGAGGCGATTGTTTCGTTCGCTGCCGTGCAGGCAGCTTAGAAATCGCGAACAATCGGGAAGTTCAGCAATTTTTCGTTCGCTGCCGTGCAGGCAGCTTAGAAAGCTGATCGAAGAGCGGGTGCTGTTGGCGTTGAGTTCGCTGCCGTGCAGGCAGCTTAGAAAAAGCCGATTGATAACCTTGCGATGCCACGCCTGTTCGCTGCCGTGCAGGCAGCTTAGAAAAACAAGAAAAACGCCGCTGTTGATAGCGTTGAGTTCGCTGCCGTGCAGGCAGCTTAGAAAGCCTGCGGTAAGGGCGGACTGTATAGCGGCAAGTTCGCTGCCGTGCAGGCAGCTTAGAAAATCACCGCTGCCTATCGTATCGGGCAGGAAATGTTCGCTGCCGTGCAGGCAGCTTAGAAAAGCAGGCGGCAGAAAAGTTCGGCTGTTCTAAAGTTCGCTGCCGTGCAGGCAGCTTAGAAAATTGACGCCGAGCTGGTATGCCATCTGGATGAGTTCGCTGCCGTGCAGGCAGCTTAGAAAAGGCAGGGCGATGACAGCAGCGCGATAGTGCGGTTCGCTGCCGTGCAGGCAGCTTAGAAAACGACCCTAAAGAAAAGACGAATTATTTCGTTGTTCGCTGCCGTGCAGGCAGCTTAGAAAAGTTTACTCTCCGCAAGAAAACAGGCTTTATAGTTCGCTGCCGTGCAGGCAGCTTAGAAAAAATCTCTGCCGGCCATTCGAACATAGCATTGGTTCGCTGCCGTGCAGGCAGCTTAGAAAACGCCATCCCATTTGAGGAATATATAGTCCCGGTTCGCTGCCGTGCAGGCAGCTTAGAAATGATAAACAGTCACAGTCGGACTGCCCAGGGTGTTCGCTGCCGTGCAGGCAGCTTAGAAATGCTCAAATATCCGCGCTTCGATGGCTTTCTCGTTCGCTGCCGTGCAGGCAGCTTAGAAAACTACTGACAGCCTGTCGATCATTGAAGCCGGGTTCGCTGCCGTGCAGGCAGCTTAGAAAGTAAACACGACCACTTCGGTCACGCCGTTGATGTTCGCTGCCGTGCAGGCAGCTTAGAAATAATTTTTGGCGTTGCAAATGGCGCTGAACGTGTTCGCTGCCGTGCAGGCAGCTTAGAAAGCGTCACCTGCACACAAAAAACCGATACAAAAGTTCGCTGCCGTGCAGGCAGCTTAGAAATGAGCATCGAGATAGTCGCTGTGTTTGTTCCGGTTCGCTGCCGTGCAGGCAGCTTAGAAATGGAGAAGCTGAAAGAACGATTGGCCGTTCATGTTCGCTGCCGTGCAGGCAGCTTAGAAAAATTACCTAAAGTGTTTTGAACCCTGTCATAAGTTCGCTGCCGTGCAGGCAGCTTAGAAAACTTAGATCGACAAATCCATTTGCGAATAAATGTTCGCTGCCGTGCAGGCAGCTTAGAAATATTTCGTTCTATGCCACGATCATCGCCGTTTGTTCGCTGCCGTGCAGGCAGCTTAGAAATGCTTATCAGTCAGCCGGATTAGGGTAGGGGGGTTCGCTGCCGTGCAGGCAGCTTAGAAAATTTTGCGGAATGATGTAATCCATCAATAAGCGTTCGCTGCCGTGCAGGCAGCTTAGAAAAGAGAAATGATCCGCTATGCCGTCGAAAACGAGTTCGCTGCCGTGCAGGCAGCTTAGAAATTTGTATTGACGTACCGCCGCCGACCAATCGCGTTCGCTGCCGTGCAGGCAGCTTAGAAATTGCACAAAAATCACCGCCGCCGAATACGCCAGTTCGCTGCCGTGCAGGCAGCTTAGAAAGGTGTATTCAGCCCATCCAGTCGCCCTAAAGCGTTCGCTGCCGTGCAGGCAGCTTAGAAAGCATCGATCGTCGCCAGCAGGTCCGCGTCGTAGTTCGCTGCCGTGCAGGCAGCTTAGAAAACGGGCAACGCATGCAAGAGGCTGCCAGATGCGTTCGCTGCCGTGCAGGCAGCTTAGAAAAAGCGTAGAAAAAGAAAGGGTCTGATTCGTGTGTTCGCTGCCGTGCAGGCAGCTTAGAAATTGCGGCTTGCCCCGTTGCTTGGAAATATCGTGTTCGCTGCCGTGCAGGCAGCTTAGAAATCTTCCATCAGTTTTCTGCAAAGCAGATAAGCGTTCGCTGCCGTGCAGGCAGCTTAGAAAATATGGACTCCGCAAAATGCTAGCTACGCGATGTTCGCTGCCGTGCAGGCAGCTTAGAAAATCGAACGATTCCATAATCGTTTTGTTTTTCGGTTCGCTGCCGTGCAGGCAGCTTAGAAACAAAATTTACCCCTGATAACTGCTGGCTTTATGTTCGCTGCCGTGCAGCAGCTTAGAAACAAAGACTGGCCTAATCAACGCACCAACTACGAGTTCGCTGCCGTGCAGGCAGCTTAGAAACTAGCCCATGAACGCTCGATTTTGACTTGCAAGTTCGCTGCCGTGCAGGCAGCTTAGAAAGCGCTTTGTTCGATTTGCCGAAGCGGGTAGACGTTCGCTGCCGTGCAGGCAGCTTAGAAAAACGCGCTGGAGGCAGTCACCGCGCCGTCCGGGTTCGCTGCCGCGCAGGCAGCTTAGAAATATGACGATGTATGAATAGTTGACCTATGTTAGCCTCCGTTCCCCACGCCCGAGGGGATGAACGGACGTTAAAAATTTTCCAATACTTGGCGTGATGGTAATTTTACAAATCCATTTTATAACAAATACTTAAGTAGTGTCATAGAAAAAATTGCATGCCATTTTTGTTCAAAAACTGGCAAAACTTCAACGCCATTTTCAACCACACCTTACTTATAGGCTATTGCTTTATGTGGTACTAAGTACCATAATAAATTAAAATGGATCTTTATGTAGCCATCTTAAAACGGAGTTTTAGGCATGAGAGTTTACAAAACTAAATTTTTCGATAAATGGGCAAACAAAGAAGGCTTGAGCGATCAAGCACTTTGCAGCGCTGTTAATGAAATGTCCAGCGGCCTGTTTGATGCTGATCTTGGTAGCGGACTTTTTAAAAAGCGTGTCGCCGGGAAGGGAAAAGGCAAAAGCGGCGGGTTTAGAACCCTGGTGGCCACAAACAGAGGAGACCGCTGGTTTTTTATTTTTGGTTTCCCCAAAAACGCCCGTAGTAATATCGACAAAGACGAAGAAAAGGCATTAAAAAAACTTGCCGATGAGCTACTGTCTTATACGCCAGTAGCCATTGAAAAAGCCCAAAAGGCAAGTCAACTAATTGAGGTGGAGTGTAATGAGAAAAACAAAGTCAATGATTCTGGAGGCCGTTCATGAAACAGCAAAAGGGCTGCATGATGCTGGCGTTATGGATAAAGTCACCATGCGCGAGTTTGACCAACTTTGTATACCGCCAGTGGACACCCTTTCACCGGAAGAAATCAAACAGCTTCGTGAATCATTCAAGCTTAGCCAAGCTGTGTTTGCATCGATGCTGAACATCAAAACGCCCACAGTTCAAAAATGGGAAATTGGCGCCAAAAAACCAAGCGGAACTGCGTTAAAACTTCTGCGATTGGCCAAAACCAAGGGCATCGAAATCTTAATGGCCTAATTATTCATAAAAGCGCCAGCGCGGCCGACTTCTTTGCCGGACTGGTTTTGTAAACCCGTCCGTATCGTTTCAAGTCATCGCTTAGCAAAGATGACGATCGCACGCTAAGCGCGCACAACTGGGAGCGATGCGATAATACTGTCTGGATTAATACAGTCCTAACTGCAACTGTGCGACCTCCGACATCATCTCGCGCGACCAAGGCGGATCGAGCACGACTTCGACGATCACATGATCGACGCCGGGCAGGGCGCGGATGCACTTTTCGACATCGCTCTGGATCACCGGGCCCATGCCGCAGCCGGGCGCGGTCAAGGTCATGCGGACGTGCACGTCGTTCAAGTGGTCATCGACCGGGGTGACCTTGCAGGAATACACCAGACCGAGATCGACGATGTTGACCGGGATTTCCGGATCGTAAACCGTCTTCATCACTTCCCAGCAGTTTTTCTCGACCGCCTCGGGACTGGTGTCGGAAACCAGCGTATGCAGCTCGTGGGTTTCCTTGCCGAGCGCGTCGGCGTCGCTGCCGGCGATCCGCACCATGTGGCCGAACTGGGTCACGACCGTGTAATTGTTGCCGAGCGACTGATGAATCACGACCGTTTCGCCCTTTTTCAGGGTGTCGGGAACGCCGTCCGGTATCGTAATGATGTTGACGTCGCGGGTTAGGACAAAGGCTTCTCGTTCAGACATAAAGGTGGTTAGAGATGAAAGGTGCGCGCATCGATGATTTGGCCGTTCACGCCGATGCTTTGCGAGCCGAAAAGATAAAGGTAAACCGGCGCAAGAGACTCCATGGAAGGAAACCTGCTGTTGTCCACGCCCGGATAGGCTTTTTTGTGCAGCGGCGAATCGACGGGGCCGGGCACCATGATATTGACCCGGATTTTGCCGAAGGTTTCGACTTCCTCGGCCAAGATGTGCGCCAGTCCTTCCAGCGCGCATTTGGACACGCCGTAGGCGCCGGAATAGGCCGGGGTGTTGCGGGCGGACGAGTCGGAGGTGAACACGATCGAGGCGTGCTCGCTTTTTTGCAGCACCGGCAACAACACCCGGCAGAGCAGGAACGGGCCGTTCAGGTTTACATTCAAGGCATGGCCCCATTCCTTGGTGCCGAGCAGCGACAGCGGGGTGAAACCGCTGAATTCGACCGCCGAATGCAGAATGCCTTGCAGCGCGCCGTATTTTTCCTCGATCCGATCCGCCAGTTCCTGAAAATCATTTTCAGTCGCGCCGGCCAGGTCGAACGGGTACAGAATCGGCTCGGGCGCGCCGGCCTCGACAATCTTGTCATAAACCGCTTCGAGTTTCGGAATCTTGTTGTCGAGCAGGATCACATGCGCGCCGTGCTTGGCCAGGGCCAACGCGGCGGTCGCGCCGAGACCGCCGCCTGCGCCGGTAATCAAAATCACTTGTTTGCTCAGCGGCATAGATGCGCTCCTATCCAGTCGGTAATTTGCAGGGGCGATTCGATCACCGCGTCCGCGCCCCAGGTTTCCGGCAGGTCGCCGGGTTTCAGGTAGCCGTAGCGCGCGGCCAGCGTTTTCATGTTCGCGTTTTTGCCGGCCGCGATGTCGTGGCTGGCGTCACCAATATAGACGCAGCGCTCGGGGGCGACGCCGGCCTGCCTGCAGGCGGCCAGCATCGGTTCGGGGTGCGGTTTTTCGAAAGCGGTCGTATCGCCGCTGACGATGCAGGCGGCCCGGCCGGTCAGCCTCAATGCCGCCATCAAAGGAGTCGTGAAGCGCTGGCGCTTGTTCGTCACCACGCCCCATTTCAATCCCTGCGCCTCGATCTTGTTCAGGGTGTCTTCAATGCCGTCAAAAAACACCGAGTGATCGGCGATGTGGTTTTCATAGCAATCGAGCATCGTGGCGAGCAATGCTTCCTCGGTGCGCTGATCGACCGCTTCGGTCAGGCTGGCCGCGATCATCGCGCGGGCGCCGAACGAAATGAACGGCTTGACCTCGATCTGGCTGGCCTCCGCAAAACCATGTTGAAGCAGGGCGCTATTCAGGCAGCGCAGCAGGTCCGGCGCGGTATCGACCAAGGTGCCGTCCAGATCGAACATGACGCAGCGAAGTCCCATCGGTGCTTACTCGGGACGCCGGAAGGCGGCGATATAGTTCACGTCGATGTCCTTGCCGAGACTGAAGCGCTTGCTGAACGGACTGTATTCGATGCCGACCATGCCTTGCAGTTCGAGGCCCGCGTGGCGCGCCGACTGGCACAACTCGGACGGCTTGATGAAGGTCTTGTAGTCGTGCGTGCCTTTCGGCAGCATGTTCAGCACATGTTCGGCGGCAAAGATCGCCAGCAGATAGGCTTTCGGCTTGCGGTTCAGGGTCGAGAAAAACACCATGCCGCCCGGTTTGACCAGGGTCGCGCAGGCGTTGATGATAGAGCCGGGATCGGGCACGTGTTCGAGCATTTCCATGCAGGTCACATGGTCGAAGCCGGCCGGCTGCTGCGCGGCCAGATCTTCGGCGCTGATTTTCCGGTACTGCGCGCGCACGCCGGATTCCAGCCCATGCAGGTCGGCGATGTCGATCAATTCTTCGCTCAGATCGATGCCGAGTGCGTCCGCGCCTTCTTTGGCCAGGCCTTCGGTCAGAATGCCGCCGCCGCAGCCGATATCGACGATGTGCGCGCCGGCAATGTTGATAAAGTTCCGGATGAACTGGATACGCAGCGGATTGATGTCGTGCAGGGTCTTGAATTCGCCCTGCGTGTCCCACCAGCGCTCGGCTTTCGAGCCGAATTTGTTGATTTCGTGCAAATGCACGTTAGTTGAAGCAGTCATAAACGGTCGGATGATGGCTATAGTTTAGTATTTTACTAGGTTAATAATTTTGGGCAAATCAATTCTTAGGTGGGAGCGACGCCTACGTCGCGACTTGGCTCTAATCGCGACGTGGGCGTCGCTCCCACCATTGACTTACCTCACGACAGAATAAATCAAGCGCTTAGCCGCTGCCGCCACTGACCGATTTTTTCGGTCAATGCGGCGAGGTCGATCGTGGTCAGCTCGCGGTGTTTCAGCAGGCGCTTGCCGGCGACCCAGACATCGCTGACCTGGCGGCGGCTGGCCGCATAGACGATCTGCGAAACCGGGCAATATAAAGGCTGGGTTTCGAGTTCGCTCAAGTCGACCGCGATCACGTCGGCGGCCTTGCCGATTTCGAGCGAGCCGGTTTCCCGGTCGATGCCGATCGCCTTGGCGCCGTTGATCGTCGCCATCTTTAAGGCCGTCATCGCCGGCAGGGCGCTCGCATCGTTCGCGACTGCTTTCGCCAGCAGCGCGGCGGTGCGCATTTCGCCGAATAGATCCAGATCGTTGTTGCTGGCCGCGCCGTCGGTGCCGAGCGCGACGTTGACGCCGCGGGCGAGGAGTTCTGCGACCGGACAGAAGCCGCTGGCCAGTTTCAGGTTCGACTCGGGGCAATGCACGACATGCGCGCCGCTGTCCCGGAGCAGGTCCATTTCTTCGCAGGTCAGTTGCGTCATGTGCACCGCCATCAGCGACGGTGTAACCAGGCCCAGTTCATGCAGGCGCTGCAGCGGCCGCATGCCGGTTTTCGCCTGTTCCTGTTCGACTTCGTGGCGGGTTTCATGTACATGCATGTGCACCGGCAATTCCAGTTCGTCCGCGAACATGCGGATCTTCTTGAGCGGCCCGTCCGAAACCGTGTAAGGCGCATGCGGCGCGAACGCGGTCGTAATCAACGGCTCGTGGCGCAATTGATCGTGCAGGGCGAGGCCTTTTTCGATATAGGCGTCGCCGTTTTCGGCCCAAACGGTCGGAAAATCGACCACGATCAGGCCGATGCTGGCACGGATGCCGTGCAGGATCGCCTGTTGCGCCGCAACTTCCGGGAAGAAATACATGTCCTGGAAGCAGGTCGTGCCGCCGCGGATCATTTCGGCGATCGCGAGCTCGGTGCCGTCCCTGACGAAGGCTTCGCTGACCCAGCGCTGTTCGAGCGGCCAGATATGGTGTTGCAGCCAGTCCATCAGGTGCAAATCGTCCGCAATCCCGCGCAGCAGCGTCATCGCGGCGTGCGTATGGCAGTTGATCAGGCCCGGGAGCAGCGCATGATCGGCGAGCTCTTCGACATGTGTTGCAGTGTATTTTTGCCTGGCCTGCTCGGTCGGCAACAGGTCGACGATCCTGCCGCCGTCGATCGCGAGGCTGTGGTGTTCATAGGTTACGGATTCGGGTTCAACGGGTATAATCCAGCGCGCGTGGATCAGGGTATCGACTTGCATGAGTGTTCCTTGAATCAAGCCGGGAATTATAACTTTTTACCAACCTATTTGACCAAATAATGACGAAACAAATGAGATTATCTGTCGAAGCCTTGAAATGGACCGGCGCTAAATTGCAGGTTCTGGATCAACGCAAGGTGCCCGGAGAGATCGTTTATCAGGACTATGACACGGCAGCAGGCGTCAGCGAGGCAATCGCCTCGATGCGCGTGCGCGGCGCGCCGGCGATCGGTATTGCCGCGGCCTATGGCGTGGTGTTGTCGGTGCTGCGGCATACCCGCGAAAAGGCGCCGGATTGGCGGGCCAAGGTCGATGCCGACATCGAGATGCTGGCCAAATCGCGGCCGACCGCGGTCAATCTGTTTTGGGCGTTGAACCGGATGAAGGCGGTGCTCGATGCCTCTCCCGCCGAACCGTTGGCGGCGGTTGCGGCCGAGGCCGAGCTTATCCATGCGGACGACATCGCCGCGAACCGGGCGATGGGCGAGCGCGGCGCGGATCTGATCGGCGGGGTCAAAGGCGTTTTAACGCACTGCAATGCCGGCGCCCTGGCGACCGGCGGCTACGGCACCGCGCTGAGCGTGATCCGCAGCCTGTACGCCCGCCAAGCGCTCAAGGTCTTTGCCGGCGAAACGCGGCCCTGGCTGCAAGGCGCGCGCCTGACCGTCTGGGAATTGTCGCAGGACGGCATTCCTGCGACCCTGATTGCCGATTCGGCGGCGGCCTGGCTGATGCGCTCCGGCGCGATCGACTGGGTCATCGTCGGCGCGGACCGAATCGCGGCGAACGGCGATGCGGCGAACAAGATCGGCACCTATGCGTTGGCGGTGTTGGCCAGGCAGCATGGCGTCAAGTTCATGGTGGTCGCGCCGAATTCGACGATCGACTGGACGATCGCGGACGGCAGCCGCATCGAGATCGAAGAGCGCGACCCGGCGGAGCTGTTGCCGGCCTGTTACCGCGAGCAGGAAACGCTGGTCAATGCCTGGAATCCGGTCTTCGACGTGACGCCGGCGGATTTGATCAGCGCGATCGTGACCGAAAGCGGCGTGGTATTGAATCCGACCGCCGAAAGCATGGCGCGGTTGAAAATAGTCTAATGCGCAATTTAAATCTTGGGGGTATTGCTGATGGCATTCGTTCAACGAGGAAATAATCCGTTACTGGCGATCAAATCTTTCGCGCAGGGAATCGGCCTGCTGGGTAATCCGAAATTGCGAAAATTTGTCCTAATTCCGGTTTTGATTAATTTTTTAGTGTATGGCGTCGCCTTCGCGCTCGGTTATTACTATCTTGCCGATATCATCGACCAATTCATTCCGGGCTGGCTGCAATGGCTGCGCTGGATATTATGGCCGCTGTTTTTTATCAGTTTCTTTATCGGCGGATTCTTTACCTTTACGGTGCTGGCCAATTTAATCGCGGCGCCTTTTTACGGCATGCTGTCGGCGGCCGCGTTGGCGATACTCAGCGGAGAGTCGGCAACGATTACCGAAGCGCCCTGGCCAAAGGTGATCAAGGCCGAATTGAAACGAGCGGCCTATTTGGGAAGTCGTGCCATACCGCTGGTGATATTGTCGATTATTCCGGGTATTAATGTGCTCGCGCCGGTATTGTGGGCATTATTCGGTGCCTGGGGCATGGCATTGGAATATATGGCTTATCCGCTGGAGAATGCCGGTATCTTGTTTTCCGAGCAACGCAAGTTGATCGGCAGTGTCCGCTGGGGGGCTTTGAGTTTTGGCGGGCTGGCGGCGGCAGGGTTGGCATTGCCGCTGATTAATATCGTCGTGGCGCCGGCGGCGGTGATTGGTGCGACGATTTATGTGCGCGAACTCGAAACTAATCGAGCGCAGACGGATATTGAGGCGGCCTGAGGCCGCCTCAATAGGATCAAGTTAACGAATACCGTTAAACTTTAAACTCGGAGCTGTCGTGGCCCTGGTCGATCAGGGCGCGCAGCCATTTCGGCATCATGCCGCGGCCGGTCCAGATTTTATCGGGATCATTAGGATGGCGATATTTGACCGGCACTTTAACGCCTCTGCGAGGCGATTTCTTATCGATTTCGGTAATTTCTACCGAAACATCGATCGAGGCTGCCAGTTCTTTAATCTGGGCAATAATTTCCTTGCGGTGATTCACAAGTTTGTTTTTCAATGCCTTCTCGGCATTGTCGATAACGGTTTGTAATTCGTTCAAAGATAGGTTCTGATAATCGTTCATAATTTTGATAGGGCATAAAAATTCAACAAGCGCTGAATTATAACATAAGTAATAACGGACTTTAAATACCCTATTATATATTTTAGGGCTATCAATAACGCCAGTCATCAGTATTTATTTGGAAAACTTGACTGTTCTCGATACCAAAGACTCTTTTGGGTATTACTTTGTTCAATAGTAATGCTAGATGAGTCGAGTGTGGCGGGTTATTATTCGACAAGCGAGATTTCGTATTGGGCGCATGGCTTAATAATTTAAGTGCGCATTAATGTTGTTATGCTAAGAAAATATATCCATGACCAAGTCCAGGGTTTTATAACGCCACCCGTAATACTTCAACGCATCAATGGACAGCACTCGATAGCCGTTCCAAAAGAAAAGCGCGCTTGATTGTCAATGCCGGAGAATAGGTTTATTTCGCGGAAACGGTAAACTGCATTTCATTCATGATGCCGCCTTGATCATCGACCGCGCGCACGGACCAGTGTCCTTGGTCTTCCGGACCCAGTTGGCGTTGGCTGGAAGTGCGCCATCTTGCCGCGGAGATTGTCATGGGGTGCCGTAGAATCAGTTGGCCGTCCTTGCGCCATTCATGAAACAGGGTCTGATCCGTCTTGCCCCTGACTTCGGTAAAATAATGCACCAGAACCGGCTTGGCGCGGCTGACGCTGACGGTCGATCCGATCAAATCGGCGGGTTCCTTGTCGACGATGCGGTAGGCGAGTGCAGCCCGGCGCACTCTGCCGTCCCGACTCGCTTTGACTTGTTCCGGCGGCGATGGCTTGGCCTCGATTGTGGTGCTGGCGGCATCGGGAGTCGAAGCGGCAACGGGCGTCGCCTGTGGTTTGGCCGCGGAAGCGGGAGGGGGCGGCACGGGCGCTTCAATCGGGCTTGAAGGAGCCGCATTCCGTACGTTGTCCGTATCACGCGAGTTGCCGCGCAAAACAAAGAACAGCGCCCCCAACAACAGTATCAGTATGGCTAGCGCGCCGGCTATTCTTTTAACATTCCATTCTGTTATTATTCTCGGCTGAGATTCCGCTCCGGCATTAGGGGGCGTGTATTTGACTTTGATTACGATGTTTTTCGAGTCTGTCATACGGTTTATCGATCGGGCTTTGAGCTAAACTGTTTTCCGGGTCCTGCGCTTGCTTTTTTAGTTAGCAAAGGCCGCGCATGCTGGTAATATACCACTACGCTATCTCGCACGAATAGTTATCTGGACCGACAGACATTTACGCTCTTCCCATCAGGACACCGTCATGGCCTCGCTGCTTGAACAATTCCGGGAAACTTCCTCGCTGTACGGAAGCAACGCCTGGTTCATCGAAGATTTATACGAACGTTATTTGAAAGACCCGGAATCGGTCGATCCCGATTGGCGGCAGCGTTTTCGCGCGCTGCAGAACGGCGCCGGTTATGAAACGCCGCACAGCCCGATCGTCGAGCGTTTTGCCGAACTGGCGTTGAAATCGCAAGGCCGGCTCGCGCAATTGCAGGGCTTCACCGAAGAGAGCGTCAAGAAACAAGCGGCCGTGGCGCGGCTGATCAATCATTACCGGGTGCGCGGTCATCAAATCGCGAATAATAATCCGCTCGGGACGACCCTGCCGTCGCCGCCCGACCTGGACCCGGCCTTTTACGGCCTTTCCGAGCCGGATATGGACACCTGGTTCGACACCGGCATTTTGCACGGCGTCGATCGCCTGCCGCTGCGCGAGATCATCGCGAACCTGAAAGAGATTTATTGCGGCAGTATCGGCTCCGAATACATGCACATCGCCGATACGCCGACGCGGCGCTGGCTGATCAGTCGGATGGAAAATGCGAAGGGCAACCTGACCCTGGACCCTGAAAAACAGCGCTGGGTGTTGAAGCTGTTGACCGCGGCCGAAGGCATCGAAGTCTATCTGCATAACAAATTCGTCGGCCAGAAGCGCTTTTCGCTCGAAGGCGGCGAGTCGCTGATCCCGGTTCTCGACGAGCTGATCATGGGATGCAGCACCAAGGGCGTCAGCGAAATCGTGATCGGCATGGCGCATCGCGGCCGTCTGAACGTGCTGGTCAATATTCTCGGCAAGAGCCCGGCGCAGTTGTTCGACGAGTTTGCCGGCAACTGGGCATCCACGCCTGGCGTTAGTTCGGGCGACGTCAAATATCACATGGGCTTTTCGTCCGACATCGACACGCCGACGGGCCCTGTGCATTTGACGCTGGCCTTCAATCCCTCGCATCTGGAGATCATCAATCCGGTTGTCGAGGGTTCGGTTAGGGCGAGGCAGGACCGCGCCGGCATCGACGGCAAGGAGTCGGTCATTCCGGTGTTGATTCATGGCGATGCGTCGTTTTCGGGGCAGGGCATCGTGATGGAAACGCTGAACATGTCGCAGACGCGCGCGTTTGAAACCGGCGGCACGATCCATATCGTGATCAACAATCAGATCGGCTTCACGACCAGCAATCCGAAAGACGCGCGTTCGACGCTGTATTGCACCGACATTGCCAGCTTGATTCAGGCGCCGGTATTTCATGTGAACGGCGACGATCCGGAAGCGGTGGTCTTCGTCAGCAAGCTGGCGCTCGATTACCGGATGACCTTTAAGAAGGATGTGGTGATCGATCTGATCTGCTACCGGCGTCTGGGCCATAACGAGGCGGACGAGCCGGCGGCGACGCAACCGGTGATGTACAAAAAAATCCGCAGCCTCAAAAGTACGAGAACCTTGTATGCGGAGAAATTGATTGCCGAAGGCGTATTGACCGCCGAAAAAGCCGCCGCGATGGTACTGGATTATCAGCGCATGCTCGACGAAGGGCTGGTGGTGTCGCGGCCGCTGTCGCAAAATCCGAAATATTCCTATACCCATCAGTGGAATAATTTTCATGGCCGGGATTGGGAGGTGCCGGGCGATACGGCCGTGTCGCTCGATCGTTTGCGCTATTGCAATGACCGGATGCTGCGTCTGCCGGCCGGTTTCGAACTGCATCCGCGCGTCGCCAAGGTGATGGATAACCGCCGCAAGATGGCCGCCGGCGCGTTGCCGCTGGACTGGGGCTTTGCGGAAAATATGGCTTATGCGACGCTGTTGATGGAAAAATATCATGTGCGTCTGACCGGACAGGACGTCGGCCGCGGCACCTTCGTGCACCGGCATGCGGTGCTGCACAACCAGCAGAAGAAAGAAGAATATATCCCGCTGAGCCATCTCGACAAGGATCAGGGGCGCGCCGATATTTACGACTCGTTGTTGTCCGAAGCCGGCGTGTTGGGCTTTGAATACGGCTACAGCACCACGATGCCGAATACGCTGACGATATGGGAGGCGCAATTCGGCGATTTCGCGAACGGCGCCCAGGTGCTGATCGACCAGTTCATCAGTTCCGGCGAAACCAAGTGGGGGCGTTTGTGCGGCCTGGTGCTGCTGCTGCCGCACGGCTTTGAAGGCCAGGGTCCCGAACATTCGTCGGCGCGGCTGGAGCGTTATCTGCAACTTTGCGCCGAGCACAACATGCAGGTCTGCACGCCGACTACGCCCGCGCAAATCTTTCATCTGCTGCGCCGCCAGTTGGTCCGGCCTTACCGGAAGCCGTTGATCGTGATGAGCCCGAAAAGCCTGCTTCGGCACAAGCTCGCCGTTTCGACGCTGGAAGATTTGACCGGCGGCCATTTCCAGACCATCATCGGCGAAGTGGACGGCATCGATCCGAATCAGGTGACCCGCGTCGTGCTCTGTGCGGGCAAGGTTTATTACGATCTGCTCGAAGCGCGCCGCGAAGCCGATCTGAAACATGTCGCGATCGCGCGTATCGAACAGCTTTACCCGTTTCCGAATGACCAGTTCAAGGCGGAGCTGGCCAAATATCCGAACCTGGAAGAGTTTGTCTGGTGCCAGGAGGAGCCGAAGAATCAGGGCGTCTGGTATCAATCGAACCATCACTTCCATGACAATCTGGCGCCGCATATCCGCGTCAGTTACAGCGGGCGCGAAGCGTCCGCGGCGCCGGCGGTCGGCAATTTTTACGTTCATATTAAGCAACAAAAAGCCGTCGTCGATTCGGCTTTGTACGGTAACCCAGCAGGAAATTAGCATGAGCATTGAAGTCTTAGTCCCCAACTTACCGGAATCGGTCGCCGACGCCACCTTGATCAATTGGCACAAGAAGCCTGGCGACACGGTCGTCAGGAATGAAAATCTGGTTGATCTGGAAACCGATAAGGTTGTGCTCGAAGTCCCCGCTCCCGAATCCGGCGTGCTGGCCAGTATCCTGAAGGAAGACGGCTCGGTGGTAATCGCCGGCGACTTGCTGGCGGTGATCGAAGCGGCCGGCAGCGCCGCCGCCGCTGCCATACCCGCCCAAACGTCCTCAAAGCCTGCGGAAACGCAGCATGAGGCGGAGATGCCGTTGAGTCCGTCGGTCAGGCGCCTCTTGCATGAAACGACGCTGAACCCGCAGGAGATTGCCGGCACCGGCAAGAGCGGCCGCATCACCAAATCGGACGTGCTCGACCATCTGAAAAAGCAAACCGTTCAGGAACCCGAACCGGCCGAACCGAAAGCGCCCGTTGCGCCGGAGCCGCCGCAACCCAAAGCGGCCGAGCGCAGCGTTGGCGTTTCGAATCTGCGCCCCGAACAACGGGTGCCGATGACCCGGCTGCGCGCGAAAGTCGCCGAGCGTCTGTTGCAGGCGCAGCAAAACGCGGCGATGTTGACCACGTTTAACGAGGTCAACATGCAGAGCGTGATTGATCTGCGCAACCAGTACAAGACCCGGTTCGAACAAAAACACAATGCCAAACTCGGCTTCATGTCATTCTTCGTGAAGGCGTCGATCGAGGCACTGAAGAAGTTTCCGGCGATCAATGCCTCGATCGACGGCAACGACATCATCTATCACGGTTACTACGACATCGGCATCGCGGTCTCGACGCCGCGCGGTTTGATCGTGCCGGTGCTGCGCGACGCCGATCAACTCGATTTTGCCGGCATCGAAAAAACCATCGCCGATTTCGGCGAGAAGGCGCGCTCGGGCACCTTGACCTATGAAGATTTGCAAGGCGGCACCTTTACGATCACCAACGGCGGCATATTCGGCTCGATGCTGTCGACGCCGATTCTGAATCCGCCGCAATGCGCGATTCTCGGCATGCACGCGATCAAGGAGCGTCCGGTCGTCGAGAACGGCCAAATCGTGATTAGGCCGATCATGTATCTGGCGCTGTCTTACGATCACCGTCTGGTGGACGGCAGGGAAGCGGTACAGTTTTTAGTCACGATCAAGGAGTGTCTGGAGTCGCCGGCCCACTTACTTCTGAACATTTAATATGCCGAAACCATTAGCGAAATACGATGTGATCATCATCGGCGCGGGTCCGGCCGGCTACGTCAGTGCGGTGCGCTGCGGCCAGCTGGGATTGAAAACGGCCTGCATCGATAGTTTGAGCGACAAATTCGGCCGGCCGAGCCTGGGCGGGGCTTATCTGAATGCCGGCTGCGTCGCGTCGATGGCGCTGCTCGAGTCGGCAAAGTTGTATCATGCGCTGACCGCCGATTTGCAGCAGCACGGCATCCGCGCCGAGAATATCGCGCTCGATGTCGGGCAGATGGTCCGCCGCAAGGATCAGATCGTTGCGGAAATTAACAGCCATATCGCCGGCTTGTTCAGTCATCACAAGATCGACCATATTCACGCCAGGGCCAGATTGCTGCAGTCAGGCCACGTCGAAGTCGTCCCGGCGGACGGCGGCGCGCCTTCCCGTCTGACGGCCGAGCACATCATTCTGGCGACCGGTTCCGCGCCCTTGGAATTGCCTTTCGCGCCAATCGACCACGAGTACATTATCGATACCAGCGACGCGTTGAACCTGGGTTCGGTGCCGAAACGCCTGGCGATCATCGGCGCCGGCATCAAGGGGCTCGAAATCGCCAGCATCTGGAACCGGCTGGGTTCCGAGGTGATATTGCTCGAAGCGCAGGAAAGCTTCTTGAACCTGCCGGATCAGCAAATCTCGCGCGAAGCCTACGCCATTTTCACCGGGCAGGGCATGGAAATGCGTCTCGGCGCGCGCGTGATTTCGGCCAAGAAGGGCAATCAGGAAGTCATGATCGAATATCAGGATCATGAAGGCTCCCATACGCTTTGCGTTGACCGTCTGATCGTCGCGATCGGCCGCAAGCCCAGTTCAGAAGGACTGACGGTGCCCGAAGCCGACCTCTTGCTCGACGATTCGGGTTATGTGCATGTCGACGAAAATTGCCGCACCAATCTGCCCGGCGTTTATGCGATCGGCGATCTGACGCTGCTTGGCCCGATGCTTGCGCATAAGGGTATCGAGGAGGGCGTTTTCGTGGCTGAGGAAATTGCAGGCCTGCAGCCGATGATCAATTACGATCTCTTGCCGAGCGTGATTTACACCGAACCCGAGATTGCCTGGGTCGGGCAGACCGAGCAGACGCTGCGGGGGCTCGGCGAACCATTGAAAATCGGCGTTTTCCCATTCAGCGCCTCGTCCAGGGCGCTGGCCATCGGGCGCAGCGAAGGCCTGGTCAAGATCATCGCGCATGCCGAAACCGACAGGATTCTCGGCGTGCATATGATCGGCGCGGGGGCTTCCGAACTGATCGCCGAAGCGGTGCTGGCGATGGAGTTCTCGGCCAGCAGCGAAGACCTGGCGAGAACGATCCATGCCCACCCGACGCTGTCCGAAGCGCTCTACGAAGGCGCGCTGGCGTTAAGAAAAATGGCGCTGCATTTGCCGATGGGCAAGTGACGGCGGGTTTTTGTCTCACGGCCGATGGTATGGTCATCCGTTCTCGAGACGCTGTTTAAACGGCTATTCTGGACCAGCGTCTTTGCACTGGCTTTACTGTACGGTTATAAGGACAGGCTACCCGACCCTTCCTATTACGCCGTCGACGCGTTGCAGGAACCCTTGCAGGAGCCGACTGCCGAAGCTGTCTTTACGACCGAAGTGAACGGCCAGCACTATACGGTTACACCTAAGTTTTCCTATCAACTCGACGGTGTTGTGGTCAGCTTGCATGATGCGGATCAACTGAACGATATCTGGCATCACGGCAGTTGGCAGGATTTTTTGAACCTGCGCGATTTATGCGTGATCTGGGGCGAAAATGTGCAGTCGGGCGTTTATCATCGGATCCAGTTTCATAATGACACCTGGACCTGCTGGGCTTCATGGCCCGACAGCGAAACCGGCAATCTGTTTAAAATGGACGCGTTGTCGAACAATCACTTGCTCGCCGACCAGGAGCCCGTGAAAGCCGCGCTGATGGCCGCCGAACCCGGCGACCACATCCGCCTTTCCGGCCTGCTCGCCGAATACGCCAATCCCGGCAATGGCTTCCACCGCGGCACCAGCATCATCCGGGAAGACACCGGCGACGGCGCCTGCGAGACGATTTACGTGAACGAGTTCACGATCGTCAACAAGGCCAACCGCAAACTGCGCCGGCTTTTTACGCTCGCAAAATGGCTGGCGCTCGGTTCCGGCATCGGCTTTTTGATCATGCTGCCGATCGCGCCTTTTAGAATCAGGCGTTGAACGGTCTAGCGCATTTTCGATAGCCTTGGTCAGCGAAGCGTGCTGCTATTTTACGGTCCTAATTTCTATTATATGATAATAGATTCTTCATGGTTTCTGGTTGTATCGGGTTGTTGTCTGTTCTAGAGAGTCCACTGGTCAGATCCAGGGCGGGGAATGAATCCCGTTCCAGATAGACATTCAAAATCGCTTGGGTCTTTTGAAAAGCCGCCATGAGGGTCATCAACCCGGCGATCCATAGCCTTTTTTAGACATGAGAGGGACGCTGATGCCGTACTAAAACTGTCTACAATTAAAAGTGGTTTGCTTTTTCTTGCAGTACATGCGAAGAAAGCGGGCTTTACGAGCGCAATGTAGAATAAAGGAAAAGCCGATGCATATGATAACCAGGCGGAATTGCACGATCAAAAACGTCTTCCGAGGCGGTGTTTTTTTTATTGGCATCACTCAACTAGGTTATGTAAACGCCTGTAAAGTGGGGCATGTAGCTGATGCGATTGAAATCACGCGAAAGGCGGATTCCATAGTGATTGGAAAGGTTATTGACTACAAGAAAGGCGATGATTCAGAACCAGGACAGGTAACTTTTGACATCGTTGAAGTCGTGAAGGGGGCAGTTAAAAAGCGATTTATAACAGTCGATGGTCAAATCGAAAGTTACGAAGGCAGAAATCAGGTTCAAAGGCTTTATGGCGGTCCCCCTTACAATTGGGTTAGAGATGGGGGAACTCATGGAAATTGTCATGCTTATGACTACAAGATGGATGGGCAGTTTCTGCTTTTTCTAAAAGATCAAACGCCCTATTGGGCTGCATTGGCTGCTACAAACGAAGAAGTATCGGGTCCAATGGACCCATGGGTCGTTTGGGTCAAGAAGCATCTCCGCAAGAAAGCCAGATAATCAAGCGTGGCTAACTTTTAGGCATTCTGAAACGAATAAATCTCGTATTTGATAAGCCGGAGCCGGCTCAGTAGTTCCAGCGTCGCAGTCTCGATCATCGCGAAGCCGTTAAAAAATGAGGCCTGCCACGCCAATTTCCGGATGTACGCGTAAGTGGGCAGGGTATTGACGGTAATATCCCGTTCGACCAGAATCTTGAAGCCGGAAGCATTGGCCAGACGGCGATAGTCCTCGCGCGTATATTGCACATTGCATCTGCCGTAAAATCCCCGGCTCAGACGCTCCGGCAGCCTGATTTTGGCGAATGGCACGATGATCGGCGCCGGAATGAAATCGGACAATGCCAGCATGCCGCCCGGCTTCAATACGCGCCGCGCTTCCCGAAAAAAAGATTCGCGGTCCGGAAAATGAAAGATACATTCGACCGCGAGCACCACATCGAAGCTGTGGTCTGCAAACGGCAGTTTGCAGGCCTCGCCCTCGACGAATTCGATTCGATTGCCGGAACGCGGTACGACCTGGGTGCGGGCGCGTTGCAACTGGCGCGAGTCCAGATTCAAACCGGTCAACTGCATCCCGGTGTCATGCTCATTGATATGCGCGATCGTGCCGCCGAAGCCGCAGCCGACGTCCAGTACGCGTAAACCGTTGTTGATCTGACCCGCCCGGCAAATTTCCTGGCTCAGATTTTCCGCGGCCTCGGCAAAATCGGCTCCGGTCGCATCGGCCTGGTGCGGATTTTCCCAATAGCCCCAATGCACGTGCCGTCCGAAGCCTTGTGCGACCGCCGCATTGCCCTCATGCAGCAGTTTCAGCAGATTGTCGAAATAGGGCAGGTTGACGGCTTTGCGTGTGCGGAGGTTGTGCGCCTCGGCGGGGTTGAGTGTATCCAAACTCACTTGATCCATAATATATGTTGAGTCTCGATCGGCACCTGACAGCCAGGATGGCGGGGGATGATGCGGGGGGTGTAATCCTTGAGCAGACGGACTGCCGGAATCGTGAGGCTGTACACATAGCCGTTGACCGCCCCCGGAATCGGGTGATCGATCGGGATCGGATGGATGGCTTGCTGAATGTCGGCGGTCGGCTCCGAGAACAATTGCACCTCGACATCATCGGCGGTCAGATCGCCGAGATAAATATGCAGCTTGAACAGTTGTTGCTTGCCCTGGTCTTCGGCCAGCACCTGCGCGACATGGATTTTCGGCCAGAAGTCTTGCAGATGCTGCTGCCATTGCGTCAGCTCTTTGCCAAGTTCGCCCTGTTTCGCGGCCCGTTCGTGGTAATGCGTGGCCAGGGGCAGGTAGAAACGTTCGGTATATTCCCGCACCATTCGGTTGGCCGAAAAATACGGCGTCAGCGTGGTCATGCTGGCGCGCATTTTTTTTGTCCAGCGTTCGGGAATGCCGTTATCGTTGCGCTCATAAAAGGCCGGCACGATGTCTTCCTCGAGCAGGCGGTAAAGCATCTCCGCCTGTTCCTGATCGCTGTGCCCATCTTCATTGCCGTTCAAGGACCAGCCGACTTCGGGGGTATAGGCCTCGGCCCACCAGCCGTCCAGTTCCGACACATTCAGGCCGCCGTTGACCAGAATCTTCATGCCGCTGGTGCCGCAGGCTTCCCAGGGTCGTTTCGGCGTATTGATCCATAAATCGACGCCTTGCACCAGATATTCCGCGGTGATCATGTCGTAATCGCTCAAAAACACTGCCCGGTCGCGAATCTCCGGGCGGCGCATGAACTGGTGCCACGCCTTGATCAGCAGTTGTCCGGGCTGATCGGCAGGATGCGCCTTGCCGGAAATGACCAGTTGCACCGGCCTGTCCGGATGACACAGGATACGGGCCAGCCGGTCGGGATCGGTCAACAGCAGGTTAGGGCGTTTGTAGGTCGCGAAACGGCGCGCGAAGCCGATTGTCATCACATTCGGATCGAACACGCGCAGCACGCGTTTTTCGAGTTCCTTCTCGGTTAAATTGCTGTGAATGTTCAATTCGCGGTTGTATTCGTCGCGCACGAAATGAACCAGCCGTGCCCGGTTTTTCGCGCGCATCTGCCAAAGCTCCTGGTCCGCGACCCGGTTGAAATTCTGGCCGAGCATCTCGGGATCGCAGAACCAGCGGCCCTTGCCGCACAGCTGTGTCCACAATTCGTCCGCATCCTTCGAATCCCAGGCCGGCACGTGCACGCCGTTGGTCACATTGGTGACCGGGATGTCATGGCGCGACCAGTTCGGAAACAGCGGGCTGAAAATGTCCCGGCTGACTTCCGCATGCAGGCGGCTGACGCCGTTGACCGCCGCGCTGCCGTGTATCGCCAGATAAGCCATGTTGAACGGCGCGGCAGGATCGGTGCAGCCGGGCGCACGGCCGAGACTCAGCAGCGCCGCCACACTGATATCGAGTTCTTTCGCATACAGGCCCAGTTGATTGTTGACCAGGTCCGGACTGAAGCGATCGAAGCCGGCCTCGACCGGCGTATGCGTAGTAAACAGATTGCCGGCGCGGGTAATCGTCAAGGCGGTCGCAAAATCGAGGTCTTTTTCGCGCATCAGGTCACGGGCGCGTTCCAGAACGACCAGCGCCGCATGACCCTCGTTCAGATGGCAGACGTCGGGTGTGATGCCTAGTGCCTGTAAAACGCGCCAGCCGCCGATGCCGAGCAGGATTTCCTGCGCCAATCGGTGGCTGGAGCCGCCGCCGTAGAGCTCGGTCGTGATGCAGCGATCGACCGGATGATTGATCGGATCGTTCGTATCGAGCAAATACAGTTCGATCCGGCCGATTTGCGCCTGCCAGACCCTGACCCACAGCTGGTAGGGCGTCAACAGCTTGATGCGCAGCCATTCGCCGTTCGCATCGCGCACCGGCGTGACCGGCAGGTCGCTGGTATTGCTCGACGGATAGAGCGCAATCTGATTGCCGTCCGCGTCGAAATCCTGGCGAAAATAGCCGTTTTGATACAAGAGGCCGACACCGACCAAGGGCAAACCCAAATCGCTGGCCGCTTTCAAATGATCGCCGGCCAGGAGGCCGAGGCCGCCGGAATAAATCGGCAACGCTTCGCTAAGACCGAACTCCATGCTGAAATAAGCGATCTTCTTCAGCGCGGCTTGCTGTTCGTAATGGTGTTGGAACCAACGATTTTCAGACAAGGCGAGCCGGTGCGCGGACACGATCGTGCGCAATTTTTGGCAAAAATCCGGGTTCTCGGAGAGTGTTTCGAGGTGCGCATGCGACACCGATTGCAATACCAGCCAGGGATTGCGGGTCAGCCTCCATAACTCGTCATCCAGTTCGGACCAGATTTCATCGGCGCCGTGCGCCCAGGTGTAACTGCAATCTCCGGCCAGTTCGGCCAGGCCGTCGAGTTTTTTGGCCAAGTCGGGCCGAAAGAATCCGCTTGCTTTCATGACACTTTACTTCTCCGAGGATTGGTCGCCTGTTGAGATGTCATCCGCTTGTGATTTGCTGAAATCTTTTTTGATCGTTGTAAATTGCTGCAATTGCGCATCGACCTTTGCATTGAACGATGCGGGCGGAAAGCGGCCTTCGGCGTCGGCTTCACCGGCTTCGATGCCGGTCAATATTTCCAGCGCCTGATCGACGGTCGCTACCGCATAAATCGAAAACTGTTTGGTCTGGGCCGCATGCACCACATCCCAACGCAGCATCAGGTGTTTTAGGTTGCTGGCCGGGATGATCACGCCTTGCGCGCCGGTCAGGCCCTTGGCCGCGCAAATGTCGAAAAAGCCTTCGATTTTTTCATTCACGCCGCCGATCGGTTGTACCTGGCCGAGCTGATCGACCGAACCGGTGATCGCGAGATCCTGCCTGAGCGGCACCCGCGCCAGCGAGGACAAAACCGCGCAGAGTTCGGCCAGCGAGGCGCTGTCGCCTTCGACTTCGCCGTAGGTTTGCTCGAAGACCAGGCTGGCAGCCATCGAAAACGGGCTTTTCCTGGCATATTTGGCGGCGATGAAGCTCGACAGGATCAGCACGCCTTTCGAATGCAGCGCGCCGCCGAGCTCGGTTTCGCGCATGATGTCGACGATTTTGCCGCTGCCGAGGCGCGTCGTCGCGGTGATCCTGGATGGCTGGCCGAACATGAAATCGCCCATCTGCAGCACCGAAAGGCCGTTGATCTGGCCGACGACGCTGCCTTCGGTATTGACTAACAGGATGCCGCGCAGGATGTTTTCGTACAGTTTTTCGCGTATCTTGTCGAGGCGCTTGGTCTTGTGGTCGATCGCCTGCTGCACGTCGCTGTTGGTGATCTCGGTATGGCCGTTGCTGCTGGCCCAGTAATCGGATTCGGTCAAAAGGTCGGTGATGCTGCGCAAATGGGTCAGCAGTTTCTCCGTATCGCCGGTCATGCGTGAGCTGTGCTCGATAATCCGGGCGACCGCATGGCGGCTGAGCGGCCTGAGTTTTTCGCGGCGCGCGAGCGTCGCCAACAGACGCACATAGTCGGGCGTCTTGGTTTCCCTGGAGACCGTATCGTCGAAATCGGCCGCGATCTTGAAAAGATCATGAAAGTCGGGATCGTAGGCACTCAATAAATAATAAAACAGCGGTTCGCCGATCAGGATCACTTTGACGTCGAGCGGAATCGGCTCGGGTTCGAGCGCCGAGGTGCTAATCAGGCTCAGCGCGCGTTCGAGCGATTCGATCCTTATTTCGCCCATTTGCAGGGTTCTTTTCAGGCTTTCCCAGGCATAGGGCTGGAACAGCAGTTTTTGCGTGTCCAGAATCAAATATCCGCCGTTGGCCTTGTGCAAGGCGCCGGGTTTGATCATCGTAAAGTCGGTCACCAGGGAGCCCATAAAGGCCTGATGATCGATCCGCCCGACCAAATTGCTGTAATTCGGATTTTGTTCAAAAATGACCGGCGCGGACTTCTTTTGGCTCAGATCGATCATCAGATTGACCTGATAGCGCTTGAACGGATTCTGTTCCTGCGGAAACTCCATGAACGAGATCACTTTCTCGGAATGCGGCACGAAATCGCGGATATGATCGATGATGTCCTTTTTAATATCCTTCAGATACCCCATGATTGCGTCCTGCTTGGCATATTTGGCGAGCAGATCGTCGATCGAATGATTGACCGCGAGTTCGGCGACCTCGCGGTTCAGCGCCTGCAGTTTGCGCTTGGTTTCCTTGCGCCAGTGCGGAAATTTTTTCAGCAGGTTTTGCAGGCGATCCTGAAACTCGAAAATCGTGTCCTGAATCTGGTGCTGTTTGTCCTTGTCGAATTTATTGAATTCTTCCGGGCTGATCGCCTGCTCTTTGTCGTCGGAAGGCACGAATGCATAACCGGTCGGCGTTTCGGTCAGGATGATATGCGCCTCGGCGGCTTGGTCGCGCAATTGACTGAGCTGGTCGATTTCATGCTGGCGGGACTTGCTTTCCAGCTCGCCGACTCGGGAGCGGTATTCATCGCCGTCGAATGCGGCCGGTATCGCGATGCTGAGTTCGTCGACCAACTTGTCCATGTCGGACTGGAAGATTCGGCCTTGTCCGGGAGCGAGCTTGATCGCTCTCGGTTTGGACGGCTGGTTGAAATTATTCACATAACACCAATCGGCCGGAATCGGTTGCCGGCTGGCTTCGTGTTCGGCCAACTGCAATACCGAGGTCAGTTTACCGGTGCCGGAGGGGGCCATCGCAAATACGTTATAACCTTTCTTGGCGATCCGGATACCGAACTTCAGCGATTCTATCGCGCGTTCCTGGCCGACCGCGAGGTCAATGTCCTCCAGTTCATCGGTCGAGGCGAAGGCCAAATCAGAAATATCACAAGGCTTGTAGAGTTGGGAAGGATCGAGCGGTGTTATTTTCATGAGAATGACTCAGTCAATGGGGCATTATGATTAAATTCACTGAATACGGCGTTTTGGTGCTGTGTTTATTTTACCCGAGACCGATTTAACGCGTGCTATCCTGCGATAAAGACAATCAGTTTGCAATATAGTTTTATCAGTTTAGGGTATCATGACAAATTCGAATTTCCCACCCCCGTGCCGATCCGATGGAATATAAAGATTACTACAAGATCATGGGCGTCGATCGCAAGGCGACACCGGAGGAGATCAAAAGAGCATACCGCAAACTGGCCCGCAAATACCATCCCGACGTGAGCAAGGAGAGGGACGCGGAAGCCAAATTCAAGGAAGTCGGCGAGGCTTATGAGGTGCTGAAAGACCCGAAAAAACGCGCGGCTTATGACCGGATCGGGCAGAACTGGCGGGAAGGCCAGCCCTTTACGCCGCCGCCCGACTGGCAGCGCGAGTTCGATGTCGGCAAGGGTTTTGCCGGCGGGCGTGCTACCGGTTTCAGCGACTTTTTCGAGACCTTGTTCGGCGGCGGCTTTGCCTCACAAGAGGGCGTGTTTCATCGCGGCTTTCAGGGCCGGGGCGAAGACCAGCACGCGCGCATCCTGATCGATCTGGAAGACGCGTATCACGGCGGCGTGCGGCTGATTGCGCTGAATATGCCGGAGGTCGATGCGCAGGGGCGCATAGTATCGAACCGGAAAACGTTGAACATCAAAATTCCGCGCGGAATTCAGGCCGGCCAGCGCATCCGCCTGAGCGGTCAGGGCATGCCGGGGATGCAGGGCGGACAGAGCGGCGATTTGTACCTCGAGGTCGAGTTCAACCCACACCGGTTGTTTCATGCCAAGGGCAAAGATATTGCTATCGAACTGCCGGTAACGCCCTGGGAGGCGGCCCTGGGCGCGACGGTGCCGGTGCCGACGCTGGGCGGGAGAGTCGAAGTCAAAATCCCGCCCGGTTCGCAGTCGGGCGCGCAGTTGCGCTTAAAAGGGCGGGGCCTACCTGCCGCGACGCCGGGCGATCAGTTTATCACCTTAAAAATCGTCACGCCGCCCGCGGCCAGCGCGGAGGCAAAAGCCTTGTATCAAAAAATGGCCGAACTGATGCCGATGAATCCACGCCAAGACATGGGGATAGACGGATGAAAAAAGAATTGTGGGTGATTACAGGAATTGTGCTGGATGAAACGATCCAGTTTACGCTGCTGGAGCTTTGCGAGTATGCCAAAACCAGCCAGGAACAGGTGATCGAAATGGTCGAGGAAGGCATCCTGGAGCCCGATGGGGATTCGATTCATCGCTGGCGCTTTGACACCAAAGCGCTGAAACGGCTGCAGATTGCGATGCGCTTGCAGCAGGATCTGGGGGTGAATCTTCCGGGCATCGCGCTGGTGCTGGATTTGCTTGAGGAAATGGAAGCGCTGCGGCAAATGCAGGGACGATGACGCGTAACCGTCTGAATTTGAGCAGATAGACTCAGGAAAAGGTTTAAAACTTCACGCACGCTAAGTCTTGTTGTACAAATCAATAAGTTATTGATTATTGATGTGTTATATATCGCTTAATGTTTTTACATATTAGGTATTTATACGTATTGTGTGTTTGGTTTAGGCATGGTAATTTTCATAAAAATAAATTGTAAGCTGAATAATTCAAAGTCATTAACGATTGATTTGTTAGTGTGTTATGTAAAGGCGTTTATTTTTCCATAATTTATTACTGGAAGCATCCGGAAATTACAGCAGAGGCTTTATTTTATGAGTATTATCAAAAACACAGCGTTAATATTATCACTGGCTTTCTCTTTAGACTCAATCAGCGTTATTGCTAATGCGGAAGAGGCTGCCAAAAGTTCAGTTCACAGCCCAAATCAAGCCATTATGCATATTGAAAAGGCTAAAGTCGAAATCATGCATAACGATTTCGTGCCGCCCAGCGAACATTTAAAAGCGGCGCGCGCGGAATCCGAGAAAGTAACGGGAGATCCTGGCATCACCCAAAAGGCCACCGAAAGCCTCATTGAAGCGCAAATCAAAGTAAAAGACGGTGATATGAAAGGCGCTACAGATGAGATGAACAAGGCGTTAGAGTTGTATAAATCACTAAAATCGGAATAGTGGATTGCAATGGTCAACAAAAACCGGACACCTATTCAGACGGCGTTTCTAAAAAAATCCCGTTCGAATTCAACGGGGAATTGATAGCCTAAAGTTGAGTGTGATCGGCGGCCGTTGCAAAAGGCCACATAATCAATCATGCTCAGTTTTGCCGTTTCTTGAGTTTTAAGCAAATTATTCGTTATCATGTCTCCGTAATCAGCTTTATACCGGGATTAAAAAGTCATGACAGACGAGAGAGACTCATACCTTTTCCCGGCTGACTACCTCAAAGACTTCTCGGTCAAGGTTTTCATGCACTTCGGTGTCCCCGAGGCGGAGGCGAGGCAAGCTGCGGATGTTTTGGCTAGGTCCGATTTGAGAGGCATCGACTCTCACGGCGTGGCGAGGCTGCATACTTACGTGGATATGCTGGAGTTGGGCCGCATCAACCCCAGGCCCAACATTAAAATCGTCCGGGAAAAAGCGAGTGTGGCAACTGTCGACGGCGATAATGGGTTGGGCCTTATCGTGGGACCCACGGCGAATGAGATCGCCATGGAGAAAGCCGAGACTTACGGCTCCGGTTGGGTGGGTGTCTGTAATTCGAACCACTTCGGAATCGCGGGTTACTATCCTTTGCAAGCCATCGAAAGAGATCTCATCGGCTGGGCGATGACTAATTCCACGGCGCTGGCCGCGCCCTTGTGGGGAGCGGAAAGAATGCTGGGCACAAATCCCATGGCCATCGCCTTTCCGGGCTATAAAGAGCCACCGATTGTCATCGACATGGCCACCAGTGCCGTCTCTTTTGGCAAAATCGAAATCGCGCTGCGAAAGAAAACTGAAGTTCCGAGGGGATGGATCATCGATAAAGAGGGTCGCGACACCACCCACCCACAGGACATGATCAATGACGGCGCGCAATTGCCACTTGGCTTCGATAGAGAAATGGGCGGGCACAAAGGTTATTGTCTCGCCTCGATGGTCGATATCTTATGCGGCGTCCTGAGCGGCGCCAACTGGGGTCCCTTTGCCCCCCCTTTCACCATTAGGCAAGAAATTCCCGCGCGCAGCGTCGGCAAAGGCATCGGCCATTTTTTCGGCGCCATGCAGATCGACGGCTTCATCGACAAGGATGAATTCAAGAAACAAATCGATGACTGGATTCACGTCTTCCGCAATACTAAACCGGCTCCCGGGACGAGCGGGCCGCTGATCCCCGGCGATCCTGAGCGAGAAGCGGAAGCGATTCGAAGCCAAGAAGGGATTCCGTTGATTAAGCCTGTGGTGGACGATCTTCTGAATATTTCAAGAAAAACCGGCATCCCGTTTAACGCGAAATCGCAAGTGTAGATACCGTCTTGTCATCCATTATGCAAGCGCATAATGGATGACAAGACGGTATCTACTGGGATTTTTGCTCGGGCCTTGTGCCGGTTCATCCCCACGGGCGTGGGGAACGGTTATAGTGCCGGTTCCAGGATCAACGCCAGAGCGGTTCATCCCCACGGGCGTGGGGAACGGCATCCTGCTCAACAGCCACGACCGCACGTCAGGCGGTTCATCCCCACGGGCGTGGGGAACGGTTCTGCCGGTATTGAGTTAAAGGCTGAATCTACGGTTCATCCCCACGGGCGTGGGGAACGGGGTCAATCGCACAGGTCAACTCGTTTTGCCGGCGGTTCATCCCCACGGGCGTGGGGAACGGGTTTAAACGTCCATCTGCTGAACCTGTTGACGCGGTTCATCCCCACGGGCGTGGGGAACGGGGCAAGCGTGCGCGGAGATGATGGCGCCATTGCGGTTCATCCCCACGGGCGTGGGGAACGGGATGATCTCGTCGGGCAATGTTAAGCCGGGTGCGGTTCATCCCCACGGGCGTGGGGAACGGGTTGTAAAGCTTGGTATGGTTTAGTCCAGCGGCGGTTCATCCCCACGGGCGTGGGGAACGGGACAACATTGCCGCCAGGAGTCGCCAGTTTAGGCGGTTCATCCCCACGGGCGTGGGGAACGGTGCTGTTTGCTTGTTGTGGAACCCCGTTGTAGCGGTTCATCCCCACGGGCGTGGGGAACGGGTAGCGATGAATAACGCAGCATCAGGCACCTACGGTTCATCCCCACGGGCGTGGGGAACGGGCCTTGTGCCGGCCGAAGTCGCCGACAAGATGCGGTTCATCCCCACGGGCGTGGGGAACGGAACAAACAAATCATCGTGTTCGTGCGCGATTCGGGTTCATCCCCACGGGCGTGGGGAACGGCCGCGAACAATTACCGCCAGCAGCAGGGCAACTGGTTCATCCCCACGGGCGTGGGGAACGGCACCTGAAGCGCTTCTTCGAGCTGGAGGACGGCGGTTCATCCCCACGGGCGTGGGGAACGGTGGCGGCCTTTCGCCTCCATCGTCTGCCGCGGCGGTTCATCCCCACGGGCGTGGGGAACGGGGAACAGGCCAAAATGTTTGCGCGCTTGTGGACGGTTCATCCCCACGGGCGTGGGGAACGGATTTAACCAGACGCCCACAGAGCGCCTAAGCGCGGTTCATCCCCACGGGCGTGGGGAACGGGGGTAAGCCGGCCGGCAGCCGACTCCATTTCACGGTTCATCCCCACGGGCGTGGGGAACGGTTCCCGGCCAATCTCGCGTATTTTTTCCTCTTCGGTTCATCCCCACGGGCGTGGGGAACGGGTCGCGTTCCGGTCGTGTCGTTTATATGTCTGCGGTTCATCCCCACGGGCGTGGGGAACGGTACCAAGTTTACATAAAAGACACTGACTCATGCGGTTCATCCCCACGGGCGTGGGGAACGGTTGAAATGACTACCGCACAATGTATTTTTTATCGGTTCATCCCCACGGGCGTGGGGAACGGTGTGGCAGCAGCTCCGAAGATGATCGAAGCAGCGGTTCATCCCCACGGGCGTGGGGAACGGGTTCTTGTCCCGTACCTTATACCGTTTCTGTGCGGTTCATCCCCACGGGCGTGGGGAACGGTCACAATGCAGACTACTATTTGAAGCAGGATTCGGTTCATCCCCACGGGCGTGGGGAACGGCTTTACATGCAAAATGGGAGTCAATAAATGATCGGTTCATCCCCACGGGCGTGGGGAACGGATAGGTTGCCATTGTTTGCGGACCGACATGCACGGTTCATCCCCACGGGCGTGGGGAACGGGATTCCGTTATTTTTAGCATTCAGCCGATTGGCGGTTCATCCCCACGGGCGTGGGGAACGGAGCAGATAAATCCTTGTGCTTCCGCCCATTCGGCGGTTCATCCCCACGGGCGTGGGGAACGGCCCCGCTTATTGGGCGGCCGTCGATTCATCGACGGTTCATCCCCACGGGCGTGGGGAACGGCGATCGGTGCGCCACGGGCCGGGCTCTGCGCTGCGGTTCATCCCCACGGGCGTGGGGAACGGCTGCTGGTCCGCAATGCGGCAGAGACTACAAACGGTTCATCCCCACGGGCGTGGGGAACGGATCAAATCAAGCGAACAACTTTCCGGCACGTTCGGTTCATCCCCACGGGCGTGGGGAACGGTCAGGGGAGAGGGGAAGCATTTTGAAGCCTACCGGTTCATCCCCACGGGCGTGGGGAACGGTTAAGCAATGGCGCTATTATCTCGGCACACACGGTTCATCCCCACGGGCGTGGGGAACGGAAAAGGATTTAACGCCGATGCAAGAGGCCATGCGGTTCATCCCCACGGGCGTGGGGAACGGATCAATGCAATTGCCGGCCCCTACGGCCATGTTCGGTTCATCCCCACGGGCGTGGGGAACGGCTTTGTTTCGTTCTTCAAAAATGGATTCACAGCGGTTCATCCCCACGGGCGTGGGGAACGGTGAAACGGTCGATAATATACATTATGCGAAGTCGGTTCATCCCCACGGGCGTGGGGAACGGGAGAGCAACGGCTACTACTCGGAGCGTGTGGACGGTTCATCCCCACGGGCGTGGGGAACGGTGTATAGTGAGCTATAGAACTGGTAGTTTCCTCGGTTCATCCCCACGGGCGTGGGGAACGGGGCTGGGCTTCGTCGATGTCGTCCTCCAGCTTCGGTTCATCCCCACGGGCGTGGGGAACGGGGATTATGACCGGTTAATATTGCGGTCGAATCCGGTTCATCCCCACGGGCGTGGGGAACGGCCCAGTTCGGTGTTGATATTTCATTCAGTTCTGCGGTTCATCCCCACGGGCGTGGGGAACGGCAAGACAATATGCGTCCGTATATCCAGAAAGTCGGTTCATCCCCACGGGCGTGGGGAACGGGAGTCCATCAGCCTTGCGCCGATCACGCAAGGCGGTTCATCCCCACGGGCGTGGGGAACGGGGCTATACGCCGATGGTCAACTCCCTGGAAGACGGTTCATCCCCACGGGCGTGGGGAACGGTTATTGCCTATCACCAGAATACGCCCCCGCCGCGGTTCATCCCCACGGGCGTGGGGAACGGTTTATGGACACTTTTTATTATTTCGGTTTTTTCGGTTCATCCCCACGGGCGTGGGGAACGGTTCAACTGTCAGAAATATACATTATGCGAAGTCGGTTCATCCCCACGGGCGTGGGGAACGGAGAAAAACGGCGGCGGGGGCTGGTGGTAATGGCGGTTCATCCCCACGGGCGTGGGGAACGGAAGGTCACGACGCCGGTCGTTTTGGTCGCAGGCGGTTCATCCCCACGGGCGTGGGGAACGGGCGGCGAGGCCTGCGGGCCGGTGCTGACTGGCCGGTTCATCCCCACGGGCGTGGGGAACGGCCGAGTTTGGCCCGGTCGACTTTTACATAGGACGGTTCATCCCCACGGGCGTGGGGAACGGTGATGCTTACCTCAAGGCGTTGTCTATGCTGCCGGTTCATCCCCACGGGCGTGGGGAACGGGCCGCGTACTCTCTAATTGACTTATCCCTATCCGGTTCATCCCCACGGGCGTGGGGAACGGTTGTAGATCCTCCGTATGGATTAGGGTCAAAGCGGTTCATCCCCACGGGCGTGGGGAACGGACACACCCCGCAACAACCGGCATAGAAACCGGCGGTTCATCCCCACGGGCGTGGGGAACGGTTTGGCAGCAATTCCCGACTGATCTGGAACAACGGTTCATCCCCACGGGCGTGGGGAACGGCAGACCTCCGAAACCGCCTACCGTCATAAGTCCGGTTCATCCCCACGGGCGTGGGGAACGGACTTATCCTAACATATTGTTAGTCAAAAGAAATAATCGCCTCGAATTTTCTACCGAATTTTTCCGGGTTTTTAAAGGTTAAATTGTTAAAGAGCATTTT
>Ga0207971_100039_pt1 | contig 159837 bp, 144 predicted proteins | sample LakWasMet56_HOW8_2_FD_183890 | JGI IMG/M metagenome (GOLD analysis project Ga0207971, IMG submission 183890) | Freshwater sediment methanotrophic microbial communities from Lake Washington under simulated oxygen tension - Sediment Metagenome... | ecosystem: Environmental > Aquatic > Freshwater... | reverse complement strand
CACCATCGCCGCGCAAGAGGCCTACCAGGGCATCGTTCCGGACGAGCAGCTCAAGGCGCTCTCGGTGGAAAAACGCCAAGCCTATTGGCGCGAAGCCATTGAGTACTGCGAGCCGCAGGTGCAGGTGGCGGTTGAGGACGAAAAGGTGATCGGTTTTGTCGGCTACGACCGCTCACGCGACGAAAAATCGCGCCCGACCACCGGCGAAATCTGGGCCATCTACGCCGCTCCCTCGCACTGGGACAAGGGCGTGGGCCTGGCACTGTGGGACGCCGCCCGCGACGGCCTGCAGGAAGAGGGCTGCACCAACGTCACCGCCTGGGTACCGCTGCGCAACGAGCGCGCCATCCGCTTTCACGAACTCGCCGGCTTCAAGCGCGAGATGTCCACCGCCAAGACGGCGGTGGTCGGCAGCGTGAAGATCGAAGAAGTGCGGCTCAAGCGCGCTATTTCCGGATGATCTCCGGCTGATTGCCGGCCGATTCCCTTCTGTTCACCGAGATATCTCTTTTAATGACCCCTGCTTCTCCCAGCGACGCCGCACCCACCATTGCGTGGACCACTTCCAAGGGAGTGGCTGCCAGTGCCTCCTGGCACAGTGAGGCCGGGGTGAGCGCGCCGCGCCGCGTGGAACTGGCGGACGACACCCTGAGCGCCGACAGCGCCTACCGCCTGGCGTGCGCCGGCACTGGGATGCTGTGGCGGGGCGACTTCCAAAACGCCCGCCAGCTGCTGCAGGCACTGGCACGCCGCGCGGACAACAAGCCTGCCAAAGCGGCGGCCCGTGCGGTAGCGAAGGCGGCGGCTGCGAGCCCGCAAGAGCGTTTCAACCTGCACCGCCAGGCGCAGTCGCAGCGCGCGCGCACCCTGGGCACGCTGCTCATCGCCCTGGAGCCCGATTACTCGATCGCCCTGCGCCGCGCGCCCGACTGGCGCGCCGCCATTACCGAGGCCTGGGGGCCGGCCACCGGTGAGCCCACCGTCGTCTCGCTGCGCGAGCTGCTGGGCGTTGTCGGGGCACACGAATGGCGCAAAACGGGCGTCGAAATTTCCGTGCTGGGCGAAGCGCCGGGCAACCGCATTCACCCGCATTACGGCGTGTTTTCGCCGATCCGAGGCGAATATCTGGACCTGGTGGCCCAGCAGCCCTTGCCTGGCGACACCTCGCTGGCCTTGGACATTGGCACCGGCACCGGGGTGCTGGCCGCCTTGCTGGTGCGCCGGGGCATCAAGCGGGTCGTGGCTACCGAAAACGCGCCACGCGCGCTCGCCTGCGCAAAAGACAACCTGCAGCGCCTGGGCCTGACCAAACAGGTGGAGCTGCACAGCACCGACCTGTTCCCCCCCGGCCGCGCGCCGCTCATCGTCTGCAACCCGCCCTGGCTGCCCGCACGGCCCGCGTCGCCGCTGGAGCACGCCATCTACGACGAAGGCAGCCAGATGCTGCGCGGCTTTCTGGCGGGTTTGGTGGACCACCTCACTCCGGGCGGGGAAGCCTGGCTGCTGCTGTCGGACCTGGCGGAGCACCTGGGCCTGCGCTCGCGCGAGGCGTTGCTGGGCTGGATCGCCGCCGCCGGCCTGCAGGTGCTGGGCCGCAGCGATGTGCGCCCGCACCACGCCAAGGCGCAGGACGCGAGCGACGCCCTGTATGCGGCGCGCTCGGCCGAGGTGACCTCGCTCTGGCGGCTGGCGGCTGGCGTTGGCTGCGTGAAAAACTCTTAAATTTGTAGCTGCTAGCGCTTGCTGGATAAGCGCTAGAGGCCAATTTGGCACTAAATTTCGTGTCCCCTGCAGCCCCGCCTCTGTTGCTGCTGGCCCCGATGGAGGGGCTGCTCGATTTTGTGCTGCGCGACATTCTGACCCGCGTGGGCGGCGTGGACCGCTGTGTCTCCGAGTTCATTCGCGTCACCGGCACGCTGCTGCCCGACAAAGTCTTTTTTCGCTACCTGCCGGAGCTGCACAACGGCGGCTGCACGCTGGCGGGCACGCCGGTGCGCGCGCAGTTGCTGGGCTCCGACCCGGCGAGCATGGCGGACAACGCCGCTGCCCTGGCGGCGCTGGGGCCCGAGGGCATCGACCTCAATTTCGGCTGCCCGGCCCGGGTGGTCAACCGCCACGGCGGCGGCGCCTCGCTGCTGCGCGAACCCGAGCGCATTGCAGAGGTGGTGGCCGCAGTGCGCCGCGCCGTGCCGGCGGCCATGCCGGTCTCTTGCAAGATGCGCCTGGGCTACGACGATGCGGCGCTCTCCGTCGCCTGTGCGCAGGCCATGGCGGACGCTGGCGCCTGCGAAATCGTCGTCCACGCGCGCACCAAGCAGGACGGCTACCGCCCGCCCGCCTACTGGGAGCAGATTCCCGCCATCTGCGCGGCGGTGCGCGTGCCGGTGGTGGCCAATGGTGAAATCTGGACGGTGGCGGATGCCGTTCGCTGCCGCGATGCCTCGGGCTGCGAGGCGCTGATGCTGGGGCGGGGCATGGTGGCCGATCCGGGCCTGGCGCTGGCGCTGCGCGCGCATGAAGTTGGGAGCGCACCGACCCAGCTGCCCTGGAGTGCGCTGGTCCCGCATCTGCTCGAATTTTGGGAGTTGGTGTGCGCGCAGTTGGAGCCCCGCCAGCGCGCCGGGCGGCTCAAGCAGTGGCTCAATCTGCTGCGCCGGCGCTACCCCGAGGCCCAGCAGGCCTATGACACGGTGCGCGTGCTGACCGAACAAACCGCTGTGGGCGCGGCGCTGGTGCACATGGCCGACGTGGCGCGCAAGTGACGTTTCACAGCAGGTGATCGGGCGCCAAGGGGCCAAGCACGCTCATCAGCAAACGCAGCAGGAAGCTGGTGTCGGGCTCCGAACGCGTGTCCTCCAGATCGCTGCCTTTGGGCGCATGCCAGATCAGGCCCTGCGCATCTTTCTCCACATGCCAGGCCAGGTCGCGCATGCCGGTTTCAATCTGCTTGCTGGCCACGGCCGCGAGCTTGCGACTGCGGATCAGCAAGGCGATTTCGGTGTTCTGCAGCTCCGAGCGCAGGTCCAGGTTCATGGAGCCAATGGCCAGCAACTGGCCGTCCATCACAAGAAATTTCGAGTGCAGCATGGCGCGAGAGCTGCCCGTGACGCCGCTGCTCGAGCCGGACAGGCCGAAGGCATTGCGCAGACCTGCCTGCTCGCTGCGCATCTCATAGAGCTCGACGCCCAGATCGAGCAGGGCCTTGCGGTGCCCCCTGTAGCCGGCATGCGCAATCGGTGCATCGTTGGACGCCAGTGAATTGGTCAGCACACGCACCCGAACGCCGCGCGTGCGCGCGTCCTTGAAGGCCTGCATGATGTTCTTGCCCGGCACAAAGTAGGGCGAGACGATGAGCAGTTCGCGCCGCGCCTGGCCCATCAGCTGCAGCAGGCCCTCCACTACGGTTTCGCCTTGTGGCTCCGAAGGCTCTGGCGCCTTCTGCACGCCTTCGGCTTTGGGCTCGCCATCTGCGTTCCCCGCCGCCGGAGCGGGGGCCTTGGTGGGCGCCGCTCCTTCGCGCGGCGCAGGGCCAAGGCTGCTTTCCGCAGCAATTTTGGCCGGCTCGTCGGCCAACACCACGGCCGGCGCCCAGACAAAGTGGGCGTGCGCCAAATCCATGGGCTCGAACTGCGCGACGTGCTGTTTCTGGACCTCTTTGATGTCCTGCTTGGTCACCGTCCCGGAGGTCGAAGCGGTCGCCGAAGCGGGTGCCTGCGGCGCTTTTGCCGCTTTCGCCTGCTTCACCGCCTGGGCCTGCTCCTGCGTGGCACCGTCAGCCGGGTCGTTGGCCTGGGCGACGGCCTCGGCGCGGATCTTCTCGCGCATCTGCAGCAGTTCTTCCTTGCTGATGAGCGACTGGACCGGGTAGGCGCGCTTGTTGTTCCAATATTTGTCGAAACTGCGCGAGAGATCGGCCACGATGGGGCCGGCAGCGAGGACATCCAGATCGACGAAATTGCCGGCCTCCGCGTTGCCAAAATAGGCGTCGCCCAGGTTGCGTCCGCCCGTTACGCCCATGGCGTTGTCGGCAATGAACAGCTTGTTGTGCATGCGCTGCTGGGCGCGCGAAAAATCCATCACGGCGCTCACCATGCGGCCGATTTTGGAGGCGCGTGGCCCGGCTACCGGGTTGAACATGCGCATCTCGATGTTGGGCTCAAACGCCAGGCGCATCACCTGGGCGTCGCGCCCGGTGCTGTGGAAGTCGTCCAGCAGCACGCGCACCCGCACCCCGCGCCGCGCCGCCTTCACCACAGCGCGCAGCAGGCGCGCCGTGCTGGCGTCGGCGTGGATGGCGTAGTACTGCAGGTCGAGCGTCTTCTCTGCCGCCTCGGCCAGCGCCAGGCGGCTGCCGTAGGCGTCGTCGGGGCCGCTGAGCAGGCGGAAGCCCGAGTTGCTGCGGGCCTTTGCCTCTTCGCGCTGCTGCTGCACGCTGGCACTCAGCGTTGTGGACGCAGGGGTTTCGAGGGCACGCGATACCGGCCGCTCCACATTTTCGGGCAGTCCGGAGCAGGCGCTCAGCATACACAACAGTCCAAGGGTGGCCAGGTAGGGGCGAAGCTTCATCGTCGTGGAGGCCGTGCGGCGCCGGAGAAACAGGGGTTTCAGACCATCGAGCCGCGTGATTCAGTGTAAGCGTAGCTGTTCGGTGGGCGCTGTCGCGTCGGACGCCGCCGCACACGCGCTGCGCCTGCCTACCAGCTTGCTTCGCGCTCCGGTGTGGCGCTGATGCGGTGGATGGAAAGGTCCGCACCATCAAACTCCTGCTCCCGCGTGAGGCGCAGGCCCATGGTGAGCTTGAGCACGCCGTACACCAACGTGCCACCCAGCGCGGCCCAGGCCACACCCAGACCGGTACCGAGCAACTGTGCGCCCAGAGCCACGCCGCCCAGGCCGCCCAGCGCCTTGCTGCCGAAGATGCCGGCTGCAAGGCCGCCCCAGGTGCCGCATAGGCCGTGCAGCGGCCACACGCCCAGCACGTCGTCGATCTTCCAGCGGTTCTGCGTCAGCGTGAACATGGAGACAAACACCGCTCCAGCCACCGCACCGACCACCAGCGCGCCCAGCGGATGCATCAGGTCCGAGCCGGCGCACACCGCCACCAGACCGGCGAGCGGACCGTTGTGCACGAAACCGGGATCGTTCTTGCCCAGGGCGAGCGCGGTCAGTGTGCCGCCGACCATGGCCATCAATGAGTTGACGGCCACCAGACCGGAGATTTTGTTCAAAGTCTGCGCGCTCATCACGTTAAAGCCAAACCAGCCGACGATGAGAATCCAGGCGCCCAGGGCCAGAAACGGGATGTTCGACGGTGGATGGGCGGAAATGGCCCCGTCCTTGCGGTAGCGGTTGGCGCGCGAGCCCAGCAGCAGCACGGCGGGCAGCGCAATCCATCCGCCCACAGCGTGCACCACGATGGAGCCTGCAAAGTCATGGAACTCGGCGCCCGTCACGCGCGCGATCCAGGCTTGCACGCCGAAGTGGCCGTTCCATGCGATGCCTTCAAAAAACGGATAGACGAAGCCGACGATCGCGGCCGTTGCAATCAGTTGCGGCCAAAAGCGCGCACGCTCGGCAATGCCGCCGGACACAATGGCCGGAATGGCCGCAGCAAAAGTGAGCAGAAAGAAAAAGCGCACCAGATCGAATCCACTCTTCTGCGCCAGCTCCTCGGCGCCCACGAAGAAGTGCGTGCCATAGGCGACGCCATAGCCGACCAGGAAATACACCACGGTGGAGACCGAAAAATCCACCAGGATCTTCACCAAGGCATTCACTTGGTTCTTCTTGCGCACCGTGCCCAATTCCAGAAAGGCAAAGCCGGCGTGCATGGCGAGCACCATGATGGCGCCAAGCAGGAGAAAAAGGGTGTCGGTGCCCTGGTGGCTGGCGTCCATGGAGTCCTTCGGTGCGGAAAGTGTGGGAATGGGGCGCTCGCGAAAGCACCATGCACACTTTTGAGCAAAAAATGCGCCAGCCTGGAGCAGGTGCAGCGTGCAGGTGCCGCACCTCAATTGCCCACAAACGCACCACCGCCGTGCGCAGATGCACGCCGCTGGTGCAATTCGCGCGGAGCGAACCGGGGAGCAGCGCAGGCATGGAGGCTAGCAGCACTCCGCTGCAAATCGGCAGAAACAAAAAAAGCACGCCATCAGCGTGCTTGAGAAAAAGGCTGTTGCTGAAAGCGGCGCAGCCAAAAGAGGCCATTACCTGCAAATCAGGTTGCAAAGCACCGTTAAATTATAAAAATAACTATGATTTGAGTATCGATATGGGTTTTACAAAGTGTGGTGGCCGCGTGGCATCCGTTGACTTCAGGGGCGCTTGGGCCGCTTGCGGCGTCGGTCCATGAACCAGGCCAGAAATGGCAAGAGAAGCATTGATCCGGGCACCACCCAGATGATCAGGTACGGACTTACCGATGAGGCGGAGCGCATTACTTCGCGCAGATGGTCCCGTTCGGTGACAGTCCACGCGCCTTGCCGACGTTGGCGGATGAGCCAGACCACGGAGCCACGCATGGTTGCCAGTTCGGTGCGAAAACGCGTTTTTTCTCGGGTATTTCCTGCAAGAAACGAGCAGAACCAAGCTGGCGCGCGATCCATGCGTCGCTGAAACGCACTGGTGGAGTGGGGGTCGAATGGCTCCACAACGCTGTGGACGTCGATACGCACCAGCGTCTCGGATTCACCGGGTTCATTGGAAGTCATGAAGTTCACGCGCGCCCGCTATCCAGAAGGCATCGCCCTTCAGCGATGCAAGTCGCCCGCGCGTTCGGGCTGGTAGGTCACTTGGGCCACACGCACCGTCATGCTGCCGCCACCGGGCACCGGCCAGGCAAGCTCGTCGCCCACGGAAAGCCCCAGCAAGGCGCTGCCCACGGGCGCAAAAATCGAAATGGCGTTCTCGGTGCTCCCGGCGTCGCGCGGGTAAACGAGCGTGAGGCAGAAGTCCTTGCCGGTCTCATGAATAGAGAATTTCACCGTGGAGTGCATGGTGACCACATGGGGGGGCATGTCGGCAGGCTCGACAATTTCGGCGCGGTCCAGTTCGGCCTGCAGCTGCGCGCGGCCCGGAAAACTGGCGCCGGCCGGGGTCTCAAGCAGAGTTTCGAGCCGCTCAAGATCCAGCGACGAGACAGTGATGGGAGGTTTGGACATGCCGCAGACCGTTCTTATGATTTGGGTGAATGCTCCAGTGTAGCTCTGCGGCCATGCCGCACTGGGGGGCATTGGCATTGGCGGCGCACGAATTTTTGCAACATCAAGTCAACGCCAATGCCTGGTTTTCACTTATGGGTGTTTGCCCAGAGCCGTTTTCCGCCTGGGCTTCTCCTGTTACGCATCGCATGACGTCTTCTTCTCCCCGCAGCCCCTGGATCGATGTGCTCAAGGGCTCGGCCTGCATGGCTATCGTCTGGCACCACCTCTCGGTCTACGGACCGCTGTCGGACACGGTTCGGCCCTTCGCGCCGGCGCTGATGGCCTGGTTGTATGACTATGCGCGCATGGCGGTGCAGATCTTCTTGGTGGTGGGGGGCTATCTGGCGGCGGCGAGTTTGGCGCCCACGGGCCTCGCGCGTTTCGAAAGCGCTGCGTCGCAGATCGGGCGGCGCTTTGTGCGTCTGGCTGTGCCCTATGCGGCGGCGCTGTTGACCGCTGTGGCTGCGGCCGCGCTGGTGCGGCCCTGGCTGGATGATGCCAGCGTACCCGAGGCCCCGCATCTGGCCCAATTGCTGGCCAACGCGCTCATGCTTCAGGATGTGCTGGGGCAGCCGGCGCTCTCTGCGGGGGTGTGGTACGTGGCCATTGATTTCCAGCTGTTCTCCATGGCGGTGCTGTGGCTGGCATTGGCTCGGCGCATCGGGCGATCTCCGGGTGCGGCATTGGCGTGGGGGCAGGTGGGCGTGCTGGGCCTGTGCGCGGCGTCGCTGTGGTTCTTCAATCTCCATTCGGCGCTGGATGTCTGGGGGATTTATTTTTTCGGCTCGTACGGTCTGGGCATGGCCACCTACTGGGCCGCGCGCAGTGCGCGGCCCACACGCTGGTTCGCACTGTTGGCCGTACTCGGTGCGCTGGCGCTGGCAGTGGAATTTCGCCCGCGTCTGGCGCTGGCTTTGGCTACGGCTGCGCTCCTGGCTTGGTTGGCCTTGGGGTCGATGCAGGCGCGCAGTTCCTTTGCCGAGCGCGCCGCTTTGCCGCTGGCCTGGGTGGGGCAGCGATCCTATTCCGTGTTTCTGGTGCATTTCCCCGTGTGCCTTGCGGTGAACGCGGCGTTTTCCACACTTTGGCCGGGGCAAGCCTGGGTGCATGCCCTGGGGCTTTGCGTGGCGTTCGGGGCGTCCATTCTGGCCGGGTACCTACTGTATGAGAAGGTAGAGCGCCCTGGGGCCACAACGGTGCGGGCGTTGCGCTGGGAGGCCCGGTTGCTGGCCGCTGGCTGGCTGGTGGGCCTGGCTCAGAGTGTCTAGGACCGGCTCAGCCGTTGGTTCGGCAGGGCGCAAAAAGGTCGTTGGCTGCCTGGTAGGTGGTGGTTTGCACATTGAGTAAACCGAGCACCGAATGGAAATAGTCGTCCTGGCTGATTCGGCGCGTTGCCATTTCCTTTTGCAGGCAGGCCGTGCTCGCGCCGGAGCGCGCTTGCATCGCAGGCGACAGCCAGGTGATCCAAGGCACATGCTTTTGCACATCCGGCGCAATGGCGTAGGGCAGGCCGTGCAGGTAGATATTGTTCTCGCCCAGCGATTCGCCATGGTCGGCTACGTAGATCATGGCTGGCTGGAACTCTGCCTGCTTGCCCTCCAGCCAGTGCAGCGTGGCGCCCAGGAAGGCGTCGGTCTGGACGATGCTGTTGTCATAGGCATTGACGACCTCTTCCTGGCTGCACTCCTGCAGGGCGTTGGAATGGCATTCCGGCGTGAATTTCTTTAGCTCGGGCGCAGACCGGCGCGCGTACGCCGGGCCGTGGCTACCCATCTGGTGCAACACCAGCACCGTGCCGCGGGCACGCTTTTCTTCCGGCAGAGCCGCCAGTCGCGCGTCTAGCCCCTCCAGCATGATCGGGTCGAGGCACTCGCCACCCTTGCACCAGGTGGGATCCGGGCTGGTGGTGGTGCTGGCCGACGGGACGCGATCGCACACCCCTTTGCAGCCCGACTGGTTGTCCAGCCAAAGGACTGCCAGACCGGCGTGGTCCAGTACGTCCAGCAGGTTTTCATGGTTGCTTTTGCGAGCCTCGTAGTCGTTTTTGCCGAGGCCCGAAAACATGCAGGGAAGGGCCGTGGCCGTGCTGGTGCCACATGCCCACGCGTTGCTTGCGCTGGCCAGATCGTTGCGCGCTGACAGCTGCGGCGTGGTGGCGCGCGCGTAGCCGTTCAATCCGAAATTGCCGCTGCGCCCGGTCTCACCCACCACCAGCACCAGCAAGGGCGGCTTGGTCTGGCCGGCGTAGCTGGCGCCCAGATGGGCATCGCGCCCGAACGGCAGCAGCGTGCGGGTGTCCATACGCAAGGGCTGCGTGGCGATGCGGCCCAGGGCATACACGGTGTTGAGCGGGTTGATCAGGTAGCGCAGCTGGGGCTGGTTGCGCATGGTCGAGGAAAATTCCTGGAACGTCGCCAGTACGCTGGCCACCGCAACGCCGAGAAAGAGGATCAGCCAGCCGGTGTTTTGAACCAGCAGGCGCAAGGGCGTGGGCCTGGCTACTGGCTGGCGCCACGTCCACCAGAGGGGCGGGCCGGCGAGCGCCAGCACCACGGCGGGCATGCGCCAGCTCAGCAGGTCGCCGGCTTCACGCACATCGGTCTGCAACACGTTGGTGAGCATGCTGGCGTCGATCGCAATACCGTAAGTGAGCATGAAGTACGCGCCAAACGCTGTAAACAGCAGCAGCAGCGTGGCGACGGGCTTGAGCGTCCAGCGCCAGGCGAACAGCATCAACAACGCTGCATTGCCCGCCACCAGGAGCACGCCAAAGCCCAGAAGAAAGAACCAGCTGTGTGGCGTGCTGCCGGGTGCGTGGGTATCCGCCAGTGCGCGCCACAGAGGCCAGTTGCCAAAAGTGGCCATCCACAGCGCTATGGGCAGAACGACGAAGGCGGGCGCCAAGGCGGCCGCTGGTCGGCGCAAGGCAAAACGAAACGGCGCTGGCAAGCGCAGTAAAAATTCCATTGGGCGGATTTTCCGTTAGATGAATTAAGCGCGCCTTAACCAGGTGTCCGTGCTGGCGGGCTCAGGACCGATGGCTGCCCTGCCGGCCCAGCTTTCAGCGCAGCTGCTGTGCGTGGTGGTGTAGGTGGTCGCCGATGAAGCTCTGCACGAAATAATAGCCGTGATCGTAGCCCGGCTGGCGGCGCAGTGTCAGCGGCTGGCCGGCCTGGGCGCAGGCAGCTTCAAAGGCTTCGGGCAGCAACTGCTTTTCAAGCAGGAATTTGTCGGCCAGGCCCTGGTCGATCAGGATGCCGCCGGGGTAGGGAGGCACTTCCTGCGATGCCATCAGCACACTGGCGTCGTGTTGGCGCCATTCGCCCGCGTCGCTGCCCAGGTAACCAGTGAAGGCCTTGCGGCCCCAGGAGCACCGCGTGGGGGCGGAAATCGGCGCCAACGCCGACAGGCTTTTGAACATCCCCGGGTGGCGCAGCGCCAGCGTCAGTGCGCCGTGGCCGCCCATGGAGTGGCCAAAAATGCCCACGCGCTCCAGGTCGATCGGCAGGTGTTGAGCCAGCAGTGGCAGTAGCTCGTGCGTGAGGTAGCTCTCCATGCGCCAGTGCGCGTTCCACGGCGCCTGCGTGGCGTCGAGGTAAAAACCTGCGCCGACGCCAAAGTCCCAGTTGTCGGCTTCGCCCGGTACGCCCGCGCCGCGTGGGCTGGTGTCGGGTGCCACCAGGGCCAGGCCCAACTCGGCCGCGAGGCGCTGGGCACCGGCCTTGGTCATAAAGGTTTCTTCATTGCAGGTCAGGCCCGCCAGGTAGATCAGTGCCGGAGCCTTGGCGCCCTGCAGCGCCTGGGGCGGCAGGTAAACCGAGAACTTCATCGGCAGACCGATTTCCCCCGAGCGGTGCTGGTAGAAGCGCTGTGCACCGCCGAAGCAGGCGTGGGCATTGAGAAGGTTGAGGGACGTGTTGGCCATGAAACTCACAAAACCATAGCTGCTTGCCCTTATGTAGAGAGCGATAGCGGCCATTTTTACTCAAAAAATCAACGATCGCGGCGCTGCATGCGTCTCGCTCAATAGATCACGACCGAGCGAATCGACTTGCCTTCGTGCATGAGATCGAAGGCATGGTTGATGTCCGACAGCGGCATGGTGTGCGTGACAAACGGGGCCAGCTGGATCTTTCCGCTCATCGCGTCCTCGACCATGCCGGGCAGCTCGCTGCGGCCCTTGACGCCGCCAAAGGCCGAACCCAGCCATTTGCGGCCGGTGACCAGCTGGAACGGGCGGGTAGAGATTTCCTTGCCTGCACCCGCCACACCGATGACCACCGACTGGCCCCAGCCGCGGTGCGCGCATTCCAGCGCGGCACGCATGACCTCGACGTTGCCGATGCATTCAAAGCTGTGGTCCACGCCCCAGCCAGTCATCTCGACGACGACTTGTTGAATCGGCTTGTCGAAGTCCTTGGGGTTGATGCAGTCGGTAGCGCCAAAGGTGCGGGCCAGGTCGAACTTGGCGGGGTTGGTGTCGATGGCGATGATGCGGCCGGCCTTGGCCAGTTTTGCTCCCTGGATGGCCGCCAGCCCGATGCCCCCCAGACCGAACACGGCCACGCTGTCGCCCTCCTGCACCTTGGCGGTGTTCTTTACCGCGCCCAGGCCCGTGGTCACACCGCAGCCCAGCAGGCAGACCTGCTCGGGATTGGCGAGCGGGTTGATTTTGGCCAGCGACACTGCCGCCACCACCGTGTATTCGCTAAAGGTCGAGCAACCCATGTAATGGTAGATGGGCTCGCCGTTGTAGCTGAAGCGCGTCGTACCGTCGGGCATCAGGCCCTTGCCTTGCGTGGCGCGCACGGCGACGCACAGGTTGGTCTTGCCGCTCTTGCAGAACAGGCATTCGCCGCATTCTGCGGTGTAGAGGGGAATGACGTGGTCGCCTGATTTCACGCTGGTGACGCCTTCGCCTACTTCGACGACGATGCCTGCGCCTTCATGGCCCAGCACGGCCGGGAACACGCCTTCGGGGTCGTCACCGCTCAGGGTGAAGGCGTCGGTGTGGCACACGCCGGTGTGGGTGATCTTGACCAGGACTTCGCCCTTTTGTGGCGGGGCGACATCGATCTCGACGATCTGCAGGGGTTCTCCGGCTTTGAAGGCAACGGCGGCACGGGATTTCATGGTCGGATCTCTGGGAGGCAGCGGAAACGGGCGGAAGCGGTCAGCGGAACATCATTGGCCCAGCGCTCTGCCACCCGGCGAACGCACGACTGTAGGTCATGCACCATCCCACAGCGGCGTTGAAGGCCAATATCGCTACGTTCGGTCCCCATTCAGCGACGCAGCGGCAGAACAGACCGACTCGGCCATAAAAAAAGCCCGCCGGGACACGGCGGGCTTGTGTAGCGCCAAACGGCCTGCCTTAGCTTCCCGATTGGATATCGCGGCGCACCGAGCCCGTGTAGAGCTGGCGCGGACGGCCGATCTTGTATTCGGGGTCGCTGATCATCTCGTTGAGCTGGGCGATCCAGCCCACGGTGCGTGCCAGTGCGAACACACCGGTGAACAGATGCACCGGGATGCCAATCGCGCGCTGCACGATGCCCGAATAGAAGTCCACGTTGGGGTAGAGCTTGCGCGAGACGAAATAGTCGTCTTCCAGGGCGATCTTTTCGACTTCCTTGGCCAGCTTGAACAGGGGATCGTTCTGCAGGCCCAACTCGGCCAGCACCTCGTCGCAGGTTTCTTGCATCAGCTTGGCGCGTGGGTCGTAGTTTTTGTAGACGCGGTGGCCAAAGCCCATCAGCTTGACGCCGGAGTTCTTGTCCTTGACCTTTTCCATGAACTCGCCCACCTTCGAGATGCCGCCCTGGCGCTGGATGTCTTCGAGCATGTTCAAGCAGGCTTCGTTGGCGCCGCCGTGGGCAGGGCCCCACAGGCAGGCCACGCCAGCAGCGATGGCGGCAAACGGATTGGTGCCTGACGAACCGCACAGACGCACCGTGGAGGTGGAAGCGTTCTGTTCATGGTCGGCGTGCAGGATGAAGATGCGGTCCAGGGCGCGTTCCAGCACCGGGTTCACCACGTAGTCTTCGCACGGTGTGCCGAACATCATGCGCAGGAAGTTGCCCGCGTACGACAGGTCATTGCGCGGATACATGTACGGCTGGCCCACGCCGTACTTGTAGGCCATGGCGACCAAGGTCGGCATCTTGGCAATCAGGCGGATGGCGGCGATGTCGCGGTGCTGCGGATTGTTGATATCCGTGCTGTCGTGATAGAAGGCCGAGAGCGCGCCGATCAGACCGGTCAGCACCGCCATTGGGTGTGCATCGCGGCGAAAGCCTCGCAGGAAGAACTGCATCTGCTCGTTCACCATGGTGTGGTTGATCACGAGCTTGTGGAAGTCGCTGCGCTCCGTAGGGTTGGGCAGCTCGCCCTTGAGCAGCAGGTAGCAGGTGTCGAGGTAGTCGCACTGCGTGGCCAATTGCTCGATCGGGTACCCGCGGTAGAGCAGCTCACCCTTGTCGCCATCAATGTAGGTGATGGCAGACTGGCAGGCGGCGGTCGACAGAAAACCTGGGTCGTAGGTGAACATGCCCGTCTGAGCGTACAGCTTGCGGATGTCGACGACATCGGGGCCGATGTTGCCTTGGTACACGGGCAAATCCACGCTGGGGCCACCGTTGCTGAAAGACAGGGTGGCTTTGTTGTCAGCGAGCTTCATTGTTCGATTCCTTTGGTGAGATTGCTTTGATCGGTCAGGGGTTGCGTAGGGATCAGGCCCCCATGGGCGGGTGTGGCACCGCTGTCTCGCAGCATGGACAGCACCGTATGCACGGCAGGCAGGTCCAGTGCGTCACTGGGTTCCTTGCGGCGCAGCAGCAGATCCAGCAGGTCGTTGTCGGCCAGATCCATCAAGGCGCCCATGCCTTCGGCGTGGAAGGTGGTGAGTTCGCCTTCGTGCCGCAAAAAAAACTGTTCAATGAACAGGTCGTTTTCCAGCAGTCCGCGCCGGCAGCGCCAGTGCAGTTTGCTAAGGGCCCGCGCGTCGAGCGCAGGCGATGGGTGGCTGGCGGTGGGCGCTGGCATGCCGTGCATCAGATGGCGCGACGCACCATCAGCTCTTTGATCTTGCCGATGGCGCGCGTGGGGTTCAGACCCTTGGGGCACACGTCGACACAGTTCATGATCGAGTGGCAGCGAAACAGCCGGTAAGGGTCTTCCAGGTTGTCCAGGCGCTCGCCCGAGGCCTGGTCGCGGCTGTCGGCCAGGAAACGGTAGGCCTGCAGCAAGCCGGCGGGGCCAACGAACTTGTCGGGATTCCACCAGAAACTTGGGCACGCCGTGGAGCAGCTTGCGCACAAGATGCACTCGTACAGACCATCGAGCTCTTCGCGCTGTTCGGGCGACTGCAACCGCTCTTTTTCAGGCGGAATCTCGTCGTTGATGAGGTAGGGCTTGATCGAGTGGTACTGCTTGAAGAACTGCGTCATGTCCACGATCAGGTCGCGAATCACCGGCAGGCCCGGCAGGGGCTTGAGCACGATCGTACCCTGCAGCGTGTTCATGTTGGTCAGGCAGGCCAGACCATTCTTGCCGTTGATGTTCATCGCATCTGAGCCGCAGACGCCCTCGCGGCAGGAACGGCGGAAGGACAGCGCGGGGTCTTGCTCCTTGAGCTTGATCAGGGCGTCCAGCAACATGCGCTCGTGCCCATCCAGCTCGACCTCGATGGTCTGCATGTAGGGCTTGGTGTCCTTGTCCGGGTCGTAGCGATAGATCTGAAAAGTACGTTTTTGCATGGTGTTTTTCTCGTGAGGCAACCAGGTGTTCAGAACGTGCGAACCTTGGGCGGCACGCTATCGACCGTCAGGGGCTTGAGAGTGACGGGCTTGTACGTGAGCGAGTTGTTCGCGCTGTGCCACAGCGTGTGCTTGAGCCAGTTGACGTCGTCGCGGCCAAGTGCTGCCGTGGGGTGATCGGCCGGATGCTCGTAATCATCGACCATGTGCGCGCCGCGGCACTCCCTGCGCGCTGCGGCCGACACCATGGTGGCTTGCGCCACTTCGATCAGGTTGTCCACTTCGAGCGCCTCGATGCGCGCCGTGTTGAACACCATGGACTTGTCTTTGAGCTCAACGCCGCCAACGCGTTCGCGCAAGGCGGCCACCTTGGCCACGCCCTCGTCCATGCTGGCCTGGGTACGGAAAACCCCGGCGTGTTGTTGCATGGTGGCGCGAATGTCGCCGGCCAGGGATTGCGAGTAAATGCCGCCCTTGGAGTCCTGCAGCTGATTCAGGCGTTCGAGCGTGCGCTCGGCTGCGTCCTTGGGTACCGGCTTGTGCTGTGCGTTGCGGGCGTTGAATTCGACAATGTGGCGGCCGGCAGCCTTGCCGAACACCAGCAGGTCCAGCAGCGAGTTGGTGCCGAGCCGGTTGGCGCCATGGACGCTCACGCAAGCGCATTCGCCCACTGCGTAAAGGCCGTTGACCACCTGATTGGCGTTGCCATCGTGCGTGACCACCTGGCCGTGGATATTGGTGGGAACACCACCCATCTGGTAATGGATGGTCGGCACTACGGGAATGGGTTCCTTGGTGATGTCGACGTTGGCGAAGTTGACACCAATTTCGTATACCGAGGGCAGGCGCTTGTGAATCGTCTCGGAGCCCAGGTGATCGAGCTTGAGCAACACATAGTCCTTGTTGGGGCCGCAGCCGCGCCCTTCCTTGATTTCCTGGTCCATCGAGCGGGAGACGAAGTCGCGCGGTGCCAGGTCTTTCAGCGTCGGCGCGTAGCGCTCCATGAAGCGCTCGCCGTTGCTGTTGAGCAAGATGGCGCCCTCGCCGCGGCAGCCTTCGGTGAGCAGAACACCTGCACCAGCGACGCCCGTGGGATGAAACTGCCAGAACTCCATGTCCTGCAGCGGGATGCCGGCGCGTGCCGCCATGCCGAGGCCGTCGCCTGTATTGATGAAGGCGTTGGTGGAAGCCGCAAAGATGCGGCCGGCACCGCCGGTGGCCATCAGCACGGTTTTGGCTTCCAGGATGTACAGGTCACCCGTTTCCATCTCGAGCGCAGTGACACCCACCACATCACCGTCCTGATCGCGGATCAGGTCCAGTGCCATCCATTCGACAAAGAAGTTCGTTTTGGCCTTGACGTTCTGCTGGTACAGGGTGTGCAGCATGGCGTGCCCCGTGCGGTCTGCCGCAGCGCAGGCGCGTTGCACGGGTTTCTCGCCATAGTTGGCGGTGTGCCCGCCAAAGGGGCGTTGGTAGATCGTGCCATCCGCGTTGCGGTCAAACGGCATGCCGAAGTGTTCCAGCTCGTACACCACGTTGGGTGCTTCGCGGCACATGAATTCCACGGCGTCCTGGTCGCTGAGCCAGTCGCCGCCTTTCACGGTGTCGTAGAAATGGTAGTGCCAGTTGTCCTCGCTCATGTTGCCGAGCGAAGCGGACACGCCGCCTTGCGCAGCCACCGTATGTGAGCGGGTGGGAAACACCTTGGACAGCGAAGCCACATTGAGGCCGGCGCGCGAGAGTTCAAGCGCCGCGCGCATGCCGGAGCCGCCGGCGCCGATGATGACGACGTCGAACTTGCGCTTGGTGATATTGGCGTTGGTATAGCTCATGAAATTTAGCCTTTGATCTCAAAAACGGAGCGCGCGCTCACAGACGCCACAGGACCTGGGTGCCCCAGCCCACGCAGCCCAGGAGCCAGACAATGGTGAAAACCTCAAGGACCAGGCGCAGACCGACCGGTTTGATGTAGTCCATCCAGATGTTGCGCATACCCACCCAGGCGTGGTACGCCAGGGCCAAGATAACCACGAAGGTCAGGAATTTCATCCACTGCGCGGCAAAGATGCCCGCCCAGAGGTCGTAGCCGAGAGGACCGTGCTTGAGCAGCACTTGGGCAATCAGGGCGATGGTGAACAGCACCATCAGGATCGCAGTGACGCGCTGGCTGAGCCAGTCGCGCATGCCGTAGTGGGCACCGACGATGGTGCGCTTGTTTCCGTAGTCAGTCATGGATGTTTCCTCGTTTTGTGTAATGCCGACGCGCTGCGAACCCGCTGGTCCGGCCGTTCAATAGAGGCCAAAAAGCCGTGCGCCCAGCAGCAGCGTAAGCACAATGGCCAGCCCGATGGCCGTAAGCCCCGAGGTTTTGCCAAACTGGTTGTTCACCGCGTGGTGGTCGATGTCCATGATCAGATGACGGATTCCGGCAAACATGTGGTGCAGATAGCCCCAGATCAGCCCCAGGCTGACGAGCTTGAGCAGCCATCCGGGCACAATTCCCAGGCCCGATGAAAAAGCGCTGGTGAATCGTTCGAAGGACACCTCGGAAGACACCGATGTGTCGAAGAACCAGATCACCAAGGGCAATAAAAGGAACATCACAGCGCCGCTGGCGCGGTGGAGGATCGAAGTCCACGCGGCCGCAGTCATGCGGTAGGTGGTCAGATCCTTGAAGGCGTTGATGTTGCGAAACTCGGGTCGCTTTTTCGCTGTATCGGTCATGAGAGTGCTTTCGTGGGATGTAACTGCGTTGTAATTTTCGCTGCAACTGCACGCAAAATTCTATTGCAATGCAGCAAACTGCATTTGATGCAGGTGGAATAGAAGTGCATTGGCGACTGTCCGGCTAGGGTCCAGGGCTGCTTTCAGCTCAATTCATTGCGATAGTGATGGGTGTCCGTGCGATACAGGCCACGGCGTAACTCCATTGGAACTTCGTTGTAGGTGTAGGAGGTGCGTATCACGCTCAGCAAAGGGGTGGCTGGCGTCACCTGCAGCAGGGCGGACTGTTCTGCATCGGGCAGAACCGCGCGAATTTTTTCGTCCGCGCGCACCATGCGCACACCAAACTCCAGTTCGAGCATGGCGTAGGTGGGCCCGGGGTAGTCGCTCATCTGCTGGGCCGTCAGGCCTTTGAACGCGGCGCCGGGGAGCCACAGATCTTCAAGAATGGTTGGCACCCCGCGAAACGCCAGCACCCGGCGCGCCTGAATGACCGATTCGCCACTCCGCAGTCCCAGGGCGCGAGCGACTTCGGCGCTCGCGCGGCTGCTCCGGCAGTCAATGATGCGGCGCTCGGCCGGGCCTTCCGTGGCGGCATCGCCGCGGTCTGGCATCAGCTTCAGAAAGCGGTATTGAACCTGTTGCTCGGCGTGCGTGGCCACAAAAGTGCCTTTGCCTTGGCGGCGTACGAGCAGATTTTCACTCGCCAGTTCGTCAATGGCCTTGCGCACGGTGCCTTGACTGACGCGAAAGCGCGCCGCCAGATCCATTTCGCTCGGGATGGATTCACCCGGCTTCCACTCGCCTGACTGCAGGCTTTGCAGCAACAGACCCTTGATCTGCTGATACAGCGGGCTAAATGCCGGCGCAGGCAGGCCACCCGCGGCCAGCGGTGGGGTAAGTTCAGGGACGGACGGGGGAGTGGACGACATGGAAAAAAGCCCGCAATGCAACCAGGCGCGCCGCTTGAATTGAATAGCCTGTGCAACGCTGCCTGAGCGTACCGAGCGCTGAGATCATATCTTATATAAGACATAAGACAAATTGACGCAGTGCGGAAAACAGCAGTAAAATCACCGGCTGTTTGCGGGGCACACGCTGCGGGGGACAGAAAGCAGGTGGCAGCCACTGCGCTCGTTTTCTGTTTCTTTATCCATCGGAGTTCACCATGAGCAAAACGCCCGTTCGCGTTGCCGTTACCGGCGCCGCAGGCCAAATCGGTTACGCCCTTCTGTTTCGCATCGCCTCGGGCGAAATGCTGGGCAAAGACCAGCCGGTGATTCTCCAGTTGCTCGAAGTTCCGGTCGACGGCCCGCAAAAGGCGCTCAAGGGCGTAATGATGGAACTGGACGACTGCGCATTCCCGCTGCTGGTCGAGATGACCGCGCACAGCGATCCGATGACGGCATTCAAGGATGCTGACTACGCGCTCCTCGTGGGTTCGCGTCCCCGCGGCCCCGGCATGGAACGTGCCGAGTTGCTGGCCGTCAACGGCGCCATCTTCACCGCTCAGGGCAAGGCACTCAACGCCGTCGCCAGCCGCAACGTCAAGGTGCTGGTCGTCGGCAACCCGGCCAACACCAATGCCTACATCGCCATGAAGAGCGCGCCCGACCTGCCGCGCAAGAACTTCACCGCCATGCTGCGCCTGGACCACAACCGCGCCGCCAGCCAACTTGCCGCCAAAACCGGCAAGCCCGTGGCGGACATTGAAAAGCTCACGGTGTGGGGCAACCACTCGCCCACCATGTACGCCGACTATCGCTTTGCCACCATCAAGGGTGAGAGCGTTGCCAAGATGATCAACGACCAGGAATGGAACGCCAACACCTTCCTGCCCACGGTCGGCAAGCGCGGCGCAGCCATCATTGAAGCGCGTGGCCTGTCATCTGCCGCCTCGGCGGCCAATGCCGCTATCGATCACATGCGCGACTGGGCGCTGGGCACCAACGGCAAGTGGGTCACCATGGGCATCCCTTCAGATGGCCAATACGGCATTCCGAAGGACGTAATGTTCGGCTTCCCGGTCACCTGCGAGAACGGCGAATACAAGACTGTCGAAGGCCTGGCCATCGACGCCTTCAGCCAGGAACGCATCGAAAAAACGCTCAAGGAACTGACCGACGAGCAAGCCGGCGTCGCTCATCTTCTGTAAAGCGGACTGGCAAGTGCAGCATCCGCGCGACGTTCTGCAGGGGCCGCAGGCCGCTGCAACGGCCATTCCGGTGTGCGATCACTACAGTGGCGCGCCCGATCGGATGCAAAAAAGCCTGCAATTGCAGGCCGCAATGACCGCCGAGTTCGGCGTCTGCGTTTTTGATGTGACGCTGGACTGCGAAGACGGCGCCGCCGTCGGGGCTGAAGCGGAACACGCGGTGCTCGTGGCGCAGCTCGTGCGCGGTGCAGCGCCCGAAGCCCGCGTGGCGGCGCGGGTGCATCCGGTGAACCATCCGGCGTTTTCCGGTGACGTAGCCACCATTGCCGGCGAGGCTGGGCATCGGCTGTGCCATGTGATGCTGCCCAAGTGCGAATCGGTGGACGACGTGCTTGCCGCCGAGCGCGCTCTGGAGCGCGCAGGCGCCCGGACGCTGCCCTTGCATGTCCTGATCGAGTCGCCGGCCGCGGTGCAGCAGGCTTTCGCGATCGCTGCGCACCCGCGCGTGCAAAGCCTCAGTTTCGGTCTGATGGATTTCGTTTCCGCCCACGCGGGCGCGATCCCGGCCTCTGCGATGGGTTCCGTGGGGCAGTTCGAGCACCCATTGGTAGTGCGTGCCAAGCTGGAGATCGCCTCGGCCTGTCACGCGCACGGAAAGGTGCCTTCCCACTGCGTGGTCACGGAATTTTCCGATCTTGCTGCTCTTCGAAGCGCAGCCCAGCAGGCCTGCAGTCGTTTCGGATTTACGCGCATGTGGAGCATTCATCCTGCGCAAATTCGTCCTATTCTGGAGGCGTTTGCGCCTGCCGCCCAAGACGTTGACGCCGCCGCCAGGGTTCTTCTGGCAGCCGCGCAGGCCGATTGGGCACCGATCAATTTTTGCGGTGTGCTGCACGATCGTGCAAGCTATCGCTATTTTTGGCAGCTACTTGACCGCGCGCAGCGCACGGGCAGCCCAGTTCCTGAAGGCGTACGGCATTGGTTTGATGATGCCGCGTCTGTTTTTCCTTGATCCATTCGTCCTCTGCAGGAGTCATTCGATGAAAGCCTTGCTTGTATCCGGTTGGTTGGCCCTGGTGCCCGGAATGGTGCTTGCGCAAGCTGCGGCGACCCAAGCCGACGCTCCCAAGGCCGTGCAGAAAAAAAGCAGCACAAAGGCGAACAGCGCCAAAGCCAGCAACGCCAAGCCCAAGGCGAAGTCCGCTGTCGCCAAGGCCCAGCCTGCCGCTAGTAGCTCTCCCACTTCCAGCCGCACGCAGCTCAAGAGTGCGGCCAATCAGGTGGCCAGCGGTTTGCGCGCCGCCGAGGCTGCGCTGAGTCCGGACGAGCTGGCGATTGCCGAGCGTGTGTACGTCGGGGAAATTCCTTGCGAACTTGGCGCCCACGTGAATGTGGTTGCGGATCCCAAGGCGCCGGGCTACTTTCAGCTCGATGGCAAGGGTTTTCGCTATCGCATGTCGCCTGTGGCGACGACCACCGGGGCGGTTCGCCTGGAAGACCGCGATGGCGGCGCTGTTTGGCTGCAGATTGCCAACAAATCCATGTTGATGGATCAGAAGCGCGGTCAACGCCTGGCCGACGAATGCAAGAGTCCCGCACAGGTCGTCGTTGCCGAAAGTCTGAAAAAGGCGCCTGCGCGCAGCCTGCTGGACGAACCCGCCAAATAGTCGCGCCCGCCCCACGAATTGAGTTGAACCTAGAAAGAAGTCGATGTTGCAAGCTTACCGAGACCATGTGGCCGAACGCGCCGCGCTGGGCATTCCGCCCCTGCCCCTGACTGCCAAGCAGACCGCTGCCTTGGTAGAACTGCTGAAGAGCCCACCAGCGGGTGAAGAAGCCACGCTGGTCGAGCTGATTACGCACCGCGTTCCCGCCGGTGTGGACGATGCCGCGAAGGTCAAGGCCAGCTACCTGGCTGCCGTGGCGCACGGCACCGAGAATTGCAGCCTGATCGGCCGGGAACGCGCCACGCAGCTGCTTGGCACCATGCTGGGCGGCTACAACCTCACGCCCCTGATCGACCTGTTGGACGATGCCGCCGTGGCCTCGGTGGCTGCCGAAGCGCTCAAGAAGACTCTCTTGATGTTCGACCAGTTCCATGATGTCAAGGAAAAGGCCGACCAGGGCAATGCCTTTGCCAAGGCCGTGCTGCAAAGCTGGGCCGATGCCGAGTGGTTCACCAGCCGCCCCGAAGTGCCGCAGAGCATCACGCTCACCGTGCTCAAGGTCACGGGTGAGACCAATACCGACGACCTCTCCCCCGCGCCCGATGCCTGGAGCCGCCCCGACATCCCGCTGCATGCCCTCGCCATGCTCAAGAACAAGCGCGACGGCATTACGCCCGAAGAAGACGGCAAGCGCGGCCCGGTGAAATTCATCGAAGACCTGCGCGCCAAGGGCAACCTGGTGGCCTATGTCGGCGACGTGGTCGGCACGGGTTCGAGCCGCAAGTCGGCCACCAATAGCGTGCTGTGGTTCACCGGCGAAGACATTCCCTTTGTGCCCAACAAGCGTTTCGGTGGTGTGTGCCTGGGGTCCAAGATTGCCCCCATCTTCTACAACACCATGGAAGACGCGGGCGCGCTGCCCATCGAGCTCGACGTGAGCCAGATGAACATGGGCGACGAGATCGAGCTGCTGCCCTACGCCGGCAAGGCGTTAAAGGGTGGCAACGTCATCGCTGAATTCGAAGTCAAGAGCGAGGTGCTGTTCGACGAAGTGCGCGCCGGTGGCCGCATTCCTTTGATCATCGGCCGCGGCCTGACCACCAAGGCGCGCGAAGCGCTGGGTCTGCCACCGTCCACCTTGTTCCGCCTGCCGCAAGTGCCTGTCGGCACCGGCAAGGGCTTCACGCTGGCGCAAAAAATGGTCGGCCGTGCCTGTGGTCTGCCAGAAGGCCAGGGCGTGCTGCCCGGCACCTACTGCGAACCGCGCATGACCTCGGTGGGCTCACAGGACACCACCGGCCCGATGACGCGCGATGAGCTCAAAGACCTGGCCTGCCTGGGTTTTTCCGCCGATCTGGTGATGCAATCTTTCTGCCACACTGCGGCCTACCCCAAGCCCGTGGACGTGAAGATGCACCACGAACTGCCCGAGTTCATCAGCAATCGCGGCGGTATCTCGCTCAAGCCCGGCGACGGCATCATTCACAGCTGGCTCAACCGCATGCTGCTGCCCGACACCGTGGGCACGGGCGGCGACAGCCACACGCGCTTCCCTGTAGGTATCAGCTTCCCGGCGGGCTCAGGCCTGGTGGCCTTCGCGGCCGCTACCGGCGTGATGCCGCTGGATATGCCCGAATCGGTGCTGGTGCGCTTCAAGGGCCAGATGCAGCCGGGCGTGACGCTGCGCGACCTGGTGCACGCGATTCCGCTCTACGCCATCAAGGCTGGGCTGCTGACTGTGGCCAAGCAGGGCAAGAAAAATATCTTCTCGGGCCGCATCGTTGAAATCGAAGGGCTGCCCGATCTGAAGGTGGAGCAAGCCTTTGAGTTGTCGGATGCCTCGGCTGAGCGCTCGGCCGCCGGCTGCACGGTGCGTCTGAACAAGGCCCCCGTGATCGAGTACCTGAACTCGAACATCGTGCTGCTCAAGAACATGATTGCGGAAGGCTACGAAGACGGGCGCACCATCCGCCGTCGCATTCAGGGCATGGAAGCCTGGCTGGCCAACCCGCAGCTGCTGGCACCCGATGCCGATGCTGAATACGCCGCCGTGATCGAGATCGACCTGGCTGAGATCACTGAACCCATCGTCTGCTGCCCCAACGACCCGGACGACGCGAAAACGCTGTCGGACGTGGCGGGTGCCAAGATCGACGAGGTGTTCATCGGCTCGTGCATGACCAACATTGGCCACTTCCGCGCTGCGTCCAAGTTGCTGGAAGGCAAGAAGGACATGCCGGTCAAGCTCTGGATGGCACCGCCCACCAAGATGGATGCGAAGCAGCTGACCGAGGAAGGCCATTACGGCGTTTTCGGCGCCGCCGGTGCCCGCATGGAAATGCCCGGCTGCTCGCTGTGCATGGGCAACCAGGCGCAGGTGAAAGAGGGCGCCACGGTCATGTCCACCAGCACGCGCAACTTCCCCAACCGCCTGGGCAAGAACACCAATGTGTACCTGGGCTCAGCCGAACTCTCGGCGATCTGCTCCAAGCTGGGACGCATTCCGACCAAGGCTGAGTACCTGGCCGACGTGGGCGTCATTAACCAGAGCAGCGACAAGATCTACCAGTACCTGAACTTCGACCAGATTGCCGAGTACATGGATGTGGCGGACGGCGTAGGCACCTGATGCGCATTCGCTTGGGCTGACACAAAAAAACCCGCTTCGGCGGGTTTTTTATTGGGTGTGACAGGTCGCGCTGGGTAGGCTGGGTCAAGCGATTTCAGTGGCTTCGCCGGGTTTTACCGGGGCGCGCCAGAAAGCGCCGTAAATATCAAAATTGATAGCTCCTAATGCATATGGGATAAGCGCTGGAGCCAAATTTCACCTAAACTTTTTCCGCCTCGAACACCCGCGCCAGCAGCGCGCCCTTAACTTCGCCCGAGAGCGGAATGCGCACCCGCAGCGGGCTGCCGGCCGCCACCTGAAGGGCCTCGCCTTCGAGGTTCTGCATGGCGGCCAGGCGCACCGTCCGGTTGCCGCTGGGGTGAATGACCTCCAGCAGGTCGCCCACACCAAAGCGGTTCTTGGTTTCGACTTCGGCCCAGCCGTCCTGCACGCTTTTCACCTCACCCACGAACTGGCTGCGCTGCGATTCGGAACTGCCGGTTTCGTAGTTCTGGTAGTCGTTGGCCGGGCGGCGTTCCAGGAAGCCGGGGGTGTAGCCCCGGTTGGACAGGCCTTCGAGTTCGGTGATGAGTGCGGGGTTGAACGGGCGGCCCGCCTCGGCGTCGTCGATGGCGCGGCGGTAGACCTGCGCGGTGCGTGAGACGTAGTACGCACTCTTGGTGCGGCCTTCGATCTTGAGCGAGTCGACGCCGATATCGACCAGACGCTGCACGTACTCCACTGCGCGCAGGTCTTTGCTGTTCATGATGTAGGTGCCGTGCTCGTCCTCCATGATGGGCATCAGCTGGCCGGGACGCTCTTTTTCTTCGAGTAGGTAAATCTGGTCGGCCTTGGGGTGGCGCTTGCCGTCGCCGCATCCGGCAAACGCCTCGTTCTCGTCTTCTTGTGCCTTGTTGAAGTTGAAGTCGCCCTCGATGCGCTGGGCCATGGCTTCGCCGGTGTTGGGGTCCACGGCGGCTTCTTGGGTGGCGTAGTTCCAGCGGCAGGCATTGGTGCAGGCGCCCTGGTTGGAGTCGCGCCGGTTGAAGTAGCCCGAGAGCAGACAGCGGCCCGAGTAGGCAATGCACAGGGCGCCGTGCACGAACACTTCGAGCTCCATGTCGGGGCATTCCTGGCGGATTTTTTCGATCTCGTCCAGGCTCAGTTCGCGCGAAAGGATGATCCGCGTGATGCCCACTTTCTGCCAGAACTTGACCGACATGAAATTGGTGGTGTTGGCCTGCACCGAGAGGTGAATGGCCACCTCGGGCCACTTCTCGCGCACCTGCATGATGAGGCCAGGGTCGGCCATGATGAGCGCGTCCGGACCCATGGCAATGATGGGCTCGATGTCGCGCAAATAGGTCCGCACCTTGTCGTTGTGCGGCAGCAGGTTGCTTGTCAAAAAGAACTTCTTGCCGCGTGCGTGGGCTTCCTCGATGCCAATCTGAATTTGCTCGATGCGAAATTCATTGTTGCGCGCGCGCAGGCTGTAGCGCGGCTGTCCGGCGTAGACGGCGTCGGCGCCAAAATCGAAGGCGGCGCGCATGCGCTCAAGCGAGCCGGCGGGCAAAAGAAGTTCGGGGGCGGGGCGGGTCATGGGTGTTTCCTGTAGGGCGCTTGCGGGCGCAGGTGCGCCAACGCCGCGCAGCGGCTGGGTTTTCGCTTCAGTCCTGAGGGCGAAAACCAATGACGAGCGCGGAAGGCACGCGCCCGTCGGTGTCTCGCGGCAGAGTGGCTGTTTTTTCCAGGGCGCGCAGCACGGCGTCATCCCAGGCCTTGTTGCCTGAGGACTTTGTCAACCGAGTGCCGACGATGGTGCCGTCGGGCGAGGTGCGCACCTCGACTTCGGCGCGGGGGTTCCCGCTCACGGTGTCAGGGTAGACGATGTTGGGTTTCACCTTGGCGGCCACGCGGCCCCCGTAGCCGCCCGATGGCCCGGAGTCGCGCTCGGCGGTTCCGGTGGCAGTGGGCGCACCCGTGGCGCCGGCAAGCCCTTGCATGCGGCGAATGTTTTCCTGGCGGCGCTCGTCGGCGGCCTTGGCGCTGGCCTTCTCAATGGCCTCGTCCTTCTTGCGCTTTTCTTCGGCGAGCTTCTTCTGTTCCTTGTCTGCTTTTTCGCGCTCGGCCTTTTCGCGCTCGGCCTTTTCTTTCTGCAGTTTGTCTTTCTTCTCCTGCTCCACGCGCTGCAGCTCCCTGCGCTGCTTCTCGCGTTCGAGCTTTTCCTTCGCTTCGAGTTCGCGTTTTTCCTTGGCCAGGCGCTGCTTTTCGCGCTCGACGGCAATGTCGGCCTCGCGCGTATCGGGTTCTGCGCGCTGCGGAGGTGCGGGTGGCGGTGGTGTGACCTTGGGAGGAGTAGGCACCACCACGGGCGGCTCGGGTGGGGGCGGCTTGGGCGGCGTCGGCGGCATCGGCGGCTGTGGAGGGCTTGGGGGCTCCACGGCGCGCGGCGCTGCCTGCTGCGGCACAGCAGACCACAGCTCGGCCACTACGGCAGGCTGGTCGCCGCCGCTCTTCCAGGCCACGCCCCAGGTCAGCGCGCCCAGGAGCAGCAGGTGGGCAAGCACCGCGAGCGTGACGGCGCGGCCCCGGCCTGGGGCTGGGGGGGGAGTGAACTGATCGCGATCGTCGTGGGCGTGCATGCGGCTCAAAAATACAGAAGCGTCGGCAGGCTCAGCCGCCTTGCTTGACGGACAGGCCCACGCGCTGCACGCCCGCCCTTTGCAGCGCGTCCATGGCCTTGACCACGGACTCGTACTGCACGCCCTTGTCGGCGGTAATGACCACCGCAGTGTCCTTGCTCTGGTCTTTTTGCCAGGCCAGCGCAGCGAGCCCAATTTCGCGTGCGTTCATGCTGCGTGTGGCATCAGGTGTTTTGAGCTGCAGCGAACCATCTTTGTTCACGATCACCTGCGCGACCACCTTGGGCACGTTCTTTCCCTTGCCCACGCTGGGCACATCGATCAGCCCTGGGGTGAGCATGGGCGCTGTCACCATGAAGATGATGAGCAGTACCAGCATCACGTCGATAAACGGGACCATATTGATCTCGTTGATGGTGCGGCGACTGCGGCCGCGCGAGGCAAGGGCGGGCATGGCGTAGCTCGCTTAATGGCCCGTAGCCGGCACCGGAGGATGCGCGCCCAGGTTGCGCTGCAGGATGTTGGAGAATTCTTCGATGAAGGTTTCCTGGTGGTTGGCCACGCGGTCGATGTCACCGGCAAAGCGGTTGTAGGCAATCACGGCGGGGATTGCCGAAAACAGCCCCAGGGCGGTGGCGACCAGTGCCTCGGCAATGCCCGGTGCTACGGTGGCCAGCGTGACCTGCTCCATGCCGGCAAAGCCAGTGAAGGCGTGCATGATGCCCCAGACCGTGCCAAACAGGCCCACGTAGGGCGAAACCGAGCCGACAGTGGCGAGGAACGACAAGCTGGACTCGATCACGTCCATTTCGCGTTGAAAGCTCGCGCGCATGGCGCGGCGGGCGCCGTCGAGGAGGGTGCCTGCGTCCTGTATGTGGCGCTCGCGCAGCTTCTGGTATTCGCGCATGCCACTGGCAAAAATACGTTCCATGGGGCCGATCTCCTGCGCGGCGCTGGCGGCACGGGCGTAGAGATCGTTGAGGCTGGTGCCTGACCAGAACTCGCGCTCGAAATCTTCGTTCAGTGCCTTGACGCGCTTGATGCCAAAGAGCTTGCGAAAAATCGCTGCCCAGCTGGCCACAGAAACCCCCAGCAGCAGCAGCATGACGAATTGCACCACCCAGCTCGCGTGCAGCACCAGGGTGACGATGGACATGTCTTGCGAATTCATGAAATGGTTTCCAGAAGGGCCGTAGGAATGCGCGCCGGGCGCAGGCTGTGGGCGTCCACCCAGCCAATGCGAACCTCTCCGGCGCACAGGAGCGAGCCGGGTTGGGTCACGGATCGCTCATTATTCAATAGCGCTTGGTGCTTGATTGTCAAGGATGCGCGGCCTTTTTCCATGAGCTCTGCGGTAACAATGAGTGCGTCGTCCAGCCGCGCCGGGGCGTGGTAGCGCAGGTGCGCTTCACTTACGACGAACATACCGCCGCTTTGTTCCCGCAAACCGTGCTGGCCGATCCCCAGGGATCGCAGCCACTCGGTGCGGGCGCGCTCGAAGAACTTGAGGTAGTTGGCGTAGAACACGATGCCCCCGGCATCCGTGTCTTCCCAATACACACGCACCGGGTGCTCAAATAGCATGGTGCTTCAAGCCAGCAGCGCTCGCAGCCGGCGCACCGCTTCCTGCAGGTGGTCCATGGAGCTGGCGGTGGAAAAGCGCAGAAAGCGCTCGGGCTCGTGCGTGCCGAAGTCTCGCCCCGGTGTCACCGCCAGGTGGGCACGGTCCATGAGTGCATAGGCCAGATCCCAGCTGCCTTGCACTCCCAGGCGGGTGGCAGCCTGCGTGCCATCGGCCCAGGCGTAGAAAGCGCCATCGGGCATTACGGGCACATTGAGGCCCAGCTGCTGCAGCTCGGGAATGAAGTAGTCGCGTCGCGCCTTGAAGGCTGCGCGGCGGCGCTCGTATTCAGCGATGCTGTCCGGCTCGAAGCAGGCCAGCGCGGCATGCTGTGCGATCGTGCTGGCGCAAATAAACAGGTTTTGCGCCAGCCGCTCGATGACGGGGACGAGCTGCTCGGGCACCACCATCCAGCCCAGGCGCCAGCCCGTCATGTTGAAGTACTTGCTGAAGCTGTTGATGCTGATGATGTCGTCGGCAATAGCAAGCGCGGTGTGGCCGAACTGCTCTTCGTACGACAGTCCCAGGTAGATTTCGTCGATCAGCGTGATGCCGCCGTGCGCCTGCACCACGCCGTGGATGCGGCGCAGCTCCTCGGGTGCAATGGAGGTTCCGGTGGGGTTCGAAGGCGAGGCCAGCAGCACGCCGCGCGTTTTCTTGCCCCAGGCGGCGCGCACCTTGTCGCTGCTGAGCTGGTAGCGCTCTTCGGCCGTCGTGGGAATAAGCACTGCCGTTCCTTCGGCTGCGCTGACGAAATGGCGGTTGCAGGGGTAGCTCGGGTCGGGCATCAGCATTTCGTCGCCCGCCTCGATCAGCGCCAGGCAAGCGAGCTGCAGCGCGGCCGACGCGCCGGCGGTGACCACGATGCGCCGCGCCGGCACCTGCACGCCAAAGCGCTCGGCGTACCAGCCACTGATGCGCTCGCGCAGTGCCGGCATGCCCAGGGCCTGCGTGTACTGGGTGGACCCATCTGCAATGGCGCGGGCCGCAGCCTCCTGGACCAACGGCGGCGCGGTGAAGTCGGGCTCACCGATGTTGAGGAAAATCATCGGCTCGGCGCTGCCTGCCACGGCATGCGCCAGGGTCTGCGCCGCCTTGGCCACTTCCATGACGTAGAACGGCTCGATGCGCTGCGCGCGCGCAGACACCCTCATGGCGCCGTCTTGGGCGCGCGCACGCTCCCCGGATCCTTGGCGACTTCGGCCGGGCGAAGGGACGGCGCCAGGCCGCCGAGCACACCGTTGATGTACTTGTAGCCGTCGGTGCCGCCAAAATCCTTGGCCAGCTCGATGTATTCGTTGAGCACCACCCGCCAGGGCACATCCAGGCAGTGCTGGAATTCGTAGGCGCCCATCCACATCACCGCGCGCTCGATCGGCGAGATTTCGGCCAGCTTGCGGTCCAGCAGCGGCACGATCAACGCGTCGAGCTGGTCCGCGCCCGCAATGCAGCCGTGCAAAAGTGCGTCGTAATGTACCGAGTCGGCCTTGTGAAAGCCCGCCAGGTCGCGCGTGAAGAGGTCGATGGCGGTGGCGTCGTTGCGCCCCACCAGGTGCTGGTACAGCGCCTGCAGCGCAAATTCGCGCGAGCGGCTGCGCGCTGATTTGGCCGACGCCTTGCGCCCGCCGGTGCTGGTGAGCTTGCCGGCGTGAGGGGCGGCGGGGGCATGGGAAGTGGTTGCAGCCGGCACATTGGCCGTGGCGCCTGCTTCCATCTGGCCCTCGGGGGTGGCGTCGATCATTCAAGCTCCTCCAGCAGATTGGCCATTTCAACGGCCACGCGCGCCGCGTCGCGGCCCTTTTCGTGTTGGCGGGCGATGGCCTGCTCCAGGTTTTCCGTGGTGAGGATGGCATTGGCCACTGGCAGGTGGTAGTCCAGCGCAATGCGCGTGACGCCCGCAGCCGATTCGTTGGCCACCAGCTCGAAATGGTAGGTTTCGCCCCGAATGATGCAGCCCAGCGCAATCAGTGCGTCGTATTCGTCCTGCTCGGCCAGCGCCTGAAGCGCAGTCGGCACTTCGAGTGCGCCGGGCACGGTCACGTGGCGGATGTTTTCCTCATGCACGCCCAGCGCCAGCAGCTCGGCGCGGCAGGCCTCGGCCAGGGCGGTGGTAATGCCTTCGTTGAAACGTGCCTGCACCATGGCGACGTGCAGCTTGCTGCCGTCCTGTTTGTCTGCATTTCCTTTGTCTGCGCCGAACATGGGTGTTGTTCCTATTCTTTCGGGATGTAACCGGTGATTTCGAGTCCGTAGCCTGCCATGCTGGGCATGCGGCGCGGCTGGCCCATGAGCTGCATGCGCACGACGCCGCATTCGCGCAGGATCTGGGCGCCCACGCCATAGGTGCGCAGATCCATGCGTCCGCGCTCGGGCGCGTGGGCGGCGCGGGCCGTGCCATCGAACTGGGCCAGCAACTGCTCCGCGCTCTCGCCGCAATTGAGCAGCACGGCCACCCCGCGTTCCTGGCTGGCGATGTACTGCAGGCTGGTGTCCAACCCCCAGGAGTGCATGGCGCGGTTCACTTCCAGCGCATCGAGCACCGACAGCGGCTCGTGCACCCGCACCGGAACCGAATCGCCCTCCTGCCACTGGCCGCGCACCAGCGCGATATGCACCGCCTGGCTGGGGCCGTCGCGGAACGCATGGGCGGTGAATTCGCCAAAGGCGGTCTGCAGGGTTCGGGTGCCGACTTTTTGTACCAGCGATTCGGTGCGACTGCGGTGTTCGATGAGGTCGGCAATCGTGCCGATCTTGATCCCGTGCTCGGCCGCAAACAGCTGCAGATCGGGCAGGCGCGCCATGGTGCCGTCGTCCTTCATGATCTCGCAGATCACGGCGGCCGGGCTGCAGCCGGCCATGGCTGCCAGGTCGCAGCCGGCTTCGGTATGGCCCGCGCGCATCAGCACGCCGCCATCGACGGCCTGCAACGGAAAGATATGGCCGGGTTGCACCAGGTCATCCGCTTGCGCATGGGCCGCCACGGCGGCCTGCACGGTGCGTGCGCGGTCGGCCGCCGAAATACCGGTGGTCACGCCCTCGGCGGCTTCGATGGACACTGTGAACGCCGTGGAATGCTTGGCGCCGTTGCGTGTGGCCATGGGCGGCAGGCGCAGGCGCTCGCAGCGCTCGCGGGTGAGTGTCAGGCAGATCAGGCCGCGGCCAAAGCGGGCCATGAAGTTGATGGTCTCTGGCGTGACGTGGTCGGCGGCCAGCACCAGGTCGCCTTCGTTCTCGCGGTCTTCCTCATCGACCAGGATCACCATGCGCCCGGCGCGTATTTCTTCAACAATGTCTTGCACCGGAGAGATCGGTGCGATGGCAGAGCCAGGAAGGGGGGCGTTCATCGGAGGCTTTCGAAGGTGGAGCGTGGCAAGCGGCGCGCGCAGCGCACCCAGGGAAGGCCGGGCCCGCCAGCCGATCCAAAGAACATGCGCCGGCGCTGCCGACAACGGGCCGGCCGAACAAAGTCGACGGAGACGGCCGGGAAAACCCGGAATTTTACGGGAAGCGCGCCGGGGAGGGTACGGGGGTCTATTGCGGCTCGCCCCGTTCCAGTTCCACGTCGGACATCGGATAGGCCACGCAAGGCAGGACGCAGCCCGCCTGCAGCTCTTCGGTGCTCAGGCCCGGCCATTCGATGGCGTAGCGCACTTCGCCGGCAATTAGATGGCCAATGCAGGTGCGGCAGGTGCCGTTGCGGCACGAACTCGGCCAGTCAATTCCGCCTTGCTCCATGGACAGCAGCAGCGACTGCTCAAGCCAGGCGTCGCAACTGGCGCCTTCGGGGACCACCTGCGCGGTGAAAAATGGAACCTGGGACGGAAGCGGTGAAGTGGTCATTCGAAAGAAATGGGCGCGCCCGGCAACAGGTAAGCGCTGAGCGAGAGGATCAAGGGGCGCGGCCGAACACCAGGAGCAGGTTGTTGGCCGGCAGGGCGTGGCGTTCCTGCAGATCCAGACCGGCTTGCTGCGCGGCTTGGCGAACGTCTTCCAGGCGCCGCAAGCCCCAGGCGGGGTCGCGCTCGCGCAGGCTGGCATCAAAGGCAAGATTGCCGGGCGCCGTCGGCACGTCGTCCTCCAGGTAGGGTCCGTAGGTGACCAGTCGGCCGTTCGGGGCAAGGTGGCGCGCGGCGCCCTGCATCAAGCCTGCGCAGCAGGCCCAAGGGGCAATGTGCAGCATGTTGGCGCAGTAGATCAGGTCGAAGGGCTGCTTGAACGCTGGGCCTGTGGCGGGCCAGCGCGGGGCACGTACGTCGAGCTGCACCGGCGCGCGCACCTTGCCAGCGCCAGTTTGCGCTGCCCAGGCACGGATGGAGTCAAAAGCATCTTCCTGCCTGTCGCTGGGCTGCCAGTGCCAGCCGGGCAGGGCTGCGGCAAAGCAGGCTGCGTGCTGGCCGGTGCCGCTGGCAATCTCCAGCGCCTCGCCACTCGGGGCGAGCAAGGCACGCAGTCGCTCCAGGATTGGGGCGCGGTTGCGCTCTGCGGCTGGGCTGTGTTGCGGTACGCTCATGAAAATCAATAAAAAATGGTCTTTAGCGCAATGCAGGTAACGAAAGTAAGCTATAAAAAATATAGCTATACGCAAGGAAAATATGTAAGCGACGGGCCTGTAAGTGCATAAAAAATAGGCACTGGCACAGAAACCCATGCCCAACACCGACTTGCGCGCCCCATACCGGGCTTACCCCAAGTTATCCCCAGGATTGTCCTGTGAACGCAGGGACAAGTGGCGGTTTCAGATTCTGATCAGGGTGCACAAATTTTCAGCGCCGCTGGAAATATTCTTAAAAATCAATGGATTGCGCGTTTAGTACAGTGCTCATCCCGGCTTATCCACACGATTGTCCAAGTTTTCCAGGGACAAGGACGGATGCGCTGCAACGGCCTGATGGCTTGTGGATCAGGGCGCGACGGTCACGCCTTTCCAGAACGCCACGTGCCCGCGAATCTGCTCCGCTTCGGGCTTGGGGTCAGCGTAGGTCCAGGCGGCTTCGGGGTTCATTTCGCCATCCACCAGCAGCGAGAAATAGGTGGCCTGGCCTTTCCACGGGCACATGCTCTTGTGGTTGCTGAAACCGAAGTATTCGCGCTTGAGCGCGGATTCGGGGAAGTAATGGTTGCCTTCCACCAGCACGGTGTCGTCGCTTTCGGCAACGGTCACGCCGTTCCAGACTGCTTTCATGATGCTCCTTGGGGCAGCGCGGGGCTGCGGTGATGTGCCAAACAAATGGGGTCGAATGCCGCTGCGTGCGCACCGCCGCAGCGATGCCGTCAGAATGCCCGCATGTCTACCTTAGCCGATTATTCCCAAGGCGCCGCCTTTGTGCGAGGCCAGTACATGCCCATTGCAGAGGCGTCCATTCCGATCACCGATTGGGGCTTCCTGCGCTCCGATGCGACCTACGACGTGGTGACGGTGTGGGAGGGCGCGTTTTTTCGGCTCGACGCCCATCTGGAACGCTTTGCGCGCAGCTGCCAGAGTTTTAGGCTCGACCCCGGCCTGTCACCCGCGCAGATCACAGGCGTGCTGGAGCGCTGCGTGCGCCTCTCGGGACTGCGCAGCGCCTATGTGGAGATGATTGCCACGCGCGGCCAGCCCCCTTGGGGCTCGCGCGATCCGCGCCAGGCAGTCAACCAGTTCTACGCGTTTGCCGTGCCCTACGTCTGGATTGCCAACGACGCACAGCGCGAGCGTGGCTTGAACCTGGTGGTCAGTGAGGTGCAGCGAATCCCTGCCAGCAGCGTCGATCCGCGAGCCAAGAACTACCACTGGAACGACTTGACCATGGGGCTGTTGGGCGCCCTGGATGCAGGGGGCGACACCGTGGTGCTGACCGACGGTGCCGGCAACGCGGTGGAGGGACCGGGATTCAACCTGTTCTGCGTCAACGCGCAAGGCGTGCTGGTCACGCCTGCCCAGGGCGTGCTCGAAGGCATCACCCGGCGCACCGTGATCGAAATTGCGCAGGCGGCCGGTCTGCCGATCGAGCAGCGGGCCCTGCCCGAGCCCGAACTTCGGGGCGCGCGCGAGGCATTTGTCACCAGCTCGGGCGGCGGCGTGCTGCCCGTGACGCGCATCGATGGCCGGCCCGTGGGCGACGGCCTGGTGGGCCCGGTCACGCAGAAATTGCTCAGCACCTACTGGGATTGGCACCGTGATCCACGCTTCAGCCTTGCCGTCAATTACGCGGATGTGGCTTCAGTCAAATAGCGCATCAAAGCCCTGTTCGGGGAAGAAGCGCCGCTCGCGGTAGTAGAGGCGCGTGGGGCCAGGCAAGGCGTGTTCGCGCACCGCGTGGCGCGCATCGCCGGGGTAGCAGATCACGCGCGTGCCGCCATCGTCAAAGGCCTGCGGCAGGATGGTGGGCGGACGCCGGCACGAAGCCGCTTCCAGCACCTGCGCCGCGCTGGCGTACCGCGCAAGGTGTGCGAGGCTCATGATTTGCGGCGGGGCCAGGTCGATGGCGCCGTCCCGGTACTGCTCCAGTGCGGTGCGCGGCGCGATCCACAGCGTATCTACGGTTTCCTCGTCGTCGTGCCGCGCCACTTGGCCGGAAGGGGCGCGCGCCACAAAAAACCGGGTGTCAAAGCGCCGGCTCGACATGCTGGGCGCCACCGGCGTGATCCAGCGGGACCACGGCAGCAGAGCGCGCGTCTGCAGGCGCAGGGCCAGGGTCTCCAGCACGCTGGTGAAGGCCTGCCCCCCGCGCAGGCGCTTGCGCGCATCGCCAGCGTCAACACCTTGGCCTGCGGTCTGGGGCTCGGCCAGCAGCAAACCGCATTCTTCCAGTGCTTCGCGCAATGCGGCCACGTACAAGGCAGCTGCAGTTGCGGGCGTGGTGCAGGCCTCGCCCAATTGCTGCGCCAGGGTCGAGTGGGGCTGGTCCAGATGGCTTGCCCCGTCGGTGAAATGGTCTTCCCCCTCGAGTTTTCCGCCCGGGAACACATAGATACCGGCCATGCTCGATGCCTTGGCATGGCGCCGCAGCAGCAGCACCTGCATGCCTGCAGCGCCATCCTGCAGCAGCACGACACTGGCTGAGTCGCGTGGGGGTTCCTGGCTGGTGGGCGGGGCAGCGTGCATGGTGGGAGTCAAAGCGCAGAGTCTCGCACGGCAACCGGGACCGCGCTTTTTCCACGTAAAGTACGCCTTGATACATCGTCTGGATCAGGAGAAAAAGCAATGCAGTTGGATTTCAAAGGCCGAGTGGCCATCGTGACCGGAGCAGGCGGCGGTCTGGGGCGCGCGCATGCGCTGGCGTTGGCTGCGCGCGGCGCGCGCGTACTGGTCAATGACCTGGGCGGCGGGGTGCATGGCGAAGGCGGCTCGGTGAGTGCCGCGCAGAAGGTGGTGGACGAGATTCGCGCCGCCGGCGGCGAGGCGCTGGCCAATGGTGCGTCAGTCACCGACTTTGAGGCAGTGCAGGCCATGGTTGGACAGGCCATCGACGCCTGGGGCCGGGTGGACGTGCTGGTGAACAACGCCGGTATCCTGCGCGACAAGAGTTTTGCCAAGATGGAAATGCAGGATTTCCGCACCGTGGTGGATGTGCACCTGATGGGCGCGGCGCACTGTTGCAAGGCGGTCTGGCCGCACATGGTGGCGCAAGAATACGGCCGCATCGTGATGACGACTTCGTCCACCGGCCTGTACGGCAACTTTGGCCAGAGCAACTACGGCGCAGCCAAGCTCGCGCTGGTGGGCCTCATGCAGACGCTGGCGCTCGAAGGGGCGAAGCACCACATCCATGTCAATGCCCTGGCGCCCACGGCCGCCACGCGCATGACCGAGGGCCTGATGCCGGCCGAGGTACTTGCCATGCTCCTACCCGAAGCCGTGGTACCGGCCATGCTGGTGTTGGCGCACGAGACCGCGCCCACGCGCACCACGCTGTGCGCCGGCGCCGGCAGCTTCGAGGCCGCACATGTCACGATGACCCAGGGCATTTACGTCGGCACCGGACCCGACGCACCCGAGCAGCTCGCCGCACGCCTGGCCGAAGTGACTGCACGCGCTGGCGACACGGTCCCCGGCAGCGGCGCTGCCCAGGGCGCGCTGGAAGTTCAGAAGGCCATGGCAGCGCGCGGCTGATCGGGCTCAAGGCCTCTGCGGGCGGCAGGAATTTCCTTGCCGCAGCGCGGAGCCGGGCTGCGTGCTAAGTTCCGCGAACTTAAAAAACAGCCAACGGCACGTAATTCCATGAGTTCCCTCCAGGACGCAATCCGCGCACAGCCTCTCTCCGGCATCCGCCGCGGCATTGAGAAAGAGGGCTTGCGCGTGCAGCCTTCGGGCGAGCTGGCACTCACGCCCCATTCGGCTGCGCTGGGCTCGGCGCTGACCCACCCGCACATCACCACCGATTACAGCGAATCGCAGATCGAGCTGGTGACGGGCGCGCACTTGGCCATCGGCGATTGCCTGGGTGAGCTCACGCGCATTCACCAGTTCGTGCACCGCACGCTGGCGGCCCAGGGCAATGAGCGCGTGTGGGCGTCCAGCATGCCCTGCCGCCTGCCCACCGACGAGACGATTCCACTGGCGCGGTTCGGCAGCTCGAACGTGGGCCGCGCCAAGAGCGTCTATCGCATGGGTCTGGGCCACCGCTACGGACGGCGCATGCAGACCATTTGCGGCATTCACTACAACTGGTCGATGCCGGGGGTCACCAGCGAGCAGTATTTCGCGCTGATCCGCAATTTCCGGCGCCACGCCTTTGTGCTGCTGTACCTGTTCGGCGCTTCGCCCGCGCTGTGTTCCTGCTTTGCCCAGGGCCGGCCGCACGCTTTGCAGCCGCTCGGGCCCGACGCTTTGTACCTGCCGCATGCCACTTCGCTGCGCATGGGGCGCCTGGGATACCAGAGCGACGCGCAGGCCACCCTGGCGGTGAGCTACAACGGCCTTGATGGCTACGCGCAGTCGCTGCACCAGGCGCTGACCCAGCCCTACCCCGCCTACGAGGCAGTGGGCATCCGCAACCCTGGAGGCGATTACAACCAACTGGGCACCAGCTTGCTGCAGATCGAGAACGAGTTCTACGGCACCATCCGCCCCAAGCGCGTGATCCGTCCCGGCGAACGCCCGCTGCATGCCCTGCGCGAGCGCGGTGTCGAATACGTTGAAGTGCGCTTGATGGACCTGGACCCCTTCGTTCCGGTGGGCATCACCGCCGAGACCATGCGGTTGCTTGACGTGTTTCTACTGCACTGTCTGCTCTCGGACAGTCCGCACGACACGCCGGACGAGATCACCGAGATCAAGCACAACCAGCACCTTACGGCGGCGCGGGGACGCGAGCCTGGCCTTTGGCTGCTGCGCGGCGGGCGTTCGGTGCCTTTGGTCGAATGGGCAGCCGAAGTGCTGGAGGCGTGTACTCCCTATGCGGCCGCCCTCGATGCAACGCATGAAGGAACGGCGTTTTCCGCAGCGCTGGCCGGCGCGCGCGCTACTCTAGCTGCCCCAGAGACCACGCCCTCGGCACGCATCCTCCAGGCGATGGCGCAGCAGCCCGAGGGCGGATTTGTGGGTTTTGCCGCCCAGTGCTCGGCCCGAGCGCGCGATGCGCTGCTGGCCCTGCCCTGGAGCCCACAGAATCAGGCGCAGTTTGAAGCCATGGCGGCAGCGTCCTGGGAGGCGCAAAAGGCCATTGAAGCGGCTGATACACAGTCTTTCGAGGACTGGCGCCTGGAATACATGTCGGCCCAGCACCTGGGTTGAACGCTTGGGCGAGCGTCTCTGTCCGCGTGGCTGGCAGGGGCTCCGTCAGCGTTCTTCAAAGCTGCCGCGCCCGGTGCGCGGGTAGCGCTTGCCGTTGCTGTCGGTGCAGGTAAACGACGTGCATTCCTTGATGTGGGTGCGTTCCTGCCGGTCAGGGTGAGTCGGCCTGGGCCGCACTGGCCATGCGGGCGGCTGCACCACCACCACTTGGGGGCGGTTCGCGCGGGCCGCCTCGGCCTGCGCGTAGCCCTCGGGGCCAAGGCAGGAAAAATCCATCTGGCGCTGCGCCGCTTCAAGTCGGGCCGCTTGTTCTTCGGGCGTGCGCGCGCTGCCAGCGGCCGCGGCGCTCAACTGGCGCCGGGCGTTGGTGCACGCAGCCGAATTGGCATAGTCGAGCGGGGCGCCCTGCCGTGCGCGGCGCTCGTCCCGCGCTTTTTTGGCTTCACGCTCTTCACGGCGCTCGGCCGCGTCAGCGTCGGCCGCGAGGCGCTCGCGCATGCGCTGGGCGGCTTCTTCGCTCGCAGCGCGTTCGCGCGCCAGTGCTTCGGCGCTCTTGCGCGCCTCCACCTCGTGGCTGCGATCGCCCGCGTCGCAGGCCCCGTCGGTGTAGGTCACCTTGCCGGTGCGCGCGTCCGTGCAGCGAAGCACCTGGGCTTGCGCCGGCAACGGCAACACCATCGCGACGCAGGTGCAGCAAAGCGCTGCGCCCAACCGCAGCGCCCAACGATGCAAAGGGCTGATGTCCACGGTAGGCCTCAGGGCATGTCTTCCGAGCGCGGCTGCCACTGGCCGCTCTTTGGGTTGTACCGGTCGTAGTCGGTGCGGGGGGTGCCGTCGGAATTGCGGCCGGGGCGGCTGGCACGCGCCCGCTCTTCGCGCTGGCGTTGGGCCAGTTCGCGCTCGCGCCGCTCGCGCTCGAATTGATCGCGCTGGCGCTGGGCATCGCCGCGGGCCCGTTCGTCACGCTCACGCTGGGCACGGTTGTGATCGCGATCGCGGTCCCGCTCCCATTGGGTGCGATCGCGTTCGCGCTGGATGCGGTCGCGCTCGCTGCGCTCACGCGCTGCCTGGCGATCCCGCCAGGCTTGCCGCTCGCGGTCGTTGCGCATGTCTTCCCAGCGGTCGTTGTCGCGCCGCACCACTGGGTATGCGGGGTAAGTGGCGTAACCGGGGGCGTCGTAGATCACCCCTGCGCCGTAGACGGGTGTGGGTGCATAGCCACCGGAATAATAGGGATCGCCGGGCGCGGTGGCGCAGCCAGCGCTTGCGGCAAGCAGCACGGAGGCCGCGGTGATTTTGAGAAGGCGCTTCGATGGCATGGTGACACTCCTGCGGCGGGGGCTGGCCCGCGGTCTGCGGTATCCGTTGCAGGGGGATGCGACGGGTCTTACCCAGCTTATACGCCCGGACTGCTCCGTCCGTTGACGGCCAATACCTACACTGCGTGTACTTTGCCTGCGCTATTTGTTTGCAGCCAGATGTATCAGGGCAGCAGCACCTTGCGCAGCGTGTTGGCCAGGTCTTCCGCAACAAACTTGGCGACATAGCCATCGGCGCCCACGCTGCGCACATGGTCCTCGTTGGCCGAACCGGAAAGGGAGGAGTGAATCACCACGGGAAGGCCGCTCAGGCGCGCGCTTTGCTTGATGTTGCGCGTGAGAGTAAAACCATCCATCTCCGGCATTTCCAGATCGGTCAGGACCAGGGCCACCTTGTCTTGCACGGTCTTGCCTTCGGCTTCGGCCTCATCGGCCAGTGCATTGAGCCGATCCCAGGCCTCTTTGCCCGATTTGGTCATTTCGTAGGGCGCCTGCAGCACCTTGAGCTCCTGCTCGATGAGCGAGCGCGCGACAAAGGAATCGTCGGCCGCCAGCACGATGGTGCCGGGTTTGAGCATGAGCCTGGCGCCCACTTTTTGCGGGTCCACCTGGTGCTCATCGGACGGCGAGACCATTTGCAAAATGGCTTCGACATCGAGCACCTGCGCCAGACGGGTGTTGTCGGTGTTGCCGTCCAGCCGCGCAATGCTGGTAACGAGTTTTCCGGCCGAGCCGCTGGACTCGGCCGACATCACCTGGTTCCAGTCGAGACGGGCAATGTCCTCCACCGACTCCACCGCAAAGGCCTGCGTGGTGCGCGCAAATTCGGTCACCAGCATGATGTTGAGGCCTGTCTTGGGTGTGCAGCCGACGATGGAAGGCAGATCGAGCACCGGAATCACTTGACCACGCAGGTTGACCACCCCCAGCGAATGCGGTGAGGCCCCCACAATGGGCGTGATGGCCGGCATGGCCACGATTTCGCGGATCTTGAAGACGTTGATACCGAACAACTCCGACTGGCCCAGCGCACTGTCGGCCCCCAGACGAAACAGCAACAGCTCGAACTTGTTGCTGCTGGTGAGGTTGGTCCGTTCGTCGATTTCCTGCTGGGCAGTCTTCATGGGAAAAATCCTTTGCGCGCTATGGGCGCGGGTGGGCAAATTCTAGGGGCGCCAGCCGTTGGCGGCGCGGGAGATTCTCAGGCAATACCCGTGGGTCCCGGGGCCACAGCCGTCCCATGGGGCCATGTCCATAAGCGTTCCATATGAAATTGATAGCTATAAAGCCTTTATGGATAAGCGTCAGATGCCAATTTCTATGTTTTTTTGCCCCCACCGTGCTGCTTCGTAGATCGGTTCGCAGCGCAGCTCGGTCTTTACAGAGTTGGCAATGAAGCAGGATTCGTGGGCCTCGTGGTGCAGGGCGTCGATTTGGTCGCGCGTGGGCAGGGCGGCGCCAGAAAACCTGACCTCGGGGCGCAGCGTCACCACCGTCATGGCCATCCTGCCCTCGGCGTTCTTCTGCATCATGCCGCGGGCAGCGTCGGCATAACGGTCCACGCAGAAGCCGCGGCGGGCGGCAATGGACAGGAACCACAGCATGTGGCAACTCGACAGAGACGCCACAAAGGCTTCCTCAGGGTCTACCGCCGATGCGTCGGACCAGGGCAGTGGCACCACATGCGGGGACGACGAGCCGGCGATCTCGGTACCCCCATCGAAACGGATGTGGTGCCGGCGGCTGTAGCGCTGGCCCAAAAAGTCCTGTTCGCCCCGTTCCCACAGGATGTCGGCCCCATGCTCTGCCATGCAGTTCTCCATTTGCTATTGAAAAAATAGCTCCAACTGCATATAAACAGTGCGATAGAGGCTATTTTCACTCATATTTTCAGCCTCCGGCAGGCCCTTGTCTACTTCGCGGCGCCGGCCAGCGGCGTGAAGCGCGCCTGCTCGGGTGCCTTGCCAGCCAGTGTGACCGACACCACGGCCTTGAGTCCGGGGGTGGAGGCGTAGGTGCCGACGCCCTTCAGGCGGTTGTCGCCGTCGGGTGTGAGCGCAACGGTGGCGCGGGTCTTGCCCGAGAGCAGCGTGGCCGTGCCGGTGGCGCCCGCCGCGCTGATCTTCTGGCCCGCATGGTCGGTCAGGTAGACCAGCACCGGCTTGTCCTTGGGTTCGGGGCTGCTGTGGTCCAGCACCAGTTCAAAGTGGTACACGCCCGCCATGCGCAGTTGGCCGCCATGGGGGGCCTGCTGGGTGTCGAGGTGGGCGTCGTCGTGCGCCAGGGCGCCGCCGGCGGCGAGCAGGCTGGCCACGGCCAGGGCGGGGAACCAGAAGATTTTTTTCATGGGTTGCTCCTTGTAGAAGGCGGGGGTCGAAGAATCAGAAACTCTCTTGCGGGCCATCGGTGCTGCGCGCGGCGAGCAGGCGTGCCAGGGGTTTTTGGCCCCAGCGCCAGAACATCAGCGGCGTGAGGAAGGTGTCGAGCAGCGTGGAGCTGACCAGGCCGCCGAAGATCACGACGGCCACTGGGTGCAGCACCTCCTTGCCGGGCGCATCGGCCGAAACCAGGAGCGGTACCAGCGCGAACGCGGCCACCAGTGCGGTCATCAGCACCGGCGTCAGGCGCTCAAGCGAGCCGCGCACGATGAGCTCGCGGCCAAAGTGTTCGCCTTCGAAGGCGCACAGGTTGATGTAGTGGCTGATCTTGAGAATACCGTTGCGCGTGGCGATGCCGGTGAGCGTGATGAAGCCCACCAGCGCGGCCACCGACAGCGGCTGGCCGGAAATCCACAGCGCGATCACGCTGCCCACAAGCGCGAGCGGAATGTTGCCCATGATGATGAGGGTGAGCGCCGTCGAACGGTAGCGGCTGTACAGCACCAGGAAAACCATGGTGAGCGACAGCAGTGCCAGCAGGGCAATCAGCCGCGAGGCCTCCTCCTGCGCCTGAAACTGGCCTTCGAGCGCCACCGAATAGCCTTCGGGCAGCGCCTTGGCGGCGATTTCCGCGCGGATACCGGCGACCACGCGCGCCATGTCGCTGCCGTCGGTGTTGGCCGAGAGCACGATGCGGCGGCGCGCGTTCTCGCGGCTGACCTGGTTGGGGCCGTCGCCGTCCTCGATCGTCGCGAGCTTGGCGAGCGGCACCGCGCCCATGGGGGTTTCGATGAGCAGGTTTTGCAGCGCCACCAGGCTCCGGCCGCTTTCGGGCAGGCGCACCACCAGGTCGAAACGCCGGTTGCCATCGACGATCTGCGTGATGCGTTCGCCTTCGACCATTTGCTGGAGTGAACGCAGGAGCGCGCCCGGCGCCACGCCGTAGCGCGCGGCCTGGTCGTAGTCCACATGGATTTTGATCTCCGGGATCAGCACCTGTTTCTCGATCTGCAGGTCGGTCAGGCCCGGCACGCTGGCCAGGCGTGTGCGCAGCTCGGCCGCCAGCGTGCGCAGGGTGGCCAGGTCGTCGCCGTACACCTTGAGCGCGATCTGCGCCCGCACCCCCGAGAGCAGGTGGTCGAGCCGGTGCGAGATGGGCTGGCCGACGTTGCTTGCCGCCGGCAGAACACTCAAGCGCGTGCGGATGTCCTGGATGATGGCGCTGCGGCCGCGCGCCGAGGGCTTGAGGTCCACGTCCATCTCGGTGTAGTGCACCCCCTCGGCGTGTTCGTCGAGCTCGGCGCGGCCGGTGCGCCGGCCCACCTGGGTGACCTCGGGGACGCCGGCCACGATCTCCTCGGCCAGCACGCCGATGCGGTTGGATTCGGCCAGCGAGGTGCCGGGGTTGAGCACCACGTTCACCGTCAGCGTGCCTTCGTTGAAATCGGGCAGGAAGGCGCGCGGGAAGAAGGGCACCGTGGCGGCCGCCAGCACCACGGCCAGCAGCGCCGCGGCCAGCAGTGCGCCCGAGTGGCCGAAAGACCAGTGCAGCAGCCGCGCGTCCCAGCGCTTGAGATGGGCCACCAGCGCGCTGTCGCCATGGCCCATCTGCTTCATGCGCGGCAGCAGGTAGTACGCCATCACCGGCGTGAGCGTCACCGAGACCACCATACTGGCCAGAATCGAGACGATGTAGGCCACGCCCAGCGGCGTGAACAAGCGCCCCTCAATGCCCGGCAGCACGAACAGTGGCACGAACACCAGCACGATGATGACGGTGGCATAGACGATGGCCGAGCGCACTTCCAGCGTGGCGCTGGCAATCACCGCCGCCACGGGGTGCGGCTGGGGCAGGGCGCTGTTGAGCTTGAGCCGGCGCAGCACGTTTTCCACCCCGACCACCGCGTCGTCCACCAGCTCGCCAATGGCAATGGCCAGGCCGCCCAGCGTCATGGTGTTGATGGACAGGCCGAAGTAGTGGAACACCAGTGCCGTCGCCAGCAGGGACACCGGAATCGCGGTCAGCGAGATCAGCGTGGTGCGCATGTTGAGCAGGAACAGGAACAGCACCACCGCCACCAGGATCGCGCCGTCGCGCAGGGCTTCCTGGACGTTGTGCACCGAGTGCTCGATGAAATCGGCCTGCTTGAACAAAAACTTCGGCGCTTCGATGCCAGCGGGCTGGTTTTTTTCCAGTTCGCCCAGCGCCCGCTCGACCTCGCGCGTCAGCGTCACGCTGTCGGCGCCGGGCTGCTTTTGCACCGACAGGATGACCGCCGGCTTGCCGTTGTAGCCGCCGTCGCCGCGTTTGGCGGCCGGTGCCATCTTCACATCGGCCAGTTGGCGCAGCAGGATGGCTTGGCCGTTCTTGACGGCGACCACCACGTTCTGCAGGTCCCGCAGGCGGCTGGTGCGGCCGAGCTGGCGGATCAGGTATTCGCGGCCCTCGGACTCCAGAAAACCGCCGCTGGTGTTGGCACCAAAGTCGCGCAGCGCGGCTTCGAGTTTTTCGCGCTCCACGCCCAGTGCCTGGAGCTGCGCCGGCTTTATTTCGACCCGGTACTGGCGCACCTCGCCGCCGATGGGCGTGACCTGGGCAATGCCCGGAATCGTCAGCAGGCGCGGGCGCATCACCCAGTCGGCGTACTCGCGCACCTGCATGGCGCTGACCTTGGCGGGGTCGGCGGGCAGGGCGATGAGCAGAATTTCGCCCATGATGGACGAGATCGGCCCCATCTGCGCCACCACGCCCGGTGGCAATTGTTCGCGCACCAGGTTCAGGCGCTCGGCGATCTGCTGGCGGTTCTTGTAGATGTCCGAGCCCCATTCGAACTCGACGTAGACGATGGACAGGCCGACGCCCGAGACCGAGCGCACCCGCGTCACGCCCGGCATGCCGTTCATGCCCGACTCGATGGGGAAGGTGACGAGCTGCTCAACCTCTTCGGGAGCCATGCCGCCGGCTTCGGTCATCAGCGTCACGGTGGGTTTGTTCAGGTCGGGAAACACGTCCACCGGCATCTGGCGCACCGTGAGCACGCCGTAGACCACCAGCAGTAGCGAGACCCCGAGCACGATCATCCGCTGGCGCAGGCTGGTCTGGATCAGAAAGGCGAACATGTCAGCGCACCTGGGCCAGCAGCGCGGCCCCATCGGTCACCACACGTTCGCCCTGGGCCAGGCCCTGGGTGACGGCCAGCTCCAGGGCGCCCAGCGCCTGCGCCGTCACCGGGCGTTGCACGAAGCGCTCGGCTGCGGTGTGCACCCACACGGCGGTCTCGCCGGTGGAGGTCTTGACGAGCGCACCGCGCGGAACCGCCGCGCCGTGCACGCGCGCCGCCGTGGTGGCGAGCACCGTCAGCGGCTGCCCCACGGCTAGGTCCGGGCCGCCCGGCTGCACGCGAAACAGCAGCACCTGGGCCTGCTCGCGCAGTTGCCGCCCGCTGCCCACGTAGCCCAGATCGAGCGCGCCGCCGGGCACGGCGGCGCTGGCCCGGGCCACACCGCCGGCCGGCAGGGGGTCATAGGCCAGGGCTTCGACCGACAGCCGCGCCGGGTCAACCACCTCGAACAGCACGTCTTTTGCGTCCACCACCTGGCCGGCGACGGCGTGGGCGGCGCTCACCACGCCCGAAATGGGCGCGCGCAGGGCTTCGGCCTGGTTCAGACCGCTGCCCAGCGCGCTGCGGCGCTGGCGCAGGGCGTCGCGTTCCAGGCGTGTCGCGTCTATGGTGGCCTGCGGCACAGCGCCTTCGAGCTGCGCGTAGCGCGCCGCCTTGCGCTCGGCAATCGCGAGCTGGGCCGCGATCTCGGCGATCTGCGCCAGATTGCTGCCGCGCTCCATGCTGCTGAGCACCGGCCGCAGTTGCGCCAGCAGCTCGCCTTTGCGCACGGCCTGGCCCAGTACCGGCAGGCCGGCACCGGTGGCCTCCACGCGCCCGGCCTGGCCCGCCTGCACCAGGCCCCCGGCACGTGCGTCGGCCACCACCGTGCCGGCCAATTCCACCGTGACCGCCAGCTCCTGCACCACCGCCACGCGGGTGCGCAGGCCCAGTTGCCGCTGCACCGCCTTGGGGACGAACAAGCTGCCGTCCTCCAGGCGCTGGGGCGCGGTGGATGTTCCGGGCATCGCGGCGGCGGTGGTTACAGTGGCGATGGCGGCGGGCGGCGCGCTCTGGCTGTGGTCTTCGTCGCCGTGGGCCCCTGCGTGGCCGGTGAGCACGAGCAGTGCGCTGCCCGCCATGAGGGCGAGGTGGGGGTTTTTCATGGGATGTCCTGCGTCAGGAAGGGGTGGAGGCGCGGTGGCGGCGCCAGGCGAAACCGCCCAGCGCAGCCAGTGCCAGTGCTCCGGCAAGCGCCCAGAGGCTGCGCTTGGTGGTCGTGGGCGAACCAACGGCCAGGGGCGCCGCGGGCGCGGCGGCCGCCGCAGCGGGAACGTCCAGCGTGGCGCTGAGCAGGTCTGCGGTGTCGCCGGCCTGCACCGACACAGTGAGCGCGTGGCGACCCGGCTGGGTCCAGGGGCCAGCCGCCACACGGTAGACGCCTGGCGCCGTCTCGGCAGCCATGGCCGGCGGGCCACCACTGTCCACCTCCACCTGGGCGCCGACGACAGGTGCGTTGCTGTCAAATCGGTCCAGAAACAGCACCAGCGCTTGCCCCTGCACTTCGGCTACCAGTTCAAAGTCTTCCGACTGTGCCTGGGCGCGTGGTGTGGCCGAGGCCACTGGGGCCGGTGCCGAGGCGTCGCCGTGGTCCTCACCGCCATGGGCATGGCCTGTGAGGGGCGGGGCCGCCAGGGCCACGGCGACACAAAAGATGCGCAAAGACTTCACGGAAGAACTCCCAGGGACTGGTTCAAACGGGACTGCGAGGCGGCCAGGGCGATCTCCTCGCGCTGCAGGCTTGCCTCGGCTTCCTGTGCCGCGGCGCGGGCGCGCAGCAAGGCCACGAGATCAGATTCACCCAGGCGAAAGCTCTTTTCGGCCAGCGCCAGGCTGTCCGCCGTGAGCGCCAGGCGCTCGCGGGCCATGCCCAGTTGTTGTTGGGTCATAGCCCGCTCGCGGTGGGCCTTGGCAGTCTCCTGGGCCAGCTTGCGCTCCTGCAGCGCCACCTGGGCTTCGGCCTGTACAAGTTCGGCGCGCGCGGCCGCACTTTCCTGGCGCGCGCGCGGGCCCAGCGAAAAGGGGAGGGTGAGCTTGATGCCCAGCGCATTCGCATACGGGTCGCTGCGGGCACTGCGCTCGCGCAGCACGCGCAGTGCCAGTTCGGGCGCTTCCCGCGGTGTCGCGTCGGCCACCACCAACCGGGCGTGTGCCAGTTGCACAGCGGCCCGGTCGACAGCGAGTTGGGGATGTATCGCCGCAGGGACGACGCCCACTGTTGGCGCCGGTTCGGGTGCCAGCGCGGCGGGCGCGGCCATGCCGCTCAAGGTGTAGAAAACCTGCTCGGCCTGCAGACGCTCCGAGCGGGCCGTGGCCAATGCTGCTTGGGCGTCCAGGTTTTCACTCTGTGCCAGGTTGGCGTCCACGCGCGCGAGCTCGCCCGCCTGAAAGCGGCGCCGCACGTCCGCCTCCAGGCTGGCGGCGGTGTGTGCACGGCGCTGTGCCAGTTGCTCGCCGTTGCGCGCGGCTGCCACCGCCCACCAGGCTTCGCGCAGCTCGCCGGCCAGTTGCAGGCGCAGCAGTTGCTGGCTGGCGCGCAGCGCTTCGCGGGTGCTTGCAGCAAGTGCTGCATGGCTGGCCTTCTGGCCCGGAAGCCACAGCGGGGCGGCAAGTTCCAGCTCCCATTCCTGCCTTCCGTAGTGGGAGCCCAGGCGGTCGCTGAGCGTGGCCAGCGAGGCGGACGGCGGGCGCGGTGTCAGGCTGTCTGCCGCTTCGACGAGTAGCTCGGCAGCTTCGGCACGCGCCGCGCCGGCAACGGCCGCAGGGTGGCTGGCCAGCGCGTTGGACAAGGCATCGCCCAGGGTCTGCGCGTCCAGCGGCAGGGCGACAAGGACGGCCACCAGGCCAAGGGCCAGGGCGCTCGCAGGTTTCATAAGGGTTCCTGGCTCGTTGTTCTTGGTGGCATCAGCGGGCGCTGGGCCGGTGATGCCACGGGTTTCAAGGCGAACGCGATGGTGCCGGGGCGACCCCCACGGCCAGCTTTCCGCCGCATTACAAATTGGTAATCTGGCGCCGCTTGTTGCCGCGGGCCGGCACAATCTGGCGCATGAAAGTGCTGATCGTCGAAGACGAGACCAAAACCGGGGACTACCTGCGCCAGGGACTGTCGGAAGCCGGCTTCCTGGTCGATCTGGCGCGCACCGGCACCGATGGCCTGCACCTGGCGCTCACGGGCGATCACGACCTTTTGATCCTCGATGTCATGCTGCCCGGCCTGAACGGCTGGCAACTGCTCGAAGCCCTCCGGGGCAGCGGCAGCGAGCTGCCGGTGTTGTTTCTGACGGCGCGTGACCAGGTGGAGGACCGTGTCAAGGGCCTGGAGCTGGGTGCAGACGACTATCTCGTCAAGCCGTTTGCGTTTTCCGAGTTCCTGGCGCGGGTGCGTACGCTGCTGCGGCGCGGCAAGGCCGGACTCGAAGCCACGGTGCTGCGCATTGCCGACCTGGAGCTGGACCTGCTGCGCCGACGCGCCCAGCGTGCCGGGCACCGCATCGAGTTGACGGCCAAGGAATTCGCGCTGCTTGAATTGCTGCTGCGCCGGCAGGGCGAAGTGCTGCCGCGTTCGCTGATCGCCTCGCAGGTCTGGGACATGAATTTCGACAGCGACACCAATGTGATCGAGGTGGCCATGCGGCGCCTGCGCGCCAAGATGGACGACGCCTTTGAGCCCAAGCTGATCCGCACCGTGCGCGGCATGGGCTATGTGCTGGAGGTGCCTGGCTGATGCGCTGGCGCGTTCCGCTGACGGTGCGCCTGACGCTGCTGTTCACCCTGGGCTCGGGCGCGGTGTTGCTGGCGCTGGGCTGGCTGGTGGCCAGCGCCATCGCCTCGCATTTCGAGGACCTCGACCGCGAAGAGGTGGCGGGCAAGATCGAGCATGCCGCGCATGTCATCGCGGCGATGGAGCGGCCCTTGCGGCGCGAGGTGGTGGCCGAGCGCCTCTCGGCGACGTTTGCGGGCCACAGCGAGCTGGTGATGCAGGTGCGCGGGCCGCAGGGCCGCCTGTGGTTTGCTTCGCCAGGCGTCCAATTCCCGGCCCCGTTGGGCGATGCCACCGAGGTTTTGCGCTGGAACGCCGAGGGCCGCAGCTTCCACGGCTTGGCCAGGGCGCTGCCGGGTGCTGGCGAGGGGCCCATCGAACTGGTTCTTGCCGTCGATACCGCGCACCACGATAGGTTCATGCGCAGCTTCCGGCGTACGCTCTGGCGCTTCATTGCCGGAGCCATGCTCTTGATGGGGCTGCTCGGCTGGGTGGCCGCGCGGCGCGGACTGGCGCCGTTGCGCGCCATGCGCGAGCAGGCTGCCGCTGTCACGGCACAAAGCCTGGACCGGCGGCTGCCGACCCAGGCCGTACCGGCCGAGTTGGCCGACCTGGCCACCACCCTGAACGAAATGCTCGAACGCCTGGAGGATGCTTTTCGACGGCTGTCCGACTTTTCTTCGGATCTGGCGCATGAGTTGCGCACCCCCATCAGCAACCTGATGATGCAGACCCAGGTGGTATTGAGCCGGCCGCGTGACGCAGACAGCTACCGCGACATTCTGGAATCGAATGCAGAGGAGTATGAGCGCCTGGCCCGGATGATTTCCGACATGTTGTTTCTGGCCAAGGCCGAGAACGGCCTGGCCATCGTATACCGCGAGCCGGTAGATTTGGCCCGTGAGGTGCATGACCTGTTTGACTTCTATGAGGCGCTGGCCGATGAAAGAACGATTCGACTGGAAATGCAAGGCGAGGGCGTGGTGCAGGGCGACCGGCTCATGCTGCGCCGGGCGCTGAACAACCTGCTGTCCAACGCACTGCGCCATACCCCAGCCGGGGGGCATGTTGCCGTCACCATCGTCCGGCAGGAAGGCCTGCTGGTGCTCACGGTGGAGAACACCGGTGAGATGATTCCCGCGCAGCACCTGGCCCGGCTGTTCGAGCGCTTTTACAGGGCCGATCCGTCGCGCCAGCACGCCTCGGGCGAGGGAACCGGGCTGGGCCTGGCCATTACGCAGGCGATCCTGCGTGCGCACGAAGGCGATGTAAGGGTCACCTCGCAGCCGGGCAGCACTTCTTTTGGCCTGCGCTTTCCGTTCTGACGGCGGGTTGACCGGGCGGCGCAGGATTTTCAGAAATAACCTGCCCCTGGCAGTTGCTGGAAATAGCGGTGCAGGGCGGCAATGGCCATGCGGACCTTGGCCGGCTGGGCGTCGCGCTGGGGCGTCACGGCCCAGATGGCGAGCGTGCCAAACGACCAGTCTGGGAGCAGCCGCACCAGCCGGCCGGCCTGCAGCGCCTCTTGCACGTCCATGCTGCCCATCAGCGCCAGGCCCAGGCCAGCCTCGCACATCTGCTGGATCGACAACTGGTTGTTGCTGGCAATGCGTGGCTCCACGCGCAGCGCCCGTGGTTCGCCTGTGGGGCTGTGCAGATTGACCACCAGCCCGCTGCCCTCGCGTGCCAAACCCAGCCAGCTGTGCGACAGCAGCGCGTCCGGGTGCTGCGGCTGGCCATGCGCGGCCACCCAGGCGGGGGCTGCGCACAGCCACTGCTGCATGCCGCCCAGGCGCCGGGCTGCCCAGGTGGAGTCCTGCAGGCGGCCAAAGCGCACGGCCAGGTCAATGCGGGTGTTGATGAGGTCGATCGGTGCGTCGTCCACCAGCAGCCGCAGTCGCAGGGCTGGGTGCTCCGCCAGCAGAGCGCCCAGCGCGGGAGCCACATGGCGCGCAAATCCCACGGTGGCCGACAGGCGCAGCTCGCCGCTGGGTGCGTCGCGCGAGGCTGCCAGCTCGGCCCGTGCCTGCTCGGCCGCCGCACACATGGCTGCGCAGCCTGCGTGGTAGCGCTGGCCGGCGTCGGTCAGCGCCAGCTTGCGCGTGGAGCGGTGCAGCAGCGTGACGCCGCCATCGCTCTCGAGCTTGCGCACCTGCTGGCTCACGGCCGATGTGCTCATGCCCAGCGCCCGGGCGGCGCCACTCATCGAACCGTGCTGCACCACGGCCGCAAAAACGGCCATGCGTTTGAGGTCATCCATGGGGTTGGTGCGTTGATTGTGAAGTGCAGCTTCAAACAAAAGGTGTTCTTAGCCGTCTACCGCCGGATTTGACAAGCTCTTATTCTCACGCATCAGCACTTTTTGATGAATGAGGAACCCCTATGAACATCGCCCTGATTGGTGCCACCGGCTTTGTCGGCACGGCCGTACTCACTGAGCTGCTGCAACGCGGCCACCGCGTGACCGTGCTGGCGCGCAACCCCGCCAAGCTCTCTGCCCGCGAGGGCCTCTCCGTGGTGGCCGCCGATGCGCAAGACGCCGCCCAGGTCGCCAAGGCGGTGGCGGGCCACGATGCCGTTGTCAGCGCCTACAACCCGGGCTGGGGCCGCCCCGACATCTATGACGAGTTTCTCAAGGGTACTCACGCCATTTACGCGGGCACCCGGCAGTCGGGCGTGCGCCGCCTGCTGGTGGTGGGCGGTGCGGGCAGCCTGTTTGTGGCGCCCGGTGTGCAACTGGTGGATACCCCTGATTTTCCGGCTGACTACAAGCAGGGCGCGCTTGCTGCGCGGGAAGCGCTGAACCTGATCCGCGGCGAGAGCACCCTCGACTGGACGTTTCTCTCGCCTCCCATCCTGCTGGCCCCGGGTGCGCGCACGGGCCAGTACCGCCTGGGCGTTGACGCGCCCCTGATGAACGGCGACCGGCCAGGTGGCATCAGCGTGGCGGATCTTGCGGTGGCCATCGTCGATGAACTGGAAACGCCCCGCCACGTGCAGCAGCGGTTTACCGTGGCCAGTTGAGTCACGGGGTTCTGGCGGCAGGGCGGATGCTGGGGGTGCGTATGCTCTGCACCTTTGTCCCGTTCTGCGCGCCTTTCCTTATGCCCGATACCCCCCACGACACACTGCCCCCGATCCAGGAAGCCCGCCAGTGGAGCGATGGGCGCTGGACGGCGCAGGTCATCAAGAACGAAGACGACGACGGCTGGGCCGTGGCCATGACCTTGCAGGGCGAGGACGAGCCTGCGCTGGTGGGCCCCTGGACCATGGGGCGCGACAAGAAAAACCCCAAGCCGCTCGATGTGAACGCCTTCAACACCCTGGTCAAAACCGCCAGCGAGGTGCTGCGCCGCCACGAGCAGCAGTTGCACGCGCAGCTGAACAAGAACGTCACGGTCACCCTGGGGGGCGAGCGTGTCCGGGTGACGCTTGCGATCGTGCCCGACGAGGAGGGCGCCACAGCCACGCTGAGCGCGGAGGATGCTTTGGGTGCGGAACTGGCGCGGGTGGCCGCACCGCCCACCTTCAAGCTGACCGTGGACAGCGCCCTGCAGTGGGCGCAAAGCGGGTTTGAGCGCCCGCGCTGAGCGCCAGGGTTTACGCGATTTTCTTCAACGCTGAGCCTTTGTGCGCAGCGATGTGGTCCGTCTTGTCGCTCTTGATTTCGTACTGCGGTTCGTCTTCACTGGCGCGGTGCGTGTGGCCTTTGTAGTCAAAGTCCTTTTGGTGCACCTTGGTGATGTGGCCGCTGACGTGGCCGGCTTCGGAATTCCAGGTGACGTGGTCACCCACTTTGAAACTTGAAGGCATGGCGTGGTCCTAGGGTTGGGTGAGAACGCGGATCTTCGAGAGGGCCGCCCTGACGAGCGGCCTCAACTGGCAAATGCGTAAACCAGTTTGCCCTGCTTGGCCTTGTACATGGCCGTATCGGCGCTCTTGACCAGAGCGCCCACCGTGGTCCCATCTCGGGGGAAAATTGCCACACCAATACTGGGCTTGATGATGAGTTCGCCCACGCCCAGCGCAAAGGGACGCTGGATCTCGTCCGCGATTTTTTGCGCTACCAGCGCGGCGTCCTGGTCGCTGTCGATTTCCGTCAGCAAGTACAGGAACTCGTCGCCACCGAAACGACTGACGGTGTCGTCGTCGCGTGCGTGTTGCGTGAGGCGTTCTGCTGTGGACTGCAGCACCGCGTCACCCACGTCGTGGCCATGGACATCGTTGATCTTTTTGAATCCGTCCAGATCCAGGAACATCACGGCCAAGGTTCTGTCATGGCGTTTGGCCTGGGCCAGGCCGTGTTCCAGGCGGTTCTCAAAGAGCGCGCGGTTGGGCAAACCGGTCAAGACATCGTGAAGGGCGGCATGGCGGGCCGCCTGCTCATCCTGGGTCACCGCAGCCAGTTGCTCTTCCAATTCCTGGCGCGTATGGACCTCGGCCTGCAATGCCAAGTTGACGGCGGAGAGTTTGGTCGCAGCATCTTGAACTTTGCCTTCAACCACCTGACTCTTTTCCAGGGCTGCGCGTACCCCTGGCGGCTGGTGACCCGTTGAAATCTCTTGCGTAAGCCCGGTATTGACCGACGAAAGCTCCTGCGCACTCTGGTCCACCAAGTCCTTCACATGCTCGGTCTGCCCAAGAACATCGATCAGTTTCGTTCCAGCTTCCGAGTCCACAGGCGCCTTGGTCACAGACAACTCGGACCCCGTCGCTGCCTGTTTTGAGTTCTCTGTGGGCTTCATGCATTGCAGTCTAAGTCAAGTGCGATGCAAGCACGGCGGACACGGTCAGAGGACAGGAAATTCAACCCCCATCTGGGATTGCATGGCGGGGGCTCACGTGCGACGAAGCTCACAACGGGGGCAATGCTGACCGACAGCGAGCACCCAACGCGGCCGGAGACGCCTCGGCGATCACCCTGTTCCCGTGTCTGCCGGTGCGCCAATGGGTGCTGTCTGTGGCGAAGCGGCTGAGCAGTGCGGCGGTAACGCTGGCCTATAAAAATGCTGGTCTTCACGGTGCCATGGCACTTAAGGCAATGCTGAACAAGTCCCTCACGCGCCGCGCATCCGTACCTTGGGCGGCCTGCGGCGTTGCAAATCCTCGCCATAGCTGCGGCTATGACTGCGGTTTGTGCGCGGGGGCCGCCGCCTTGCATCCCATCCCGACGCACGACGCACGACGCACGACGCACGACGCACGACGCGCGTCATCGCGGTGACTTATTCAGCATTGCCTTAAGCCAGAAGGGAAGCCATCAGCAGACCGCTATTGCTATTAAAGTAGTAGCTATAAATGTACTTTTGATAAGCGGTAGCGGCTATTTTGTTGCATAAATTGAGCCGATGATGACCGGACAAGTCAGACCACGCCGCTGCTGCGCAGTTGCGCAATGCGCCCGGCGTCCAGCCCCAGTTCTCGCAATACCTCGTCCGTGTGCTGGCCCAGGGCGGGCGGGGCGTTGCGCAGCACGGGCGGGTTGGCTGCGAGGCGCAGCGGACTGGCCACGCCGGTGATCGTCACCACGCCGTCGTGCGCTTCTCCCTGCGGCCAGCGCGGGAGCGCCACGGCCAGGCCACGCGCCTGGACCTGGGCGTCGCCAAAGGCCTGGGCGATGTCGTTGATGGGGCCGCAGGGCACAGCAATGCCCTCCAGCAGGGCCACCCAGTCGGCGGTGCTGCGGGTGCGCGTGACAGCCTCCATCGCGGGGATCAGGTCGCCGCGGTGGCGCACGCGCAAGGTGTTACTGGCAAAGCGAGGGTCTTTGGCCCATTCCGGGTGGCCGGCGGCCTCACAGAAGCGCGCGAATTGCCCGTCGTTGCCAATCGCCAGCAGCATCGAGCCGTCCAGCGTGGGAAAGTCCTGGTAGGGCGCGAGGCTGGGGTGGCTGTTGCCCTGGCGCTGGGGGGCCACGCCCGTGGCCAAAAAACCGGATGCCTGGTTGGCAAGGATGGCCATGCCCACGTCGAGCAAGGCCATGTCGATGTGCTGGCCGCGCCCGGTGCTGTGGCGCACGTGGATGGCGGCCAGGATGGCGGTGCTGGCGTAGACGCCGGTAAACAGATCGGTCAGCGCCACGCCCACGCGCAGCGGCCCGCCGCCACTCTCGCCGTCAGGCCGGCCGGTGATGCTCATCATCCCGGTCATGGCCTGGATCATGAGGTCGTAGCCTGCGCGCTCGGCGTACGGGCCATTCTGCCCAAAGCCGGTGACAGAACAGTAGATCAGGCGCGGGTTGAGCGCCAGCAGGCTGGCGTGGTCCAGGCCGTACTGCGCCAGCCCGCCCACCTTGAAGTTCTCCACCAGCACATCGGCCTGCAGTGCCATCTGGCGAATCAGCGCCTGGCCCTCGGGCGTGGCGATATCGAGGGTGACCGAGCGCTTGTTGCGGTTGCAGGCGGTGTAGTAGCTGGCCTGGTCGGTGTCGTGGCCGTCGGCGTCCCTCAGGAAGGGCGGGCCCCAGTGGCGCGTGTCGTCCCCGGCGCCGGGGCGCTCGATCTTGACCACGTCGGCGCCCAGGTCCGCCAGAATTTGCGTGCACCAGGGGCCGGCCAGTACACGCGAGAGGTCAAGCACGCGGATGCCGTCCAGGGCGCCTGCGGGGTTGGAAGTGGGGCTCATGATGCTTTCAAAAAGATAGCTGACTTCGCTTATAGGGTAAGCGTTGGAGCTCGAAAATACATAAAAAATTCACGCTGCCCGCGCTTCGCCACTGCCCTAGGCGCGGGACGCCGTGGAACTGGCTTTGCCAGGCCACTGGCGTCGTCCCCCTTCCCGCGCGCAGCGCGAGAGAAGGGGGAAGCGGCGTAGCCGCTCAGGGGGATGCCTGCTAATTCGCAAAGGCCGCGATTCCCGTGATGGCACGGCCCAGGATCAGCGCGTGCACATCGTGCGTGCCCTCGTAGGTGTTGACCACTTCCAGGTTCACCAGATGCCGCGCCACGCCGAACTCGTCGCTGATGCCGTTGCCGCCCATCATGTCGCGTGCCATGCGGGCAATGTCGAGCGCCTTGCCGCAGCTGTTGCGCTTGATGATCGAAGTGGCTTCCACAGCGGCCGTGCCTTCGTCCTTCATGCGCCCCAGGCGCAGGCACCCTTGCAGGCCCAGGGCAATCTCGGTCTGCATGTCGGCCAGCTTCTTCTGGATCAGCTGGTTGGCGGCCAGGGGCCGGCCAAACTGTTTGCGGTCCAGCGTGTACTGGCGCGAGGTGTGCCAGCAGAACTCTGCCGCGCCCAATGCTCCCCAGGCAATGCCGTAGCGCGCGCTGTTGAGGCAGGTGAACGGGCCCTTCAACCCCTGCACGTCGGGGAAGGCGTTGTCTTCAGGCACGAACACCTTGTCCATCACGATCTCGCCCGTCACGCTGGCGCGCAAGCCCACCTTGCCGTGGATGGCGGGGGCCGACAGGCCCTTCATGCCTTTGTCGAGAATGAAGCCGCGAATCGGGCCGACGCTGCCGGCCTCGCTCACTTCCTTGGCCCAGACCACGAACACGTCCGCCACCGGGCTGTTGGTGATCCACATTTTGCTGCCCGAAAGCTCGTAGCCGCCCGCCACCTTTTTGGCGCGGCTGGCCATGCTGCCGGGGTCCGATCCGTGGTCTGGCTCGGTCAGGCCGAAGCAGCCAATCCATTCGCCGCTGGCCAGTTTGGGCAGGTATTTCTGGCGCTGCGTCTCGGTGCCGAATTCAAAAATCGGCACCATCACCAGCGAGCTTTGCACGCTGGCCATGGAGCGGTAGCCCGAATCGACGCGCTCGATTTCACGGGCAATCAGCCCGTAGGCGACGTAATTGAGCCCAGGGCCGCCGTACTGCTCGGGAATGGTGGGGCCGAGCAGGCCGACTTCGCCCATCTCGCGAAAGATGGTGGTGTCCATGCGTTCGTGGCGAAAGGCTTCGAGCACGCGCGGTGCCAGCTTGTCCTGGCAGTAGGCGGCGGCGGCATCTCGCACCATGCGCTCGTCGTCGCTCAACTGCTGGTCGAGCAAAAAGGGGTCGTCCCAATGAAAAGTGGCGTGGGCCATGGTGGTCTCCGGTGGGTTTTGGGTGAGTGGGTTGATGTGCAAAAAACGCATTGAATGCGAATGGTGCGCCATGGTAGAAGCCTTGTGTTCTACGCCGCAAGCGAGAATATGGAACCCAGTTATGCGATTGCGTCATACAAGGAACCTGTTTGCTCCAGAATATGGGCAGCCAAACCCTTGCTGCTCGCCCATGCGCCGCACCCTTCCTTCCACCCAGGCCCTGGCCTGTTTCGACGCCGCGGCGCGCCACGAAAGCTATACCCGCGCCGCCGACGAGCTAGCGCTCACGCAAAGCGCCGTGTCGCGCCAGATTCTCGGCCTGGAAGATTTTCTGGGCGTGGCGCTGTTTCGCCGCACCCGCCACGGCGTGGCCTTGACGCCGGCCGGCCGCAGCTACGCCCGCCAGATCGGCCCGCGCCTGCAGGCGCTTGAGCGCGACACCTTGGACGCCATGGCGCACCGGGGGCACGGCGGCGCGCTCTCCTTGGCGGCGGTGCCTACCTTTGCCACACGCTGGCTGATTCCGCGCTTGCCGCAGTTTGCCGCTCTGCACCCCGACATCGTGGTGCATATCGACACGCGCACCCGCCCCTTTTTGTTTGCCGACACCGGTTTCGACGCCGCCTTGTACGCCGGCACGCCCGAGCAGGTGGCGCAGTGGCCCGGCACCCAGGCCCATCTGCTGTTGCACGAAGATGTGCTGCCGGTGTGCAGCCCCCATCTGCTGGAGGCAGCCACCCAGCGCGGGCGCGGGCGGGCGCACGCGGGCGTATCGCCGCACATGCTGGCCGCGATGCCGCTGCTCCAGCAAAGCACGCGCCCGTATGGTTGGCGCCAGTGGTTCGAGGCCCAGGGAACGAGCGCAACGCGCTCGCTCGAAGGTCCGCGCTACGAGCTGTTTTCCATGTTGGCCGTTGCCGCAGCACATGGCCTGGGCGTGGCGCTGATGCCGCCCCTGCTGATCGAGGCCGAGCTGGCGCGCGGCGAACTGGTGGTCGCCTGCCAGCAGTCGCTCCGCGGCGAGCGCGGCTACTACCTGGTCAGCCCATCTCAAGACCATGCCGCGGTGCTGGACGCCTTTTTGCCCTGGCTGCAGGCCCAGGCTGCGCCGTGACACGCTTTGGCAGCGTTCCAGACGGCAAGTCTTCCTACAGCGCCACGCCAAGCGCCCGCTTACGCTGCGGTGGGCTGATGCGCAGGGACGCGGGCACTTCGTTACCAGCCTGCAGTAGCAGCCAGCTTAGAAAAAAGGACGCGAATGTACGGAATTACGGCAGTTCGGTTTGAGGCCTCAGGGGCTCCGCGCATCCATGAAGTGTTGATGGGCCTGCTGGCACCTGAAGCGCGCGGTTGGGACCTGCCTCCGGCTCCCGTGCCCCTCATCGAAGTGATCGACCGCCTGCTGGAAGGCGATGCCATTGTGGCGGTGCGAGAGGACGCCAGCGGCAAATTGGTGCACAGTGGGCCCGCGCACCTGCAAGTGCAAGACAGCTTGCTCGGTGGCTGGGAAGAGAGCATTGCATTCCCTGAAGAGTCCAATGCCCCCGGCCTGCAGGACCTGCCCCGTTTTTGAACTCAGTGTCTGGAAGGAGAGCCACCATGAACCATTCGCCCACCCCCGTGCACGACGCCCCCACCGTGGATGAGCTCGAAGCGCTCAAACGCCTGGAGATGGGTGACGTGCTGACCTTGCCCCAGGCCTTGCACCAGCACCTTTCGGGGCGCTTGCTGGAATACGGCTACGTGGAACACGACGCCCGCAACGAATTCGTCATCACGCCGAAGGGCCGGACGCTGATCAAGCGCCAGGATGGCTGAGGCCGACTTGGCGCGGCACACTGCACTGGCTGGTTTCCGCCGAAGACGAAGAAAAACCCGCTATGCCGAGGAGACATGCGGGTTCTGAGAGGATTTGCAGCCCTATGAGGCCATCAACTGTGGTGCCCGGGGCCGCACTCACACTTTCCTCTGAAAACCGCATGGATGTTAGGGTCGGTTTGACTTTTCGCAGAATGTACCCCCAAATGTACCCCCAGACTGCGAACCATACCACCCGCCATGAAGCTGACCGACGCCAAACTGCGCAACCTGACCGAACCCGGCAAACACTTTGACGGCGGCGGGCTTTACCTGGACCTGACCAAAGCGGGGGGCAGGTACTGGCGCTTGAAGTACCGCCACAGTGGAAAAGAAAAGCTGCTGGCGCTGGGCGTGTACCCGGCTGTGGGCCTCAAGGACGCCCGCACCCAAGCAAACGCGGCCCGTGAAGCACTCAAAGCAGGCGGCGACCCTGGCGCCTTGCGCAAGACCGACAAGGCGCAGGCCGTGCACGATGCGGCGAACACCCTTGAGGCCGTCGCCCGCGACTGGCACCAGCACCAGGCCGCCCGCTGGGACGCCGCCACCGCCGCCCGTGTCCTGGCATCCCTTGCCGCTGACATCTTCCCCACGCTGGGCGACCGCCCCATGGCCAGCATCAAGCCGGGCGAAGTGCGAGCCGCCATCGTGAAGATCGAGACACGCGGCGCGGCTGACCAGGCCGGGCGGGTGTTGCAGCGGGTCAAGGCCGTGTACCGCTGGGCGGTGATTCATGAGCGCATCGCCAGCAACCCCATGCTTGACTTGGTGCTGTCCGAGATTCTCAAACCTCGTGAGGTGCAGCACCGCGTCGCCATGGCAGACAAAGAGCTGCCCGAGTTCCTCAACAAGCTGGCCGCGTACCAGGGCGACCCGCACACAGTGCACGCCCTGCGCATGGTCATCCTGACCGCCACGCGGCCCGGTGAAGTGCGCGGCGCCCGCTGGGCCGAATTCGACCTGGACGCCGCCCTGTGGACCATCCCAGCCGAGCGCATGAAGATGCGGGCAGAGCACCGCGTGCCCCTCTCGCGTCAGGCCCTGGAGGTGCTGCGCAGCATGCAGGCGCTGAGCGGGCACCGTGAGCTGGTGTTCCCAAGCCCCGTGTACCCCAGCAAGCCCCTGAGCGAAAACACCTTCAATTCGGCCCTGGCCCGCCTGGGCTACCGCGCCACCGCCACGGCGCACGGGTTCAGGGCGTTGTTCTCGACGGTGGCCAATGAATGCGGCTGGAACCCTGACGTGATCGAACGCCAGCTCGCCCACAAGGAAAAGAACGAGGTTCGTGCCGCCTACCACCGCAGCACCTACATGCAAGACCGTGAGCGCCTGTTGCAGTGGTGGGCGGACTACCTGGACGGGCGCAAGGCCGGCAACGTGGTGAAGATGCCAGCACGGGCCGCCTAGCGCTGCGGCCAGCTACAGCAGCACCAGAACAAGGGCCAGCAGGCCCTTTTTTCATGGGTGAAACAGATTTGCTCAGGCTACTAAAACGCAAAACTGGCGGGGACACGGGGACAAAACAGCAAAAACCAATAGGCATGCGGGTTTTCAGGGTGATGGGTGGCGGGGACAAAGCGGGGACAAGGCGGGGACACAGCGGGGACAAAGGAGGGAGTTATTACATTGTGAAATTTTGTTCACTCTTTCATATATTCACAGCCCCCAAGCAGACCGCCGTTTCCTGGCTGAACCTGCCGTGTTGTGGAGCCTGACGCCTGTCACCTGCCCACGCTCTTGGACGGCCCTGCACCTTGCAGGAATTGAGCGCGACGGGGCCTCTCCCTGGCGCCGGGCCACCACCGGCATGGCGGGCGCTGCGCGTGCGCTTTGGGTGTGACAAGTGCATGGTTGCTGCCTGTAGCGGCCAGTGCTTGGTGGCAGTGTTGCGAAGGCGTCGCGCACAATGACGCAATGCTTCCCAAGCCGCTCCAATTCCTGCTGTTGGTGCCCCTGGCGTTCGGCACGATGGCGCCGCGCTTCTTTTTGGCGCTGTTTCTGCTCGCGCTGGCAGGGCTGGCCTTGTGGTGGTTGCGCCTTGTGCTGGCCGTGCTACTGGGACGTTGAGGGCGGAGGGTACAGATATGAAAATGGAAGAGGGGATGAATCCGGCATTCGATAAACAGTTGCTGGCCCTGGGCTCCACCCGTGCTGGCTTGGAGCACATTCAAAACATGCTAGATCGTGGTGATTTCCCTGTCCCTGCAGAGCGTGAATACGTGGTCAGGTGGCTTGCGCGTGAGCGGAAAAAACGGCACAAGGCCTATCTGCAGACGGCCGAAGGGTCAGCCATTCGACAGGCCAATTCCGCCGCGTGGGCAGTCTGGATTTCATGCGCGGCGTTGGCTGTGTCGCTGCTCGCCTTGTGGCGCACCTGGGACCGGTGAAACCGATGGCGCCAAACACCGACACCAAGGCCGTGGCCACCCGCAAGCTGAAGGGCGAAGTGATTGCCTTTGCCGAGCAAGTCGATTCGTATGCAATGGAATCGCTCGCGGCGCAAACGGCGATGCAGGATGAACGGGAGTGCATTTTTTTGCAGGCTTGTGCGGTGCGAATGTTCCGGTTCTTCCAAGCGATCTGCGCCTTGGTGAAGGCAGACCTCAATGACGCTGCGGGGGCAGTGCTTCGCAACTTGTTGGAGCAGCACTATGTTTTTTCCGCAGTACGCAAGGAACCTGCCGCGATTCAGGTGCTCGCAAATGAATTGAGCGAGGAGGGGCACAAAGCCATAAAAGGCTTGGCCACTCTAAGCCCAGAGGACCGCCCCGAGGAACTGACCCACGAGCGCCTGCAAGAGGCGCTAACGCAGTTGAAACAAGGGGGAGGGTTCAAGGTTTACGAATGGGCGCGCCGCGCGGAGTTGACGGACAGTTATCACACCCTTTGGCGCAGGCTGTGTGACTACGCCCATGGATCGCCCGCCATGATTGATGAGTACTTGGAGGCTGGCGAGGATGGGGAGATCATCAGCATCCGGTCAAAGGTTGCCCGTGCATTTGCAGTCGAGTTCATTTTGATTGCATCGGGCATCTTGTTGGATGCGGTGAAGGCTCTAGACACCCGGCCTGCGTCTGAGCTGATGCGGGCTAGGCTTGACTACCTGGCGGAGCAGCACGGCCGGCTATACGGTGAATATCACCAATTGCGCGGCGACCCCCTTGCAGACCTGGGCGACTGGACGGCATAATCCACGCAACCCCCGACCGGGGCCGGTGCTTGAAAACACCTTTGGAAAAGCGGCGCAACCTCCCCGATAGTGAGGTTTTGTCACGTCTGAATTTTGCAAATACGGCACTGCGCCGTGTTCAAGGTTTCGGGCGGGATGGTCAGAGTGGCAACACCTGGCGCACGGCTTTTCCCGTGTTTTCAACATCCCGTCCACCAGCTGCGCTTGAAAACGTGGCCGGTGGTTTCAAGTCTCGAAAAGGAGCAAGAAACCATGACAACCGTCATTCACCTGCCCAGCCACCACGCTGCGGCGACCGCGCCCGCCACGGGCTTTTCTGACACCCTGCAAAGCTACGGCGATGCGTACAACGCGTTGGCCATGGCCTTGCACTACCTGCGCCAGCCCGGCCCTGCAAACGTGCCCGGTGCCACCCGCAAAGCGGTGCAGGCCCTGGCAGCACTGCGGCGGCTCCATCCGTTGCAGCAAGGGAGTGAAGCATGAACGCCAATAAGAGTGCTGATCGCAAAATTGTCACCCTACAGCCCCTATTCCTTAAACGCGAGGACGCTGCGGCGTTCTTGTCGATTTCGTCGGCCATGCTTGAGCGCCTGGTTGCCAAAGACCAAGCCCCCAAGCCTCGCAAACTTTCCAGCGGCCGCGTGGCGTGGCTGGTGGAAGAACTGATCGCTTGGGGTTTGGATCGCCCCGTGTCCGATCTGCTGCCAGCACGTGACAGCGGGTATGGCCGGGCGGGCAAAGAGGAGCAGGGCCAAGGAGTGGACGACGATGTGGCGACCGGGGGTCACCATGGCTGAGAACACCACACTTTCGCCTGATCTGGAAAACGAGCTGATCCAGATGCGCCACATCATCGGCTTGGCCACGTTCGCAGCCGAAGCCCGTAGCGTGCTGGCCCGTGTGGATCTGGTCGCTGAGCAGATACCTCATGTGGGCGAAGCACTGAGCAAATGCATTCCGGCCCGCTGCCAGTGGTCAGAGTACCCCGACATGCTGGCGCCTGTGCTGGATGACTTGCACGACCGGCTCGGGCTCCTGATGGATATGGACTGAGTTATGCAATCACTGTTTGATGAACTCATTGGCGTTGATGCATTGGCGCTGGCGCTGGTGTGTGCCCCGGCAACCATCGAAGAGCATGCGCGTATTGGCGATCTGCCAGGAATCAAGATCGGGCGGAGCTGGATATTTCCGCGTGCGGCGTTGCTTGAAGCGCTTAACCGAAAGGCGGTGGAAGAGGCCGCTGATCGCCAGAACCAGCATGGCAGTCCTGTCGCAGTGGCTATCAATCGGCGGCGGCGCAACGTGCCGCCGGTGCTTCCCACTTTCTCAACGAGGAAGGACTGATCCATGGCAGCTGCAACCACCACCAGCAAGCCCGCCAAACGCCCCGCAGCCCGGCCGCGTCTGAAGGCTGGCGAGCCCATGCCAGCCTACGGTGCAGCCGATGGCGTGCACAGCTTCCGATATGGCTTGCGCGTCAGTGAACGAGACGTGATCGATCGCGCTCTGGGTATTCTGAGCTGCTACATGCGAGGGCATCGTTCTGTATTTGACGATCCCGACGCAGTGAAACAGTACCTGGCCTTGCAATTGGGTGGTGAGCCGCGTGAACACTTTGCGGTGCTATTTCTAGACAGCCAGCACCGTGGCATTGCCTTTGAGCGCCTGTTTGCGGGCACCCTGACGCAAACCAGCGTGTACCCCCGCGAAGTAGTGCTCGCGGCACTGCGGCACAACGCTGCAGCCGTGGTGCTGGCGCATAACCACCCAAGTGGTTCCTTGGTTCCAAGCCGAGCCGACGAGGCGCTTACGCAGACATTGAAACAGGCGCTGGCGCTGATCGATGTTCGCGTTTTGGACCATGTCATTGTCAGCGCGAGCGGGTCGCTGAGCATGGCAGCACGGGGGCTTATGTAGCGGCTCATTCATGCTGACCGAAAAATCCATAAGGGCGCCCCTTGCGTCCATTCAATAACCCGAAGGATTCAATGATGACCTCGACTCCAATTCGACGCGGGCCGCCCATTCAGCGGGCGATAGAGGCTTCCATCACGCGAAGCGATACCAGCGAGAAGTTGACAGGAACCCTGTACGCGAACGACTTCTCGGACGGCGCGGTCATTCACCAGCTCGCTGGCTATTTGACCGACTCTCAGGGCGATCCATGGAAGTTTCTCGGGGAGCTGAAAGGTGTGCAGTTCGTGCCCAAGGAAACGCGTGGCGCGCCGAAGAAAACGGCGCGGAATGTCGCTTTGTTTTTGGCTTGTGAGTGGCTGCGGTCCCAAGAGGCAGAGGGCTCCAACGTTTCCCATGCGGCGGTGCTTGAAAAGCTGCGAGAGCTGTGGGCAGCGTTGACGCTTGACTTGACCCTTGAAGATAAGACCTTGCGCGAGCAAGTGAGCGCCGGGAAGGACGCCGTGAAGGGCCTCAGCCCTCTTTGCCATTTCAACCCTGCGCACTTGACGGCTGGCGCTGTTATCGCTGCTGAATGGCGTGAATTCAATCGGTACGGCGATGGGGGGTTTTCGGTGAGGGGCGAGGGCTGGCGCTGGCAGTACGGCACGGAGTACGCGATACACGGTGTACTTGTCCTAAATGTTCGCGTTAGTCAAGGTGAGAAATAGATTTTCTATTTCCAGCTTAGCTTAATTTTTCCGCCCCAAGCACGATGCGTTACCTCAACTCAGGAGCGCTACATGCATCCAATTAATCACCATCACCCTCCGACCGTCGCTAGTCTTCAAGGCGCAACCAGGCAGCTTGCGAATTTGGTCCGACTACCCGCTGTGGAGGCGCTTACCGGCCTGAAGCGCTCCAGCATTTATGCAGCTATGCGCGCTGGCAGCTTTCCTGGTTCTGTGCGTCTTTCTGTACGTGCTGTTGCCTGGCGCGAATCCGAGGTTTTGGCGTGGTGTGCTGAGCGCACCAAGACGGGAGGCGGCCATGCTTGAAATGCTTCCTTCCAGTCGCCGGCAACTCAAAAGGGCAGGTGAAGCCATGAGCCGCCCGCCTTTTGAAGTCCTCAAGGAACAACTGGACCGCGAGATGGCAGAGGCCGCTGAGCGCATGCGCGTTACGGGTGAAGCCCCGACCGCTGAGACGGCGCCGCTGCTTGTGAAGTTGTGGACCTCCGCACGTGACAGGCTTGGCAATAACGCCCGCTGTTTTGGTGTCGTCGTGATGCATTTCAACAGCATCCGTCTGCAGATTACCTCGCTACGGGGAGAGAGTGGGTTTTTGCGCAAATTTTATTTGCACGACTACGCCAGTGGGGAGCTTTTGGTTTCCTGCGATGCGCGAGGGCCGGCGCGCTCGCTTGCTGACTCCAACCCAAAGGAGCTGGCATGAGCACAGCCAACACCACATCCGCACAACTCAAGGCCAGCGCTGCAGAGGCTGTTACCCGAGCGTACGCAAGGCACGGCCCGCAATTCGTCATTCGGGTGCAGTCCCTGGAGAAGTGGGAGACCGTGGGCCAACTGATTGCCGAGCGAGACGGCTGCAGCCTGCTTGAAGGCATGTACCGCAGCGGGTTCGTTCACTCCCACGTCTCCCTGCCGCCCATTCGCCGCAAGCCTTAAGGCACAGCCGCTTTACATCACCAATTCCGACCTGGCGCATTGCCGGTTACTACAAATTTAGGAAACAGACATGTTGAACATTCTCCAATCCCGCAAAGTCGCAAATTCTGCTCAACCACTGAGCTACCGTGAAGCCTGCATTGCCGCATGCCAAACCGTTGAGGGCGCAACCGCCCTCGCTGCCAAGCTGCGCCGCCTGCATGACGCTGCCCCGCTGAATTCTTTTGACACGCGAAGCAAGCTGTCGCGTCAAGTAGAGGTCGCTGAGAAGGTGGCCCGTCGCCGTGCCATTGAAAAAGAGCTGCTGGAGCGCATCCCAGCCACGTGCAAGCGGGATGAAGAATCTGCCACCCTGGCGCTGACGGCGGCCACGGGTGACGCGAAGCGCGCAGAAGAACGCGTTGGGGTTGCCCAAGAGCGCATCGCACGCTTTACCGCCTCTGCGTTGGCAAAGCGCCAGTCTTGCGATCAGGTCGCGGCTGCGGCGACAAGCAAAGTGGCCGCTGCTGAGGTGGCTTTGCAAGCGGCCCGCGACCACGAGGATCCGGGTGCCATGGCCCGCGCCTCTGAATTTTTGGTGAAGGAGCGCCAGAGCGCGATTGCGGCACAGGACAGCAACAGCGCCGCTCTTTTGGAAGCGACTTCATTTTCCGAGCTGGCAGACAAGGCGCGCAATGAGCTTGCGGCTGCGCAGTCGGATTTGGACGAAGCAAAGCAACGCCAGCTTGAATCCCGCATGGCATTGCTGGCCCTTGAGGAAGACCGCCACACACTGGCCGCCCTTCTGGCGCATGTGCGCTGGTGGGTTACCAATAGTTCCTCGGCAAAAAAAGCAGTTTGGCCGGCGTCATTCGATCACGCGAAATTCTTTTTTCACAAAGGCGAGCGAGCCATCAAGTGGGATGGCAAGCCGGGCTCGCACCTGGCCTGTGACTTGGCGGGCTTTGGCGGGTTGTCCAGTGTGTTCGTGGAGCCGGAATGGAGCCGTTTCGATACTGACCCAATCGCTGCTGCCGATGGCGCTTCGCATCTGGCTGGCCAGTAACCAGGGGCGACCATGGCAGATCCAAAAATCAAATATGACATCGTTGCAGAGGTCGCTGGCGATGCCGATGTCGAGAAGCTGGAAGAGGCGATCAAGGGCCTTGGCGTCGCCCTTGATGGCGAGCTCAAGCGCGACGCCGATGCTGCCGCTCAGGCGCTGCGCAGCCTTTCTGACCAAGGCAAGACAGCGGCCACATTTGAAGCTGTTGGCCGGCAGGTGCTGCAGGCTGGTGGGGCGTTCAAAGAGGCGCAGGCGAAGCTGAGCGATCTTGACAAACAGTTCGCCGAAGCCGCGACGGCCGTGGCGCAGTTCGCCAGTGCCGAGCAGGCGGCCATGGATGATGTGCGAACGACGACGCGCGAGCTTGGTGCAGAGAAAGTTGCGCTCGCGCAAGTGGACTCTGCCTATGACCGGGCAGGCCGCAACACTGCGGAATATGCGGCTGCTACCGGTGCCCTGAAGCTCAACATTGCCAAACTGACGGCGGACCTGCGTGAGAAGAAAAACACGCTTGAGGACACTGCCAAAGGCACCAAGGTAGCCGTCCGCGAAGAGGCGGCCCTTGCCCAGCAGCAGCAGAAGCTGACCAACGAAGTGGGGCTGACGCGCAAGGCCTATGCCGATTCCAACCGCGCGCTGGATGAAGCCAAAACGGCACTGAAGGCGGCGGGCATTGATTCTGCCAATTTCGCCGCTGAGCAGCGCCGCCTGGGCACCGAGACCGAAGCCGCGCGCAAGGCAGTTGCAGGGCTCGCGGCGTCGTTCACGGCGATGGCTGACGCCAAGCGAATAGCCGATGAAACGGCGGCTGCAGCAGCCAAGGCGGGGCAGACCATAACGAACGCGTTCGGCACATTGGGCGTGCGCAGCGCTGCCGACTTGCGCGCTGAAATCGCGCAGGTTCGCGCGGCCATGCAGACCGTCGAGAAGGATGCGGGGCTTACGGGCACCACGCTCAAGGAAGCATTGGGCGCAGGAAATGGCCGGCTGCGCGAGCTGCAGCGCGAACTTCGGGCGGTGCAAGGTGAAATGACGCTTGCCGACCGGGCATCCGGCCTGCTGAAAACAGGTTTGTCGCAAATCGCGGGCGGCAACATCATTGCGAACGCGATTGGCCTGCTGGCCAGCAAGGCCGGCGACGTGGGGCGTGAGTTCCTGGCCGCCAATCTGCAAATGGCGGGCATGCGTCGGGCCCTGGATGCGGTCTACAAAGACGCCGGGGTCACTGCAAGCCAAATCGACTTCCTGCGCAAGACAGCCGACGATGCGGGCGTCTCCGCTGGCGGCCTGTCCGATTCGTTCAAGTCGTTTGCCGTGTCTTCGAAGGCGGCCAATATTCCGCTCGAAACGACCAACGCATTGTTCGCCAGCGTCGCGCACGCTGGCGCGACCTTGGGGCTTTCTGGCGAGCGCGTGAGCCTTGTTTTGCAGGCCCTGGGTCAGATGGCTGCCAAGGGCACCGTCAGCATGGAAGAACTGCGCCAGCAACTCGGGGAGTCATTGCCTGGAGCGCTGGCTTTGTCTGCCAAAGGGCTGGGCCTGACTGAGGCACAGTTGATAAAGCTTGTCGAGTCTGGGGGGCTTGCGACCCGCGATCTGTTCCCCGCGCTTGCCAAGGCGTTGCGCGAATTGCAGGGCGAAACCGAGGGCGTTACCAGTACCTGGGAGCGCTTCAAAAACGCGCTGTCTATGGCATCGCAAAATTCCGGCGATGCCGGAGGGATGCAGCTTCTGACACTTTCGGTGAAGGCGCTAGGTGCTGTGGTTTCGTTGGTTGTTGTGCCACTCGCGGCATTTGCCGAGGTGGTGTTTGGCGTTGCCAAGGCGATTGGCGTGCTGGTGGGTGCACTGGCCACGCTTACGAACCCGATGCAAGCCCTGGGCGATATTGCCAACCAAGCAAGCGCCCGGCAGAGAGCGCTTACCGATTCGTTCAAGAGTCTTGTGTTCGGTGCCGATGAAGCCGCCAAAGCCCATGTTGCCGCTGGTGCTGCGGTGGCGCAGGCGGGTCAGGATGCCGGGGCCGCGGCGGTGGGTGTGGCGCAGCTAGGTGCGGCGCACGGGGCGGCGGCGGGGGCTGTGCAAGGTCATGCAGCGGCGCAGCAGGGCATTGCTATCGCTACGCGCATTGCAGCCGATGCCAGCCTGGATGCAAGCGCGAAGTGGGTGCAGTTGGGCGTGCAGCTCAGAGCGGTCGCCGATGCACAAGACCAGCAAGTGAAGAACTCTGAGAAGCTGGCCGCAGCCGCCAAGATTGAGGGCGACGGCTTGCAAGCGCTGGCCACTCTGCGAGGCAATGACCTGGAGGCGCTGCAGGCGGCGTCGGTCGCTGCAGAAGCCAACGCGGCAGCGCTTGAGAAGGTGGCGACGGCCCGCGAAGCGCACCTGGCCACCTTGCGGGCAGAACTTGATGCAAAAAACGCGCTCATTGCCGGCAGCGCAGAAGAGCAAAAAGCCCGCGAAACCGAACTCAAAGAGATCCAGAAAAAGATCGATGCGCTGGATGCCGAAGCGACCGCTGGGCGCGTAGCTGCAGAAGCCTCGAAAAACGATGCTGCGGCACGCCGGGCGGCTGTGGCGGCGTACCAGGACAACGCGGCGGCCGTGGGCGCCTTGCGCGTGGCCTTGGAGCAGGCCATCGTGGTGCAGGAAGCGTTTGAGAGCGACCGCAGGCGTGGCCTTGCCACCGACCAACAGGTGGCAGAAGCCAAGCGCCGCGCTGCCGAGGCGCAGCGGCTCTACAACGACGCATTGAATGATGCCGTCGCTGCTGAACAGCGTAAGGCAGCAGCACAGGTGTCGGCGCAACAGCTCGAACGCGTGGGGCTTGAGCTTGCCATGGCGCAGGCGAAGGCGGCGGAAAACAAGGCCATTTACGACCAGAACGAATATGCGGCAACCCAAGCGCGCATCAAGCAAAAAGAGATCGAGATAGCCAGCACCAAGCTGGTGGCCACGCAACTTAGGGATGAAGCCGATGCGCTCGATGCGGTGACTACCAAGAAGATCGAAGCGTTGGTGCTTGAGGGCAAATGGACCGACGCCCTGGCAGCAGAGCAGCAGTTGCTGCGTGAGAGTGCTGAGGTAAAGCGCAAGCAGGCAGACGCCATTGAAACGGTGCTGGCGCAGCGCCAGCGCGAGCTGAAGGCGCTGAAGGACGGCAGTGCAGCACATGACGATATAGCTCGCGCGCAGCGCAACGAAAACACCTCGCGTGGCGAAAACCAGAAGGCCATGCAAGCGCAGGAAGACGCGATGGACCGGATTCTCATGAAGTACGCCATGAGCGCCAAATATTCGGAACGCCAGATCGCGCTGCTCGAACGCGAGGCCGCCGCTGCCGAGAGAGCCGCGGAGGCATATCGCAAAAAGTGGAATATCGACAAGGACGGTTTCACCCTGGACGCCAATGGCAAGCGCCAGGAGATGTCTGTCCCGACTGGCTCCTATGTGTTCCAGACCGCCAAGACAGCGGGGCTTAGTGAAGCCGAGGCCATTGCATTGATGGACCAGTATTTCCAGAACGGCCACCCGACCGGCATGGCAGGCAAGAACGGCATCAATGGCCCGAGCAAGGACTGGTTTTCTGTAGTGAACGAGGCGATCAGCAAGGCCGTGATTGACAAGGCCCGGCAGAACGCGGGCAAGCAGGGCACGGGCGATGCTGCCGGGGGCGGGGCCGCTGCCCAGCCTTCTGTAGCAAAGACGCCGGCCGAAACAGCGAGCGGCGGGCGGTCTTCTGGCGTAGCAGTGACGCGCGTTATCGAACTCAAGCTCGAAGGGGGCCGCTCCTTCGGCGTACCTACCAACGGGCAGGGCGAAGCCGCATTGGAAGGCTTCGTGCAAGCGCTTGCCGTGGCGAGAAACACTTCTTCTGTGAGGTAAGCACCCATGAACAACGTAATCAACTTTAAACGGCCGGATGCCGACGCGATCGATGTTTCCCTTTTGGCCACCATGCCGATGCGAGAGGTCTACGCAGCGGTCATGGACAACGCTCAGTCCCCGTCTAGCGTCCGGGTTGTGACTGCCGTTCTGCGGTTCGTGGCCAGAACCCTGATCGGCAATGTCACCGGGGAAGCTGGGCGGCCACCAGCGGCAATAGGCCTGACGAACGACGCCGCCCTGCGGCGTGCCTGCGATTTGCTCGATTTGGCTACTGATTTGGAACAGGGCGGGGAACATCCTGCAGTAGATCGGGGTGCATGAAAACCCCGATCACCTTCGATCTGATCCGCGCCGCCCTGGCGCACATTCCAGCCGGCCTGCCACGTGACGACTGGTCAAAAATGGCCATGGCGATCAAGTCAGAATTTCCGGACGATACGGGCCTGGACTTGTTCGAAACCTGGAGCGCTACAGCCGACGGGCACGATGCCGCAGCGACGCGCAGCACCTGGCGCAGCGTCAAACCGGGCGGCGGCGTGGGAATTGGCTCGCTGCTGCGCTTGGCAAAGCAAAACGGTTTCACACTGCCCAAGCCTGACCAAGTGGCCACGCCGCCAAACCGTGCCGAGCAGGCCCGCATAGAGCGTGAACGTGAGCAGCGCCAGCGTGAAGAACTGGATCGCCGGCGGGTGGTGCAGGCCGAAGCCGCCCGCGAAGCCGCCCAGCTGTGGCAGAGCGCCAGCGAAGCCGGCGCCAGCCCCTACCTGGCCCGCAAGGGCGTGCATGGGCACGGCGTGCGCTTCATGCCAGATGGCGTTGTGCTGGTGCCGCTGCGCGATCAGAACGGCGCATTGTGGAACGTGCAGAGCATCGCCCCTGAGCGCCCGGCTGCTGGCCCCGACAAACTGTTTTTGAAGGGTGGGCGTAAGTCTGGCCTTTGGCACTGGTGCGGCGACCCTGCCGGCGCCGCTGTGCTGTTGATTGCCGAGGGCTACGCCACCGCTGCCAGCCTGCACGAAGCCACCGGGCGCCCTGTTGCGGTGGCCTTTGATGCGGGCAACCTGCTGCATGTGGCAAAGGCCCTGCGCCACCAGTACCCGGCTGCGCTGCTGGTGCTGTGCGGTGATGACGACTGCGCTACCGAGGCCAGAACGCGCACCAACACGGGCCGCGTGAAGGCCATGGCGGCAGCGCGTGCGGTGCAGGGTGTGGCCGTGTTCCCTGCGCCGTTGCCTGCTAGTGAGGCGCCGGCCAATTTCGACTTCAACGACCTGCATGCTGCCCATGGTCTGAACGCGGTGGGCGCTTGCATCGCGGCAGCGGTACAGGCGCACCAGGGGCAGCAGGTGCAGAGCAGTGCCAACACCACCAGCCCGGCAAAGAAGCGCCAGCCGCGCATCGATGGCGGCGCCTCGAGGACTGGTTCCGGGGCTGGTTCCGGTGCTGGTGCGGAGGGTGTCAGCAGCAAAACAGATCCCTTCATCGCTGACGATTCCGGCGTGTGGTTCCTTGGGCGTGACAAGGACGGCAACGAATCGCGCCCGCTGTGGCTGTGCTCGCGCCTGGAAGTGGGGGCCGTGACGCGCGACCAGGACGGCGCTGGCTGGGGTTACCTGCTGGCCTTTGCTGACCCGCTTGGCAAGGCAAAACAATGGGCCATGCCCGCCCGCATGCTGAGCGGCGACGGCGGCGAATACCGTGGCGTGCTGCTCAATATGGGCCTGCGCATCGCCACCGCGCCCGCTGCTCGCAACCGCTTAACCGAGTTCATACAGACGCGCCAGCCCGGCGCATTCGCATCCTGCACAGACCGCATTGGCTGGCACCCTACGGCGGACGGTGGCCGCGCCTTTGTGCTGCCCCATGAAACCATCGGCGACGATGCCGAGCGCATCGTTTTTCAGTCCGACAGCCAGATGGAAAACACTTTCCGCGTGCGCCACGATGTGCCCGCCTGGCGTGAGCGCATCGGCGCCCTGTGCGTGGGCAATAGCCGGCTGGTGTTCGCGGTGGCCTGCGCCTTTGCCGGCCCCATGCTGCGCCTGGCCGGCATGGAAAGCGGGGGGTTTCACTTTCGCGGCGACAGCAGCTCAGGCAAGACCACGGCCCTGCGCCTGGCGGCCAGCGTGTACGGGGGCGCAAGCTACCTGCAGCGCTGGCGCACCACCGACAACGCGCTTGAGGCCATCGCAGCGCAGCACTGTGATTCGACGCTGATCCTGGACGAGCTGGCGCAAGTGGAGGGAAAGGTGGCGGGCGAATGCGCCTACATGCTGGCCAATGAGCAGAGCAAGGCCCGCGCCACCCGCAACGGTGCACCACGTGCCCGCCTGTCCTGGCGCCTGCTGTTCCTCAGTGCTGGTGAACTGGGATTGGCAGACCATATGGCGGAAGGCATGAAGCGGGCTCGCACAGGGCAAGAAGTGCGCATGGCAGACATTGCCGCCGATGCGGGCGCCGGCATGGGGGCTTTCGAGTGCATCCATGATTTTGCGGGCCCGGCTGCTTTCGCCAGCCACCTGACCCGAGAAGCGCAGGCGTGCTATGGGGCGCCCGGCCGTGCGTTCATTGAATGGGCCTGCGAGCACACAGACACCCTTGCCAAGCGCGTGCGCAACACCACGGCGGCGCTGGCGCGTGAATGGGTGCCCAAGGGTGCATCGGGGCAGGCAGAGCGCGTAGGCGCCCGCTTTGCGCTGGTGGGCGCGGCTGGCGAGCTGGCGACAGAGGCCGGGCTGACAGGCTGGCCGGTGGGTGAAAGCGAGCGGGGCGCCCGTGCCTGCTTTGATGCCTGGCTGGCTGCGCGGGGTGGCGCTGGCAATGGTGAAGTGCTGGCCATGTTGCGGGCCGTGCGCCGCTTCCTGGAGACGCACGGGGAAGGGCGCTTTGCTATGTGGCACCGAGGGGCAGACGACCACGCCCCCAAGACCTTGCAGCGGGCCGGCGTGCGGCGCATGTTGAACGCCGATGGTGAGCCGATCAAGTCCAACAGCCAGCACGGCACAGAGTACGGCGACCGCATGCCTGTTGGCATGGGCGAAGACGTCAGCTTTGAATACTTTGTGCTGGCAGAAACATTCAAGTCCGAGGTGTGCCAAGGCTTTGACCATGTGGCGGTGTGCAAAGTCCTGGAACTGCATGGGTGCCTGGCAGTGAAAGAGCCGGGCCGCTACACCACCAGCGCCAGGCTACCGGGCATTGGCAAGGTGAGGTGCTACTGCATACCGCCCGCCATCTTCGAACTGGACTTGTGAGGCTGCATACCAAGTCTGCACGTCGAGTCTGTATGCACTTGGTGTTGCTGCTGACCAGTGCGCAGCAAGCCGGGGCGCCCGAAGGGGGCGGGGCGTGAAGTCCCTTCGCGCTACGTTCGTTCGTTGTGGTGCATGCAAGGCACCAAGGCAAGCACCTGAAGCCAATGGACAGCCTGTCAGCCGCCCCATGCGGGCGTGGCTGGTGGCGGCGGCTGGTGCCGTGGCGGCAGCGGTCCAAGGGGGTGATGGCGCCCGAAACCAAGGCAGCCCAGGCCATGCCGACCCCCCCTATAGGGACTCCCAGAGCGAAACACAAGAGGGGTAATTTCACCCCCTCGGAAATCTTTGTGGTAGCGGTTTTGAATAGGTTCAGTGGCAGCGACGGTTCACTTTGAAAGGAAATGATGATGTTGAAGAAGGATTTGGCGAAGGCTTTGCACATAAGCGCATCCATGGTGAGCCGCCTAGCAAAGCTGGGCATGCCCACCGATTCAGTCGCAGGGGCCAGGCGCTGGCGCGAGTGCAATCTGGAAACGGGGCGCATGAAGGACGTGCGCATAGGGCATTCATCGGCGGCGCCCGCCGCTGCGCCCCGTGATCGCCTCACGGTGTCGCATGCAAGGGAGGAAGTTGAGGCCTTGATGGAGGCGGCCGGGCGGACGCTGAGAGCGGGACAGAAGATTGACGCGATGGTGCCGCTGTTGCGCAGCTTGTTGCGTGCCATCCCCCCTGCTGAGCGGGCACCCATTGGGCTAGATTTTGACGTTGTGACGGTATTGGCGGCAGACGTGCTGGCGCTGCTTCCGCCACGCGAAACAGCCCCGCTCAATGAGGACGGAACGCCCGTGTACACGAGCGATCACGGCGCGGCTGCCCAATCCGACGACGATGTAGACGATCTTGGTAAGTTTTGGTACCAGGTGGCAGCCGGGGAGATCGTGGTCAATCGCGAGTGGGCGGAAAAGTAGAGGAACCCTTCGTCGCACCACAGCCCGGCATTGCCCGGGTCTTTTTTTTGTGCTGACGGATTGGTTCAGCCCCGCAGAATGCGTTTTAGGGAGGCTGAAAACAGGGAAAAAACGTCAAAGTAGTGGCACGATTTGCAACCTACTGGCTATTTTTCACGACATAAGAACGAGCGCCGTTTTTTGCTGAATTTACCGATTTAGAGCGAAAACAGGTCAAAACAAGGGTAAACCCTTACGTTTTTCAGCAATTTGTCCCCGCTGTCCCCGCCTGATTTGGAGTTGTCCCCGCACTTTGCGGGGACAACATTTCTCAATAGTGACAGTAACTTGCGAGCGCTTTTCGATTTGTCCCCGCTGTCCCCGCCAAATTCGAGCAATACCCCGAAGGAATGCTGAAAGTTTTTTGATTTTTGCTGCTGAATGTGTGGCGCAAATTGCTACCGGTTTCGGCTCCTTTTCTCCCGGCGCATCCGTTGAAGAAAGGTCGCCCGGCCTTGGCGCAAATTGCGCCGTCTGATCTCGGCCAGGCGGTCGCGGTGCCAGGAGCATGGCGCCGCGTTGAATGTGCCCCTGCATTTGGCCCACTTGGGCGGATGATCCCGGCCGGACGTGCAGGCGGCGACGCGACGCTGATCCCTAGGCCTTTGATACGGTTTTTTGTGAGGGCGCGGATGGGGCAGGCATCGAAATTCGATGTACCCCCAAATTCAAAAAATGTACCCCCATTTGTACCCCCACATACCCCCGGATGCGGGCGCACTTCCCTGCACGTTCTTGCACAAAGAAAGCGCCTTCCACAGAGGGGAAAAGAAAAAGGCCGGAAGCTCTTGGAAGCTTACGGCCTTAATTGTGGTGCCCGGGGCCGGAATCGAACCGGCACGGATTTCTCCGGGGGATTTTGAGTCCCCTGCGTCTACCAATTTCACCACCCGGGCAGCGAGGTGCAGCCGCAAATTATGGCACAGTAGGGCGCATGAATTACCCCACGATTGAGGACACTGTTGGGCGCACGCCGCTGGTGGCGCTGCAACGCATTGCTGCCAAAGACAACGCCGAGCGCGGCAATGTGGTTTTGGCCAAGCTCGAAGGCAACAACCCCGCCGGTTCGGTCAAGGACCGGCCCGCGCTCTCCATGATCCGGCGCGCCGAAGAACGTGGCGATATCCGGCCTGGCGACACGCTGATTGAGGCCACCTCGGGCAACACCGGCATTGCTCTGGCCATGGCGGCGGCCATTCGCGGTTACCGCATGGTGTTGGTGATGCCCGAGGACTTATCGATCGAGCGCGCCCAAGTCATGAAGGCGTTTGGCGCCGAGCTGATCCTCACACCCAAGAGCGGCGGCATGGAATACGCGCGTGATCTGGCCATTGGCATGCAAAAGCAAGGCAAAGGACGCGTGCTGGACCAATTTGCCAACTCCGACAACCCGCGTATCCACTATGAGACCACCGGCCCCGAGTTGTGGGAGCAGACCGAAGGCCGCATCACGCACTTCGTCAGCGCCATGGGGACGACGGGCACCATCACCGGTGTCTCGCGCTTTCTGAAGGAAAAGAACCCGAACATTCTGGTGATCGGCGCGCAGCCGCAAGAAGGCTCGCGCATTCCCGGCATCCGCAAATGGCCCGAGGCCTACATGCCTGCCATCTATGACGCCAAGGCCATTGACGAGCTGGTGCTGGTCAGCCAGGACGACGCCGAAGACATGTGCCGCCGGATGGCGCGCGAAGAGGGTATTTTTGCTGGCATCTCGGCGGCAGGCGCTTGCTGGGTGGCGCAGCAGATTGCGCTGCGCGAGCATGACGCGACGATTGCCTTTGTGGTGTGCGATCGGGGCGATCGCTACCTCTCCACCGGTGTCTTTCCCATCTGAAATATAAGTAAAATTGGCCTCTAGCGCTTAATACAAAAGCACTGACAGCTATCAAAAAGGAAGCGATGCAGTACGAAACGCGCTTTTGCACCCACTGCGCCACGCCGCTGGCAATGATCGTTCAGGTGGAGGACAGCGGCGACGTAGAGCGCCTGCGCTGCCCGGCCTGCGGCTGGACACACTGGAACAACCCTACGCCGGTGCTCGCCGCCATCGTCGAGATCGACGGCAAGGTGCTGCTGGCGCGCAACGCTGCCTGGCCGAGCAAGATGTTTGCGCTGATCACCGGCTTCATGGAGGCGGGTGAGTCGCCCCAGTCCGGTATCGCGCGCGAGGTCAAGGAGGAAACCAATCTCGACGTGCAGAGCAGCACCTTGGTCGGCTCCTATGAATTTCTGCGCATGAACCAGGTCATCATTGCCTACCATGTGGTGGCCACGGGGCAGGTGCGGCTGTCGCCCGAACTGGTGGACTACCGGCTGTACGATCTGCAGGATCTCAAATGCTGGCCCGCCGGCACGGGGTACGCGCTGGCCGACTGGCTGCGCACCCGCGGGCATGAACCGGTATTTTTCACAGACGAAGAAAATGCAGAGCGACGCCGTGGGCTCGATCTGCCGCCAAAGGACGCAACGCCATGAACATCGACAAGGAAATCGACACCCGCGGGCTCAACTGCCCGCTGCCCATCCTCAAGGCCAAAAAGGCTTTGGCCGACATGGACAGTGGCCAGGTGCTCAAGGTGGTGTCCACCGACATCGGCTCGGTGCGCGACTTCCAGGCCTTTGCCAAGCAGACCAGCAACGAGCTGGTGGGGCAGGAGACGGTGGGCGACGAATACATCCACCTGCTGCGGCGGCGGTAGATTTTCCTTGGTTTCGCTGAAGAAAATATCAAGCTAGATAGGCTGCCAGCGCTTTTTCCGCAAGCGCGAGCAGCTATCAAAAAAGCAGCAAATCGCCCAACGCCCAACCCTCAAAGCGTTAGCGTCTTGAGGTAGCTGCGAAACGAAGCCCCCACTTCCGGGTGCTCCAGCGCAAGTTCCACCGTGGCCTGCAAGAAACCTTCCTTGCTGCCGCAGTCGTAGCGCTTGCCTTCGTACTGGAAGGCATACACCGCCTCGTGTTCCATCAAGCGTCCAATGGCGTCGGTGAGCTGGATCTCGCCGCCCGCGCCTGTGGGCTGGGAGCGGATCTGATCGAAGATGGCTGGTGTGAGGATGTAGCGGCCCGCCACGCCCATGCGGGACGGTGCATCCTTGGGAGCAGGCTTTTCCACGATGCGGTCGATGCGGATCAGCGGACCGCCGGCGGGTTCGCCCGCCACGATGCCGTAGCGGTTGACCTGCTCTTGCGGCACTTCCTGCACCGCAATCACCGAGCGGCCCTGCTGGCGAAAGGCCTGCACCATTTGCGCCAGCACGGGCATGCCGCCCACGGGGCCGCGCATCAGGTCGTCGGCCAGCAGCACGGCAAAGGGTTCGTTGCCGATGAGCGGCTCGGCGCACAGCACGGCGTGGCCCAGGCCAAGCGAGCGCGGCTGGCGCACAAAAGCACAGTCCATGTCGTGGGGCTGCACCGAGCGCACGAGTTCCAGCAGATCGGTCTTGCCGGCCGCCTCCAGCTCGTTTTCCAGCTCGTAGGCGGTGTCGAAATGGTCTTCGATGGCGCGCTTGCTGCGCCCGGTGACGAAGATCATGTGGCGGATGCCGGCGGCGTAGGCTTCTTCCACCGCGTACTGGATCAGCGGCTTGTCCACCACCGGCAGCATTTCCTTTGGGCTGGCCTTGGTGGCTGGCAGAAAGCGGGTGCCCAGGCCGGCCACGGGGAAGACGGCTTTGCGAACGGTGGCGTGTGCTGAGGGGGCCATGGCAATCCTTTGCTGTTTTTTCAATGTATTGCTTATGCTTAACCCAGCCGCTGCAACTGTTCCTGCAGACGATCGAGCGTGGTGGTGAAGTCGGTCATGCGGCGCCTCTCCTGGTCAAGCACGGCAGCGGGCGCCTTGGCGACAAAGGCTTCGTTGGCCAGTTTGGCACGCGCCTTGCCCAGCTCACCTTCGATGCGAGCGGCTTCTTTTGTCAGACGCGCGCGCTCGGCCGTGACATCAATTTCCATGTGCAGGCACAGGCGCGCGCTGCCGACCACCGCCACCGGCGCCGCCTGGGCCGCGGCTTGCCAGGCGGCCTCCTGGTCAAACACCCGCACTTCGGAGAGTTTGGCCAGCGCTTGCAGCACGGGGGCCGATGTGCGCAGAAACTCCGCGTCGCCCAGCGCATACAGCGGCAGGCGCGTGGCAGGCGAGACATTCATCTCGCCACGCAGCGTCCGGCAGGCGTCCACCAAGGCCTTGAGGCGCGCGACATGGGCATCGGCCTCCTGGTCGATTTTTTCGCTCTGGCTCTCAGGGTAACGGGCGATGGAGACCGATTCACCCGCCAGACCGGCGACAGGCGCTACCTTCTGCCAGAGCTCTTCGGTAATGAAAGGGATGACAGGGTGGGCGAGCCGCAGGATGGCTTCGAGCACCCGAATCAGCGTGCGCCGCGTGGCGCGCTGCTGCGCTGCATCGCCGGTCTGGATCTGCACTTTGGCGATTTCCAGGTACCAGTCGCAGAACTCGTTCCAGACGAAGTCGTAAATCGTGTTGGCAACATTGTCGAGGCGGTATTCGGCAAAGCCCTTGGCGACGTCGCTCTCGGCTTTTTGCAGGGCTGAGACGATCCAGCGGTCGCACTGACTGAAGTGCAGGTAGTCCTCGGTGCAGCCGTGGCTGGTGTCCAGCCCGCAGTCCTGGCCCTCGCAGTTCATCAGCACGAAGCGGCTGGCGTTCCAGAGCTTGTTGCAGAAGTTGCGATAGCCCTCGCAGCGCTTGCTGTCGAAGTTGATGCTGCGGCCTAGCGAGGCCAGTGCGGCGAATGTGAAGCGCAGCGCATCGGCACCGTAGGCCGGGATGCCCTCGGGGAATTCCTTTTGGGTGTTCTTGCGCACGGTGGGTGCGGTCTCGGGCCTGCGCAGGCCGGTGGTGCGTTTGCCCAGCAGGGGTTCGAGGGCAATGCCGTCGATCAAGTCCACCGGGTCGAGGACATTGCCCTCGGATTTGGACATTTTCTTGCCCTGCGCGTCGCGCACCAGGCCGTGGATGTATACGTGCTTGAACGGCACGCGGCCGGTGAAGTGCGTGGTCATCATGATCATTCTGGCCACCCAGAAGAAGATGATGTCGTAGCCGGTCACCAGCACGCTGCTGGGCAGGTACAGGTCGTAGTCCTTGGTCTTGCTGGGCTCGGGCACGGCATCCGGCCAGCCCATGGTGGAAAACGGCACGAGGGCGGAGGAATACCAGGTGTCGAGCACGTCGTCGTCGCGGCGCAGCGTTTTGCCGGGTGCCTTGGCTTGCGCTTCGGCTGCGCTGCGCGCCACGATCACGTTGCCGTCCTCGTCGTACCAGGCCGGAATCTGGTGGCCCCACCAGAGTTGGCGGCTGATGCACCAGTCCTGGATGTTGTTCATCCACTGGTTGTAGGTGTTGACCCAGTTTTCGGGCACGAACGTCACGTCGCCACCGGCCACGGCGTCGATGGCCTTTTGCGCAATGGATTTGCCGGTGGCGTCGCCTTCGCCCACCTTGCTCATGGCGACAAACCATTGGTCGGTCAGCATCGGTTCCACCACCTGGCCGGTGCGGGTGCAGATGGGCACCATGAGCTTGTGCTTCTTCACCTCGACCAGCGCGCCAATGGCTTCGAGGTCGGCCACCACTGCCTTGCGGGCGACGAAGCGGTCCATGCCGCGGTATTTTTCAGGCATCAGATCAGGACGATTTTCTCCAATCCAGTTGTACAAAGAGCCATGCTCATCGTGCGATTTGTATTGGTCGTCGCCACCTTGGCTCCACAGGCTGCCGTCAGGCATGTAGAACTTGGTGCCTACTGGCATTGACAGAAGGGGAGCCTTGGAGATCGTTGCATCAAGCTCCAAGATCGTCACGAGGGGCAGTTTGTGGCGCTGGCCCACGGCGTAGTCGTTCTGGTCGTGTGCGGGCGTGACCTTGACCACGCCGGTGCCGAATGCCTTGTCCACATATTCGTCGGCAATCACGGGAATCTCGCGGCCTACCAGCGGCAGCGTCACCATCTTGCCAATCAAGTGCTGGTAGCGCTCGTCCTCGGGGTGCACCATCACCGCCACGTCGCCCAGCATGGTCTCGGGCCGCGTGGTGGCCACCACCAACTGGCCTGAGCCGTCGGCCAATGGGTAGGCGATGTGCCACAGCGAGCCGTCTTTTTCCTCGTTTTCCACTTCGAGGTCGGATACGGCGGACTGGAGCCTGGGGTCCCAGTTCACCAGGCGCTTGCCGCGGTAGATCAGGCCCTGCTCATACAGCTTCACAAAGGTGTCGGTCACCACCACGGAGAGTTTGTCGTCCATGGTGAAGTACTCGCGGCTCCAGTCCACGCTGTCGCCCATGCGGCGCATCTGCGTGGTGATGGTGTTGCCGCTGTGCTCCTTCCACTCCCAGACCTTGGCGACGAAGTTCTTGCGTGCTTCGGGCGGGGTAGGGCCCATGTCGTGGCGGCTGATGCCCTGTTCTTGCAACTGGCGCTCGACGACGATCTGCGTGGCAATGCCCGCGTGGTCGGTGCCCGGCACCCACACGGTGTTGAAGCCCCGCATGCGGTGGTAGCGGGTCAGGCTGTCCATGATGGTCTGGTTGAACGCGTGCCCCATGTGCAGCGTGCCGGTCACGTTGGGCGGCGGCAGCTGGATGGCGAACGAGGGCGCGTCGGCCTGCGGCACGCCGGTGCCTCGCACGCCGGCCATGCCGTAGCCGCGCTTTTCCCATTCGGGGCCCCAGTGCGCTTCCAGCGCGGCGGGCTCGAAGGATTTGGACAGGGATTGCAGGCCGGGTTGGCTGGCGGGGTCGGTCATGGCTGGGGCGGTCTTCAGAAAAACACAACGGCATCCCTCGGGATGCCGCTGGGCCACAGGGCGTGGCAGTGTGGAGAGGTGCGGGCAATTTTATGCGAACGCAACAGCGTCAGGCCCGCATGCGGCGCAGTTGGGGCATTGCCAGCGCAGCCAGCAGTGCCACGCCCGCCAGGCCCACGCCCGCCATGGCGATGGCGCTGGTGACGCCGGTGGTGCGCACCAGCGCACCGGCTGCCACGCCCGAGGCGGCTGGAACCACCTGTGAAATGATGGAATAAATGCCCATGATGCGCCCGCGCAGGGCATCGGGCGCCTGGCCCTGGATGCCGGCGATGACGAAGCTGATGACCATGCCGCCCAGCAAGCCCATGCCGCCCAGCGCCGCGGCCGATGCGGCGGCGCTGCTCCAGTGGCTGAGCGACGCAAAGAGCAGGCTGGCCGTGACGGTGCCCACGAAGATGGCAGCGCCGTGGTGCAGGTGCTTGCTGAGAAGCAAGGCGGTGACGCCGCCGGCAATCAGCGTCAGCGCCATCAGGCCCAGGTAACCGCCGCGCTGAAGTTCCGACAGGCCGAGCACCTCACGCGCCAATTTGGGCAGCAGAATCTGCATGGGGCCGGTCATGGCATAGGCCACGATGGCGGCCACGATGAGTTGTGCCAGCAAGGGGTTGGCGCCCACGGCGGCAAAACCTTCGCGCATTTCCTGCGCTACACCCAGGCGGGGGCGGTCGCTGCCATGGGTGCGAGTGCCCAGCAGCAGCAGGGAAGAGGCGACAAACAAGCCCATGCCAGTGGCAAACACGGCGGGCCAGCCAAAGTGGCTGCGCACCACGCCAATCACCACAGGCGCCAGGCCAAACCCCAGCAGCACCTGCAGGTTGAAGACGATGGTCGCGGGCTTGAGCTTGTCCGCCGGGGCAATCTGCCCCAGAGTGGCCAGCCGGGCCGGGCCGACAAAAGACCAGGCCAGGCCGCCCAGAAATGCCGAGAACAGGGTCCAGGCCACGCGGCTCTGGCCGGTGGTGCCGGCGTCGGTCCACCACAGACCGGCCAGACACAGCAGAAACAGGGTCTGGGCGCCGTGGATCACCCGGGCCGGAGCCATGCGGTCGCACAAGACCCCGGCAAACCAGCCAAACACGAGCGAACTGCCGAACGACAGGCCAAACCCCACGCCGGACAGCCAGTCCGACCCCACCTTCTCCTGCAGGTACAGGATGACGGTGTAGTTGACCATGTGCCCGCCGGTGAACGCCAGCAGGCAGGAGAGATAAAAGCGCAGCATGCCGGGTGGGTGGCCGCTCAACGCGGGGTGATTTCGATGAGGGTGGGCTGCGCGTCCTCGATGTGCCAGCTGGGGAAGGAGGCGCTGGTTACGTACACCTGCCCCTTGGGCGAGATTTCGACGTCGCGGGTAAAGGTCACGTGGCGCTGCATGGGGAACATGCTCCAGGCTCCACTGGCAATGTCGTAGCGGTAGACCGAATCGGAGTTGGTGCCGTTGACCCACACCTGGTGGCGCGCACGGTCCACATTGAGCGAATACGGTGTGTCGCTGCCCTTGGGCACGACGGGCAGATCCAGGCGCAAAAATTGGCCGGTGCTCGGGGTATAGCGCGCAATTTGCGACTCGTTGAAGGCCACGATCCACAAATTGCCGTCACGGTCGCTGCGCAGGCGCCGGGGCGCGCTGAACGGGGTTTTGATCATGGTCACTTTGCCGGTCTCCGGGTCCACCGATGCGATCTCATCGGTGTGCAGGCGCGCAATCCAGGCCTTGCCATCGGGCGTGACGTCAATGCCGTAGGGAAGCGGCACGCCAGTCGAGACGTGATCCACCTTGACGTAATTGGCTATCGGAATCCCCCATCCGAGCAGCTTGAAGATGAACGGTGTGAGCTTGACCGTGATGCGCTCCATCAGGCTGCGAAACGGCAAATCGTAGAGGGTGAATTGATTGGCGGCTCGGTCGTACATGCCCACCTGGTTGCTCAGCGCCAGCGTGAACCACACGCGGTCCTTGGCGTCGAAACGCACGGTGTGCGGGTAAAAACCACTGTCCATCTCGTGGTAGCTGAACGCCTTGGTTTTGGGGTCGAACTCGATCAGGCGCCGCTGATACGAGGGCGTGATGAAGATGTGGCCGTCCTTGGGTGACTCCGCCAGCGAGTGGATGCCCTGGTAGGTCTCGTGCTTGGGGAAGTCGCGCAACCGGCCCGCCAGCAGGCCGCCGAGCTTGTCGCCCGACTGTGGAGGGATCTTGTAGACGGTGTATTTGCCTGTCGCAGGGTCCACTTCGTAGACCCGGTCCTGCAGGTTGTCCCCCACATACACCAGGCCGTTGGAATGCAGCAGCAAATCGTGCATTTGCGACATGCTGTCGCCAATCGGCAGTTCGCGGATGGTGGCCTGCGCCAGCGCGGGGTTCCAGGGCGTGCCGGCAGGCACCAGCAAGGGGTTGGCGTGGATTTTTTTCCAATGCGCCTCCAGCAGGGCGGGAATCTCCTTCTGCCCCTCGGTCGAGAGCCGGGCGCCGTAGCGCACCATGCGCCTGATGGCGCTGTCCCATTCGTCGGCAGAGCGCTCCCGGCGCAGCATTGCGCCGCCCTGCTGGTGGCAGAAGTTGCACTGCAGCATGAACTCCTTTTTCAAGGCGGCATTCGCAAAGTCGATGGTGGAAGACCAGGCGTTGGCCGGTTGCTGCTCCGCCAAGGCCGCAGGATCGCTTTCAGCTGCCATGACGATGGGTTTGCTGCCCAAGTCCGCCGCCAGCAGGTTGAGGTCTTGGTAACCGGGTTTGCGCAAACGAATCTTCCAGGGATGTTCGGCCGCTGGAATGTCGGCCTGCCCCTGCGCGTCGGTAAATCGGGCCAACTCCACGTAGGCTTGCTGCGGCTTTCCGCTGGCCGGGTAGCCGTTGTCCGAGGTGTCTACAGCCGCCGCCTTGACGGGTTGGCGGCTGACCATCACCGTGGGCAAGGGCTTTCCGTTCGGGTCCTTGACGGTGATCGAGACGGCGCCCGCCGGCATGGCCAGCAGCGCGGCGCAGGCCATACCGGCCGCAGCGATTTTTTTCGCAAGATGTGGGATGCCTGCGTGCATGGTGCCGTCTCCTGGGTGTTTCATTGTTCAAATTCCGTGCGCACACGGCGCTTCATGGTGCGGACGTACCAGCGGGGTGCCAGCCTGCTGACCCACCAGGCCAGGCGGGAGGTGCGGTCGGGCAAGAGCTGCTCCTTGCCCTGCGCCAGCGCGGCCAGAATGCGCTGGGCGATGTCGTTCGGCGCAGACTCCCCCCCGGTGGTGATTCGGGGCGTCGCCGCCACTGCACCCGAGGCGCCCAACCCCGCCGCGCCAATGCCGGTGGCGATGAAGGATGGGCAGATCAGCGTGACCTGCACGCCGCGCTCCTGCACCTCGGTGCGCAGGGTGTCAAAGAAGCCGTGCAGGGCGTGTTTGCTGGCGCAATAGCCGGTGCGGCCCAGCAGCGGGGCGTAGCCTGCCACGCTGGAGAGAGCCGCCACCACGCCGCGCCGGGCTAGCAGGTGGGGCAGGGCCGCGTGCGTCATGTGCACGGCACCAAAAAAATTCACGTCCATCACTTTGCGGAGGACGGCCGGGTCGGTGTCGGCGAACAGGCTGCGGTGGGAAATGCCGGCGTTGTTGACCAGCACATCCACGCCACCCCAAAGGGCCACGGCCTGGGCGATGGCAGCGTCGCAGTCCTGGGGCCGGGTGATGTCGCACACCAGGGTCATCAGCGCCGCGGCGTGGTCTGTTCCCTGGGCGGACATTGCCTCCTGCATGGCGGCGAGCGCTGCGGCGTTGCAATCGAGCGCCAGTACGCGTGCGCCGGCCTGCAGGAAAGCGGCCACCAGCGCCTGCCCCAGGCCACCGGCGGCGCCGGTGATGACGACACCGCGTGCTTCAAAGCTGCGCATGGTCAGACGACGTTCGCGCTGTCGGCCTGCATGCGCGCCTGGCGGTACAGCTCAAACACCTCGGCCGAGGTGTAGGTGGGCGTGTAGCCAAAGGCGGTCTTGAGCCGGGTGTTCAGCAGTACCGGGCGGTAGCGCAGAAAGTCCAGCTGCTCGGGGCCGTATTGCGTGAACCCCAGCGGTTTGAGCATGGCCAGCGCGGCCTGCAGCAGCCAGGCGGGCAACGCGAGCGTGGGCTTGCCCAGGCGCTGGGCGATCTCGTGGATGGTGAGGGCACCGTCGCCCGCGACGTTGTAGATGCCCGGTGGTCCGCCCGAGACGGCGCGCAGGATGATGCCCACCACATCCTGGTCCCAGATGAAGACGAAGGGGCTGTCGCTGCCCCGGATGGCCAGCAAGCGGGGTTTTTCAAACAGGTCGGTGATCTGGTTGCGCACCGTGGCGCCGAGGATGGTGCCGATGCGCAGCACCACCTGCTCCAGCGCGGGGTGGCTGTGGCGGTACTCGGCCAGCATTTCTTCCACCAACCTTTTGTGGTGGGCATAGGCAAACACCTCGTTGCCGCGCACGGGCATGTTTTCGGTGAGCCAGGCTGGGTTGTCGGCGTGGTAGCCATAGGCGGCGCCGCTGGACGACACCACGATGCGCTGCACGCCCTGCTGCACGCAGGCTTGCAGCAAGTTGCGGGTGCCGTTCACGTCCACGTCGTATTCAAAGTCACGGCGGCTGTCCTTGCCGGGCGTCACGATGGAAGCCAGGTGCACCACGGTGTCGATGTGATGCCGCGCCAAGGCGTCTGCGATGTGCGGGTCGCGGATGTCAGCTTCCTCGTACACCACGCCGGGCAGGCGCTCGGCGGGCGCGCGGATGTCGTGCGCCACGATCTGCTCCGGGCGACCGGGCAGGGCAGGGTCGGCCAGGCGGGCGACCACCTGACGGCCCAGGTAGCCGGAGGCCCCCGTGACGAGCACGCGGTGGGCCGTCATGGCGTGGCCCCTTCGACCGCGCCTGTCGGGGCGCCGCCGGGGTCGCGGCGCTTCCAGTACAAGGCCAGCGTCATGCCGGCCACGATGTGCCAGATGCCCCACCACGCCGTGACGATAGCCATGCCGCCCAGGCCGTCAAAAAAATTGAATATCAGGATCAGCCCCAGGCCCGAGTTCTGTATGCCCATCTCGAAGGTGATGGCGCGCCGGTCGCGTTCGGGCAGCCCCAGTGCAGTCGAAAGGCCGTAGCCCGTGGCCAGCGCCAGCAGGTTGTGGATGAACACCACCAGGACCACAAACTGTATATAGGCCAGAAAGTGCTGGAAGTTGGCGGCCAGCGCGCCCACGATGAAACCCACCAGTACCAGCAGTGAGAGCCATTTCATGGGTTTGCGGATGCGTGCGGCAAACCCGGGGTAGCGGTGCGCCACCCCCATGCCCAGCACCAGCGGCACCCCCAGCAGCAGCACGACGACTTGGAGCATCTCCCAGGGGCTCATTGCCACCTGCTTCATCAGGCCGCTGGTGACCGGGCTCAGGTTGCCCCAGAAGGCAAAGTTGAGCGGTGTCATGACCAGCGCCGCCAGCGTGGACAGCGCGCTCACGCTGACCGACAGCGCCGTGTTGCCGCGCGAGAAATGCACCAGAAAGTTGGAAATGTGCCCGGCCGGGCACGACGACACCAGAATCATGCCCAGCGCGATGCTGGGCTGGGGCTGAAGAATCCAGACCAGCACATAGGTCATGGCCGGAAACAGCACATGGTGGCCCAGCAGCCCCAGGGCCAGCGCCTTGGGCGTTCTGAGCGCGACGCGAAAATCCTCCACCCGCAGGTCCAGCGCCACGCCGAACATCACCAGCCCCAGCACGGCGTTGAGGACCTGCAGCGTCTGCGGGTTGAAATGCAGTTGCACCTGGTCGATGGGCGCCATGGTTTGTCTCCTGGTTATTCTTGGGAGAGAGGCAACGCACAGTTGCCCAGCCGCCCATCTCCCGGGTTTTTCGGCCACTGTAGGGGAAACACTGGACGGCGTCGCTGGTCATCCGGGACACTCGGACGTCAATTCAGGACCAAGAACAAGTTCTAAGGCTATGGAACCCATGCTGCACGGGGGCTTCAGCGTCACGGCGCGCTTCGCCCAGGCCCTGGTCGATGCGATAGCACGCCAGGGCGGACAAGTGCCCGAGGCCATGCGCCTGGGTACGGCGCAGGGGGGCCGGGTGGACATGGCGCGCCAGGAGGCGCTTTGGGCGCTGTTCGTCGAGGCCTGTCCGGACGAGCCGCTGGCTTCGTTGCGTCTGGGCACCGACCTGCAGGCCGGGCACCTGGACATCGTGGGCATGCTGCTGCTCAGCTGCGACACCCTGGGCGATGGCCTGGAGGTGCTGACCGAATACGCGCCCATCATTGGCGACAACGCCCATTTTGAGGTGGCTGCGCTGGGAGCCCATGTCCAGCTGCGCTATGTGCCGGGCTACGTTCTGCACCAACAGCAGCGGGTGGAGGCCACGCTGGGCTGCGTGGTGAGCCTGGCGCGCTGGATGACGAGTGGCCGCTTTCGGGCGCACGAGGTGCTGCTGGCCCACGCTGCGCGCACCGACCCTGTGGCCTACGAGGCTTTGCTGGGGTGTCCGGTGCGTTTTGGCCAGCCGGTGAACGCCGTGTGCATGGATGCCTGCGAACTGAACCACGCCCTGGTGCAGGCCGAAAGCACCCTGCAACAACACCTGCGCGCCCTGGCCGACGGCGTACTCGCGTCGCTGGCGCAGGACGGCACTTCGGCGCGGGTGCAGCGCCTGATCCGCGCACACCCCCGCTGGGGCAAGGAGCGCATTGCCGAGCAATTGGGGATGAGCGGGCGCCACCTCAATCGCAAGCTGGCTTTGGAAGCCATTTCCTTCAAGGGCCTGCGCGAGGCCCTGCTGCACGACATGGCGCTGCAGGCGCTCAGGGACGGCCAGAAGATCGCTGCGATCAGCGAGGCCCTGGGATTTTGCGACGAGAACGCGTTTTCCCGGGCCTTTCGCCGCTGGACGGGGCAGTCGCCAGCGCAGCATCTGAAATTATCAAGAAAATAGCCTCCAGCGCTTATTCAGCAATCGCTTGAAGCTATCATTTAAATAGCTAATTGTGGAGTTCGAGGACTTAGCGCTTGGCCGCTTCGATCTGCACCACCAGCCGCACCTTCTTGGGCATGCCCATGGCGACGAGGTAGTCCATGCCCCACTGGGTGCGATCGATGCTGCCCTCGAAGTCGCCGCCACAGACCTCGGCCTTGAGGATCGGGCTCTGGTAGCAATTGAACTGCGTGCTGCTGAGCATCAGCGGGGCAGTTTTGCCCAGCAGCGTGAGCTGGCCGTGCACCCTGGCAACCCGGTCGCCGTCGAACTCGAAGCGGTCGGAGACAAAGCGCATCTCCGGGTACTTCGCCGTGTTGAACAGGTCGGCACTTTGCAGGTGTTTGTCGAACTCAGCCGATCCACTGTGCAGCGATTGGGTGTCGACGCGCACGTCCACTTTGCCGTTTTTGGCGCTGCGGTCGAAGTCGATGCTGCCGCTGGTTTTTTCAAACTGGGCGCGGTTGGTCGAGGTGCCGAAATGGCCGATCTCGAAGGCGACGTAGGTGTGGTGGGGGTCGATCTCGTACTGGGCGGCGAGGGCGGGCCCAGCGGTCACGAGCAAGGCGGCGGCAAAGGCAAGGCGCATGGGAGCATCTCCAGGCAAAAGAGTGCAGTTTAGAAGCCGTTGGCCGTGCCGTCACCTGCGCGCATCGCAGCGACTCCCGAATACCCAGGTTCAGCCTCTGGACTGCGCCGCGCTCTTCCAGGCCGCCAGGGCTGCTTCGAGGTCACCGCGCTGCTCGGCCAGTTGCGCCAGGTGGCGCCAGGCATTGGTGCGCAGGCCGGCGTCTTGCAGTTTGGGCGCTGCCTGGGTCAGCAACTGCTGGGCCTTGCCCCAGAGCTGGCGCTGCATGCAGGCCACGCCGGCAAGGTATTGCAGTCGTGCGTCGCGCGGATTGGCTTGCTGCGCGGTTTCAATGCGCGCCAGCCACTGGGCGTCCAGGCTGTCGAGCGCGGTTTCCAGCGCACGCACCAGGCGGCGCGCGTCCAGTTCGTCGAGTTCGCCGGGGCGGTCCACCAGTTGCTGCCACACGGGTTCCAGCCAGCGGCGCACCTGCGCCGGTTCGCCACCCAGTTCGGCCAACCGCTGCGCGGCGTGGATGGCCAGTTCGGGCATGTCGCGCTCGCCAGGGTCAAGCGCCAGCCAGGTGGTGCTGAGCTGCTCGGGGTCGTGGGCATTGCGGATCAGTTCGCTGGCCAGGCCGCGCACGATGCTTTGCGCCGCCGCCGCAGAGAACGCCCGGTGCTTGCCTAGCAGGCGTGCGGTTTCCAGCGCTTCCTGTGTTTGCTGCGCCAGCCGCGTGGCCTTGAGCTTGATGCGCAGCGCCAGCGTGCGCCGCGCCGCGCCCTGCGACAGCGTGGCCAGGCCTTTGAGGGCTACCAGCGGTTCGCGGTCGTCCAGTGCCCAGCGCGCTGCACGCAGTTGCACGCCTTCCTGCAGTTCCTGCGGCTGTGAGACTTCGCTGCTCTTGGGGGGGCTCAAGGCCTCCTGCAGGTGCTGGTCGCGGGCGCTGCGGTCCTGCAGGGCGTGCGAGGCATCGGCCGCCACCAAATGCGACATCACGCGCAGTGCCTCGCCCTGGGGCAGATAGGTGCCGCCGCCGCGCAGGCTTGCTTCCTGCTCCAGCGCGGCCTGCGCCGCCTTGCGCGAGCGCAGGAAGCGCCCGCTCATGAGCTGGGCCAGCGCGTCGAGCAGTGCGCCGTGCATGGCACGCTCCTTTTGCTGCAAGCGCCAGCGCTGCGCCTGGCGGGGCAGGGCGATCAGCGCGGCCAAGGCGCGCAAGGCCGCGTAGAGCGTGGTGAAAGCCAGCGCCAGCGCCAGCAGCACGAAGTTCAGCGACAGGTCGAGCCGCCAGGGTGGCCAGAAGACGGTGACCGTGCCCTGGTTGTTGCCGGCAAACAGGGCCGACGCCACTGCCACGGCAAACAGCGCCAGGAGCCAGAGCGTTGCGCGCATGTCAGTGCTCCACGGCGCTGCGCGCAAACCGCATGGCATGAAACCGGCGCGGCCCAGGCGTGGGCAGCCGCGCAAGGGCCGCCCCGCCGCGCTGGCTGCGTTCCCCTGCCCGCACTGCGTAGCAATGCGAGAGCGGGGGCTGAGGGCCGCGGCTCCAGGCCTGCCTGCGCATGCCTGGACGTGCCCGAAGAGCTGACGCTTCTAGCGGCTGCGCCGAGGCGCAAAGCGGCTCAGGGGGGTGTTCCATCATCTTCCGGCCGCCGCCGTGGCGAGCGCGGACAGGGTTTCGTCGAGGCGCGGGGCCTCTGCGGTCTTGAGGTGCGCCTGGACCTGCTGCAGCGCGGTGGCTGCGGTCTGGGTGCGGCGCGACGCCGGGTCAAAGTATTTGTTGAGCGCCGTGCTGGCGGTGAGCAGATCGGAGCGTGCGGCATCGAGCTGGCGCGCCAGAATGCCCAGGCGGGCGTTGAGCAGCATGAGTTTCAAGTTCTCGCGCAAAAAGAAGGCCTGGTCGGGGGAAATCAAAATGGCCTCGGGCTGGTCGATGCGGCGCACCCGCACCAGGCCGCGCATTTCGTCTTTCACCACCTCCCAGCCGCGCTGCAGCGGCGCCATCCAGGCGGGCAGGCCGGATGCCTCGCCTGCTGCAGCTGCAGAGGCCGCTGCGGGCCGCACGCTGGCGGCCAGGCGCTGGGTGGCCGCCGCCTGGGCCACGGCGTTCTTGAGCGGCAGTTCGTCCACCTGGCGCAGCAGTTCGTCGAGCCGTGCCAGCAGACCGGCGGTGTCGGTGACGCTGGCGCTGGCCAGACGTTCCAGGTCCAGCGCCAGGGCGCGCTGCACCGGCGCCAGGCGCGGCTGGGCGGCGCGTTCGATGCGTTGCTGCGCGCTTTTGATGGAGGCCACCAGCGGCTGCACGCTGCCGGTCAGCTGGGCCTGCTGCTGCGCCAGGCGCACATTGGCCTCGATGTCGACCACCAGGTTTTCGTCGCGCGAGCGCGAGAGGCTTTGCATCAGTTCTTCGAGCTGGCTGCGCTGCAGGGCGACTTCGCTCAGCCGCGTCTCCTGCACCGCCAGGCGGGCCGACGATTCCTGCGCCAGCTCGCTCGCCTGGCGTGCCAGGGCCCGCGCTTCAATGGCCTGGCGCCCGGCATCCTGGCTTTGCTGCGCCAGCGCTTGCTGGATGTTGCCGAGCTTTTGCCACAGCAGCATGCTGCTCGCGAGCCCGATGACCGCCAGCACGGCCACGAGCGCCAGGGCCCAGCCGAGCAGGCGGGTGCTGCTTGCCGGGGCAGTGGCTGTGCCAGTGGAATCCACAGAAGTGCTCATGGCGCAGATTCTATAGACGCTGCCACGTCCGCCAGAGCGGGCCGGCACTCCAAAACCTGCCCAAAGCCTGCAGCCAGCGCAGCCTGCGCAATGCGCGGGTGCGTGGTCAAAGCGCGCGCGCCGGCCCAGGATTGGTCTGGCAGCGCGGCGCACAGGTGGCCCAGCGCCTGCGCGCTGCTCAGCACCCACAGCGTGCCGTCGGTGGCGGCGACCTGCGCCAGCGCGCGCTGCTCCGGGCTCCAGGGCGGCGCGGCGCGGGTATAGGCGACGACGAAATCCACCGAACCGCCCGCAGCGCGAATCTGGCTGCTCAGCCAGTCGCGGCCACTGCCGGCGCCGTCGCTGCCGGCTTCACTGCCGCGCACGATCAGCACGCGGTGGCCGGGCTGCACGCTGGCGCCCACGCTGCGCCACAGCGATTCGGAGTCGAACTGCCCGGCATCGGCCGCGGGCTGGTCGATGCGGCGCGTCGGCACGCCCAGCGCCTGCAGCATGGCGGCCGTGCCTGGGCCGGGCGCCCATACTCTTGTTTTGATAGCTGCATTCGTTTGCTGAATAAGCGCTAGAGCCACATTTGAGTCAAAAAAATGCCGCGCTGCGCTGCCGCTCACCACCATCATCGCGTCGTAGTTGCCCAGGCTTTGCCGTGCATGCGCGAGCGCTTGCGCGTCGGGCGCGCCGGCAATGCAGATCAATGGCAGGGCCGTGGCGGCTATGCCGCGTGCCTGCAGCGCCTGCACCCACTGCGAGGCCTCGGGTTCGGGGCGCGTGATGAGGGCGCGCGGGGCGGCAGTTGGCATCTGAGGAACAGGCCCTAGTGCGCGCAGCTGCGCGGCCACCGCCTCGCCCAGCGCTTCGGCCTGTGCCAGCGTGGTCGCCGACCCGCTCGCGCTGGCGCGCACCAGGGGCGTGCGCAGTTCCGGGTCGCCCCAGGCGGCGTTGATGTGCAGTTGCGCGCCATCGAGCCGGGCGTGCGCGGCCAGGGGCATGGAGCAGCTGCCGCCCATGGAGCGGCTCACCGCGCGCTCGGCCGCCACGCGCAGCCAGGTGGGCAGGTGGGCGAGCGGCGCCAGGGCCTCGATCAGATCGCTGCGGTCGGCGCGCACTTCGATGCCCAGCGCGCCCTGGCCGGCAGCCGGCAGCATCTCAGACTCGTCGAATTCGCAGCGAATGCGCTCTTGCAGCCCCAGGCGCTTGAGTCCCGCGGCTGCCAGCACGATGGCTTCGTACTGGCCTTCGTCGAGCTTGCGCAAACGGGTATCGAGGTTGCCGCGCAGCGGCTCGATGCGCAGGTCGGGCCGCAGCGCCTGCAGCAGCACGGTGCGGCGCAGGCTCGATGTGCCGACCACCGCGCCCTGGGGCAGGTCTTGCAGGCGGGCGTAGCGCGGCGAGACAAAGGCGTCGCGTGCGTCTTCGCGCTCCATCACGCAGGCCAGAGCAAAGCCTTCGGGCAATTCCATCGGAACGTCCTTGAGCGAGTGCACGGCGATGTCGGCGCGGCCGTCTTCCAACGCGGTCTCCAGCTCTTTGACGAACAGGCCTTTGCCGCCGACCTTGGAGAGCGTGCGGTCCAGAATCTGGTCGCCCAGTGTGGTCATGCCCAGCAGGCTGACCTGGTGACCGCGTGCCGCCAGCAGGGCTTGCACATGTTCGGCTTGCCACAGGGCCAGGCGGCTTTCGCGTGTGGCGATGACGATGTTAAGGGGTTTGGAATTCACGGCGCGGCACAGGGAAAACTTGAGCTGGGGATGCTAGCATGCTGCGCCGCAGCAGCGCCCGCCGCGCGGCGCACCTCTTTCGGAGACCACGCATGGCCAGCACGCGCAAGAACGACAAAGACCAACCCCTTATCGACGATATCCGCCTGCTCGGCCGCATTTTGGGCGATGTCATTCGTGAGCAGGAGGGCGCTGCGGCCTTTGACCTGATCGAGCAGGTGCGCCAGCTCTCGGTGGCCTTCCGGCGCGACGCCGACCACGAGGCCGACCGGGCGCTCAAGAAGTTGCTCAAGGGACTCTCGGCCGACCAGACGGTGAGCGTGATCCGCGCCTTCACCTATTTTTCACACTTGGCCAACCTGGCCGAAGACCGCCACCACATTCGCCGCCGCACCATCCGCGAGCGCGCGGGCGACACGCAGGAAGGCAGCATCGACGTCGCCCTGGCGCGCCTGCGCTGGGCCGGCATTGCGCCCAGCACCGTGGCGCAAACCCTGGCCGGCAGCTATGTCTCGCCCGTGCTCACCGCCCACCCCACCGAGGTGCAGCGCAAAAGCATCCTGGACGCCGAACGCGCCATTGCCAAGCTGCTGGCCGAGCGCGGCGAGCTGGCCGAGCGCGCCCAGCTCTACAACAGCGCCCGCGACGCCCTCACGCCCCGCGAACTGGCGAGCAACGAGGCGCAGCTGAGCGCCCGCGTCACGCAGCTCTGGCAGACGCGGCTGTTGCGCTACAGCAAGCTGACGGTGGCCGACGAGATCGAGAACGCGCTGTCGTACTACGAAGCCACCTTCCTGCGCGAGATTCCCAAAATCTACGCCGAACTCGAACAATCCCTGGGCCAGGGCAGCGTGGCCAGCTTTCTGCGCATGGGCCAGTGGATTGGCGGCGACCGCGACGGCAACCCCAACGTGGGCGCCGACACCCTGGTGCAGGCGCTGCGCCGGCAAAGCGAGGTGGCGCTGCGCCACTACCTGACCGAAGTGCATTTGCTGGGTGCCGAGCTCTCGCTCTCCGCCCGGCTGGTGGAGGTATCGAGCGACATGCAGCGCCTGGCAGAAAGCTCGCCCGACACCAGCGAGCACCGGCAGGACGAGCCCTACCGCCGCGCGCTCACCGGCATTTACGCGCGCCTGGCGGCCACGCTGGCCGAGCTGAGCGGCGGCCAGGCGGCGCGCCATGCGGTGGCGCCGCAAAACGCCTATCCGCACGCACAGGAGTTTCTGGCCGAACTGCGCACCATTGAGCAATCGCTTGCCACGCACCATGGCGAGGCGCTGGGCGCGCAGCGCCTGCACCCGCTGATCCGCGCGGTGGAAGTGTTTGGCTTTCATCTGGCCACGGTGGATTTGCGCCAAAGCTCCGACCAGCACGAACGCGTGCTGACCGAACTGCTGGCCACGGCGCGCGTGGTGCCTGACTACACGCTGCTGAATGAGGAGGCGCGCTGTGCCTTGCTGCTGCAACTGCTGCAGGATGCCAGGCCGCTGCGCGTCATGGGCGCGCAGTACAGCGCGCACACGCTGGGCGAGATTGCGGTGTTTGAGACCGCGCAGGCCATGCGCCAGCGCTTTGGCAATGACGCCATCATTCACTACATCATCAGCCACACCGAAACCGTGAGCGACCTGCTCGAAGTGCTGCTGCTGCAAAAGGAAGTGGGGCTGATGCAAGGCAGCCTGGGCACGGCAGAAGCCCGCGCCAACCTCATCGTCGTGCCGCTGTTCGAGACGATTGAAGACCTGCAGAGCGCCGCCAGCATCATGCGCGGCTTCTACCAGACCCCCGGCATCGCCGCGCTGGTGCAGCGCTCGGGCGGCCAGCAGGACATCATGCTGGGCTACTCGGACAGCAACAAGGACGGCGGCATCTTCACCAGCAACTGGGAGCTGTACCGCGCCGAGATCGCGCTGGTGGAGTTTTTCGACGAGCTGGCTGCCACCACCCCCATCCGCCTGCGCATGTTCCACGGCCGTGGCGGCACCGTGGGGCGCGGCGGCGGCCCCAGCTACCAGGCCATCCTGGCGCAGCCACCCGGCACCGTGCGCGGCCAGATCCGGCTGACCGAACAGGGCGAAGTCATCGCCTCGAAGTACGCCAACCCCGAGATCGGCCGGCGCAACCTGGAAACCCTGGTGGCCGCCACCCTGGAGGCCACGCTATTGCAGCCCACCAAGCCGGCCACACCCGCGTTTCTGGACGCGGCGGCGCAGTTGTCGGTGGCCAGCATGGCGGCCTACCGGGCGCTGGTGTACGAGACGCCCGGTTTCACGGACTACTTCTTCAACTCCACGCCGATCCGCGAAATTGCCGAACTCAACATCGGCTCGCGCCCGGCGTCGCGCAAGCCCAGCCAGAAGATTGAGGATTTGCGCGCCATTCCCTGGGGCTTCAGCTGGGGCCAGTGCCGCCTCACCCTGCCGGGCTGGTACGGTTTTGGCTCGGCCGTGGAGGCGTTTCTGAGCGCCCCCGGCAAAGACCCCAAGGCCCAGCTCGCGCTGTTGCGCAAGATGGTGCGCGAATGGCCTTTCTTCAGCACCTTGCTGTCCAACATGGACATGGTGCTCGCCAAGAGCGACCTGGCGCTCGCATCCCGCTACAGCGAGCTGGTGCAGGACGCCCGCCTGCGCAAAAAAGTGTTCGGCGCCATCGAGGCCGAGTGGCACCGCACGGCCGACGTGCTGACCCGCATCACCGGCGACAAGCAGCGCCTGGCGCACAACACCGCGCTGGCCCGCTCCATCCGCCACCGCTTCCCCTACATCGACCCCCTGCACCACCTGCAGGTCGAGCTGATCCGCCGCTGGCGCGCAGGGCAGGGCGACGAGCGGGTGCAGACCGGGATTCACATTTCGATCAACGGGATTGCGGCGGGGCTCCGGAATACGGGGTAAATTGCTATTGAATCAATAGCTTTTGACGCTTATGGGATAAGCGCTGGAAGTCAGTTTGGTTCAAATTCAATTCCCCAGCAGCTCCCCCACCGCGTGCAGGTCTTCCACGCGGTCGCACACCGCCTTCACGGCCATCATGATGGGGATGCCCAGCAGCAGCCCCCACAGACCCCAGAGCCAGCCCCAGGCCAGGACGCTGACGAAAACAGCCACCGGGCTCAGGCTGCTGGCGCGGCTGGTGAGCCAGGGGGTGAGCAGGTTGCCCACCAGGGTGTGGATCACCAGCGATGCGCCGCCCACGGCGAAAGCCATGTCGAGGGTGCCGAACTGAAGGAACGCCACCAGCGCCGAGGAGCCCGTGACGGCGAGCGAGCCGATATAAGGCGCCAGGTTGAGAACCGCGGCGATCACGCCCCAGACGGCCGCGTTTTCCAGGCCCAAAATAGCGTACGCCAAGCCCGTGGCCAGCCCCACAACGGCACTGGTTGCCAGCTGAACCAGCAGGTAGCGCTGTACCTGGCCATTGATCTCGTCGATGACCTGCAGCGTCACCTTGCGCCGCGCCAGGCTGGGGCCGGCAATGCGCATGAGCTTGTGGCGAAAGGTGTCGCCGGCGGCGAGCGCGAAGAAGCTGAGGAAAAACACGATGGTCAGCTGGCCCAGCACCGACATCAGTCCCATGGTGCCACTCCAGAGGTAGTCGCGGATGTCGAGCGGGCTGCGCTCGATCTGCACGCGCTGCACGCCGCGCCGGGCAACGGTAGGCGCGCTGGTTTCGGCGGCGGCCTGCTCGATCTGCGTGGCGGCCTTTTGCACCGTCTCGATGGGGCTGGGCTGGCGGGCGCGTTCACGCATCTTGTCGCGCACCTTGGATGCGGCTTTTGGCAGCGAATCGACAACCTGCGAGGCACCATCGCTCAACTGGTACACGGTGCCCGCCAAGCCGCCGCTCAAAGCCAGAAGCAGCAGCGCCGCTGAGACGCCGCGTGGCACGCGGTGGCGGTGCAGCCAGCCCACCACAGGCGAGAGCGCGCAAATCAGCAGGGCGCTCATTGCGATGGGGATGAAGACTGCCGCCGCCCAGTGCAGCACGGCCAGCGCAGCGCACAGGGCAATCAGCGCCAGCGAAGCGCTGCGCGCACCCACCGGCACATGGACCGATACGGGTTCAGCGGGAGGTTCGGTGGGCGTGAGCACCACGGTGCCGTCGGCTTCGCACGGCGGGGGCTGTGGCAGTGGCTCGCTGGTGGCAGGTTGGGTCATCGGCGGATTGTGGCGTGTCTGCTGGAGCACGCCTTGTAGGCGCTCATCCGCTTCGGTGAGGGAGCGGATGGTCAATGGCTGTGGGAACCTGCTGCGCCGCCCTGCACAGGGCGATCAGCAAGCCGGCCAGGCCCGATCGTTGTTGTGCGCGTCCACGGTGCCCAGCAGCTTCGTCCAGTAGGTGGGCAGGCCGGACCAGGGGCTGCCGGTGCCGACGAGATCGGTGACGTACACCAGACCCGTGTTGGTGCGCGCCATGTTGGCGGTTTCCACGACTTTTTGCATGGTGGTGCAGGCGCTGGCACTGTGCACCAGCATGGCCTGCCTGGTGTTGTCCTGGTTGTAGACCCAGGTGTGGGAGGGCTGGGGGTCAATGTTCTGGTAGGCGGCCGCATTGCCCTCGAACGTCACCAGCACGTCGGCCACGCCGGCATAGCCTGCATCCGGGAAGCTGCCCGGGTTGCCAATGACGCTCAAGCCCTTGCCGTGGATGTAGGTGTAGATGTCGGTGTAGAACGCCAGCCGGTCGCTCCCGGCAGCCATTTCCCCAAGGAAGAAGCCGTCGAGCAGCGCGGGATAGAGCTCGATGTATTTGTCGATGGTGGCTTTGACGTCTACCACCGAGCGCGTGCCGCTGCCGTAGGCGGTGGCGACATAGGCCACCACCTTCTGGTTGCCTGGCTTGACGGCCTTGAACAGGGTGATGGCACTGAGGAGATCGGTGTCGGCCTTGCTGGCGCTGGTCAGGATGCCGTTGCTGACGTTCGCAATGGCGGTGATCTTCAGGTCTGGGTAGCTGGTGGCGCCGCTGGTGAGTGTTTCCCAGGCGGAGCCTGCAGCCGCGCTGAAAAAGGCGGGTACCAGCAGCTCCAGGTTCTTTGGCTTCGGGCGGATGAACAGCGTCATGCGGTCACTGCCCGAATGGGTGTTGCTGGTGGCCGAGGCCTCTACCTGCACCGCGCCCGGCTGGGTGTCCTGCAGGTCCGAGGCGGCAGTGCCGCCCACCGTTGCGGTCACGGGGCGGGTCAGGATGGCGGAGGCGCGGTTGACGCTGAGCGTGACCTGCGTGCCATCGGCGGCGCGGCTGCCATTGACGTCCACGCTCACCTGCAGGTTGACCGGGGTGTTGGTGTTGTGCACGCTGCCGTCCCCGACGGGCCCGGTGAAGCGCACGCTGATTGGTCCGGGCGCGGGCGTCGGCGCGGGCGCCGGCTCGGTGGTGCCTCCGCAGCCTGCCAATGCGGCGGTCAGAACCAGCAGGCTTGCGGCGAGGCGGTTTTTGGAGGGAGAGCGGTGGCGCATTTTGGGTCCTTCAATTTCATTCCATTGTGAGGGATTCTTGGTCTTTGGCGCCGCCGCGAAAAAGCGCTTCTGGTTGGGAAACACCAGTTTGTTGCGCCGATTGCGCGCCCGGCAGGTGGCTACCATGGGCCGCATGCCTCCACCCCTGTTTCACCTGCGGACTCTCGCGCCCTTGCTGGCCGCCGCGCTGCTGGCCGGCTGCGGCACCCTTGATGTGCCGCGCGCCGACAACTACCCCGCCACCGGCCAGAAAAAGGCGCGCGCCGTGCACCATTGGGATGTGCTGGCCGGCGATGTGGCCGCGCGTGTGGTGGAGAAAATATCCGAATGGCCAAAGGGCGACTACCCCATTCATGTCACCGTGCCCGACAACTCCAGCTTCAACCAGGGCTTTCTCAAGCTCTTGCGGGTGCAGTTGCTGGACCGGGGCGTGGTTCTGTCCACCGTGCCGACGGCGGTCGAACTGCAGGTGCAGACGCAAGTGGTGCAGCACGGGGCGGATGTGCCCCGCAGCCTGCCCATTCCCCTGGGTGGGACGATGTTGGGGGCGAGCGTTGGCGTGTGGCGCGACTGGAAGGACCATTACTCCAACCGCGTGCTGCTGCCGGGCGCCGCCACCGCCATTGGCGTGGGCGCGGGCCTGGCCCTCGATATCGCGCAGCTCTATACCCGGGGTGCAGCAGCCGGCGGACCCACGCGCACCGAAGTGCTCATTACCACCACGCTCACAAGCCATGACCGCTATCTGGCTGGCTCGGCAGACATGTACTACATAGAGCGAGCGGACGCCGTGCTGTACCAGCCTGAGCTGCCCGCACCGCCGCCCACGCCGGTCAAAACCTGGCAGGTGGTGAGGCCATGAAGCGGGGGAGCTGGATAGCGCCCAGGAGCCTTGCGGCGCTGGCACTGGCCATGCTGGCCGCGGGGCCGCTGAGCGGCTGCGCGGGCTACTACTACGGCGAGAAGTACGGCCCCACGTTGTCTCTCTCATCCAACGCCGACATGGTGGGCAGCAGCTACGCCGCCGCCGATGCCCTGCTGCAAAACGCGCCGCTGGACCCGCGTGCGCCGGTCCTGGTGGCCACACTGGTCGATCTGGATCACCTGGGCGCCTCGTCGCGTTTTGGCCGCGTGGTCTCCGAACAGATTGCCGGGCGCCTGACGCAGCGCGGTCTGCCTGTGCCCGAGCTGCGTTTGCGCGAATCCGTGGCGCTGGTGCCGCAGGAGGGTGCGCTGCTGCTCTCGCGCGAGCTGCGCGAGGTGAGCCGGGCGCACGCAGCGCAGGCCGTGGTGGTCGGCACGTATGCCGTGTCGAGCCGGCAGGTGTTCGTCAGCCTCAAGCTCGTGCGGCCCGAAGGCAACCTGACCATTGCCGCGCACGACTACGCGCTGGTGCTGGACGACGAACTGCGCAGCCTGCTCGGTCTGCGTTGACCAGAAAGTGAAAACCCGGCCGCTGCCGTGCGCCGGGTTTGCTTTTATTTTGATAGCTTACAGCGCTTGCTGAATAAGCGCTGGAGGCCAAAAAACCTTGAAATTTTTAGTGCAGCATCAAGGCGCCGCTGGTTTTGCTCTTGCCTGCGCGCGCCGGCGGGTTGCAAAGGCCGCAGACGTAGCCGCGGTTTTCGTACAGCTCGGTGACAAACTGGCCCTTGCAGTCGCTGCATTGGGTGCGGGTCAGCATGCCGGCGTCGACAAACTTCACCAGGCGCCAGGCGCGGGTGAAGGACAGCAGCGGTTCGACCTGCGCGATCTCGATCTGCTCGCTGTAGAGCCGGTAGGCCTTGGTGAGCAATTCGACCGAGTCGAGGTCCATGCCCTTGCCCAGGTATTCGTAGATGTTCAGGAACAGCGAGCTGTGGATGTTTTCCTGCCAGGTCAGGAACCAGTCGGTCGAGAACGGCAACTGTCCTTTGGACGGCGATTTGCCCGCAATCTCTTTGTACAAGCGGATCAGCCGCTCGTAGGACAGCGTGGTTTCCGATTCAAGCACCTGCATGCGGGCGCCCATGCCGATCAGCAGGGCGGCGCGCTCGATCTGGCGCGATTCGTTCAGCACGCTCTTGGCTGCGGCGCGTTTCGGTGTGCTGGTGCTGGTGCTGGCGGTGGTGTCGGTCATGGCGGTCTCGGGCAGGTGGGGTAGGGAGCGAAGGGCCGGGTGCTCAGAGCACTTCGGAGACGCGGCTGGCCATCAGGATGTTGGCGTGCAAGGTATTGGTGGCCTCGTTGCCGACCTTGCGCGGCGTCTCGTGGTTGGTGAGCAATCCCCAGACCAGGGTGTCGTCCACGCGGAAGCTGCACAGCAAGGTGTTGCGGGACGCGATCTTCATCACCTGGGCGGGTGAGAGCGAGGCCAGCAGGTCGGCGGCTTCTTCGTTCAGACCCAGACGGAACACCGCGGCGGCCTTGTCCTGGCGGATCAGCGTCTGCGCCAGCATCAGGTAGGTCAGGTTGGCTTCGCGGATTTCGGCGAGCACTTGTTCGTGGTTCATGGCACTTTCCTTTTCAGGTGGAGGGCACCTTGCATGCCTTGTGCGTGCTTTGGTGATCCGGTGAAATGGATTGTGAAACGGGCCCAAAAAGAAATTAAGTCAGCATCTGACTGCGTGGCGCGTCTGGTTTCGGGATGCGGCGTGTAGGAATTTGCCTTACAAGCCACCGGGAGCTCGGCCTGCAATGCACGCGCAGCGGGTAACCCAGATGCTGTCAAGCCTGGGGCCGGTGCTCGGTGGCCTGCTGCAGGCTGCGCCTAGAGTTCGGGGGTGCAAACGATTCGAACAAACCATATCCTATCTAACATAAACTTCGGTTTTTACGAACCGGGGGAGATATGCTGAACTTTCGTCATCTTCACTACTTCTGGGTCGTTACGAAGGAAGGCGGTTTCGCCCGTGCCGCCGAACGGCTGGACATGGCGGTGCAGACCATCAGCGCTCAGGTGCGCGAGCTGGAGAAGGCGTTGGGCCACCAGCTTCTCAAGCCCTCAGGCCGTGGCGTGGCCCTCACCGAGGCGGGGAAGGTCGCCTTCGCGCGCGCCGAGGAGATATTTCATCTGGGCCAGTGCATCCCTGACGAGGTGCGCGAAGCGGCCAGCGGCAAGGTGGCGCGCCTAGCGGTCGGGCTCTCCGATGGGATCTCAAAGTTGGCCGCTCATGCGCTGCTGAAACCGGTATTGAGCACACCCAACCTTCGGCTGGTCTGCCACGAAGGAGAGTTCGAGCAGCTGCTGGGCGAACTGGCGCTGCATCACCTGGACTTGGTGCTGGCCAGCCAGGCCGTTCCGCGCAACCCGAACCTGCGCCTCACCAGCGAGCGGCTTGTCGATTCGCCGGTCGAGTGGTACGGCCCGGCACGGCTGGTCGGCAAGGCCGAGCGCGATCGCTTTCCGCAATGCCTCAACGACCTGCCGGTGCTTCTGCCCACGGGGCATTCCGCCCTGCGACCGACGCTTGACCACTGGTTCGAAGCGCAGGGTTTGCGGCCCCGCATCGTCGGCGAGTTCGAAGACAGTGGGCTGCTCGCGGTGTTTGCTGCGCGCGGATTGGGCGTGTTCCCGGTCAGCCGGCTCGGCGCGGACGACGTGGGCCTGATGCGCGGACTTCGTCTGCTCGGCAGCAGCGATGCTGTGAAAGAGGAAATACACGCCATCCGTTCGCGTCGCGGACAGCACCACCCCCTGGTACTGCAGGTCATCGCGGCGGAGCGACGCTGAGCACCACGGTTCGATGGCAATCGAATCCTTGGCAGCAATCTTTAAGCTGGTTCATGGCGATCCCTCGAAGCGTTCGGAAACTGTGCGCACATTGCTTTCGCGGCGGCGGCCTTGCTGCTGGCCTGGGGCTTGTTCATCTGGCTGAGTCAGCGCGGGGAGCGTCGGCAAAGCCGATTTTTCGACCTGGTTGCTGACGCGCCGCGATTTCGATGGCCTTCAACTGCGCAGAAGGCTTGCGACATCAGACTCGATGACAGCCGTCGCCCCGGCACGACCCCAGTGACGACCAATCGCGTCCAGCACGGCAGCCTCACCCTCGGACAGGTGCTTGTCGGCATCGACGACAGCCGCAGCTATACGCATCACCTGGTCTCGCAGTTGCGGCCGATCGACCTCGCCCAGCAGTGAGGCCAATGAACCGTCATCAACATACCGCAATATGGAACCGCCAACGAAGCCATCCATCAGAAGGTCTTCGCACAGCGTTTGCACAATGCCATGAATTGCCCTTGGCGGCATGTCCAGGGCACACGCCGCATCGACTTCGCTCAGCGTTTCGAATTCCGATCGGCAGACGTGGCTGTCGGCGATGAGGACAAGTGCCACGATGCGCGCGGCCGCTTCGGGACTGTTGGGAGGATAGGAGCGCATGGTGGCCTTCTTTCTTGAGGAGTGCTTGTCTGAGATTTGCTTGAAAGCAGGCAAGTTTGGGCAGGAACATCGAAAGGAGAAAGCAGAGCTTTCGTGACCAGATATTCGAAAAAAGCGCAGTTGGCCTTAAGGCTCTGGACAGTCACGACCGGTCGGTTGCGAAGGCCGACTTGCGAACCTACGGGCTGAACGGCCGGCATTCGCGGCACAGTCGGAAGCTCCCCAGGTGTGCGGCCGAACCCTCCGTCCACATTCAGGTTTTTCGGATGCTCAGGTTCTCGAAAGACTGCTTTTTCAGAATTTACGGGAGACCTACATTCCATTCCTCACCCAACCGATGGAGATCCGTGATGCAAGTGCTGTTCAACTCCCGCCATCCGCAAGCCACCCAATTTCGCGACCTGACCGAGCGCCGTGTGCGCTTCGTTCTGCGACGCCTCGGCTGGATGGTGCCACGCGCGGAAGTGAAGATGTCAGACGTGAACGGGCCGCGCGGCGGCATCGACAAGCGCTGTCAGGTGGAACTCCGCACCGATGGCGCTGGGTCGCTGGTCGTCGCGTCCGTGGCGAACGACTGGCGCACCGCGCTGGACAACGCGCTGGCGCGCGCCGCACGGTTCCTCATGCGCCTGTGGCGCCGCGGGAGTGACTCCCGCCGCATGCGCCAACGTCTCATCGATCACGAACGTTGAACCGAAACAACACAGGACTCGGCACTATGAACTCCATGATGTTCATCCCCTCGACCACTCGCTTGGAAGCGGTCCAACCGTTGCCGGATGCTGTGGGCACCGCTCTGCCCTGCGATATCGCGGGGAGGAGCCGAGTGCTGCGCAACAGCCATGCCTTGCTGTCGATGGCGCTGCTGTTCAGCGGGGCCATCGCTGCTGCCAGCGGGGCGTACAGGTTGCCGGCGCCGGGCGTTCTGCTGACCCTGGGCGGCTGCTTCGGACTACTCTTCGCCGTCTACAAGTTCAAGATGTTTACGAGACTGCTGAGCCTGTTCGGCTTTGGCAGCGCTAACGAATAAACCCTCACAAGGAGCACATCATGCAATGCCCAATCTGCACCGACACCGCACTCGTGATGAGCGAGCGCCAAGGCGTCGAACTCGACTACTGCCCGAAATGTCGCGGTGTGTGGCTGGACCGCGGCGAACTGGACAAGCTGATCGAGCGCTCAGCGACCATGGCGCCAGCCCCAGCCGGCAACGTCGCAGCCCGATCGCAGCCTCAGTTCGTGGACTCCGATTACGAGCACGGCCGGCGCCCGCATAGCAACCGCAAGAAGTCCTGGCTCAGCGACATCTTCGACTGAACCGTGACCGACAGCACCAAGGAAGACCCATCATGCGCCGCTATCCCGTAAACAGCCCGCAGGCGGCTGCCCGCATCGTCGCACTGACGGTGATCGCCGATGGCGACATCGGCGAAGCCGAGATCGAGTGGCTCGACCGCCTGTCCGTGCATGAACAACTGGGTCTGGCACGGCATGAATTGCATACGCTGCTGGACACTTTCTGCGAAGACCTGCTTTCGAGCGGCCAGTTGAATTGGGCCGACGCCTGCCCGGTGGACGAGTGCACGCTGGCGGACCTGATGGGCGAGATCCAAGACCCCTCACTGCGACTTAAGTTGCTTCGTTGGTGCGTCGAAGTTGCAGAATCAGACGCGCATGTTGCGCAGGGCGAATCGATCGTGCTCGTCGCCGCCGTCGAGCATTGGGGTTTGCACCGTGAGATGTTTCGGTCCTCGCCCTGAAACTGATCGGTTTTCTGCAAAATCACTTATAAGGCAGTCATGCAATCTAGCGGTTCTCCACTTATGTGGACCTTGTTCGCGGCGTTCGTGCTCGCAGCGCTGCTTGTCGACTTCTTTGCGATGAGAAAGCAGGGCGCGCACCGCGTCAGTACCCGCGAGGCTGCCATCTGGTCGCTCGTCTGGGTCGGCGTTTCTTTTGTTTTCGTAGGCTGGCTGTGGTGGCACCTTGGGGGTGCCGGTACGGACGAAGCAGCGCGCTCGCTGGCCAATGCCAAGTCGCTGGAGTTTCTGACCGGCTACCTGATCGAGAAGGCGTTGGCGGTCGACAACATCTTCGTGTTCCTGATGTTGTTCACTTACTTTGCGGTACCGGCCGAGTTCCAGAAGCGTGTTCTGATGATCGGTATTCTGGGCGCCCTTGTGCTGCGTGCGGTGATGATCCTGGTTGGCGCTTGGCTGATCGCGCAGTTCCACTGGGTCCTCTATGTGTTCGGCGCCTTCCTGCTATTCACCGGCGTCAAGATGTGGTGGGCTGCCGGCCAGGAACCCGATCTGGACAACAACCCCGCCCTCAAGTGGATTCGCAGTCGCTTCAAAATCTCCCCGAAATACGACGGCGAGAAGTTCCTCACCATGGTGGGCGGCGTCAGGATGGCCACGCCACTGCTGGTGGTGATCTTGCTCATCGGCATCGTTGACATCGTGTTCGCTGTCGACTCGATCCCGGCCATCTTCGCGATCACGACCGACCCCTTCATCGTGCTCACCTCCAACGTGTTCGCCATCCTGGGGCTGCGCGCGATGTATTTCTTGCTGGCCAACATGCATGAGCGTTTTCATCTGCTCAGCTATGGTCTGGCCATCGTGCTGGTATTCATTGGCGCAAAGATGCTGCTGATCGACATCTATAAGATCCCTGTGGTGTTTTCGCTTGGCTTCACCGCGGTCACGTTGGCCGTGACAATGGTCCTCTCACTCAAGATCCCACCCAAGGGCACACCTGGCGGCGCGTATCCGTTCGGTACGAAGAAGCAGGGCGAGCAAACATAGGTGCTCACAACAGACCGCGTACGCAGGGACACCGACAGGTGCGAGCCTGCTCGCGCTGATGGACGATCATTGTTATGTGCAATCGCTACACCCCTCCGGCCCTGCAGGACATAGAACGCGAATGGGCAGTCGGCAGGCCCAATCCGCTGCGCTGGTGGGATGAGGTTCTTTTCCCGCGCGGAACTGGCCCGTTCATTCGCCGTGCGCGCGAGGCAGCGAGCTACGAACGCGAGCTGGTAGCCGGGCAATGGGGATTGATCCCATGGTTCGCAAAGGAACCCAAGCTCAAGTACCCGACGAACAACGCGCGCAGCGAAGAACTGGCGGACAAGGCCAGTTACAAGCATGCTTGGGCCAGGGGGCAGCGCTGCATCATCCCGGCCAGTGACTTCGATGAACCCAATTGGGAAACCGGGCGCAATGTCTGGTGGCGGTTCAAACGGGTCGATGGTGCGCTGTGGAGTCTCGCGGGTCTGTGGAACACGTGGACCGAAAAAGCCACGGGCGAGGTGCATGAGAGCTACACGATGTTGACCATCAACTCGGATCAGCACCTGCTTATGAAGCGCATGCACAAGCCCGACTCGAAGGCACCTGCAGACGCGCAGGACAAGCGAAGTGTGATTCCCCTCGAAGCGGGCGACGTAGACACCTGGCTGGCGGGAACCGTGGCGCAAGCAAGTCGACTGCTGCAGCTTGCCCCGCTGGAGTTGTTCGACGCTGGGCCAATACAACCCGGCTGAACTGACCGCTGCATCGTCGCGCGCGCCTTCTCTGGCGGGGCGGGCTGATGGCCATGGCGGCCAGGACGCTGCGCCCGGACATCGACAAGGATCGCAAGGCAAAACGCCCGCGCGGCATCAACGGCTTGGGCCTGGGCGTTACACGATTTTTTTCGAACCCGCGGCTGCCACGGTCTCCAGGTTCAGCAGCGCCGCTTCCACCGCCGCTGCCGTGGTGCGCGGCTGTTCCATGGGGAACAGGTGGGTCCCGTCAAGCATGCTCACGCGCCCACTCGCGATGCGGGTGGTCATGGCCATGCCCACCTGCTGCATCTCGACGGACGAGAGCCCGCCAATGAAAGCGGCCGGGCACGCGAGCGGATGCTTGCGCAGCAGCGAGGCCAGGTTGTGCGGCAGCGTGTTGTAGATGGCCGTCTCCACCGCGCGGTCAAAGCGCAATACCCGCTGGCCCTCGCCGTCTTCCAGGCCGTGCGCGATGTAGTCGCGCAGCACCTGCGGGTCCCAGAGCGCAAACGCCTTCTTGCGCGCGAAGTGCTGCAGCGCTTCTTCGTCGCTGGCCCATCGGTTGCGCCGCTGGCGGCTCACGCGGCCGGGCGATACCGCGCCCACCATTTGCGTGCGCTTGGCAACGCTCACGGCATTGGCCCTCCAGCCGCTGATCAGCGGCGAGTCCAGCATCAGCACCGCGCGCGCCAGCTGCGGGTGCTGGGCAGCGGTCATCACGCTGACAATGCCGCCCAGCGAATGGCCGACGAGAAACACCGGCAAGCCATGCTTTTGGACTTGCGCTTGCGCAAAGTCGGCCAGTTGCTGCACCAGATGCGGCCAGTTGCTGGTGACAGGGTAGCGCGGATCGTGGCCAAAGCGGTCGATGGCGCTGACCGAAAAGCCGCGCGCGCGCAGTTGCTCGAACAAGAGGCTGTAGGTGCCGCCGGGAAAGCTGTTGCCGTGGGAGAAAACGATGTGGGGCATAGGTAGGGAAAGGCGTGTGCGCCAGAGGGAGATCGCCCGACAAGTTGCCGCGCACGAAGTCAGCGCGCGTGCTTGCCGCACGCGAGCCGATCTTTAGCGATCCAACGGGCCGGAGGTCTTGCGCAATGGCTGGTAGCGGCAACCCGGCGCGTGCAGGGGAGAAGCGCAGGCCGGGGCGCCCGCATCCCACTGAGGGCTCTCGATGGTGTCAAAGGCCTTGCGCAGTTCCGCGCCCCAGCGGTCGTGCAGCATGCGAAAGTAGGGGTTGCCCTCGTCGATACAGACAATTTTGTCGCTTTCGTAGCGGTTGACCTCGTAGAGCACCATATCGAGGGGCAAACCCACCGACAGATTGGATTTGAGCGTGCTGTCCATGGACACCAGCGCGCACTTGGCGGCGTCGTCCAGCGAGGTGTCGGGCGTGAGGATGCGGTCGAGCACCGGCTTGCCGTATTTCGACTCGCCCACCTGGAAGTAGGGCGTTTCGTCGGTGGCTTCAATGAAATTGCCCGCCGAATACACCTGGAACAAGCGCATTTGCTCCCCACGAATCTGTCCGCCCAGCACCAGCGACACATTGAACTCGACGCCCGCCTGCCGAAGCGCCTCGCCGTCGCGCTCGTGCACGTTGCGCACGGCGCAGCCCAATACGCGTGCGGCGTCGAACATGCTGCTGGCATTCCAGATCGTTGTCGGTTCGCCGCGGTTTTCCTCGTTCACGATTTGCGTGGTCTGCAGCGCCTCGCGCACCGACTGCGCAATCGACAGGTTGCCGGCGGACAGCAGTACCAGGAAGCGGCTCCCCCGCTTCTCGTAGATCATCATCTTGCGAAACGAGCTGATCTGATCCAGCCCGGCATTGGTGCGCGAGTCGGACAGGAACACCAGTCCGGCGTTGAGTTTGATGGCGACGCAATACGTCATGAATGCAAAGAGGGCGAAGCGAAAGACCACAAAGTGTAGTGGCCCCTGCGGTCCGTTGCTGGCGCTTCTATGATGGTCCGGATGATTTACAACCGCCCAATGGCGTTCCCGTCTTTGCACTCGCACCTTGTTCTCGCTCTGCGCGCAGCGCTTTGTTGCGCCGTCCTCGCCCTGCTGGCGGCCTGCGGCGGCGGTAAGGACGACGAAGAGACGGCCGTCCAACCGCCGCCGGCCCCGGTCAACCCGGTGGGGCGGGGCAGTTTCAAGGCCAGCGCGCCCCTGGGCACCGTGGCGGCCGACGAGATCGCTGCCGCGCTGGCAGACGATGGCTCGCGGGTGCAGAACGTGGTGCCACGCTACGCAGTGGCTTCCTGGCGCCTCGAATACACGACCATTGACGCCGATGGCCGCGAAGTGCGGGCTTCCGGCCTGGTGAGCGTGCCGCAAAAACCTGCGGGAAGCGCCAGTCCGGTGCTCAGCTACCAGCACGGCACCATCTTTCATGACGAAGAAGCGCCCAGCAACCATGCGGTGCCTGGCGAGGTGGCCGTGGTGCTGGCCTCGCTCGGCTATGTGGTGCTGGCGCCGGACTATGTCGGCTTTGGCGTCTCGCGCGGCACATCTCACCCGTATCTGCTGGCGACGCCGACTGCGGCCGCGGTCAATGACTTTCTCACCGCAGCGACGTACTGGCGTGCCGCCAGCGGGGTGCAGGACAACGGTCAGCTCTTTCTCGCGGGCTATTCGGAGGGCGGCTACGCAACCCTGGCTGCGCACCGCGAGCTGCAGGCCAGCGGCTCGCCGCACCTCTCCCAGTTGCGCATGGCCGTGGCTGGCGCCGGACCGTACGACGTGCAAACCACGCTCGACGGCCTGATTGACGTGGTGCGCGACAAGCAGCCGCTCCTGGGCGCGCTCATCAATCCTGGCCTTTTGCGCTACCTGGGCAGCAGCGCGCAGCGCGAAGTGCGCCGTGCCGTGCTGAGCCAGCTGATTCCGGGCGATGCCGACGTGGTCTACGACACGCGCTTTCTCGACAGCTTTTTTGCCGACGACACACGTGCCATTGCGCAGAACAGCAGTGTCTACGACTGGCGCCCGCAGGTGCCGGTGGCGCTGTTCCATGGCCGGAACGACCAGACCGTGCCCTACGCCAGCTCAGTCAACACCCTGCAAGCCATGCAGAGAACGGGCGCGAGCGATCTGGTTTCGCTGACCGATTGCCAAGCCACTCCGGCCGGCCACATTCCGTGCGTGCCACCGTTTGTGGCGTTCATGCTGGGGCGCGTTGGGGCTGTGGCGCAAGGGCTGTAGCTTCAGTTGCTTGCTGCCTGCAAGGCGGCGTCCACCGTCCTTTGCGCCTCGGCCAGAATCTGCGCCAGGTGCTCGGCCCCGCGGAAGCTTTCGCCGTAGATTTTGTAAATATCTTCGGTGCCGGACGGCCGCGCGGCATACCAGCCGCTGGGTGCGCTCACCTTGATGCCTCCGATGGCGGCGCCATTGCCGGGGGCCTGGGTGCACACGGAGGAGATGGCTTCTCCTGCAAGCGTGGTGGCGGTGATCTGATCGGCCGAAAGCGCAGCCAGCGCTTGTTTTTGCTGTGCGTTCGCCGGGGCCTCCACGCGGTCTGCGAAAGGCTCGCCCAAGTTCGCGGTCAAGGCCGCGTACAAGCGGCCAGGGTCGCTGCCGGTGACGGCGGTGATTTCAGCGGCCAACAGTGCGGCGGTCATGCCGTCCTTGTCCGTCGTCCACGCCGTCCCGTCGCGGCGCAAAAAGGCCGCGCCGGCGCTCTCTTCGCCGCCAAACCCCAGGCTGCCGTCCAGCAAACCCTGCGAGAACCACTTGAAGCCCACGGGCACGTCGAAGACTGCGCGCTTGAGCCTAGCGGCCACGCGCTCGATCAATTCGGTGGTCACCACCGTCTTGCCCACGGCTGCGTGCGCCCCCCATTGCGGCCGGTGGCGAAAGAGGTAGTCGACCGCCACGGACAGGTATTGGTTGGGCGCCAGCAAGCCCGCGCTGGGGGTGACGATGCCGTGTCGGTCGTGGTCGGTGTCGCAGGCAAAACCGATGTCGAACCGGTCTTTGGTGGCAATGAGTCTTTGCATGGCGAAACGCGACGATGGGTCCATGCGGATCTGCCCGTCCCAGTCCAGCGTCATGAAGCCGAATTGTGGGTCCACCACCTCACTCAGCACGGTGAGATCGAGCCGCCAGCGCTCGGCAATCGCAGGCCAGTAATGCACGCCTGCGCCGCCCAGCGGGTCCACCCCCAAACGCAGGCCTGATACTCGAACGGCCTCCATGTCGATGGCGTGGTCGAGGTTGTCCACGTAGTGGCGCAGAAAGTCATGGCGGTGCGTGGTGCTGGCCCGCAGGGCCTGTGCAAGCGGCATGCGGCGCACGCCTTGCAGGCCCTGCTCCAGATAGCGGTTTGCAGCCGCGCCGATGGCCTGGGTAATGTCCGAACCGGCCGGGCCGCCGTGCGGCGGGTTGTACTTGAAGCCCCCGTCCCGCGGCGGGTTGTGCGAGGGGGTCACGACAATGCCGTCCGCCTGCGCAGCGCCGGAGCTGGAGTGGTTGCTGCGGTTGTGCACAAGGATGGCGTGCGAAACGGCCGGGGTCGGGGTGAACTCGCCGCCCGGCGCCAGCATCACCTCCACGCCATTGGCGGCAAGCACTTCGAGCGCGCTGTCGCAGGCCGGTTTGGACAGCGCGTGGGTGTCGATGCCCAGGAACAGCGGCCCGGCAATCCCCTGTGCGCGGCGGTGGTCGCAAATGGCCTGGGTGATGGCCAGAACATGCCACTCGTTGAACGACACATCCAACGCCGAACCACGGTGGCCCGAGGTGCCAAACGCCACGCGCTGCGCCGCCACGCTCGGGTCGGGGCGCTCGGACAAATAGGCGGCCAGCAGCTTGTCCACGTCGATCAGCACGGACGTTGGGGCGCTCTGGCCGGCCAAGGGGCTTTGGTGCGTGCCCATGACTCAGGCCTTCGTTTGGTGGCGGCGCAGTTGCTCTTGCGCAGCGCGCACCACGTGGGCGGCGTCGAATCCAAAATGGGCCATCACGTCCTTGCCCGGAGCCGACATGCCAAACGAGTGCATGGCCAAAATGGCGCCATGGCGGCCGACGTACCGATCCCAGCCCAGGCCGGAGCCGGCTTCTACCGAAACGCGCGCCTGTACTGCGTCGGGCAGCACGCTCTCCTGGTAGGCTGAATCCTGGCACTCGAACAGATCCCACGACGGCATGCTGACGACACGGGCGCGAACGCCCTCCTTTTTGAGTTGCTCGTACGCGGCAATGCACAGCGCCACTTCGCTGCCGGTGGCCAGCAGCAGCACCTCGGGCGAACCCCCCTCGCAATCGGCCAGCACGTAAGCGCCTTGGGCCAGGCCTGCAGCGCTGGCGTACTGCGTGCGGTCCAGCGTGGGCAGGGCCTGGCGCGAGAGCACCAGGCTGGTGGGGCCATCGGTGCGCTGCATGGCAATGCGCCAGGCCTCCACCGTCTCGTTGGCGTCGGCCGGGCGCAGCACGCGCATGCCGGGCATCGCGCGCAGTGAGGCGAGCTGCTCGATGGGCTGGTGGGTGGGACCGTCTTCGCCCAGCGCAATCGAGTCGTGCGTCCAGATGTAGGTGACGGGCAGGCCCATCATCGCGGCCAGGCGCATCGCGCCGCGCGCGTAGTCGGTGAAGATCAGAAAACCCGCCCCAAACGGCCGCAGCCCGGCGAGCGCCATGCCGCTTACGGCCGCACACATGGCGTGCTCGCGGATGCCGAAATGGAAATTGCGTCCGGCGAAATTGCGAGCGTCGGCTTTGGCGCGTTCGCTGTTGTCTGCAAGCGGCCCCGGCTCGAAGACACCTGCAAAATCGAAGGTCAGCGCTGTTTTGGTCGATGGCGAAAGGTCGGCCGCGCCGCCCAGCACCCAGGGCACCTGCTTGGCGATGGCGTTGAGTGTCTTGCCCGCCGCGTCGCGGCTGGAAACGCCTTTGGCACTGGCTTCAAAACTGGGCAATGGCGCGTCCCAGCCTTCGGGCAGCGTGCCCGCCTGCATGTGGTCAATCTGCTGTGCCAGGTCTGGGTACTGCGCCTGGTACTTTTGATGGAGCGCGTTCCAGGCTGCATGCGCGCGTGCACCGCGCTGGCCGAAGTGCGCCTTGAAGTGCTGGGGCACTTCGCTTGGCACCAGAAACTTGGCGTCCGGGTTCCAGCCATAGAACTCTTTGGTCAGCCGCACTTCGTCTTCGCCAAGGGCTTCGCCGTGGGCTTCCTTGGCGTCCTGCTTGTGCGGCGCGCCGTAGCCAATGTGGCTTTGCACGACGATGAGCGTCGGCAGGCTCGGCTGCAGGGCAAAGGTCTGGAGATGGGCAGACAGCTGCTCAATGGCGTTGGCATCCGCCACCTGCAGCACACGCCAGCCATAGGTCTCAAAACGCGCGCCCACGTCTTCCGTGAACGTGAGTCCCGTGGCGCCTTCGATGGTGATGCGATTGCAGTCGTAAATCCAGCATAGGTTGGCGAGCTGCAAATGGCCTGCCAGCGAAGCCGCCTCGGCGCTGATGCCTTCCATCATGTCGCCGTCGCTTGCCAGGGCGTACACCTTGTGGTCGAACAGCGTGAAGCCGGGGCGGTTGTAGGTCGCGGCCAGCCAAGCCTCGGCAATTGCCATGCCGACCGACGTGGCCACGCCCTGACCCAGCGGGCCAGTGGTGGTCTCGACGCCCGTCGTCCAGCCATGCTCGGGGTGGCCGGTGCAGCGGCTGCCGAGCTGCCGAAAGCTTTTGATCTCGTCCAGCGTGACCGCTTTGCCCAGCGAGCCTCGCGCATCGCTGCCGCTGCCGGGCTGTACGTCACCCAGGTACAGCAGGCCGTAGAGCAGGGCGCAGGCGTGGCCCGGCGAGAGCACGAAGCGGTCGCGATTCGGCCAGGCGGGCGCGTGCGGGTCGTAGTTCAGGAAGCGCTGCCACAGGCAGTAGGCCGTGGGCGCCGCGCCCATGGGCGTTCCGGGGTGGCCGGAGTCGGCCTTTTGCACCATGTCGATGGCCAGGGTGCGCAGCGTGTTGATGCACAGCTGGTCCAGCTCCGTGGCGGGGGCCGTGGCGGCTGTGGTGGCCATGGTGTCGCGTTCAGTCATCAAATCTCCTTGCGCAGTTGGCGGTAGCGGCGCATCAGCGCGTTGGTGGAGCTGTCGTGCGCCAGTTGCGGCGCATCAAAGGCGGCCAGCTCTTTTGCCGTGGTGCCCGCCAGAACCTTGCCCAGTTCCACGCCCCATTGATCGAACGAGTCGATGTTCCAGACCACGCCTTGCGTGCACACGCTGTGCTCGTACAGCGCCACCAGAGCGCCCAGCGAGTGCGGGCTCAAGCGCTCGGCCAGCAAGCTGCTGCTGGGGCGGTTGCCTTCGAAGGTGCGGTGCGGGGCAACGCCAGTGTCTGCGCCTTCGCTGAGTACCTGCTGCAAGGTTTTGCCGAAGGCCAGCGCCTCGGTCTGCGCGAAGAAGTTCGCCATCAGCAGGTTGTGCTGGCTGTCGCTGCCGCTGGCGTCTGGGGCGAGCGGGTTGAGCGTCTGGCAAAAACCGATGAAGTCACACGGCACCAGCGGCGTGCCCTGGTGCAGCAGTTGGTAGAACGAGTGTTGGCCGTTGGTTCCGGGCTCGCCCCACACAATGGGTGAGGTGGCGTAGTTCACACGTGCACCGGCCAGCGTCATGTGCTTGCCGTTGCTCTCCATCGTGAGCTGCTGCAGGTAGGCCGGGAAACGGCTCAGGTACTGCGCATAAGGCAGCACGGCTTGTGTTTGCGTACCCAGGAAATTGGTGTTCCACACGGCCAGCAGGCCCATCAGCACCGGCAGGTTCTGCGCCAGCGGCGCGCTTTTGAAATGCTCGTCCATGGCGTGAAAGCCGGCCAGCATTTCGCCGAACTGCACCGGCCCAATGGCCACCATGAGCGAGAGGCCAATGGCCGAATCCATGGAGTAGCGCCCGCCCACCCAGTCCCAGAACCCGAACATGTGCTCGGGTGCAATGCCGAACCTGGCGACGCCCTCGGCGTTGGTGGACACCGCCACGAAGTGCTTGGCCACCGCCGTGTCGCTGCCCAGTTGCGCCACGCACCAGGCGCGCGCGGCGTGCGCGTTGGTCAGTGTCTCCAGCGTGGTGAAGGTCTTGGAGCAGACGATGAACAGCGTTTCGCCCGCGTCCAGGTCGCGCGTGGCCTCGACCAGTGCTGTCGCGTCCACATTGGAGACAAAGCGGCATTGCAGGTCGCGCTGGCTGTAGTGGCGCAGTGCCTCGTACGCCATCACCGGCCCCAGGTCCGAGCCGCCAATGCCGATATTGATGACGGTGCGAATGCGCTTGCCGCTGTGGCCGCGCCACTGGCCGCTGCGCACGGCGTCGGCAAACGCTGCCATGCGGCGCAGCACGGCGTGCACTTCGGGCACGACATCGACGCTGTCCACCAGAATCTGCGTGCCCTCGGGCGCGCGCAAGGCCGTGTGCAGGGCCGCGCGGTGCTCGGTGGTGTTGATGGCGTCGCCGCGAAACATGGCGGCGATGCGCTCGCTCATGCCGCACTGCTGGGCCAGCTGGAGCAGCAGGCGCAGGGTGTCGTCCGTGATGCGCTGTTTTGAGTAATCGAGGTACCAGCCGGCGGCCTCTGCGCACAAGCGCTCGCCCCGGCCAGGGTCGCTGGCGAACAATTCGCGCAGGTGCTGATTGCGTATCTGCTCGTGGTGGGTGGTGAGGGCCTGCCACGCTGGCGAGCTTGTCAATTCGGATGGCGTGTGCGGCGCTATGGAATCGCTCATGCGGCGGCCTTCCCAGGCGCGGCCTTGGCCTTGCCGGCAAGGTTGTCCAGCAGCTTGGTCCAGGACTGCGAAAACGACTCTGCGCCTTCGCGCTGCAATTGCTCAGCCAGCGCGTCGATGTCGATGCCCGCCTCGCGGCATTGGGCGATGGTGGCGTCGCCGCCGTCGCCTTGCAGGCTTGGCTGCACCTTGCCGTGGTCAGAAAACGCAAACAGCGTTTTTTCGGGCAGGGTATTGATGGTGTCGGGCGCGGCCAGCGCCTCGACGTACAGGGTGTCGGGCGTCGCAGGGTCTTTTGTGCCGGTACTCGCCCACAGCAGGCGCTGCACATGCGCGCCAGCGGAGGCGAGCTGGTGCCAGCGCGGCGCGGCCAGCAGCTCGCGGTAGGCGCGGTAGGTCTGCGCCGCCACCGCAATGCCCAGGCGGTTGTGCAGCGCGCCCGGCAGCCGCTTGTTGGCGGCCACGTCCCAGCGGCTGACGAAGAGCGAGGCGACCGAACTCACCTTCGGGTCCAGCCCTGCGGCCACGCGCCGCTCGATGCCGCGCAGATACGCCTCGGCTGCCGCCTGGTACTGCGCTGCCGAAAACAGCAGCGTGACGTTGACTGGCACGCCGGCAAAAATCGATGCTTCTATGGCCACCACGCCCTCGGGCGTGCCGGGAATCTTGATGTACAGGTTCGGCCGGTCGGCCAGCTGGTGCAGGTGCACCGCCGCCGCAACCGTACCCTTGGCATCGTGCGCCAGCAGCGGCGAGACTTCCAGCGACACCCAGCCGTCCACACCGCCCGTGGCCTCGAACACCGGGCGAAACAGGTCGGCGGCGCGGCGCAGGTCGGCAATGGCCAGGTCGAAGAACAGCGTTTCGCCCGCCTGGCCCTTGGCCGTGCCGTGCGCGATGGCCGCGTCATACGCGTCCGAGGTGCCGATGGCGTGCTCGAAGATGGTCGGGTTCGAGGTCAGCCCGGTAATCGAATACTGCGTGATGTAGCGCGCCAGCGCGCCGCTGTCGAGCAGCGGGCGGGTGATGTTGTCGAGCCAGAGACTCTGGCCCAGTTCGTGAAGTTGTTGCGTCGCCTTCATGGGGTGTCCTTTGCGGGAAGGGTGGGGTTGTGCCAGCCGCCATGCGCATTCATCAGCGCATCGGCTGCGGCGGGGCCCCAGCTGCCTTGTGGGTAGGGCGTGGCGGGCGTGTGCTCTGTGAGCACTGGGTTCACCACGCGCCAGGCGGCTTCAATGGCGCCGTCGCTGGCGAACAAGGCGGCGTCGCCCGCCATGGCGTCGCCCAGCAGGCGCTCATAGGGGCTTTGCTCGCCGGCGTCTTCTTCGACCAACACCAGTTCCTTTTGCTCGCCGGTAAAGGCTTTGCCGACGCGCTTGACGCGTGCCGCCAGGGCAATCACCGAATGGGGCGAGAGGCGAAAGCGCAGGTGGTTCACCTCGTCTCCGCCCGCGCCGGCATCGTCAAACAGCCGCACGGGTGGGGGTTCGAGCCGCACCAGCACTTCGCAGGCGGTGGTGGGCAGGCATTTGCCCGAGCGCAGAAACCAGGGCACGCCGGCCCAGCGCCAGGAGTCGATGGACAGGCGCAGTGCGCAAAAAGTCTCCACGTCGGAGTCGCCCGCCACCTGCCCTTCATCGCGGTAGCCCTGGTACTGGCCGCGCACCAGGTCTTCGGGCCGCAAAGGCCGCATGGCGTTCAAGACCTGGAACTTCTCGGCCTCCACCGCGCTGAAGTGCTGGCCGCCTGGCGGCTCCATGGCCAGCAGGGCGACGATTTGCAGCAAGTGGTTTTGCACCACGTCGCGCAGGCAGCCTGCGCTTTCATAAAAACCGCCCCGGCCCTGCACGCCAAAATCTTCGGCCAGGGTGATCTGCACGCTTTTGACGTGCTGGCGGTTCCACAGCGGCTCCAGGAAGGTGTTGGCAAAGCGGAAGTACAGCAAATTCATGATCGCTTCCTTGCCCAGGAAGTGGTCGATGCGAAAGATGGCGTTGTCGGCAAACACTTCGCACGCCACTTTATTGAGCGCACGCGCCGAGGCCAGGTCGCGGCCAAAGGGTTTCTCGATGACGACGCGGGCGTCCTGTGCCAGGCCCGCAGCGCCGAGGCTGCGGATCACCACCGGGAACAGCGCGGGCGGAATGGCGAGGTAGTGCGCTGGCCGCCGGGCGTTGCCCAGGGCCTTTTTCAGTGCGTCGAAAGTGGCGCTGTCCTGGTAGTTGCCGCTGACGTACTGCAACTGCGCGAGGAAGCTATTGAGCTCGCTACCCGCTGCCGCTGCCCCAGAGGCCTGCACACTGGCGCGCGCGCGTTCGCGAAATTCTTCATGGCTCCAGGGCGACGAGGCGACGCCGATGACGGGCACGTTCAGATCGCCACGCAGGTGCAGTGCGTAGAGCGCGGGCAAGACTTTCTTGTGCGCCAGGTCGCCCGTGGCGCCAAACACCACCAGGGCGTCGGAGCGGGCGGGTGGCTGCGTGCCGTCGTGCGCCATGTCAATCCCCATTCGTAGGTAGGGGGCCGGTCTTTTCCACATGCCCGCCAAACTCATGCCGCATGGCCGATTGCACGCGGTTGGCAAAGTCGGCCTCGCCGCGCGAGCCAAAGCGGGCGTAGAGCGCGGCGCTGAGCACCGGCGCGGGCACGGCGGCGTCAATGGCGGCCTGCACCGTCCAGCGGCCTTCGCCGGAATCGGAGACGCGGCCGGCAAAGCCGTCGAGCTTGGGGTCGGCGGCCAGCGCCTCGGCGGTCAAATCGAGCAGCCAGGAGCCAATCACGCTGCCGCGCCGCCACAGCTCGGTGATCTCGGGCAGGTCCAGCGCGTACTGGTAGTGCTCGGGGTGGCGCAGCGGCGTCGTTTCGGCATCGACTTCGTGCTGGAGTTTGCCCACATTGGCGTGGTGCAGGATGTTCAGCCCCTCGGCGTAGGCGGCCATGATTCCGTATTCAATGCCGTTGTGCACCATCTTCACAAAGTGGCCCGCGCCGTGCGGGCCGCAGTGCAGCCAGCCGCGCTCTGCGGTGCTGCTGCCCGCCTTGCGGCCAGGGGTGGCGGTAAGCGCGCCGGCGCCGGGCGCGAGGGTCTCGAAAATTGGCGCCAATTGGGCGACGGCCTCGTCCTTGCCGCCCACCATCTGGCAGTAGCCGCGCGTGAGGCCGGCCACGCCGCCGCTGGTGCCCACGTCGAGGTAGTGGATGCCCTTGGCCTCCAGGGCAGCGGCGCGGCGCAGGTCGTCGTGGTAGTACGAATTGCCGCCGTCGATGACGGTGTCACCGGGGCTGAGCAAGGGCGCCAGATCGTCCAGCACGCCATCGACCACGGCGGCCGGCACCATCAGCCAGATGGAGCGCGGCAGGGTGAGGGCAGCGGCGAAACCTTGCAGCGTGGTGCTGCCCGTTGCGCCCAGGGCTACCAGCCTCTGGACGGCGTCGGCACTTTGGTCGTGCACCACCAAGGCGTGTCCGCCGCGCAGCAAACGGGTGGTCATGCTGGCCCCCATGCGTCCCAAACCAATCATTCCGAGCTGCATGCCATCGTCCTGTTCTTCCGCGTCGACTGGGTGTTTTCTACGCGTTCGCGGCTGTCGTCGGCACGGGAGGGTGGGCAGTCAAACGTGGCAGCACCTGAGCGTGTGAGTGTCCTGGTGCAGCGACGATGCTAGACCTTGCGCCGGGGCAAGGCTGTCGGTGAAGACCGACAGTGGCATTGCGCAGGCCGATTTTTTTCGTCAACGCTCCCATCAACGCGTATCTGGTGGCTAGGCGCCTCGACTGGGCTGCTTGCGCGCCAGGTTCTGCGTCAGCAGGCGGCGCAGGATTTCGTCATCCGCCATGTTGAGCGCGTCGCCGTAGAACTATTGTTTCAATAGCTGGTTGGGCTACTCCCATAAGCGCTAGAGGCCGATTTCCCCCATATTTGTTAAGTTGCAGACTTGTCCGATGGGTCGGTGAAATCTTGACGAGTCATTGGATGGATAGCCAGGGCCGTCAATAGCCGCGCAGCAGCATGTCGAGGGCGGTTTCTATTTCCAGCATTTGCGCTTTGGCGCTGTTGCAGCTCTGGCGAAATTCGGACTGCAGGAAAACGGCAATGCCCAGTGGGTGTAGGTGCACCGTTTGCTCGCCCACCGCGATGGCCGGGTTGAAGCGCTCGGTCATGCCGGGAAAGGCGCCGGGCCGGGCCAGCGGGACGCAGACGCGTTCGGCAAACTGGTAGAGCAGGTCGCTCTGGATTTCCAGCACAAAGGGGAAGTCGGCCCGGTCTGGCTCTATGGGGTTGGGGTAGATGTCGAATCGCGCCACGGCTTAAGGCGATGCTGAATAAGTCACCGCGATGACGCGCGCCGTGCATCGGGATGGGATGCAAGGCGCAAACCGCAGCCATAGCCGCAGCTATGGCGAGGATTTGCAACGCCGCAGACGGCCCGAGGTACGGATGCGCGGCGCGTGAGGGACTTGTTCAGCATTGCCCTAAACGCCTTCGCTGCGCCAGCGGCGCACGCGTTGTGAGTAGGGTTCGCGCTCAGTTGCCCACGCGTTGTATTGGGCAATTTGCGCGGCGTGCTGCTCGGCCCATTGCGCGGTGGGTGCAGGCTGCGTGCCGTAGCGGGCGGGCTCTTCCTGCACCGACGGGGTGACAGGCACCACTTTGACGGGTTGCAGGGTGATGCTGCCGTCTGCCAAGGTTTGCAGGTCAAACAACTGCCCGGCGTACTTCTTGCCCAGCGAGATTTGGCCGCTGGCGCCCACTTCTTTCAACATGGCATGGCTCCTGTTGCGCGCCATGCCATCATGCGGCATGAAATTTCGTGGGTCAACCTCTAGGCATGGCCGCCTTGAGCTGGTACAGCGCGTCGAGCGCCTCGCGCGGACTGAGCTTGTCGGGGTCGAGGGCGACGAGGGCGGCTTCCACGCGGCTGGGCGCCAGCATTTCGGGCGCGGGCGGTGGGGCGAACAGGTCCACTTGCAATTTCCCTTCACCGGCCCGCGCCTCCAGGGCTTCCAGCGCGTGGCGTGCATGGTTGAGCACGGCGGCGGGCATGCCGGCCAGTTTTGCAACCTGAATGCCGTAGCTGCGGCTGGCCGGGCCGGGCGCGATTTCGTGCAGGAAGACGATGTCGCTGCCCGATTCGGCCGCGCTCACATGCATGTTGACCGCGTGGCGCGCTTTGGCGGGCAGTTCGGTCAGCTCGAAATAGTGCGTGGCAAACAGGGTGAAGGCGCGGGTCTTGTCGTGCAGTTGGGTGGCGATGCTGCCGGCCAGCGCCAGGCCGTCGAAGGTGCTGGTGCCGCGGCCGATTTCGTCCATCAGCACCAGGCTGTGCGGCGTGGCGGCGTGCAGGATTTGCGCGGCTTCGAGCATCTCCAGCATGAAGGTCGATTGGGCATTGGCCAAATCGTCCGCCGCGCCAATGCGGGTGTGGATGGCGTCGATGGGGCCGAGCCGGCAACTGGCGGCCGGCACGTGGCTGCCGATGCTGGCGAGCAGGACGATCAGCGCCACCTGGCGCATATAGGTCGATTTGCCGCCCATGTTCGGGCCGGTGATGACCTGCATGCGCGTGTTGGCGTTGAGGCGTGTGCTGTTGGCGATGAAGGCGCCGCTCGACGTTTCCGCCAGGCGCGCTTCCACCACCGGGTGGCGGCCGGCTTCGATCTCGATGCAGGGCTCGGCCACAAACTGCGGCGCGCACCAGTTCAGGGTGAGCGAGCGCTCGGCCAGGCAACACAGCACGTCGAGCGTGGCCAGCGCCTCGGCCAGGCGGGTGAGCGCCGGCACGTGGGGCTGGAGCTGCGCCAGCACCTGGTCGTAGAGCCATTTCTCACGCGCAAGCGCCCGCTCGGAAGCCGACAGCGCCTTGTCTTCAAAGGCTTTGAGTTCTGGGGTGATGAAGCGCTCGGCGTTCTTTAAAGTCTGGCGGCGGCGGTAGTCGCCTGGCACTTTGGCGAGCTGGCTGCTGGTGACTTCAATATAGAAGCCGTGCACCTTGTTGAACTGCACGCGCAGGTTGGCGATGCCGCTGCGTTCGCGCTCGCGTGTTTCCAGGTCGAGCAGGAAGGCGTCGCAGTTGGTCTGGATGGCGCGCAGTTCGTCCAGATCGGCGTCGAAGCCGGTGGCGATGACACCGCCGTCCCGCACAAGCGCGGCGGGCTCTGGGGCAATGGCGCGCGCCAGCAGCGCGGTGCAGTCGATGGGCGGCGTCAGCGCAGAAAAAATATAGGTTAAATAGGGCTCTAGCGCATACCCTGCTTGCGCTAGCAGCTCTGTTTTTTGTAGCGTCTGGCCCAGCGCCAGCAATTCGCGCGGGCGCACCTGGCCGAGGGCCACGCGGGCGGTAATGCGCTCCACATCGCACACGCCCTTGAGCGCGGCGCGCAGGCGCGTCCAGCTGCCGTCGCCGCCGTTACTGCCGTCGTTGCGCAAGGCGCTGGTGGCCGAGAGGCGCGCGCGGGCCGGGGCGCGGTCGCGCTCGGGCTCCAGCAGCCAGCGGCGCAGCAAGCGGCTGCCCATGCCGGTCATGCAGGTGTCGAGCAGGGAGAACAGCGTAGGCGCGTCGTCGCCGCGCAGCGTCTTGACGAGTTCGAGGTTGCGCCGGGTGCTGGCGGGCAGGTCGATCAGCTCGCTGCCCCGCTGCACGCGCAGGCTGTGGATGTGCGTGAGCGGCCGACCCTGGGTGTGCTCGGCGTAGTGCAAGAGCGCAGCGGCGGCGGCGTGGGCCTCGTGCAGCTCTTGCGCGCCAAAGGCCTGTAGCGTCGCCACCTGCAGGTGCGCGAGCAGGGTGCGCTCGCCCAGCGCGGTGTCGAACTGCCAGTCCGGGCGCGGCGCCACGGGGCAGCCAAAAACGCCTTGCTGGCGCAGGGCTTTGAGGTGGTGCTCAAAGCGCTCGGTGGCGCCGGCGCTGTAGATCAGCTCGCTGGGCGCAATGCGGGCCAGCCAGGCGGGCAGTTCGTCCAGCGCGCACTCGGCCAGCAGCACGCAGCCCTGCGTCACACTCAGCCACGCCAGGCCGCAGCGTGCGCGCTTGCCGGCGTGCACGGCGAGCAGGGTGGATTCGACTTTGTCGGACAGCAGCTCGGTGTCGGTCAGCGTGCCGGGGGTCACCACGCGCACCACCTTGCGCTCCACCGGACCCTTGGCCGTGGCCACGTCGCCCACCTGCTCGGCAATGGCCACCGATTCGCCCATGCGGATGAGGCGGGCCAGGTAGTTCTCAAGCGCGTGAAAGGGCACGCCCGCCATCACCACGGGCTGGCCGGCCGACTGGCCGCGCTGGGTCAGCGTGATGTCGAGCAGGCGCGCGGCCTTTTCGGCATCGGCAAAAAAGACCTCGTAGAAATCGCCCATGCGGTAGAGCAGCAGCGTGTCGGGATACCCGGCCTTGAGGGCGAGGTACTGCTGCATCATGGGGGTGTGAGGTGTGTCGGTCATGCGGTGCGACAGGTTGAGGCTGGCCCTGCTGGGAGTCCCTTCTTGGGGGTTCGCATTGTCCCTGATCGAGCCAAGGCGCTCCAGGAATGCCCCAACGCTTGGCCTACATAGGGTTATAGGGTGCCGATTCGTTACGTTTTGACATACTATGGTTCGACGTGCCACGTCTGATCTGCGACGCTTGTTTCCATGCAAGACGTGCCGTCTGCCTTTGCCTTGTTTGCGGGAGATTTTTGCGTGACCGAAACCCCGTCAGTGCTTCAAGACCCTGCTCGTGAGCCGGCGAAGCGCTCTGCGCTGCCCGATGACACGCCGCCGCCGCAGGCTTCGCTTGATGCGGTGCCTGTTGCGCTGCTGGCATTTCGTCTGCGCGGCGCGCAGCTGTGTCTGGCGTCGGCCAACGCCGCCGCGCGCCAAATGCAGGGGCTGCGGGCCGCGCTGTCGCCGGGCGTCTCGGCGGTCAAGGTGTTTGTCCAACTGGCCGGAACGCTGGTGGTTGAGCAACTGGAATCCGTTGCGCGCACGGGGGAGGCGCTGACGTGCCGGCATGTGCTGCGTGAGCAGGGGCGTCTGGTGCTGGCCTGGAAAATCCATGCGCATTGCACTGGTTTGGGCAGCATTTTGGTGACGGTGCAGGATATTTCCGAGCTGGAACAACTGCGCTACACCCTGACCGACACCGAAGCAGTGCTTCACGATACCCGGCGCGAACTGCAAGAGCAGACCGAAGTATTCGGAACCATGGAGAGCATGGCGCGCACCGGCTATTGGCGCCGGATCCGGGACGAGGGCGAGTCCGTGCTGCTGTGGTCGCCGGGGCTGTGCGACATTGCCGGGTTCGAGCGCCAGGAATGGATCGGCACCGAGCGTGCGCTCAGCGGAGTTTTGCCAGAGGATCGCCATGTGATCGCTTCGGCTCCCACCGACGAGCCCGCCGGCGACGTCGAATACCGGTGGCGCCGACCCGATGGCGAGGTGCGCTGGATGCGTTCGCGCACGCGGCGCGCTGCCGTGGAAGGCGGGGTGCTGGTGGAGATGGGAGTGGTGCAGGACGTGACCGATGAGCACCGCTCTGCGGGCCGTCTGCGCGATCAGCTCGACTTCATTCAGAGCATTGCCGGCAGCATTCCAGGTTTTATCTACCAGTGCCGCATTCATCCGGACGGTAGCCACAGCTTGCCGTATGTGAGCGAGGCGGTGAATGAACTGATGGGCGTGTCGAACCAGCTGGTGCGCCAGGACACCCAGGCACTGGAGCGCAATGTCCTGCCGTCGGATCTTCCCATGCTGCGCCGCTCACTGGCCCGCGCGGTGCGCACGCTTCGGCCCTGGCATTGCGAATACCGCGTGACGGCACCTGATGGCGCGGTGCGTTGGCACATGACAAGCGCCGCCTTGCAGGCCGAAACAGACGGCACCGTCTTGATGCACGGCTACACCATTGACATCACCGACCGCAAGCACGCCGCGCAAGAGATCGAGCGCTTGGCGTTCTATGACGTGCTCACCCAACTGCCCAACCGGCGTTTGCTGCTCGACCGCTTGCAGCGCTCGGTACTCAGCAGCCAGCGAAAACGCCAGCATGGGGCGCTGCTGTTCATCGATCTGGACAACTTCAAGGACCTCAACGATACCCTGGGCCACGATATGGGAGACCAACTGCTCAGCCAGGTCTCCGAGCGCCTGTTGGGCAGCGTGCGCCAATGCGACACCGTGGCCCGTTTTGGCGGCGACGAATTTGTGGTGCTGATCGACGGTCTGGACGAGGACCCGGCGCAGGCCCGCGTGCAGGCCGATGCCGTCGCCATCAAGCTGCTGCTCAGCTTGAACAAGCCGTTCGAACTGGCAGGGCAGCAACACTACAGCACCCCCAGCATCGGGCTGACTTTGTTCGGTCAGGAGCGCCTGAGCGTGGACGAACTGCTCAAACGCGCCGATCTGGCGATGTACGAAGCCAAAGCCGCTGGGCGCAATACGCACCGGTTTTTTGACCCCGGCATGCAACAGGCGCTGCACGCGCGCTCCAGCCTCGAAGTCGATCTGCGCCTGGGGCTCGCCAATGGCGAGCTGTTTGCCCACTACCAGGCCGTGGTGGACCCACAGGGGAAAGTCCACGGCGTGGAGGCTTTGGCCCGCTGGAACCACCCAGAACGCGGTGCCATCAGCCCGATGGAGTTCATTCCGCTGGCGGAACAGACGGGTTTGATTCTGCCCTTGGGTCAGCTGATCCTGCGTGCTGCCTGCGAGCAATTGGTGCGCTGGGCGGCCAGTACGAAAACGGCGCATCTGAGCATGGCGGTCAACGTCAGCGCACGGCAGTTTCGCCAGCTCGATTTTGCGGCGCAGGTGCTGCAAATTCTGCGCGAGACGGGCGCCAATCCGTGCCGGCTCAAGCTCGAATTGACCGAGAGCCTGTTGCTGGGAGACATCGAAGGCACAGTGGCGCGCATGGAGGAACTCAAGCGCGAAGGCGTCGGCTTTGCGCTCGACGACTTCGGCACGGGCTATTCGAGCCTGGCCTACCTCAAGCGTCTGCCGCTCGATCAACTAAAAATTGACCGCGGCTTTGTGCGCGACGTGCTGACCAATCCGAACGACGCAGCCATTGTGCGCACGGTGCTGGCGCTGGCAGACAGCCTGGACCTCACTGTGGTCGCCGAAGGCGTGGAAACGGTGGAGCAATTGGCCTTCCTTCGCCTGCACGGTTGCGTGCAGTTCCAGGGCTACCTGTTTGGCCGCCCTGGTCCGGTGGGCGGCGTGGAGGCGCTGCTTGACGGCGGTGCTTGAACGCTTGGCTCAGAGCGGGAGCTTTCGGCCATGCTGATGGGAGCCTCCCCGGAGCAGCGTGTGCCCTTGTTCAAGGGCCTTTTGCTCGCATTGCTGGTTTCCGTTGCGGCAGCCTTTGCGGTCGTGGATGTGGTCTGGCAAATGCGTGCTGCCGAGCACCAGACACAGCGCCAGGAGCTGCTTGAGCGCACCAGTGCAGCGCTGGCCGGGCAGACGACGCGCAGCGTACCCTTGGGCGCCGTGGCCTTGATGGGTTTGAGTGAGCCCTTGTTCAAGGCGGTGGCGAGCGGCGCGCAGGCGCCCGATGCCCCTGCCGTGCTGGCCGCTCTGGCCGTGGTCCGCAAGCGCTTTGGTCTTGGCGGCGCGTATGTCATCGATGCCGACGGAATCGTCGTTGCCCACGAAACCCTGGGGCCGAGTTCCACGGGCCTGGATGTGGCTTTTCGCCCCTACTTCCAGCAGGCTTTGCAGGGGCAGGCCAGCGTCTACGCAGGTGTTGGCTCGCAAACCGACGAGCGCGGCTTCTACGTGGCAGCGCCCTTGTATGCGGGCGACACCGTGCAGACTCCGATCCTGGGCGTCGTCATGCTGAAAATGCCGTTCGATGCCATCGACGCGGTATTGGCGGGCACCGGTCTGCCCAGCCTGCTGCTGTCGCCCCAGGGCGTGGTGATGGCAGCCACCCGGCCGGAATGGCTTTACGCACTGGCGCCGCCCCTGACTCAGAAGCGCATGGACGACATCGCACGCGTGCGGCAGTTTGGCAGCCATTTTGACAAGGGCTGGGTTTCGGAGCTGCCGTTTGCGCAGAATGCGACGCAGCTGCTGCTCAACGGCGCAGAGCACGCCATCGAACGCCACCCTGTCGAATGGGGCGATCCGAATGGACCATGGTCCCTGGTGGTACTGGAAGACCTCGCCCAGATATTTCCGCTGTTCGATCGCTTGCGCTACGGCGGCGTGGCCTTCGTGCTCTTTTTCCTGCTCGGCCTGTTGCTGCTGGAGCTGCTGCGCGGCCGGGCCCGAATGGCTGCGTCGCGGCAGCGCTTGCGGGTGCTGGGTGCGGCCTTGGAGAACAGCCCGGTCTCGGTGGTGGTCACCGATGCCCAGGGTGTCATCGAATGGGTCAACCCCGAATTCGAACGCAACACCGGCTACAGCCTGGCCGAGGTGCGCGGCCGCAAGCCCTCCTTGCTTGCAAGCGGCAAGACGCCGGTGCAAAGCTTCCACGAAATGTGGTCCGCCATGCTGACTGGGCGACCCTGGAAGGGGACGTTCATCAATCGGCGCAAGGACGGAACGCAATACCAGGAGGCCGCCACGCTCTCGCCGGTGCTCAATGCGCGGGGACGCTGCATTGGCATGGTGGGCCTGCATCTGGATGTCTCGGCGCGCATGGAGGAGCAGCAGCGACTGCGGCGCAGTGAGCGCCGCCTCAAAGAGCTGCTGGAGCAGCAGAACGCCATTTTCGACAACGCCCCGCCGGTGCTGCTTAGCTGTGACGGCCTCATGCGCCGTTTCAACCCCGCCTTCGCAAGTTTGGTGGGCGGCACGGCGGCCCAGTTGCAGGACCAACCCGTGAGCCTGCTGTTTGGGGGCGCACAGCAGCATGCCGCGTTTTCCGCCCGGGTGGCGCCGCAGCTGGCGCAAGGGCTGGCAGTGCGGGAATACTGGGCGGTGCAGCGTTTGGATGGCGTGCGCATGGAAGTGCGCATTTCGGCGCGCGGCGTGCAGGTGGAGGGGTTTGCCCACGCAGCGCTCTGGATCATTGAAGACGTCACCGAGGCGCGCCGCATCGAGGCGGCCATGCGCGAGACCAGCGAGCGGTTGGAACTGGTTCAGGGCGCCGGCAAGATGAGCGTGTTTGACGTCGATCTGCGCACGGGCCGCTGCATCTGGCGCCAGAAGAACCCCGAGGTGGATGGCATCGCCGAGCGCGTGTTCGACGACTGGCTCGCGGCCTGGAAAGAGCGCCTGCTGCCGGCCGATCGTGCACCGGCCATGGAGCGCATGCATACCGCATTGCAAAGCACGGCCAGCAGCTTCAGCGACGCCTGGCGCTTGCAGCGGTTTGAAGGCGGCGTGCACTGGTTTGCCTGCACCGCGCGCATCCTGCGCAATGCCCAGGGCGAAGCCGAGCGCATGGTCGGTGTCAACGTAGACATCGATGCCTACAAGAAGCTTGAGGATCAGGTGGCTGCCCAGGTGCAGTTTCAGGAGGTGCTGATGGACACCATTCCGGTGCCCATCTTCTACAAGGACGAACTGGGCCGCTACCTGGGCTTCAACCGCGCCTACGAGCAGGCCTTTGGCATCCGGCGCGAGGATTTTCTGGGCAAAACGGTCCAGGATCTGGCCCACCTGTCCCAGGAGAAGCGCGATCTTTTCCAGTTCGATGCGCAAACCGCGCTGCAGGGCACGGAGGCGGTGCACCGCGAAGTGCTCATGCCGTATGCCGATGGCCAGATGCACCACACCCTGTTCTGGCTGCAGGCCTTTCAGCGGCCCGACGGCACGCCAGGCGGGGTGATTGGCACCTTTGTCGATATCAGTGAACGCGAGCGCATGCAGCAGGAACTGCGCCGCGCCAAGGAAGTGGCGGAAGAAGCCACCGCGCTCAAATCCAACTTTTTGGCCAACATGAGCCACGAAATCCGCACGCCCATGAACGCCATCATCGGCATGTCGCACCTGGCGCTCAAGTCGGGGCTCGATGCGCGCCAGAACGACTACGTGAGCAAAATTCAACAGGCGGGGCAGCACCTGATGGGCGTAATCAACGGCATTCTGGATTTTTCCCGGATCGAGGCCGGCAAGCTCCATATCGAGCCGCGTCCCTTCGTGCTCGAGCAGGTGCTCCATGGCGTCGTTGACGTGGTCAGCCACAAGGCGAGCGCCAAGGGGCTGGAGCTGATCTGCGACGTAGCGCCCGACGTGCCGCAGAACCTGGTAGGCGACGCGCTGCGCATCGGGCAGATTCTCATCAACTACACCAGCAACGCCATCAAATTCACCCAGCAGGGCGACATTGGCATCGTGGTCCGCGTACAGGCAGGGCAGGCCAAACAGGTGCTGCTGCGTTTCGAAGTCAGCGACACCGGCATTGGCCTCTCCGCAGAGCAGATCGAGCGCCTGTTCCAGAGCTTCCAGCAGGCCGATGCCTCCACCACGCGCCGCTATGGCGGAACCGGCCTGGGTTTGGCAATCAGCAAGAGCCTTGCCGAGTTGATGGGCGGCGAGGTGGGGGTGCGCAGCGAGCCCGGGCAGGGCTCCACCTTCTGGTTCACAGTGCCACTGCAGCGGGGTGTGCCTGCGCGCCGTTTGTTGCCTCGGCCCGATCTGCGCGGGCTGCGCGTGCTGGTGGTGGATGACAACCTCCATGCGGCCGCCGTGCTCGCTGAAATGCTCCAGGCCATGAGCTTTGACGCGCAAGAGGTGCACTCCGGCGAGGAGGCGCTGGCGGCGCTGGCGCAGGCAGCCACCCAGGAAAGACCTTTTGATCTGGTGGTGCTCGACTGGCAGATGCCCGGCATGGACGGACTGGAACTGGGTCGTCGCATTGGCGAGATGCACCTGCCCAAAATGCCGCGCCGGCTCATGGTGACGGCCTTCGGCCGCGAGGACGTGCTGTGCTCCGCCCAGCACCAGGGCATTGAAGAAGTGCTCATCAAGCCGGTGAGCGCGTCGGTGATGTTTGACACCGTCATGCTGGTGCTGGGTGAAGGGGCGGCACAGGTCCGGCCCACGTCACCAGACCCGCACGGCAGCGCTGCCCACCCCGTTCTTGCCCTGCAAGGGGCCCGCGTGCTGCTGGTGGAGGACAACGAGCTCAATCAGCAGGTGGCGCAAGAACTCTTGCGCGAGGTGGGCGTGGACGTGGATGTGGTTGCCGATGGTCAGCAGGCCGTGGAGCGGGCCTGCACTGTGGCCTACGACCTGGTGCTGATGGACATGCAGATGCCGGTCATGGACGGCCTGGAGGCCACGCGCAGGCTGCGGGCCGAGCCGCATCTGGCGCATTTGCCCATTGTTGCCATGACGGCCAACGCGCAGGAATCGGACCGCCAGCGTTGCCTGGAAGCCGGCATGAACGACCATCTGGCCAAACCCATCGTTCCCGATCGGCTGTGGGCGGTGTTGCAGCACTGGATTCAGCCCGCTGCCGCTGCACCGCTGCTGCCAGGCGCAGCACCCAGGCAGGGCGCTGATAACACGGTACTCCCGGCCACCGCCGAGATCGACCTCGAGCAAGGTTTGCACCACGCCATGGGGCGGCGCGCGCTCTATGCCGACACCTTGCGGCGCTTTCTGCAGAGTCAGGAAGGCGCGGCCGAGCGCATCGCCGCTGCGCTGGCAGAAGGCGACGCTGCACAGGCCCTGCGCGAGTCCCATACCCTGCGCGGCCTGGCCGGTACCGTGGGCGCTGTGGCCGTACAGACCTGCGCGGGCGAGCTGGAAGAGGCCCTGCGCGATGGGCCGGCGCACGCGGCAGCGGTGCCACCCTTGGTCGCCGGACTGCGGCTTGCGCTCGACGCCTTGGTCGGGGCGCTGCAGGTCTGGCGCGCGCAACAGGCCCCGTCCCCCGGCACGGGCCGGTCCAGCGCCAACGTGATGCCTGGCGGTGGATTGCTGACAGGCGCGTCGGCCAAGGCCGTGCGCAGCTTGCTGCTCGAGTTGCAAGTGATGCTGCAGCGCGATGACCCGGACGCGCGGACTTTTCTGCAAGACAATGGCCGGCAACTGAAGTCGGCCTTGGGACCGGTCCTGCGGGATCTGCAGAGATCGATCGACCAATTTGACTATGAGGGAGCCCTGGCCGCTCTGACCTTGTGGTTGGAGAAATTCCCCGAGGTGTCCGGCCTGCCCAACGTGCACCCCCCTACAGGAAGCTGCCATGCAACGTGATGACGCTGTTCAAGTGCCCGCCGAGCGGCTTGTGAGCCAATTGCCCACCGTGCTGGTGGTGGATGACACCCCAGACAACCTGGTCTTCATGTCCGCGCTGCTGGGCGAGCACTACCGCGTCAAGGTGGCGAGCAGCGGAGCGCGCGCGCTCAAAGCGGCGCAGGCTGCGCCGGTGCCCGACCTGGTGCTGCTCGACATCATGATGCCGGACATGGACGGCTATGAGGTGTGTCGCCAGCTCAAGGCCAACGATGCCACTCGCGACATCCCGGTAATTTTTCTCACCGCGCGTGTGGATACTGAAGACGAGCGCAAAGGCTTCGCGCTGGGCGCGGTCGATTACGTCACCAAGCCCATCAGCCCGCCGATCTTGCTGGCGCGCGTGCAGACCCATCTGGCGCTCAAGGCCACGGCCGATTTTTTGCGCGACAAAAGTGCCTATCTGGAGCGCGAGGTGGCGCTGCGCACGCTGGAAGTGCAGGCGATCCAAGATGTCACCATCATGGCCATGGCCTCACTGGCCGAAACGCGCGACGACGAAACCGGCAACCACATCCGGCGCACCCAGCTCTACGTCAAGGCGCTGGCCGAGCGGCTGCGCTCGCACCCGCGGTTCGAAGCCGTGCTGAGCAGCCGCATGATCGAACTGCTCTACAAATCTGCGCCGCTGCACGATATCGGCAAGATCGGCGTGGCCGACCACTTGCTGCTCAAACCCGGCAAATTGACCGAGAGCGAGTTTGACGCCGTCAAACAGCACAGCCGCCTCGGGTGCAAGGCCATCGAGAGTGCCGAGCGCCGATTGGGCATGCGGGTGCCATTTTTGAACGTCGCCAAGGAAATGGCTTGCAGCCACCACGAGTGCTGGGACGGGGCAGGCTACCCCGAAGGCCTGGCTGGTGACGCGATTCCAGTGCCGGCGCGGCTGATGGCGCTGGCCGACGTCTACGACGCCATCATCAGCCAGCGGGTGTACAAAAGCGCCGGCACGCACGAGCAGGCCTGCGTGGCCATTGTCAAAGGGCGGGGCACGCAGTTTGACCCCGACATGGTCGACGCCTTCATCGATATTGCCGAAGAGTTTCGCAGCATTGCGCAGCGTTTTCCCGATTGAGCTTCAGGACGGTCAGACCGGCGCGTCGTCTTGGGGCTGATCTGGAGCGTCGGCCGCGCCTTCTTGCGGTGCCAGCGCTTGCTCGGCCTGGCGCACCGCGGCTTTTTCTCCCGCTGTGGCGAACTTGCTGTATTTGCCCAGAATCTGCACCAGTTGCCCGTAGATGCGCGGTGTGCCTGCCAGGCATTCGCGTTGCTCCATGAAGTCGGCTTCGCCGGTGAAGTTGCCAATCAGGCCGCCGGCCTCGGTGACCAGCAGCGAGCCCGCTGCCACGTCCCAGATCGACAGGCCGGTTTCAAAAAAACCTTCGGTATAACCAGCGGCCACGTAGGCCAGATCCAGCGCGGCAGAGCCGGGGCGGCGCAGGCCGGCGGTGCGCTGCATCACGTCGCCCATCATGTTCAGGTAGCTCTTGAAGTTGTCGCCCGGGCGGAACGGAAAACCCGTGGACAGCAACGACTCCTTGAGCTGCGTGCGCTTGGAGACACGAATGCGCCGCTCGTTCAGGAAGGCGCCGCGGCCCTTGGTCGATGTAAACAGGTCGTTGCGGCTCGGGTCATAGATGACGGCCTGCTCCACCTTGCCGCGCACGGCCAGGGCAATGCTGACGCAGTAAACCGGAAAGCCGTGAATGAAGTTGGTGGTGCCGTCCAGGGGGTCGATGATCCAGACGTATTCCGAATCCTTGGCGCCATGTTCGCTGCCCGATTCTTCCGCAATGATGCCGTGCCCCGGATAGGCCGTCAGCAGCGTTTCAATGATGACGCGCTCGCTCGCGTGGTCGACTTCGGTGACGAAATCGTTGATCTGCTTTTGCGAGATGCGCACCGATTCCACGTCGAGCGCCGCGCGGTTGATGATGGCGCCGGCGGCGCGGGCGGCCTTGATGGCCACGTTGAGCATGGGGTGCAGATTGGGGGACGACATGGAATTTTTAAGCGGGTGGGCGGCGTGCCAGAGCGGCGCGGCGCACAGGGTGCAGGAACGGGAAATCGCCGGCCGGCGATGCGGGCAGCGACAATAAGCCCCCGATTTTACGCGTCCGGCTCTTGAACCGGCCGGGACCGTCCCATGAAAACCCGTTTTGTCCTGATCCACACCAGCCATGCCGGCAACGTGGGCGCCACCGCCCGCGCCATGAAAACCATGGGCTTCGGCGATCTGGTGCTGGTGGCGCCGCGCTGGCCCAACGTATTGCGGCGCGAGGAAACCATCCAGCGCGCCAGCGGCGCCCTCGACGTGCTGGAGAACGCGCGCATCGTCGCCACGCTTGACGAAGCGCTCGATGGCGTCAGCCATTTGTGTGCCACCGCCATGACGCCGCGCGACTTCGGTCCGCCCACGGTGGCGCCGCGTGCGCATTTTGAATCGCTATTGAAAAGTGAGCTGCTTACGCATACAGAGCAAGCGCTAGAGGCAAAAAATACTTCAAATTTTGCGCCGGATGTGAGCGCGCCGGCTGCGTCCAGCGCCGAGGCAGGCATCGCCTTCCTGTTTGGCTCCGAACGCTTCGGCATGGCCAACGAAGACGTGTACCGCTGTCACGTGGCGCTCTCGATCCCCACCAACCCGCAGTTCAGCTCGCTCAACCTCGGCGCGGCGGTGCAGCTCATCGCCTACGAATGGCGCCAGGCGCTGGGAGGTTTTCCGGTGCATAGCAGCACGCCGCCGGCACAGCAGGCCGATGCGCAGCAGGTGGCCGGCATGCTGGCGCACTGGGAGCAGGCGCTCGCTGCCATCGGTTTTCTGGATCCGGACGCGCCCAAAAAGCTGATGCCGCGCCTGAACCAGATGTTCAACCGCGCGCAGCCGACTCAGGAAGAAATCCACATCCTGCGCGGTGTCGCCAAGGCCATGCTGCAGACCGCCGCCCAGGCAAAGCATTAAGGCAATGCTGAAAAAGTCCCTCGCGCGCAGCGCATCCGTGCTTCGGGCGGTCTGCGGCGTTGCAAATCCTCGCCATAGCTGCGGCTATGGCTGTGGTTTGCGCCTTGCATCCCATCCCGACGCACGGCGTGCATCATCGCGGTGACTCATTCAGCATTGCCCTAAACTGGCTACCCGCCTGCTTCACTCTCTCGTTCCCCATGTTCTCCCGCCTGTGCTCCGACATCCAATGCATCCTGGAGCGTGACCCGGCCGCGCGCAGCACGTTCGAGGTGCTCACCTGCTACCCCGGTCTGCACGCGCTGTGGCTGCACCGCCGCGCCCACTGGTGCTGGACGCACGGCCTCAAATGGCTGGGCCGCTTCATCTCGCACCTTGCACGCTGGTTCACGGGCATTGAAATCCACCCCGGCGCCAAGATTGGCGAGCGCGTGTTCTTCGACCACGCGATGGGCGTGGTGGTGGGAGAAACCGCCGAAATCGGCGACGGCTGCACCATCTACCAGGGCGTGACGCTCGGCGGCACCTCGCTCTACAAAGGCACCAAGCGCCACCCGACGCTGGGACGCGACGTGGTGGTCAGCGCCGGCGCCAAGGTGCTGGGCGGCTTCGAGGTGGGCGATGGCGCAAAAATAGGCAGCAACGCCGTCGTCATCAAGCCCGTGCCCGCTGGCGCCACGGCGGTGGGCATCCCGGCGCGCATCATTCCGTCCAAGGCGGGCGAGAGCGCCGACGTCACCGAATCGCAGCCGGTGCGGCCGTTCACGGCCTATGGCATCACCCAGGAAGACGACCCGCTCTCGCAGGCCATGCGCGGCCTGGTGGACAACGCCAGCTCGCAGGAGCACCAGATTGCGCTGCTCTGGAAAGCCATTGAAAAGCTCTCGGCTGGCCAGCACACCCAGGGCTGCGTGCCGGGCGACGCGGCGCTGAAAGAGCAGTTCGAGGCGGGCAAGTTGAATGATCTGATCGGCAAATGACTAGCTATTGAACTAATAGCTACTAGCGCTTATTGCATAAGCGGTAGAGCTATTTTTCTTTAGAGATTCCAAAGGAGAAGCGTGCCTAACAGCCCGTCAGCCCTTCGCTGCGCTTGGGCGCGGCGTTGGTGAGGGCGCGTGCCCCCTAGGCATCCTCAGGCATCCTCAGGCCGCCATAGCGTGTTTCAGTGATGGCGCTATTCGGGCCATCTCTTCGCTACTTCACACGGGCTGAAGAATCTCTTTCAGATACTTCGGTAGCGCGCCAAGGCTGAGGAAAGTCAGCTCATACATAGCAGTCAGCCCCGCGGCTTGCTCATCGTCGAGATCGGTGGCGCAGATCACAAAGTGGCTGCGCGGCAGCCCGAGGCGCTTGCGCAGTCGCAGGTACTTGTCGATGTCGCGGCGGAATTCGCCCGACTTGCACTCGATGCAGAGCGGCGTGCCGCCTTGCGGCAGACACAACACGTCGAGCTCATGCAGGTCTTCGTTGGGGAAAACGACTTTCACGCCGCGTGCACAAGAGAACGGTCGACCCGCCTGGTTGGCACGCTCCAGTTGCAGCATGAAGACGTACCACTCCAGCCAGCCACCGTCGAAAAACTGGCGCACCGCAGGCGCCGTTTGCAGTGTCAGGCGAACGATTTTTTCGGCCTTCTGGTAGTGGTAGCAAGCAAAAAACGTGTGGCTGTAGAGCTGGCGGCACAGGTTGTTGATGGCCTGCGCATCTTTTTGCGAGAGATTTGCCAGTTCCAGGTTGACCCAGCTGTGGCTCTTTCGGTAGGCGAACCGAATGCGCTCCATCAGCTCGCCAAAGAGCGCGTATCCGTCGCCGATCAAGCGGGCGGCATCGTCGAAAAAACCGCTGGTGTCGATGAGTGAGTGATCAAAGCGCGCCTCAATCTGGCGCGCAGTGAACCAGGCTTGCAGGGGTGCGTGCTGCTCGGGCGTTGCCAGGGCGCTGGTGTTGTGGAGATCGCCACCCAGGTAGGGCGCAGTGCTTTCCTGGCCTGCCTGATCTTCTGACTGATCGGGCGGCGGCTCGGCATTTTCGCTGGCGCGCAGCGCCGCGAGTTCGCGCGTTGCAGCAAAGTAGCGCTCGACGAGCTTTTCGACGTAGTACACCGTGCCAAAGACGGTGCTGGGTGCGCCGCAGCGCGAGCACGGGGTTTGTGTGCCCACAGGAAGGAGGGCGCCTTCGGCCACGAGGCCACATTGGTTGCAGCGGTAGATCGGCATCGGTCCAAATGGGTGAAATCAGAGAAAAGGACTGCGGTTTAGTCTCGCAGTGGCCGCTGCGCCGTCTTGGGCCGAAACGCCTTGCACACCGCTTCGCGCGTCTCCAGGTACGGCCCCCCAATCAAATCGATGCAATAGGGAACCGCAGCAAAGATGCCTGCCTGGATCAGGCTGCCGTCTGCGGCGCTGGCGCCTTCCAGGGTTTCGGCAATCGCCTTGGGCTGGCCGGGCAGGTTGATGATCAGGCTCTGGTTGCGAATCACCGCCACCTGGCGCGAGAGGATGGCCGTGGGCACGAAGCGCAGGCTGATGCTGCGCATCTGCTCGCCAAAGCCCGGCATCTCCTTGTGCGCAATGGCCAGCGTGGCCTCGGGGGTCACGTCGCGCGGTGCGGGGCCGGTGCCGCCGGTGGTCAGCACCAGGCTGCAGCCGGCGTCCACCAGGGCCACCAGGGTGTCGCTGATGGTCTGCTGTTCGTCGGCAATCAGGCGCGGGACGAATTCGATGGGGTTGTGCAGCGCGCGCGCCAGCCAGTCCCGCAGCGCGGGCAGGCCCTTGTCTTCGTAAACGCCGCTGCTGGCGCGGTCGCTGATGGAAACAATGCCGATCTTCACCGACTCCGGCGGGGGCAGGGCGGGGTCAGTCATTGGGTTCGTCTTCGTCGGGAGCCTCGGCCTCGTCGCCGGCATGGGCCGCGCCGCCCAGCGTGGTGCGCACCAGCGCAAACAAGTCGCGGTAGGCGCGGCCCTTGCGCGGGGCAAGGCCTGTGGATTCGGCAACTTTGGCGTCGTGGGCGCTCTGCGCGTCCTTGCGTGCCTGGCGGATCAGTGCGCGCAGCTGCTGGATGTCGGTGTCCGGGTGGTGGGCAATCCATTCGGCCTGCGCGGCGTCTTCGCCAATCAGCCGGTCGCGCCACTGCTCGGCCTGGTGCAGCGCCATCTTCTCTTGTGCCGAGCCACTGTGCTGCACCTCCAGCGCGGCGCGGGCGGCCTCTACCGTGGCCTCGTCGAGCTTGCGCATCAGTTTGCCGACAAACTGCATCTGCCGGCGTTTGCCCTCGAAGTTGGTGATGCGCCGTGCCTCTTGCATGGCGTCGCGCAGCTTGTCGGGCAGGTGCAGGGTGTCCAGCAGATCGGCGCGCAACGTGAGCAGATCTTTGCCCAGATCCTGCAGCGCATCGCTTTCGCGCTTCTGGTCGGTGCGGCTCGCATCGGGCGTGCCTTTCAGCTCGGCTTTGAGTTCGACGTCGAGTTCGCTGCCTTCGGCAACGAACTGGCCGCGCACGTAGTAGCCTTTTTTGGGTTTGCGTGACATGTGGAAATCCGGGGGGTGGGGCCGCTCGTGCTTGCAGGCAGCAAGCCAGCGGGTGCGGTGGCCGCAAGTATCATAGCCCTCGCCATGAACCCAAAAGAACCCCGCGCCGACACCGGCTTCAGCTATTCCCGTCCTTTCTTCGAGGAGCTGGTCGATCAGGCCTTGAAGCATGCCAAAAAGCTCGGTGCCACCGACGCCGCCGCCGAAGCCTCCGAGGGCAGCGGCCTGTCGGTAGGCGTTCGCAAGGGCGAGCTCGAGACCGTGGAGCGCAACCGCGACAAGTCGCTCGGCGTCACGGTCTACGTCGGCCAGCGCCGCGGCAACGCCAGCACGTCTGATTTTTCGCGCGCCGCCATCGAGCAGACGGTGCAGGCGGCCTACGACATTGCCCGCTTCACCGCCGCCGACCCCATGGCCGGCCTGCCCGACGAGGGCGACATCGCCCCACCCGCGACGCACCGCACCGATCTGGAGCTGTTCTACCCCTGGGCCTTGACCAGCGAGGAAGCGGCGCGCATTGCGCTTGAATGCGAGGCGGCGGCCTTTGCCACCAGCCGGCGCATCACCAACAGCGAAGGCGCGGGCGTGTCGGCGCAGCAAAGCCATTTCTTCACCGCCCACACACGCGGCTTTTGCGGCGGCTACGCCACCTCGCGCCACAGCCTTTCCTGCGCGCCCATTGCCAAAAGTCCCGGCAAGCGCGGCGACATGCAGCGCGACGCCTGGTACACCTCCATGCGCGACGCGCAGGAACTTGCCGCGCCCGCTGCCGTGGGCCGCTACGCCGCCGAACGCGCGCTCAGCCGGTTGGGCAGCCGCAAGATGCCCACCACCGAATGCCCGGTGCTCTTCGAGTCGACCCTGGCTGCCGGCCTGCTCGGCGCCTTTGTGCAGGCCGTCAGCGGCGGCGCGCTGTACCGCAAGAGCAGCTTTTTGCTCGACTCGCTGGGCAAGCAGGTCTTTCCGAAGCACATCGATCTGCTCGAAGACCCCTTTGTCCGGCGCGGCAAGGGCAGCTCGCCCTTTGACGAAGAGGGCGTGCGCGTGCAGCCCCGCAAGGTGGTGGACGCCGGGCGCGTGCAGGGCTATTTCCTCAGCAGCTATTCGGCCCGCAAGCTGGGCATGAAAACCACCGGCAACGCCGGTGGCTCGCACAACCTGGTGCTGACATCGCGCCGCACCAAAAAAGGCGACGACCTGGACGCCATGCTGAAAAAGCTGGGTACGGGCCTCTTCGTCATCGAACTCATGGGCCAGGGCGTGAACTACGTGACGGGCGACTACTCGCGCGGCGCCAGCGGTTTCTGGGTGGAGAACGGCGAAATTGCCTTTCCCGTGCACGAGATCACCATCGCCGGCAACATGCGCGACATGCTCAAGGGCATCGAAGCCGTGGGCGCGGATGTGTACAACTACGGCGCCAAGACGGTGGGCTCGGTGCTGGTGAACCGGATGAAGGTGGCGGGGAGCTGAGGGCTGCGGGGATGGCTGGCGAGTGACGGAGCAAAGCGCTGATTCGTTGTGGGTTCACTCTGGAGTGCGGACATCGCCATCGTCGCCTGGGGCGGATAGTGCCTGTCGCTCCAATTCTTCGTCAGACAGTTCGGGTGCCTCGTTGAGAGCCTTGAATTCTTCAACAAACTCGTCCGTGGGCTCTTGCCCTTCTCCGAGCACCTGTTGAATGGTTTGTGGCGCTGCTTTCATTTCTTGCGCTGGGCAACCATCGCCGCAATCGCCTCCCCCACCTGCGTCGTATTCGCCGTCCCGCCCAGATCCGGCGTACGCGGCCCGTTTTTGATGACTTCTTCCATCGCCGCCACGATGGCATCGTGCGCGGCGCGCCCTGCGCCCTGGCCGTGGGTCAGAAAATCGAGCATCAGCGCGCCCGACCAGACCATGGCGATGGGGTTGGCGATGTTCTGGCCGTAGATGTCGGGCGCCGAGCCGTGCACGGGCTCGAACAGGCTGGGGAACAGGCGCTCGGGGTTCAGGTTGGCGGACGGCGCCAGGCCGATCGTGCCGGTGGTGGCGGGGCCCAGGTCGGAGAGGATATCGCCAAACAGGTTGGTGGCGGCCACCACATCGAAGCGGCCGGGCTGCAGCACAAAGCGCGCGGTGAGGATGTCGATGTGCTGCTTGTCCAGCGTGACGTCGGGGTAGTCCTGGGCAATGTGCTCGGCGCGCTGGTCCCACCAGGGCATGCTGATGGCGATGCCGTTGCTTTTGGTGGCCAGGGTGACGTGTTTGCGCGGTCGGCTTTGCGCCAGGTCGAAGGCGTATTTGAGCAAGCGGTGGGCGCCGTGGCGCGAGTAGACCGATTCCTGGATGACGATTTCGCGCTCGGTGCCTTCGTACATGATGCCGCCCAGGGACGTGTATTCGCCCTCGGTGTTCTCGCGCACCACCAGGTAGTCGATGTCGCCGCTCTTGCGGCCCGCCAGCGGGCAGGGCACGCCGTCGAACAGGCGCACGGGGCGCAGGTTGATGTACTGGTCAAACTCGCGGCGGAACTTGAGCAGCGAGCCCCACAGCGAGACATGGTCGGGCACGGCAGCGGGCCAGCCTACGGCGCCGAAGAAGATGGCGTCCATGCCAGCGAGCTGGGCCTTCCAGTCGTCCGGCATCATTTTTCCGTGCGCGGCGTAGTAGTCGCAGCTGGCCCAGGCGATGGGGGTGATGTCCAGCTGCAGCCCAAAGCGCTGGGCGGCGGCCTGCACCACGCGCAACCCCTCGGGCATGACTTCCTTGCCGATGCCGTCTCCGGCGATGACGGCGATCTTGAACACTGGGGTCTGGGTCATGACAGGTCCTTCGTAGAGGGGGCAAGGCCTTGAGGCCGAAAATAGCAGTAAAAAATGCCTCTAGCGCACAACCAGCAAGCGTTTGTAGCTACTATTGTTATAGTGATCTACACGCTGCCGTGGGTGATGGGTACGAACGGTCAATAGGCCGCGCTGGCCGCATTCCCCGCAGCGGGCGCTCGGTCAGCGCCAAAGCGCGCGCGCAACTGGCGCGCGGCATTGGCAAACACCAACACGTCCACGCCCACGGCCACGAAGGTGCAGCCGCGCTGCAGGTAGGTCTCGGCCAGCGCCGGGTCCGACGTGAGAATGCCGGCCGCCTTGCCGCTGGCCACGATGGTGTCGATGGCGTGGTTGATGGCCGCCTGCACCTCGGGGTGCGCCGGGTTGCTGCGGTGGCCCATGGAGGCCGACAGGTCCGCCGGGCCAATGAACACGCCGTGCACCCCGTCCACGGCGCAGATGTCCCGCAAATTCTTCATGGCCGCCACAGTTTCGGCCTGCACCAGCAGGCAGATTTCGTCGTCGGCAACGTCCATGTAGTCGGCGCGGTCTGTCCACAGTGAGGAGCGCGCCACTGCGCTGCCCACACCGCGCACGCCCCGCGGCGGGTACTGCGTGGCGGCGGCGATGGCGCGGGCCTGCTCGGCCGTGTCCACTATGGGCACCAGCAGCGACTTGGCGCCGAGGTCGAGCACCTGTTTGATCAGGGCCGTGTCGCCCTGCGGCACACGCACCACGGGGTGCGAAGGGTAGGGTGCGATGGCCTGCAGGGCAGCGAGCGTGCTGCGCAGGTCGTTGGGGGCGTGTTCGCCGTCGATCAACAGCCAGTCGAAGCGGGCCGTGGCCGCCACTTCGGCGAGGTAGGCGTCCGCCATGGAGAGCCACAGGCCGATCTGGGGCTGGCCTGCGGCCAGGGCGGATTTGAAGGGGTTGTGGGCGGGCATGGCGGTGTGGCGGGTTCAAGCGGGGCGCTCAGACCACCATCGTAGCGCCAGCCCCTGCTGCCCAGGGTTCAGTGGGCGCTCAGACCCGCCAGTGCAGCCTTCACGGCGGCCGATACCTGGCCCATGTCGGCTTTACCGGCCAGGCGGGTCTTGACCACGCCCATGACCTTGCCCATATCGGCCTGGCCCTTGGCGCCCAGTTCAATGACGATGGCTTGCACGGCCACGGCGGTCTCTTCGGCCGACATGCGCTCGGGCAGGTAGCCTTGCAGCACAGCCATTTCGGATTTTTCCTTGTCGGCCAGGTCCTGTCGGCTCGCGCCCTCGAAGGCGGTGATGCTGTCCTTGCGCTGCTTGATGAGCTTGTCGACGATGGCCACCACGGCGGCGTCGTCGAGCACGATGCGCTCATCGACTTCGCGTTGCTTGCACGCGGCCAGCAGCAGGCGGATGGTGCCCAGGCGCTCGCTGTCCTTGGCGCGCATGGCGGTTTTCATGTCTTCGGTGATCTGGTCTTTGAGGCTCATGACGTGTGCTTTCTTTTTGGATGGGTCGGTGCGGGGTTTGCCAAAAAGCGCTCTGGCGTCGTTGCAACGCCTTGCCGTAGCGGTGCTACTGCCTGCGGCGCTGCGCCTAGCCAGAACACTAAGGGTTTGCCAAAAAGCGCTCTGGCGTCGTTGCAGTGCCTTGCCGTAGCTGCGCTACTGTCTGCGGCGCTGCGCCTAGCCAGAGCACTTTTTGGCAAACCCAGAAACGGAACTCGGTCGGGTGTGGTTACTGTGCCTAGCCAGATAGCCTTTTGCAAACCCTGAAACGGAAAAACCCGCGCTGGGCGTCCCTGGCGCGGGTTCTTGCAATCTGGAAGAAGCTTCCGATCGGCAGATCAGTACATCTTCTTGGGCAGCTGCATGCTGCGCACGCGCTTGTAGTGGCGCTTGACGGCGGCAGCCTTCTTGCGCTTGCGCTCGGCGGTGGGCTTTTCGTAGAACTCGCGGGCGCGCAGGTCGGTCAGCAGGCCCAGCTTTTCGATGGTGCGCTTGAAGCGGCGCAGCGCTACGTCAAAGGGTTCGTTCTCTTTTACACGGACGGTTGTCATCAGCTAATGTTTCCAATTTTTGGTGCCCCCAGAGGGTGCGCGGGAGATCGGGCCCAGGCGCCATGTGAAGCGGTTTCCCCGTCTGTAACTAGTATTGGCCGACGGGGTATTGCCAGCAAAGCCAAGCATTATAGCGAGTCGCCGTGGTGCATGCGCGAATCTGCAGGTGCGTCGGCGCGCTCGGTCAGTCCGTAGTCGCGCAGCACCTGCGCCACGCGCAGGCGGTAGTCGGCAAACACCCCCGAGCGGCCCGCTGCCTGCGCCTTGCGATGTGCGGGCAGGGCACGCCACCCGCTCACTGCTGCCTCGTCGCGCCAGAACGAAAGCGAGAGCATTTTGCCGGGCTGGCTCAGGCTCTCAAAGCGCTCCACCGAAATGAAGCCGTCCATGGATTCGAGCGTGGCGCGAAGCGCGGCGGCAGTGTCCAGATAGGCCTGGCGCCCCGCAGCGCTGGGCAGGACTTCAAAGATCACGGCAATCATGGCGTGGCACCCTCGGCCAGTGCGGCGCGCCCCAGGGTGCCGTCCACCACCTCGGTGAAGCTGCGCTCCTCGCGCAGGATGAAGCGCTGGCGCTGCGCGCGCTCGAAGTTGGCGCGGCCTTCGGGGTCGGCGCGCAAGCGGGTGCGGTAGGCCTCGTACGCGGCCAGGCTGTCGAACGCGATCAGTCCCCAGGCTTCGTAGTTGCTGCCCTCGCAGGGCAGGAAATAACCCAGCAAATGCCCGCCGCAGCGCGGAATGATGCGGCCCCAGTGGTCGGCGTACTCGCGAAAGGCGTCCTTCTGGAAGGGGTCGATTTCGTAGCGAATGAAGCAGGTGATGGTCATGTGGCGTGCTCCGAAAGCTGGTGGTGAACAAGCCCTGATGGTGAGGTGCCGGCCTGCCGCCATGCTTCGTTCTGGAGCGAAGCGTGCCGCCGCCGCTTGCCGCACACTGCCACCATGAACACCAACCGAATCGCCCACGTCGCCGCCTTGGTTGGCGAGCCGGCGCGCACCGCCATGCTGATGGCGCTGATGGATGGGCGCGCGCTCACCGCCAGGGAATTGGCCGCCGCCGCGCACATCACCCCGGCCACCGCCAGTCGCCATCTGGGCTTGCTCGTTGAGGCGGCCCTGCTGCAGGTGCAGCAGCAGGGGCGGCACCGCTACCACCGCCTGGCCTCTGCCGAAGTGGCGCAGATGCTGGAAGGTTTGATGCAACTGGCCGCCCCGCAGGCAACGCGCCGCGTGGCCACCGGCCCGGCGGACGCTGCGCTGCGCACCGCCCGCAGTTGCTACGACCACCTGGCCGGGCGCCTGGGTGTTGCCATTGCCAGCCATTTGCAGGAACTGGGGGCAGTGCAGTTCGATGCCGAGGCTGCGTCGGCGCAGGTGACGCCCGGTGTGGAAGCTGCGCTGCGCCCCCTCGGCATCGCTGCCGATACGCTGACGGGGCAGGGCGGCCACCGGCCCGCGTGCCGCCCCTGCCTCGATTGGAGCGAGCGGCGCATGCACCTGGCGGGGCGACTCGGAGCGTTGTTGTGCCGGCATTGCTTGAGCACCGGCTGGTTGAGGCATGGCACTGGTACCCGTGCACTTGTGATTACGCCGGCAGGCGCCGTTGTACTGCGCGACTGGATGGGCTTAGAGTGCTGGCGCGCAGTGGTAGACGAGCGGGAACAAGCGCCTCCATTGGCTTCCGGGATTGAAGAGTGAAGGGGTGCGGACGGTGTGGTCGGCACAAAGGCGCGGAATTACCAAAACCTTGAAGGCCATCATCCACGGGCGCAGTTCGAGTGAGTCAGCGATCGGGCGCAAGGAGGTGCGAAGGTGTCGAGTCAGAAATTTTTGAAAGCGGCGCTAGGCAAATACTCTGCGTGGGGGTGCTGCGAAATTTGCAATACCACTTGAGGATGATCCCGGGGAAGCTGCCGCCGTCTGTGCCAACTTTGTGATGTCAATGCCAACAGTTGTCGAAATCCTGACCGGCACTCTGCCCTTCAGTGAGTCTGCATTCGCCTGAAAACGCAATCGTTCAGAGAAAATTGTTGAAAATAAAGCTACAAGCGCTAGTGTTTGAGTACGTTTCTTTCTCTAAAAGGAAAAGAGCTCTTTTCGAATATTGTCATTGTGGCATTGAAGTAAGCTAGGAGCTTGGCGGGGTGCTGTAGGAGTTTTGCTCGACTTTCCGCGCTGGTAAGGATAAATTACAAGTTGCTTGCGCAATGCACTGGGCGACCACCGACATACAAAATCCCTATTAGAGCTGAAATATCGTATAGACGCAGCGATATGTTAGAAAAGCGCGGTGTTATTATATGGAAGTGATTAGACTGTCATTTTTCTATCTAGTCGTTTCCCAGGTCTAACCCAAATCTAAAATTTTTTACATCCTCTTTTAGCAACGCCAATTTTTCACCTAAACCGTCGCAAATATTGACTATAAGAATAGTCCTGTCTTGGGGGATTTGGTTAAATTTTCCGGTGTCTACAGATGTATTTATTAATTCGCAAAGACCATGTATGGATTCCGCCAATGCGCAAATGCTACCTATTTTTTCCCCTTGGATGGTTTTATAAAGGTCGATTTCGAAAATGTAATTGTAACCATTCAAAATGTAATCACTTAAATTGCTACGAAGTATTCCGTTTTTTGCTTGTTCTCGAACAATTTTCAGCCGCTCAATTAGATCATTTAGGACGACATAGAGATAAGTCGCCGATTGTATTGACTCAGCAGCTCTGTGATCAAAACTTTCAATAGAACTAGAGAAGGCATTTCTATCGGCAGCAAATGCGACCGATAAACCTACAATAATCGCCCCTGCGGCGGCCATGTATCCTGTCGTTGCTGGCGTATCGCCGTCAAGCAAGGATTTAAATATATAAACCGATAAAAATGAAAGACAGAAAACCATTAATAAAGATAGCCTTGTTACTATCTTGTGATTTTGTTTTTGCTTGTATGTCATTAATGACATCGGTCGCTTTATTTTAATTTTCATTTCGTTCCTCTGAGATTTTTGCATATCGGGGTGTTCGATTTAAAAATGGCGCTACTCGTTCTTCGAGTCTTACGATGCTTCGGAGAAAATAGAGCGTTGCAATCTACTGCAGTGCCAAGCCATGGTTTTTTCGCTATACAGCAATCTCCGCAAATCCCCACAATTCACGCTGAAATAAAGGGAACCAATTTCGACAAAGGCGAAACAATACCGTGTGACTCTCCCATAGGACTTCCTGGGGTTTTGTTGGCTTAAGCCATGCTGGTGTGCCGCTCGGATCGTGCCCAGCAGGCGGGCATCGGCGTCAGGCTGTCAGCACGGCAGCGCCTGCGCGCAGGCCGCCGCGCTGGCCCAGGCCCACTGAAAGTTGTAGCCCCCCAGCCAACCGGTGACGTCCACCACTTCGCCAATGAAGTACAGCCCCGGCTGCGCCTTGCACTCCATGGTTTGCTGCGACAGCGCGCGGGTGTCGACGCCGCCCAGCGTGACCTCGGCTTTTTTGTAGCCCTCGCTGCCTGTGGGAACCAATTCCCACCGCGTCAGGCGCTCGGCCAGCCGCGCGAGCGCCTTGTCGGGCACCTCGGCCATGGGGCGCTGCCAATCGCTGCTTTGCGCCACCCAGGCGTCGGCAAGCCGGCTGGGCACCCATTGGGCCAGTTCGTTGGCCAGCAATTTGCGTGAGCGCAGCTTGGCATCGGCGAGGGCTGCAGGCAGGTCGATGCCCGGCGCCAGATTGATGGACAGCGGTGTACCTGGGTTCCAGTAGCTGGAGATCTGCAACACCGCCGGGCCCGAGAGGCCGCGGTGGGTGAACAGCAGGTCTTCCTGGAAAGTCATGCGGTCCTTCTTGGCCCCCGTGCTGATCTCTACGGGCAAAGCCAGGCCAGAGAGCTGCGCATACGGCGCCCAGGCAGCGCCATCAAAAGTCAGCGGCACCAGGCCGGGCCGGCGCTCGATGAGCGGCACGCCAAACTGCTGCGCCAGGCGGTAGCCGAAATCGGTGGCGCCGATCTTGGGGATGGACAGACCGCCCGTGGCCACCACCAGGCTGCGCGCGCTCACGGGGCCGCGATCGGTATCAATTTGGTAGCTGCCAGCGTTAGTCCCATCTGCGCCAGAGGCAGAAAAGACTATATTTTTAACGCTGCAGGGCTGCCAGTGAGTCACGCCGCCCGCAGCACATTCGGCCAGCAGCATGGCGATGATGTCTTCGGCCGAGCGGTCGGCAAAGAGCTGGCCCTTGTGCTTCTCGTGCCAGGCAATGCCGTGGCGCTCCAGCAGCGCAACGAAGTCCTGCGGCGTGTAGCGTGACAGCGCCGAGCGGCAGAACTGCGGGTTCTGGCCGACGAAGTGCTTGTGCGGCGCGCGCGGGTCGAGGTCGCGATTGGTGAAGTTGCAGCGCCCGCCGCCCGAGATGCGTATTTTTTCGGCCACCTTGTCGGCGTGGTCGATCAGCAGCACGCGCAGCCCGCGCTGGCCAGCCTGGCCGGCGCAGAACAGGCCGGCGGCGCCAGCGCCGATGATCACGGTATCAAAAAATGGGAGCGTCGGCACGGCGATCGGATCGGATGGGATGGGGCAAAGGCGCGAATTGCGCCGCCTTTGTTCGGTGCGCAGGGCAGGGCGGGGGCAACGATCCAGGCGCTGCCAGCGGTATATCGTACGCGGCAGGAATAAGACGATGGGCGGATCCCCACAATTGCCCGGATCCTGCAGGCCCGCAGGACATTTCGGAAAAGTGTTTTTTTTTGGTAACGCTTGGCTCGCACGGTCTCTCCCGTGTGTGCGGCGAAACAATAATGCGCGTTCACTCAAGGAGATGCTCCCTATGAAGTCTGCTTTCGACAACGGCTCACCCCCCATCACGCGCCGCAGGTTTGGTCAGTGGGGCTTGGTGGCTGCAGCGTCAGGGGTTGGTGGTTGTGGCGGCGGGGGTGATGAGCCCTTGGTGCAGCCTCCTGCCAAAGCCGGTGCACTGGAACTGGTGGCTGGCGCTCTGGGTGGCGGTGGGTTCGCACTGCAGCAAGGCGCCATGGCGCGGCTGCCCGGTGACTTGAGCGGGCCTGCGTTCAACAGCCAGGGCGACTTTCAGTTTGTGAGCGGAACCTATGACTGTCGCGTGGGGCGCAGAAGCAGGCAGGGGGCGTCGTCGTTTTCTCCGGCCCCCTGGGATTTCCATGGACTGTTGTTTGACGCCCTGGACCGCTACCTCGTGACGGGGGGCGGGGGAACCATTGAATACTTGCAGGGTGAAACACCCGTGCGCCTGGCGGGAGGCGCGTCCGGTACGGGGTTGATCGATGGGGTGGGAACGGGCGCACGTCTCTTTTCCCCCCAATCTCTGCTGCTGGCCAAGAACGGGCTGGTGTACTTCATCGATGAAGATTCCCAGAGGGGTTTCCAAACGGTGTTGCGCACCCTGGCGACGGACGGAACGGTGAAGACACTGTTGCCGATACCCCATGGGAGCCTGCTGCTGGAGTCCCCTGCCGGTGGCGTGCGGCGTTACACCCATTCGCCGGACGCGTCCGTGCCAAAGGAGTGGGCGGAGCTGGTGTTGGAGGGCAATGTCTACCAATGGCGGGTGCTTCCCAGCCAGTGGGCGTTCGAACAGTGGACTCCGCTGCAAAAGGTGCAAGGGGCCGTAGATGTGTATTGGGCGGTTTCCGCAGCGCAAGGAGGGCCGGAATTCAGCATTGCGCAAATCGATTTGTCGGGGCGCTCAGTGGCCGCAGGGTGGAAGGTGCGGGGCCGTGCGGTGGCGGTCGTCTCCCAAGGGCCGTCGCAATTGGGCGCGGCCTCCCTGTTCGTGGCGTGCAGTGGGTCGTATGAGGATGGATCGGAGGTTGTGGAGTGCAGGTTGGAGCCCACGGGCGCAGTGGTTCAGCGATGGTTGGGAATGCTGGCCAACAGCGGCAAGCAGGATGGTCAGGGCCAGCAGGCACGTTTCGACTTTGTGTGGGGCGTTGAGGCGTTGCCCGACGGTGCCGGTGGTTTGGTTTTGCTGGAGTACCGGCGGGGCGGTTCGTCGGCCGCTACACCTGTGCCTGCCCTCCGATCGGTCAGTGCCCCGGGCCAGGTGAGCACATGGGCCGTCGAGCCACGCGGGTTCCAGGTGGCTATCGCCTATGGGTATCTGGTCGGCCATGAGGGCGGAACAAAAAATACCTTGGTTCGAACGCCCGTGGATGGCAAGTCTGCCTGGCAGACATGGACAAGTTCCAGCCATGTCGCTTGCAACCGGGGTGAAGATGTGTTTCTGCGCACCGATACGACGGGGCGGCTGTGGTTTGCCAAGCGGTATTCGCCGCAGCCCGGCGCTGGTGATGCGTATTTCGGCAGGGCCAAGGGCAACGCGCTGGTCGGCACGATCGACGCCAATGGGCAGGTGCAGGTTGTGGCGGGGGATCCACAGGCCTTGTACACGCCGCAGACCTATCCGTCACTGGCGCAGCGCCCCTGGTACATGGACATTGCGGACATGGCTTTCGAAGGCGGCTCCGCCCAGGTTTCGTGGGTGCTGTGCAACCGTGTGGAGTTGGATGGCGCCACCTCCTTTGTGCGTTTTCACCCGGAACTGGTGCGCATCGACGCCCAGGGGAGCCAGAGATTTGCGTTGTCTTTGGCGATAGATCCAAGGCTGCCGGAGTTCTATCAGGAACCCTTCAAGCAGATCTGCGTTCTGCCCGGTCGGCCCGGCGAGGTGTTTCTCTCCAGCGCCTGCGGCGTGTACCGGTGGACGCAGGCCAAAGGGCTGGAGCTGCTGGCGGGCCAGAACGAGCCCACACCCGGAGGCGTTTTCCCCGGCCCGCTGCCGGGCGGGTTGAACCTGGTGAAGTTCCTGGCGTCAGGGCCGGACCGGAACAGCCTGTACGTGGGTAGCGAGAACAGCGTGTTGAGGCTGGTGTTGCCTGAGTAGGCTTGTCGAACGGTCTGCCATCCCTGCTTGGCTGGCCATGCCTGGTCAGCGGTGGCGCCCCGCCAGCACCACGGCCTGCAGCGTCAGTCCGTCGTGATGCTCCAGGGTGCGTTGGCCACCACTGCGAATTCGCAGCCGTGCGTGCGCGGGAAGGGGACTGCGCTGGTCAGTCAGCGTGGTGTAGCTCGGCGGGCTCGGTGGAGAGCAGGGCCGTAGCCCCCTGCACCACGTTGCCCACCACGATGATGGAGGGGCTGCCCAGCCCCGCCGCGTCAATGGTCGCCGCCAACTGGTCCAGCGTGCCGACAGCATGGCGCTGGCTGGGCAGGCTGGCGTTCTCGATGATGGCCACGGGCGTACCACCCGGCAGGCTCGAGAGCAGCTCGTGCTGGATGTGCGCCGCGCTGCCCACGCCCATGTAAATCACCAGCGTGAGGCGCGCGTCGCGTGCGGTCGTGGCCAGCAGCCGCCAGTCGGGGCCGGTGCCGCCCGGCTTGGCGTGCCCGGTGATGAAGACCACGCCGTGTGCGTGTTGGCGGTGCGTCAGCGGGACGCCGACGGCGGTGGGCCCGGCCAGGCCCGCCGTGATGCCGTTGATGACGCGGGTTTCAATGCCTGCCGCGCGTAGGTGCTCGACTTCCTCGCCGCCCCGGCCAAAGATGAACGGGTCGCCCCCCTTGAGGCGCACCACCGTCTCTCCCTCCTGCACGGCCATGCGCATGAGTTTTTCGATGAACTCCTGTGGCGTGCTCTTGCAGCCACCGCGCTTGCCCACGCGGACGATGCGCGCTGCGGGCGATGCATAGGCCAGGATGGCCTCGCTCACCAGGTCGTCCACCAGCAGCACCGTGGCGGACTGGATCGCTTTGAGGGCTTGCAGCGTCAGCAGCTCGGGGTCGCCCGGCCCCGCGCCCACCAGGGTGCAGCGGCCGCGCAGCAGGGGGACGTCGGCTGCGGAGTGGGCGGGGGAGGTCAGGGCTGATGGGGGTGGTTTCACGGTGCTGGCCTTGCAGATTCAATCTGCAGGGCCAGACGCAAGATGTGTTCCACCTGCCGTGCGATGGGGGTGGGCACGGGCAGGCGGCCGTCCAGCATGGCGCGGATGAGGGCGGCGGTGCCTTCACAGTCGGCGCCGGTCGGCAGCTCGGGCAGGGTGGTGAGCGGGCCGCCCTGCGCCTCTTCCAGCCGGGTGACCGCACCGGCCACAAAACCATCCATCTGCGGCACGCGGCGCGCGTCGGCCACCGGCTCGCCCTCGGTGCCGCGCAGCAGCAGCGCGTCGGCGCCGGTCAGGGCAAAGGTGGCGGCCATGGACTCGGCGTATTCCGGGTGCGTGTAGCTGCCCACCACCAGGGCGCGCGCGCCCACGGGTGCCAGCGGGTTCATCAGCTTGACCAGGCTGTGCGCGCTGTTGCGAAGCCCCAGCGTGCGCCGCACGGCCAGCAGGCGCGCCAGGCCCGGCAGCAGCAGGGCGGTGGGCGCGAAGGCGACGCTGCCAGGCGCTATGGTTCGAATAGCTTGAAGCGCAGGTACATCAAGCGCTGCAAGCACATATTGGCTAGAAACTCGGCTGTCTTCGGTGGCGGCGCCGTGCACCAGCACCGGCAGGCCCTCCCGCGCCAGCAGCAGCGCCAGCAAGGGCGTGAGCACCGGCAGCTTGCGCGCACCGTTGTAGCTGGGCAGCACCACCAGCGTGCGCGTGCTGGCGGGCAGGGGCGCCAGGCGCGCGTGGATGGCGTCGAGAAAGCCGGCCATCTCTTCAGGCGTTTCGCCCTTGACGCGCATGGCGATGCAAAACGCCCCCACTTCCAGATCGCTGATGCCGCCATCGAGCACCTGGCCGAACAGGTCGCAGGCCTGCTCCCGCGGCAGGTGGCGGGCACCCTGGGCGCCGCGGGCGATGATTTTGAGGTAGTGGCTGATGGCCATGCGCAAGCTCGCAAAAGAAGGGAGCAGGGATTGTTGCTCAGGAGCCGTCAGGCCGCGCGTGCCTGTGCCGGTGTACTTTGCACCAGGCGGCGCAGCTCGGGCACGCAAGAGCCGCATTGCGTGCCGCAGCGCAGCTGGGCCTGCAGGGCACTCAGCCGGGTGGTGGCGTCGCCGGCCAGGCGCGTGAGCGCATCGGCGATGGCGCCTTCGCTCACGCCGAGGCAACTGCACACCTGGCGTGCGCCTGCCGCAGCGCCCAGGGTGCCGCGCGGCGGCTTGGCGCCAGGCGCCAGCAGCATGCGGCCATAGGGGGTGGTCGGCAGATCGTTCTGCAGCACGCCCATGAGCCAGTGCTGCGCCTGCGTGTCGCCGGCCAGCAGCAGGGCGCCCAGGGTGCTGTGCACCGCACCGCGCACCAGCCGGGCCGCACGCCGCTGGCCCCGGCGTCGGTCGGCGTAGCGCAGCGTGCCCTCGCTGGCCAGGCCCAGCAGCGCCTCGATGCGTTCGAGCAGGGCATCGGGCGCGGCGTAGTGCCCGGCGGCCATGAGGCAGACGCCGGTGCGCGCGGGTGCGTCGGCGTCGGCGTCGGCGTCGGCGTCAGAAGAGGATGGCGCTGCAAACAGCGTGCAACTGGCGAAAGCGAAGGCGTCCATCAGCGCAGCCAGTGCGGTCCGGGCGCGCAGTGCTTCGTCTTCCGGGAACCAGGCCATGGCGCAGAGTTGCCAAGGCAAGTCGACTTTGAGGATCTTGACAGCGGTGTGTTTGAGCGCCGGTTGCTGCGAGATGGGGCAGCGCTCCTGGGTGGTGAGGGCATTCACCCCCGCCAGCGCCCGGCCGGCCGCGGACTGCCCGCCCAGCCATTCGCTGCCCCAGTGCATGGCAATGAAGGCCTGACCGGGCGCTATTTCAGTGCTGGCGCGGGCCGCCAGCACGATACTGGCGCGTGCGCTGGTGACGCAGGCGAGCGCGCCCTCTTGCAGCCCCTGGCGCGCCATATCCTGAGCATGCATCTGCACGCAGGGCGCGCCCGCGTGGCCCGAGAGGCGCGCCACAGTGCCGGTGCGGCTCATGCCGTGCCATTGGTCGCGCAATCGCCCGGTGGTCAGCAGAAAGGGGTAGCGCAGGCGCGGCGACTCGGCCAGGCCTTGGGCCGCCAGCACGGCAAAGCGTGCCCGGCCGTCGGGCGTGGGGAACACGCCGTCCTCGTACAGGCGCTCACGCCCGTGCGTTGCCCCGTCTGGCAGGGGCCATTGCTGCGGACCGGTGGCGTCCAGCCTGGCGTAGGAGAGGCCGGTGATGTCCAGGTCGCGCCCACGCGTGCTCTCGCGGTGCTCGTTCCAGATGGCCTCGGTCGCCGCTTCGGCGCTGGCCTGGTGGTCGGCGTAGGGGAACAATGTGCGCACGCCGGGGCGCAGATGCAGCTCAAGGCGCTGCGCAAATTGCAGCGCGATCTGCCAGTCGTGCCGGGCCTCTCCCGCAGCGGGCACGGCACTGCGGACACGGGAGATGCAGCGCTCGCTGTTGGTCACCGTGCCGGTTTTTTCGCCCCAGGTGCTGGCGGGCAGCAGCAGATCGGCATAGGCGGCGGTGGCGGTGTGGGCAAACGCCTCCTGCAAGACGACGAATTCGGCACGCTCCAGCGCGCGGCGCACCGCGCTTTGGTGGGGCAGGCTCTGCGCCGGGTTGGTGCAGGCGATCCACAGCGCGCGGATTTCGCCATCGGCCGCGGCCTCGAACATCTCTACCGCCGTCTTGCCTGGCCGGGCGGGAACCTCGGGCAGACCCCACAGCGCGGCCACTTCCGCACGGTGCTGTGGGTTGGCCATGTCGCGGTGGCCCGAGAGCAAATTCGACATCCCGCCCACCTCACGCCCGCCCATGGCGTTGGCTTGGCCGGTGAGCGAGAGCGGCCCGGCGCCGGGTTTGCCGATTTGCCCGGTCGCCAGGTGCAGGTGCACCAGCGCGGCGTTGTTGGCGGTGCCAGCGCTGCTCTGGTTCAAGCCCTGGCAGTACAGGCTGAGCGTGCGCCCGCGCGGCGCGGTGGTGTCGCCGGCCACGCCGGCGAACCAGCGCGCCGCCTGCACCAGGTCGGCCAGCGCAATGCCGCATTCGCGTGCCACGCGCTCGGGTGTGCAGGCGGCCAGTTGCGGCTGCAGCGCGGCAAAACCGCTGGTGTGCGCGGCGATGTAGTCGGTATCGAGCCAGGCCTGGCGCTGCATGAGGTGCAGCATGCCGGCCATGAGCACGGCGTCGCTGCCGGGCCGGATCTGCAGGAACAGGTCGGCGCAGGCGGCGGTGTCGGTGCGGCGCGGGTCGACCACGATGACCTTCATGTCTGGCCGTGCGGCGCGTGCGTCCTCGATGCGCCGGAACAGCACCGGGTGTGCCCAGGCGGTGTTGCTGCCGATGATGAACAGGCAGTCGGCGTGCTGCAGGTCGCCGTAGCAGGCGGGCGGTGCGTCGGCGCCCAGCGTGGCTTTGTAGCCCGCGGCGGCGCTGCTCATGCACAGGCGCGAATTGGTGTCGATGTTGTTGGTGCCCACCAGGCCTTTGGCGAGCTTGTTGAAGACGTAATAGTCCTCGGTAAGCAATTGGCCCGAGACGTAAAACCCCACCGCATCCGGCCCGTGCGCGGCGATGGTGCCGGCGAAGCGGTTGGCGGCCAGGTCGAGCGCGCTGTCCCAGGCGATGGGTGCAGGCGCTTGGGTGCGCGTGGCACGCACCAGCGGCTGCAGCAAGCGCATCTGGCGGGTCACGCTGGGGCTGGCGCTCAGGTGCAGGGTGGCGCCTTTGGTGCACAGCCGCCCGAAATTGGCCGGATGGTCGGGGTCGCCGCGCACGCCGGTGATGGTGTCGCCCTCGGATTCGATGACCACGCCGCAGCCTACGCCGCAGTAGGGGCAGGTGGATTTGGTTTCTTGCATGGCGTGGGTTTTGTGGTGTTTTTGGGCTCTGGCGCTCATCTATAAAGCACTGGTAGCTATTGTTTTGGTAGCTTCGATCTCCCGCTACCCGTTCGGGCTGAGCTTGTCGAAGCCGGGGCGTGCTCGTTTGAAAGGCGTGCCTTTGTTGAGGGCGGAGGCCGGGAGTCGCCCGGCATGCGAGTGACTTTCTTTTGCGTCGCCAAAAGAAAGTCACCAAAGAAAAGGCGCCCCCAGTCTGCGACCCCTTCGCTTCGCTACGGGGCAAACCTGCGTCGGAGCGGTTGCGGGGTGCGCCGTGGAACTCGCTTTGCGCTGGCGCGCGCCGCTCGGACAGCCACGGCGAGTCAGATGACGAGGCATGGGCGCGCAGGCGCCCATGCCCACCCCGCAACCGCCCCGCCGCAGGCGCAGCCAGCAGGGGGTGGATAGCCGAACATCCAAACATCCAAACATCCAAACATCCAAACATCCAAACAGCCGAACAGCCACACGGGCCTTTGCTTCGCTCGGCCCGATCTTGCGTGCGCAAGCGCCTCGCGCTGCGCAGGCGCGGCCGAGCGAAGCAAAGGCCCGAATGGATGTCCGGCTGCGGGTTCCCTTCTGCGCGTGCCGAGAAGCGCAGGGCAGGGTGTGCGTGCGTGTGCCGCAGGACACACGCACTTCGTGCACTGACTTGCCGCAGTTGTTTGAGCGGAGCGCGCAGCGCGCAGTGAGTTCTGCGGCGCACACCCTGACCGAGCATCGCAGGTTGCCCGTAGCGAAGCGAAGGGACGCGCGCAGCAGGGTCGCCCTTTCTTTGGTGACTTTCTTTCGGCGAAGCGAAAGAAAGTTACTCGCATGCCGGGCGACTCCCGGCCTCCGCCCTGAAACGAAGCACATCTCGCCAACAAGACAACCAGCATTCAAGCCGCCACCACCCGCCGCACCGGCCCCGCCACGGGCCGCACGAGGTCCGTCCCCACCGTAGCGAGTTCATCGGCGTCCAGATAGACCACACCCTCCGCCACCTTCACCGCAAACTTCGGCGTGCACCCCTCATCGGGTGCGGCGGCCTGGCCGGTGCACAGGCCAATGGTCCAGTTGTGCAGCGGGCAGGCCACGCTGGTGCCAAAGACGATGCCTTGCGACAGCGGCCCGCCCTTGTGCGGGCAGGAGTCGAGCAGGGCAAAGATCTGGTCGTCGGCGCTGCGGAAGATGGCCACATCCAGGCCCTGCGCCCGCGCCACGCGGCGGGCGCCCAGGCGGGGAATGTCGTCCACACGGCAAATGGGGGTCCAAGTGGTCATTGCTATTCCTTTAGTAGCTGGTTGCGCTTATGGGATAAGCGCTAGAGGCTGTTTTTGCTTGAAGTTTCGTGAAATCAGGGGGTATCAGGCGATGGCAATCGGGATGAACTGGCGTTCGTCCACCTGCGCCCGCTGGCTCTCGAACCACGGGTCGGGCTCGCCCGCCAGCGCGTGCTGCAGCCGCGCCCACAGCGCCTTGCGGCCCGCCGGGTCGCCAAGGATTTTTTTCTTCACATGGTCCAGCCCGACACGCGCCACGTAGTGCACCGTGCGCTCCAGGTACCAGCCTTCTTCTCGGTAGAGCTGCATGAAGGCGCCGGTGTATTCCATGACTTCTTCGGCAGTCTTGAGCTTGACGAAGAACTGCGCCACCTCGGTCTTGATGCCGCCGTTGCCGGCGATGACCATCTCCCAGCCGCTGTCCACGCCGATGATGCCCACGTCCTTGATGCCGCTCTCGGCGCAGTTGCGCGGGCACCCGCTGACGGCGAACTTGACCTTGTGCGGTGCCTGCATGCCGAAGAAGGCGTGCTCGAGGTCCTTGCCCATCTGCGTGCTGTCCTGCGTGCCCATGCGGCACCACTCCTTGCCGACGCAGGTTTTCACGGTGCGCAGCGCCTTGGCGTAGGCGTGGCCGCTGGGCATGCCGATGTCGCGCCAGACGGCCTGCAGGTCTTCCTTCTTGACCCCCAGCAGGTCGATGCGCTGGCCACCCGTCACCTTGACGGTGGGGATCTGGTACTTGTCCACCACGTCGGCGATGCGGCGCAGCTCGGCGGCGCTGGTCTCGCCGCCCCACATGCGCGGCACCACGGAATACGTGCCGTCTTTCTGGATATTGGCGTGGCTGCGCTCGTTGATGAAGCGGCTTTGCGGGTCGTCCTGGGCCTCGTGCGGCCAGCTCGATAGCCGGTAGTAGTTGATGGCCGGGCGGCAGGTGGGGCAGCCGTCGGGCGTCTTCCACTCCATGAAGCGAAACACGGCGTCGCTCGTCAGCAGGTGGTGCACCGCGATGGCATCCCGCACCGCCTGGTGGCCGTGGTCGGTGCAGGCGCACACCGGCTTGGTTTTGGGCGTGGCGGAATAGTCGCCGCCGGCGGTGGCCATGAGAATCTGCTCGACCAGGCCGGTGCAGGAGCCGCAACTGGCGCTGGCCTTGGTGTGCTTGCGCACTTCGTCCAGCGTAAACAGGCCTTTCTCCTGGATGGCCTTGCAGATCTGGCCCTTGGTCACGCCGTTGCAGCCGCAGACCTCGTCGGTGTCCAGCATGGCGGCGGCCTTGTTCTGGCCCTGGTGGCCTGCGTCGCCCATGTTGGATTCGCCAAACATCAGCTTGTCGCGCAGGTCGCCCACGGCGCGGCCGTCGCGCAGCAGCTTGAAATACCAGCTGCCGTCCACGGTGTCGCCGTACAGGCAGGCGCCCACCAGCTTGTCGTCCTTGATGACGAGCTTTTTGTACACGCCCGAGTACGGGTCGGAGAGCACGATTTCTTCCGTGCCTTCGCCGCCCTGGAAGTTGCCGGCCGAGAAAAGGTCGATGCCCGTGACCTTGAGCTTGGTGGAGGTGAGCGAACCCACGTAGCGGCCAATGCCGAACTCGGCCAGGTGGTTGGCCAGTACCTTGCCTTGCTCGAACAGGGGCGCTACCAAGCCGTAGGCAATGCCGCGGTGCGCCGCGCATTCGCCCACGGCGTAGATGCGGGCGTCGGTGGTGGTCTGCAGCGTGTCGTTGACGACAATGCCGCGGTCCACGTGCAGGCGCATTTTTTCGGCCAGCTGCGTGTTGGGGCGAATGCCTACGGCCATCACCACCAGGTCCGCCGGCAGTTCGCTGCCGTCCTTGAACTTGACCGCACGGACGCGGGCCGCGCTATTGCCCAGCAGCTCGGCGGTCTGCGCCTGCATCAAGAACTGCATGCCGCGCTCGGTGAGCGACTTTTGCAGGAGCTTGCCGGCCACGCTGTCGAGCTGGCGTTCCATCAGCCATTCGGCGGCATGCACCACGGTGACCTGCATGCCGCGTTTCATCAGGCCGTTGGCGGCTTCCAGCCCGAGCAGGCCGCCGCCGATCACCACTGCGTGGCGGTAGCGCGTGGCGGCCTCGATCATGGCTTGGGTGTCGGCGATGTCGCGGTAGGCCAGCACGCCGTGCAGGTCCTTGCCCGGAACCGGCAGGATGAAGGCATTGGAGCCGGTGGCCATGATCAGCCGGTCGTAGCCGGCAGTGAGTGTTTCGCCCGCTGCGCTGGTGGCGCTTACCGTGCGCTGCGTGCGGTTCACGTCGGTGACGGTAAAGCCGGTATGCAGGGTGATGCCGTGTTCCTGGTACCACGCGTGGTCGTTGAGGATGATCTCGTCCACCGTCTGCTCGCCGGCCAGCACCGGCGAGAGCAGGATGCGGTTGTAGTTGGGGTGCGGCTCGGTGCCGAAGACGGTGATGTCGTACAGATCGGGGGCGATCTTCAGCAGCTCTTCGAGCGTACGCACCCCGGCCATACCGTTGCCCACCATGACCAGCCTGGGTTTTTTCATCGAAGCACTCCTTGGGCAAACAAACTGCAAAACATTGGCGCCCTGGGTTTGCGCCGACAAGCAATGCAATGCAATGACCGTGCCAGTGATGAAGACCGTGTGCCAGCCGGTGGGAACGGTTTCTGAGCACCATGGCGGTGCGCTAGGCCCTGACCGTGGGGTGTATGCGGTGCATGCACCATGCTGGGGGGCGTCGCCCCGAGGGCGGTCCATTGCAGGGCGGGCCTGTGCCATTGCGACGCACATGAAAAAGGCCCGCACCGTTTGCACGGTGCGGGCCTTGTGAGACGGCGGCGCCTGGCGCCCGGGCGCAGGTTTTAGCTGCGTTCGCCGGTGGCGATCTGGTGGGCACGAGCAGCGATCAGGGCGTCCGAACGGACGGCGGTGCGCTCCAAGGTGCTGGTGGCGCGCGCAGCGTAGTCGGCCACGGGGCCCTTGGCAAAGTTGGGCAGTGCCTGTTGGCCTTCGGCGCGCACATCGGCGCGGTTGCGGATGGACTGCGCGTGGGCTTCAAAGTCCGTGCCGTACAGGTTGCCGTTCAGTTCGCCGGCTTGCGCGCCGACGGAGGCGAAAGCGGCGACAGCGGCGATGGAGAGGATGCGTGCGGTGTTCATGATGGTTTCCTTAGGTTCAAACGTACTCAAATGGACCCGCTGCCTGAAGCCTTTTGCAGGCCTGCCTGGAAGCGGTTTCGGTGAGTCGCCTTGTTGTGTTCGGCTCATCGATGGGTTGAACTGTAAGCCTGATCAGACCACATGAAAACTACTCGGTCACGAATTGACTGTTCCAGTATTGGGAATAATTGACGCGCTTGTCTTTCTGGTTTCTGGCGCGGCTTACGGGTTTTGTTGCTCCTGCTCACAAACCCTGAGCAAGTCCTGTTGCGCTTCGCAGCGCGATCGGCTGAAATGCTTGTGTCGATTTATTCAGGGAGCCAGAAGATGACGGTTGTTGCAGAAATACTCAAAGCCAAGCCGGACGCCACCGTTCAAACGATCGCCCCCGACGCCTCGGTGCTCGAAGCCTTGCGCACCATGGCCGACAAGCACATCGGCGCGCTGTTGGTGGTGCAGAACGGCCACATAGAAGGCATCTTCACCGAGCGCGACTATGCGCGCAAGATCGCGCTGATGGGGCGCAGTTCGGCCGATACCCCGATGCGCGAAGTCATGACCCGCTCCGTGATGTTTGTGCATCCCACCCAGACCAGCGAAGCGTGCATGCAGCTCATGACCGACAAGCGCCTGCGCCACCTGCCGGTAATGGACGGTGAGCAACTGGTGGGCATGATCTCTATCGGCGACTTGGTGGCCGACATCATTTCCGAGCAGAAATTCATCATCGAGCAGATGACGCACTACATCGGCGGCAACGTGCGCTAAGCACATTTCTCGGCAGCTTTCAGGTGCTGCTGCGGACCGTAAGCTCAAATCCCAGGTCGACGCAGTTGCGCGCCACGGGCTCGCCGCGCATCAGTGAAAGCAGCATGCGCGCGCTGGCTTCGCCGATGCTGCTGCGCGGCGTGCGCACCGTGGTGAGGGCGGGCAGCATTTGCTCGCTGCCTGCCAGATCGTTGAAACCGGCGATGGCCACCCGATCTGGTACGGCCACGCCGAGCCTCGGGGCTGCCAGCAAGGCGCCCTGCGCCAGGTCGTCGTTGCAGAAAAATACGGCGTCCACGTCTGGATGCGCGCGCAGCAATTGCGCAAACAGTTCGCCCCCCACGCGCAGCGAAGACGCCTCGGGGTGGAGCAGTTCAAGGCTGGGGTCGTACCGGCCAGCTGCCCGCAGGCTGCGCCGATAGCCTTCGGCGCGCTGCAGGGTGCGCGGGTCGAGTTGCGCGGCCACAAAGGCGATGCGGCGGTAGCCGCGCCCAAGCAAATGCTGCGTCATGCACTCGCCTGCATCCTGCTGCGAAAAGCCCACGCAATAGACGTCGCTGGCGCGCGTGGTTTCCATCAGGTGCACGCAGGGCACGCCGCTGGCCGCCACGCGCTGGCGTGCGTCCGGGGTGCGGTCAAAACCGGTGAGCAACAGACCCGCGGGCCGCATGGCGAAGTAGGACGCCAGCAGCTTTTCTTCTTCCTTAGGGTCGTAGTGCGTCACGCCGATGAGCATCTGGTAGCCCTCGGGCGCCAGTTGGCGCTGCACGGCTTCGAGCACGTCGACGAACAGCGCGTTGGACAGCAGCGGCACCAGCACCGGCACCAGCACACTGCGCTGCGACGCCAGGGCGCGCGCAGCGGGGTCGGGCACATAGCCGAGGGCGTCGGCCGCCTGCCGGACCCGCTC